>Ga0209233_1000216_pt1 | contig 108123 bp, 106 predicted proteins | sample AraplaCL_Cvi_mCL_FD_184269 | JGI IMG/M metagenome (GOLD analysis project Ga0209233, IMG submission 184269) | Arabidopsis root microbial communities from the University of North Carolina, USA - plate scrape CL_Cvi_mCL (SPAdes) (version 2) | ecosystem: Host-associated > Plants > Roots >...
CGGCTGCTCTGTCCTCAATCGCATGCTGGCATGCGCACGCCCGAAATCCGTCCGGCTCAAGTTCGCTATCGCATAGTCGTAGCATCAAAGACGGAATTCCGTTCTTTCAACGATCCGCGCACCAAAGCCGTGTGGTCATTATATTGTCTGATGGCACAGCACTGCCGATTGTTGCCGGCGGTTTGGGCGCTGCGTCTTCCGGCAGCCACCTGTATGGCGATATCCAACAGGGCATAACGGGCGTTGTCACCGAGCCCGGGCTTGTGCAGCTCTTGAAGGCTAATGATGTGTCACCCGCCAACGCGGTTGCGATCCAGAATCTGATTGATCTTGGCGCAGTGATCACCGGCTTGGGCGTCGGGCTGAAGCCCACACTTGCAAAATCCGCTTCCTCGTTAACGAGCGCTGAACGTAGCCTGGTCGATAGTGGCGTTCTGACGCTTGATGAAGCGGCGGCGCTGCCCCGAACGATTTCCACTTCCGACGGTCAGAAAATCACCCTACCTCCGGGCTACAAGCCGATTGCAGGCGCCGGCTCGGCCGGCAACGACGTTGGCGGTTTGCCCGACGGCTTTGTGCGTGTCACGGACAATAAAGGGAATATCGTTATTGCCGGACCAAATGGCGCGATCTATGCTGATGTCGCTACTGCGCAGCAAGCGGCTCTCGCCACCAATGCTCCTCGCGTCATTATCGACAGCAAAATTGATAGCCAGCTTGCAGGGCGAGGATGGACAAAGCAAGAAGTCCAGATCGCTATCGATCGAGGCGCAGTTGGCGTCACTACGGACAATCGAACTGCCGCCAAAACGCCGGATGGCTTACCCCGGAATGATACTGCATCGGTTTATGGATCAAAAAGCGGCTACGTGGTTGTAAACGATAGGACAGGTGAGGTTGTTCAAATTAGCGGCAAAAATGATCCCGGCTGGATCCCGGATAGTCGAATTCAGTGGAAGTGAGGCAGCATGAAAATCGACCCTGTACGACGTTATGAATCCTCCGATGATTTCTTTAATCTGGATGGAAGCGTGACAATGAAGGTTTCTGCGGACGCGGCTATCGCAATTTGTGAGCGTGCGATTGACCATGGACTTTTTATATCTCGAATCGAAGGCGGCTTCTGGCATTCACCCGGATTTGAAGCGCGATTGGATAGCATTTGGGATGGGGCCAATATGCCGGTCGATCGAAAGGCGGCCACTAAAAATAATCACGCAGCGGCAGAGTTTGTGCGTTCGGAAAGAGTACTGCACGATGTTTTCATAATTACATCAGAACGCATAACGGGATGAGATGCGGTGTGGCTGCGATGATTCAAGTTAGGCTACGAGAGGATGCTGCTGGTTTTTCCGACGCAACCTAAAAAGCCATTATGGCATTGCCCAATCCCAAAGAGGATTCGGCAACACGGATTTCAACCAACTTCGATGATGACCATTTTGACAGATCGATTTGGAAACCTTGTCACCGCCACCCCAGGAAGAATTCAATGAAACTAATTGGCAGTGATATAGAGGCGAAGTATCGATCCGAACTAATTGATAGTAATCGCCTGCTTTTTTCAGGGCGAGGCAATCGGCGCCTGTTAGCTTCTATCAATCGAGCATTTTCAGATATGGAATCTGCCTTTGTTTTGGACTGGGTTCCAGAGCAGGGTGAGGATATTTTTACTGTTCTCGTGAACGACAACAAAATTGCGGTATTTGAGTTGACAAGGCCCAGCAACGAGCTTGCAGACGCTTGCGATGTTCGGACGGTGGAGGCTTACCGTCACGGTTTGCAAAAACACCGAGCAATAAAATTAGCGGTTGCACTTGATCTGCTGTCGAATGGCTACTCTCGACCGGGCGATCTTTCCTAGAACGCATATCAGGATGAGGTAATAGCGATCTTAATGCGTCTATCTACACTCAACGAAGATCTGGCCCGGCGCTTTCGGCAAGCGCCCGATGAGAACGCAGCCCGCGGCATTTTCGAAGAAATATTCCGAACATGCGCGAGCAGAATTGACAGCCGCTCGTACGCCTTATTGGAGAATGACAAGCTCGCTCTTGCGTTGACGGCCGATGAACTGCCTCGCGGTTTCAAATTCGCCGCACTAAGCAGCGAGATGGATGAAAGATACCTCGACGCAGAGGAACAAGGACGAGATGAGGACTCTTCAGCCTACTTTGTCTTGGCCCGTTTGATGTCGGCGCTTTCGTTTGCCGCAACAGCCTCAGATCCTACAGGTTTCTCCGAAGCAGCCTACGAAGCCATTATGGCATTACCCAATCCAAAAGAGGATTCGGCGACATTGCTCTAAATCGCACAGGTCGCAGCTCTCGCCGCGATACATCATAACTTTTGTCTAGGATTTCAGAATGCGCGTAAAACTCTTTGCCGCCGTCGGCCTCGGCCTCATAGCCAGTTTATTGTCAGGATGCGCGGGAGGTCGCGATCCTGGTAAGGCGTCGGCCGACCACAGTGCCGCCGTTTCGCAGATTGCTTTAAAGAAAAACCAGAAGGGTGCTTTGTTGCTTATCCGGATCGTGGATGGCAACCTGATGGGTGACCAATATTGTTCTGGCCATATTCGCCTGCGGAGGATCGACAACGGCAAGCCTGACAAGAACACGGCGTTCGAAGATGTCTATTCCGCCGATCGGTGGCTGCTGCCCGATGAAAAGAAACCGAAGGATATGCAAGCGACTTTCCTTTATCGCGTGGCGGACTCCAGCTCCTATGCCCGGTCTTTCAGACCCATCGCACCCGGCCACTATGCCATCACCTATGCGGACTGCCAGTACGGCATCAGCCAGTTCAGCAACGGCGTCAAGATCGAGGCCGGCGGTGACCATAATTTTCTGTTCAGCTACGTCAGCCCGCTAGGAGGCGAGAGTACGATTGCGATCGGTCAAGGTCAGATTGTCGATGCCGGCTATGTCCGTATTGCCGGGCGGCCTAGCAATCCGACCATCCTGGCCTCTGGGGCATCGGCTGCGGAGCGGGAGGTCATGCAGGAAGTTTTTCCAGAGATCTACCCTTCGATTAGCTTTACAAAATTCAGCCAGTGACCATCGGAATGCGGTTGTTGGATAACAGCAATTTGGCCCCAGTCAGATCACCGATGGATCAACGATCCGAAACCACTCGGCCAATCTGCTGAAGCTGATGAGGGGAGGGCACAGAGGCGGATCTGAAATACGAGTTCGTCGGAGTGCTCTCCTAATTTTGGACCAAGGCCGACTTTCAACTTCCGGCTGAGATGTTCGCAACCGAACATGAAGCGGCTACACACTTCCTGGAAGTAGCGCGTCGAAAGCGCATTAAGGGCTATCGGCCTGTCGGAACCTGTGGAAATAGGGGCATTTGCAGCCTTTCCTATGATTCAGCCAGGTGACAGAAAGCGATTGGAGTGGAAGCTATCCTCCGTGTTCAACAAGGGGACCACCATGACCACCACCAACGAAATTGCGGATAAAATCGCGTCAGAGCACAGCCTCACCAAGGCGCAAAGCAAGTTGATCGTCGAGGCTGTATTCGCGTCCATCACCGCGGCCGCGGTAGCCGGCGCCGAGACGTCCATCCCGGGATTTGGCAAGTTTAAGATCAAGGATACGCCGGAACGCGAAGCCCGGAACCCAGGGACCGGAGCAACCATCACAGTAGCCGCGGCAAGAAAGCTAACCTTTCAGCCCGCCAAAGCTCTGAAAGATGCGCTCAACAAGTGACGTGGGATAGCCTTGCCGGAAAGCCTTCTTGTGTCGGCCGGACGTTTTGATGGCGGTGCGATTTACTGTCTGTCACGCGGATCCAAGAGAAGGATGATGTCTACTGAGCAAGAGCTGAATAGCCACCGGTCGATATCACTTTTTGTCAATCGGATATCCGCACCGCCCGTATTCAATTCTAAAAGCCTTGTGATTCCCGAGGTCGGCGTTGGTGCCGACCTCGGCTTTATGTTTGCCGGGCGGGTGTCGATCGCGCCGCGCCTCTTGTCAGAAGTTGTCATAGAAATATTGAACATCAATAACTTAGTGAAAAATGCATAATCGGATTTATGGAACTCGGCAGCGCGTGCCGGTGAGTTTCGCATCGTCGAAGCGCCGATTTCCGCGCCCAGACTTCTTCTTGCACAGTCAAAACGAACTCCTGAGGCGGATGCGGAATGTCGTCCGACGCGACCAAGGACATTGCAATGCGACGTCAATGATGTTGTCCGGCCCGGTGTCATGCCCGTTCCGTGGATGAAGTCGCCGAAGACCTGGAGATTGACGCCTTCATATTGAAGTGCTGGACGCCCTCATAGGCGCGGAATTGGGCTCACTCCTAGAAGGAAATCGTGGGCTCGGGGCCAGCTTATGCTTTCGGTTGATCCAAGCTCAGAGGCCTCCTTGCAACGAACCATCTTCGCTTTTTGCTGCGATTTCAAACGCATTATTTCGTGAAATGGATGAGGTTTTTTCATCTGAATTCGCTTTCATCGTGCACATTCATGCAAGTCTGCGCGTCAGTCGTGGTGTCAAAAGGATGCACAGCCGGACCGCTAAGGTCCTGCAACAATCTGCTCGTATTCTGCGCGAAGTAGGTTTCGTACCGCCGTAAATCGGCAGCAAAGAAATATTGGGAACGCCTTGCGGTCGCCGTTGCGGGAGCCGCGAAGTGTTTGGCTACGGGCCCGCCTTAGCTGTAGGATCGTCAGCCTTCATACATCCGAAATCGGCGCCTTAAGGTGATCGAGAAATGTCCGGAGAGCCGACGGCACCTGTCGGTGCGAAACGTAATAGGCGTGGAAACCTGGCCCATTCGACGTCCAGTCTGGCAACACTACCTCGAGCACGCCAGCGGCGAGTTTGTCCTCGACCCGTGCCCGCAAACAATAGAAGAGACCGCACCCCTCTTCCGCCATGCGGATCGACAGTTCCGAATCTCCGAGCGTGAGCAATCCCGGAACGTCGAGAGCCACCATGCAATCCCCGTTGCCGAGCTCCCATTTGTAGACGTGATCTGTACCGGTTCGGATCCGGATGCATTCGTGTTTTAAGAGGTCCGTCGGCCGTTCGGGTCGCCCGCGCTCGTTGAGATAGGCTGGCGAACCGACGACGACCCATTCGAGTTCGGGCGTCAGGCGCGAAGCGATCATTCCCTCGGGGACGGTTCCCCCGTAACGGATTCCGGCGTCGAAGCCTTCCGCGACCATGTCGATAAAGCGATCGTCAACGCTGATTTCGATTTCGACATCTGGGTAGCTGCGCCGAAAGCTTGGCATTCGGGGAGCAATCAGCAGCTGGGCCGCGTCACGGAGAGTGTTCACTCTCACTCTGCCGCTAGGCCCGCTTCTGAAGCTGTCAAGAAGATCGATCGCGGCCTGTATGCCGAGGAAACGTGGTTCAAGCTCGGCAAGGAGCACTTCGCCGGCAGCGGTGAGACTTATGCTCCTACTTGTCCGATGAAACAGACGAACGCCGAGGCGATTCTCCAAGCCCCTGATCGAGTGGCTGAGAGCGGAGCCCGAGACGCCGCGAATTGCGGCGGCCTTTCGGAACCCTCCTGCCCGCGCGATCGCGACGAAAGCTTCAAGGTCGGCTAGATCCGCTCGCGTCGATGCCATGGGTGAACGATACTCACGCTTGCGTTGAATTAAAATTGCCTTTACACAAACCGAGACGGAGTTGCAAACCGCTCCTTCATTCCCAATTCGATTGGCCTTGTCTACCCCGTTATTTGATGCGGGAAAAAGGCACTCAAACATATGCCCTAAAGGAGTTTGGTGCTGTTGCAGGCAGGATGAAAGTCAACCTCGAGATGTCCGATTTGGGCACGTTGAGCGATCGGGCCCAGAGTGTCGACTTTAGCGTCTCGTCGTGGTCTTCGGTTGACGAGATGGGCGAGGGTCGCCGCACATAAAGACAACCTCCAAGCTGCCCACGGTTACGCAATAAGGCTTCGTGATCCTCAGGCCAGAGATGGCCCAATGCACAGGTGAGATTGCGCAGACGCCGAACAGGATCCAGCCTTGAATGAACTTACTACCCGCTGGCAGTCTTGGAGGCTCAAAATCAACGGCGCTGAAAACCGACCAGCATCCAGCGCCGGCGATCTACCAGTCCTGCCGAGTTGGGTGCACGACGATATCATTGATCGTGATCTCCGGAGGCTGGTCTAGGGCATAGATCACGGCGTCCGCGACCGACAACGGCGGAATACCCTGCTTGTTGAGCTCGCCAGCGATCTTCCTAGCCGTTTCGTCTTCGACCTTGTCGGCCCAGCCGGTGTCGATTACGCCAGGACTGATCATCGAGATCTGAATTCCATTTCCGACCCCGACCTCCTTTCTGAGGCTTTCGGTGATTCCGCGGATGAAAAACTTTGTCGCGCCGTAAACGCCTGCCGCATCGCCGACATGGACGCCAGCGATAGAGCTCATGTTCAAGATTCGGCCCGACCTTCGCTCCAACATCGAAGGCAGCACCGCAGCGATTGCATGCAAGTAGCCACGCAGGTTGGTGTCGATCATCTTGTTCCAGTCGCCGACCGCGACATTCTTCCAATATGAGAAGAGCATGAGCCCCGCATTGTTGACCAGGATATCGACAGGGCCGTATGTCCTCCTGGCGAAAGCGACGAGCATTTTGGTGCTTTCGAAATCGGTCGCATCGGCAACGTGGTGGCTGGCGATGCCGCCCGATCTGGTGATTTCCTCGACGATCTTCGCGAGGCGTCCCTCGTTGCGGCCGGCAAGGACTACGCGCGCACCCTTCTCCGCAAGGCGTTTAGCTGTCGCCGCTCCAATTCCCGACGAAGCTCCTGTCACGATGGTGACCTTCTCTTTAAGATTCGACATGGCGGGCTCCTTCACTGTGGTCGAGTCAGCTCGGCTTGGCGGGCGGCTTTGACGGGCTCCGGGATCGTCCGGTTTTCTATCGCCTGCAGCTTGGTCTCCTGATCTCCGCCAACGACATGGTCCACGTCGTTCATGAGGGCCTCGAACCCCTGCTTGGCGACGAGCGTCTTGTCGTTCTTCTTTAGGCCGCCCAGCTTTGTGCCCCCCATTCCGGCGTTTGCGTGGAAGTCGCTGTTGGTGGCGCCTGGAAGCAGCGCCGTCACGGTGACCCCGGTCGAGCGCAACTCCTCCCGCAGGGACTCCGCGAACATGTAACCGAACGCTTTTGAAGGGCCGTAGACGGTTTCGTACGGAGTGGGCTGTGTCGCTGAAACCGAGGAGGTGATGAGAATCCTGCCGCGGCCGTTCTTAACCATGTGCTGGACGACACGTTTAGCCATATGGACGGTACCCGTGACGTTGATTGCGAGGAGGCGAAGCTCATCATCGAGGTTGTTGTCCACGAAGGCACCACCAATACCGACGCCAACGTTTAGAGCAGCGGCTTCTACTGGGCGGCCTAGTCCCTGGGTGAAGGTCCAGAAGCTCTCGACGCCCTCGTACGTCGAGGCGTCCGCTTTGAATGGATAGGCCTCCGCCGCGCTTAAGCGTCGGATGACGTCGGCCGCTTCGCTTACCTTGTCGCTGGAGCCGGAGATGGCGACATCGAAACCATTCTGCGCGAACTGCTTTGCAAGCTCGAGGCCAATCCCCGACGAGCCGCCAGTCACCAAAGCGAGGGGTTTATTGTCTGTCATGATTTCACTCCATTGCTTTTTCTCGACGCCCGGGTCGCCCCAAGACGTCGCCTAAGAAAATCAGGGAGAGCCACTTTTGTTACATGAGCAAAATCGACCGCGGCGGTGAGCGAAATTCATCAAGGTGACCTGCAGGAAAATCCGCAATGGTCACCCCCTCGGGGGACCCCGGACCTCAGCACGGCGTCTCACTCGTCGCGATGCATGAGCAGTGATCATCAGCGTGTGCAATTAGCCTCACTTTAAGCGTTCGGTCGAGTAATCTATCTTTTTCCAACGATGAAACGGCGCCGCGCTTACCGCAAACCAATATGGTCCGATCTGGCTGAAGTTGGCTTGAAGGCGATGGCATAGTTTGTAAGGGCGGTCGTTAGTGGAGCGAAAAAGTGGGAATTCGCATGCACTGGCGGGATGTTACGACTGCGGTGCGACTTCCACTGCTCAGAGCCACGAGTCACGATAAGAAGGAAAAACATGAGCGAGAGAATGGAAGGCATCGTTGCTCCCGGCCGCGTTGCAGTCGTCACGGGCGCTGCGAACGGCATCGGGTTGGCAATTGCGAGGACTTTTGCAGCCCGCGGCATGCGGCTTGCGCTGTTCGACCTAGACGCGGACGCGCTCCAGAATGTTGCCTCAACAGTTGGCGTCGACGCCCTCTGCGTGAGCGGCGATGTGTCGGATCTCTCAGCGCTGACGAAGTTGCGCGACGAAACGCTTTCCCGGTTCGGCGAGGTGGCCGTGCTTGTAAATAACGCAGGCATTACGCAGGGAGCAGGCCCCTGGGACGATCCCGCAAAGTGGCGACGTCAGATCGAAGTAAATTTCGGAGGTGTCCTGGCCGCGCAGCACCTTTTCGTGCCTTACCTGATTGAGTCGAGCCGCACTTCGGCGGTCATCAACCTTGGTTCCAAGGAAGGTATCACGACTCCTCCAGGCAACGCTGCGTATTCTGTGGCGAAGGCAGCGGTCAAGGTACTGACCGAACAGCTGGCGCACGAGTTACTGAAGGTGACCGCAGGCCGCGTATCGGCACATCTTCTCGTCCCAGGCTACACATGGACACCGATGAACATGGCTTTTAAGCCACAGGGCGCCGCGAAACCGGATGAGGCATGGACGGCCGAGCAGGTGGCGGAATACTTCCTGGCTCGTCTCCTGAACGGGGACTTCTACATAATTTGCCCGGATAACGCGGTCACGTCGCAGATTGATGCCCGGCGGATCCTCTGGGCAGCCGATGATATGATCCTGAACCGGCCGGCTCTTTCACGTTGGCATCCCGACTGGAAAGAGAAGTTCGTGGCGTGGTTAAACTACGGACGCTGATGGCGAATGTTTAGCAGAGGAAAATAGTCCAATGACAAGACCATATGTGATTTGTCACATGATGTCGCCGCTGGACGGCCGACTGATCGTCAACGACTGGGCCGAGGGGACCGGCCATTCGATTGATGAACTCGTGAACGTCTACGATTCCTTGCATGAGAAGATCGGCGCCGACGCCTGGCTTTCGGGAAGAGCGACGGGAGAGGAATTTGCCGACGCCGTCGACCAACCCTATGAAACAACCGGCAAAGCCGAGCGACCGGTCCATATCGCCGATCCAGATGCCAACGAGTTCGCCGTGATCGTCGATAAAGATGGTCGGCTGCGCTGGGACAAGGGCGACATCGATGGCGCTCACGTTGTCGTCCTGACCGCACGAGATGTAGACGACGTATACCTGGCGGGCCTGATGCAGGCCGGCGTTTCCTATATTGTGTCCCAGGCTGATGCCGTCGATCTAAAATACGCGCTAGACATTCTCGGCGAAGAGTTCGGCGTGAAGCGTCTGATGCTGGAAGGCGGAGCACAAACGAATGGGCATTTCCTGAACGCGGGTTTTGTTGATGAGGTCAGTGTGGTCGTCTTTCCGGCGATCGGAGGCAAGTCGAATTCTCCGGCTATATTCGAGGGCGGTGACGATGGGCTCGCGGACAAGGTAAGGCTCACGCTTCTCAGCGTCGAACCAGCCAACCTTGGCTCCGTACATCTCAGATATCGCGTCGACCGCCCGTGAGAGAATATCTCGGGGCGGGCATTCACGGATACGCGCTTCGTTAGCCTCTAAATCATTCTGCAGTAATTTGTTAGTGGCATGTATGGACGGCCTCCGCGTGGCAAGGGGCAAGTTGGTGTTTCTGGCGGATTGGTCGGGTGCAGGCATGTATTCGGCCTTTGATTGCGGCGTGTTCATGCCGCTGGCCCTGATGTAGTCCGCGGATCGGATCCCAGACAGGTCAACGCGCTTTCAAGCGACACCCACTGATCGGGTTTCTCCAATCCCGGCTCGACCGTTCGCCATCACACCATCAGCACCTCACCAACTTCTGAATTGTCCCGAGTTATCAAAGGGCGGGGGCAGCCTCAAAGCGCCTGCCCGTCGCCATCAACGCCCAGACGATCCGCGCCATCTTGTTTGCCAAAGCAACAGCGACGATGTTGTACGGCTTCTTCGCCAGAAGCTCGGCAGCCCAACGCGTCGGCGCCGTTTTGCCGTTCCGGCTGAAGCGGAGGACCGCGTGCGCCCCGACGACGAGAAGCCGGCGGAGATAGGGATCGCCTTGTTTGCTGATCCTTCCGAGACGGTCTTTGCCACCCGATGAGTTCTGCCGCGGTACGAGGCCTATCCACGCCGCCAATTGTCGGCCGGATTTGAAGAGCGAGGCGTCTGTCACTGTCGCGGCAATTGCGCTGGCAGTGATCGGGCCAATTCCAGGGATCGTCTCAAGGCGACGGCTCAGTTCGTTCGAGCGATGCCAGGCATGAATTTGGCGATCCATCTCGCTGACTTTCTCGTGCACCTCCCGTAACTGCCCGACCAGCAAGAGAAGTGCAGACCGCGCAAGCGGCGGGATGACATCGTGATCACCATCTTCGACCAACGCGATAAGCTTTCCGACGCCGGCAATGCCTTGTCGCGTCACGACGCCGAACTCGGCCAAGTGGCCGCGCAAGGCGTTCACAAGCATTGTCCGCTGCCGGATCAAAAGCTCGCGGACCCGATGCAGCATCAGCACACTCTGTTGCTCTTCGCTCTTCACCGGAACGAAGCGCATAGTTGGCCGCGTCACCGCCTCGCAGATGGCCTCGGCGTCGGTCGCATCGTTCTTCTGCCGCTTCACGTAAGGCTTGACGTAAGACGCCGGCATCAACCGAGCCTCGTGACCCAGTGCCATGAGAACCCGAGCCCAGTGGTGTCCGGTCGCGCAGGCCTCGATTCCGATCAGGCACGGCGGCAATGCCTTGAAGAATCCAACGACATCGTCGCGGCGAAGCCTGCGGCGGCACACGATCGCGCCAGCACCATTGACTCCGTGAACCTGAAATACCTGCTTAGCGATATCCAGACCAATTGTGGTAACTTTCTCCATGGACGCCTCTCCTGATGTGGCTTCGACTGCCACACTTTGGCATATTGCGATGCCGGGAGCGGAGGCCGTCCACCACATCAGGTCATGCTGTGAACCTTGATACGCTGCTTTGCAGGACCGCCGTTGACGATGCTACGGCCACAGAGAACGATCGCTGTTCAGCGCAGTCAGTGTTTGCTTTCCCGTCATCTATCTGGAACCTGGATAACATCTCGAAAAGCGATGCTGCCTCTTTCGCCAGGTTGTTGACGGCAGCCGTCGATTCTTCCACCATAGCTGCGTTTTGTTGCGTCGCTGATTCAATCTTCCCTACTGAGAAATTGATGTCCTTGAGCCCGTCCGCTTGCACGCGAGAAACTTGAGCAATGGCGTCGACGTTTTGATTGACGCTCTGCACCTGGATAACGATTTGCCCCAAGGCATTACCGGCTTGGTGCACGCGCTGGACACCATCATTTATGTGTACGTTAGATACCTCAACCAGGGACTTGATTTCCTTTGCCGCCGCCGCAGACCTTTGTGCCAAATCTCTGACCTCCTGCGCTACCACCGCAAAACCGCGACCAGTTTCACCAGCACGAGCCGCCTCGATGCCTGCGTTTAGGGCCAAAAGGTTTGTCTGAGACGCGATTTCATCGATAACGCCGATAATATTGCCTATTTCGACTGAAGAGACCCGTATCTTCGTCATAGCCTCAACAGCCTCGCGCATTACAGTGCCTGACCTCTCTACATTCTCTTTGGTTTCGCTTACCAGGACCCCTGCTTCGTGTGCTCTATGGCTTGCGTCCACCACCTGTCTTGTCATATCTGCCAGGACCGACGCCGTCTGCTCCACAACCACAGCTTGCTGCTCCGTCCGGGTCGCGAGATCGTTGGACGATGTACGGATTTCTTCAGCACCGGCAGCAATCGCCTGCGCATTATAGTTGACCTCAGACATCGCATCGCAAAGTTGACGAACCGCCAAATTGAAGTCCAATCTGAGCGGCTCAAGAGCCCCCGCAAAAGGCCGGTTGAGCTGGATGTGCAGGTTGCCTTGCGACAATTGCTTCAAAGCTTCAGCAACTTGTTCAACGGCAGAACTCGTCTCTTCGGCAATGCGCTGGCGCTCCTCCGCTTCCTTCTCTAAACGCTGCCGCTCAGCGTCCTGTCGACGATGTTCCGCCGTGGCATCGCGTTCAGCTTTTTCCGAAATATGCGTCTTGAGGCTGGATATCTGCCTGGCGAGCCGACCGATTTCATCCATCCGTCGCTCAAGTACCCGGTCAATCTGCATATCCCCGGCTATCATTTGGCGGACTGACTGCTGCAGCCTCGCCAGAGGCGCTATGATTGAGCGGGTGGTGAGCGCTGCCGCGACTATTCCGAATAAAGCAGCCACACTTAGGGCGGTAAGTGTCAGGGACTTGAACTCCTCAGAAGCCGCTTTAACCTTGCCGCCCACGCCCTGGTTCAATGCTTGCTCGTAATCGATCAATTTGCTCAAACCACCAATCCATGCCGTCAACTTGGGCCGAAGTTCATTTAAGAGGAGTGGCTTTGCCTGTTCTCTTTTCCCATCAACTGTCAGCTTGATAACTTCGGCAATTAGTGGCTCCGCTTCAGTCTGAAATGCCTTCAGAGAGTCAACGAGACGATGCTCAGCGGCAGTGCTGGAATCGTCAGAACTCACAGCCTTCTGCAATTCCGCGGAATTGGAGGCATAGGACGCCTGCAGCTTTTTCATCATCACGATTGTTGTCGCTTGATCCGTATCTGAGTCAGTCAACACAATATCGCGTAAAGCCACCGCTCGGTCACGGACCGCTCCGAGCATATCGACGCCGTTCCTGTATTTTTGGCTGTTACTGCCATTAATGAGGCTGAGCTTGGCGTTAATCTCATTCACTTGCTTGATTGACGAAAGAGATAGAACTCCCATTGCGATTAGCAGTAACCCAAAAGCGATCGACAAACGCAGCGCCACGCCAGATTTCCGAATGTCTCGCATTATTCCTCCACCACCTGACTAAATCTGTTGGAACAAACCTCAAGGTATAACCTTATACGTAATACCTTTAATTCCCGTTAAATGGCCGACTTGACTGGCCGATCTACGCGGCGTGCCCACAGGGTGAAAAAATTAAGTTTCGAAGACGCCCGCTTCCCTCTGGAGGTAAGAAGGACTTCAGAGCGGATGGCAAGCTCAGATCACCGAATGCGGTTACCCGATTGCGGAGTTTCGCGATGGCTTAGCGTGTGCCAGCATTCGAGCTAAAGAGTTGGCCGTGACAAAGGCCCGGGCCAGCGACGAGGTCGACTCGAGTCCCAGCGGCTTCATTACCCGGCTCACCCGAAAGGACCTTTCCGATAATATTCACTCGCTCTCGAGTGATGCGACGCGAAGTGCCACGTTGGCTCTCTCTAACGCCACGCGGGCGCCGTCCGGCGGTTCTTGGTCAGTGATGATGACTTCGAATTCGTCGACAGTGGCGAGGACATGAAGAGCAGTGTGATTGAAACGCTTGTGATTGACGAGTAGACACCGACGCGCAGCGCTTGCGATCATTGCTCGTTTCGAGCGGATCACGTTATCGTCCATGTGATAAACACGCGCACCTGAAATGGCTGGCGTAGAAATGAAGGCGATGTCGGCGCTCAGGCGCGACAGGGTCTCTTCGGCGACAACGCCGAAAAAGCCGTTAAACTTTACCGAATAGCTTCCGCCCACTGCGATCAGGTTGACGCCCGATTCCGTCTTGAGCCGGTCAATTACCGCGGCATTATTGGTGATCACCGTCAGGGGCCTTTTCTGCGGCAACATTTCGCCGAGTACCGACGCCATCGAGCCATCGTTGATCATGACCGTCATTCCGGGCTCGATGAGTTCGAGAGCCGCTTCGGCCATACGTCGTTTGGCGTCGCCCTCCTGCTGCTGGCGGAACCGGAAATCGCTTTCGAATTGGCCTCCTGCCTCAATGGTCGCCCCGCCACGGATCTTGCGGAGCATCCCCGCCTGCTCAAGTTCGTCGAGATCTCGGTGAATAGTCATCTTCGATACTGCGAACCGATCGGATAGGTCGTCCAGGTCCACCATCCTCTGCTCGACCAACAGGTCCATGATGGCCTGCCTTCGATCATCTCTCTTCATTCTCAGTCCTCCGAAGCCACGGATCGGATCTTTAACATCAAGCTCCCCACAATACAAAGTAACATCATCACATATTATAATGTGATTTTGTTTAGTTTTCTTGTGAGGGCGACGGCTTAATGATATTAGGGTCACGACGAGCGAGGATTGGCGACCGTCGCTCGATGGACCCAAGCGGCGCGGAAGATCGCAGCTTGGAAGCGCTGACGCTTTGGTTGGAACAGGAGGGATTTTGGATGAAGATAGGAGCGCTGCGTGAGCGGCTGGACGTTGAGGCGCGCGTCGCATTGACACCGGACTCGGCATTGCAACTTAAAAAGCTTGGACACGACCCCATGGTCGAGACAGGAGCCGGGACTAGGGCGGGCATCTCAGACGACGAGTACCGAGCTGCTGGCGCTGCGGTCGTCGAGAGCGCACAGGCGCTTGTCGCGGCCGCCGATGTGATAATCAAGGTCCGGCCGCCGTCCGACGATGAAGTTACTTTACTTTCGCCTGGAAAGACCCTGATCTCGTTCTTTTATCCTGCGGCAAACCAGAAGTTGCTCGAACGTGCAAGAGCTTCCGGCGCGAACGTCATTGCCATGGACATGGTGCCCCGCATCAGCCGCGCTCAGAAGATGGATGCGTTGTCCTCTATGGCGAATATCGCTGGCTACCGTGCTGTCATCGAAGCGGGGGCGAATTTCGGCCGCTTCTTCACCGGACAAATCACCGCGGCTGGCAAAGTACCACCGGCAAAGGTGCTGATCATCGGTGCCGGCGTAGCGGGGTTGGCGGCGATCGGCACCAGCGTCAGCCTCGGCGCGATCACCTACGCATTCGATGTCCGGCCTGAGGTGGCTGAGCAGATCGAATCCATGGGAGCTCGGTTCGTCTATCTCGACTTTGACGCACAACAGAGCGACGGAGCAGCGACCGGCGGATATGCGGCTCCGTCGTCGCCAGAGTTCCGTGAAAAGCAACTGTCCAAGTTTCGTGAGCTTGCTCCGGAAGTCGACATCGTCATCACGACCGCTTTGATACCCGGTCGCGACGCTCCGAGGCTCTGGTTAGCTGACATGGTTGCGGCCATGAAACAAGGATCCGTCATCGTCGACCTCGCTGCAGAGCGCGGCGGAAACTGCGAGCTCACGGTCGTCGATCAGAAGGTGGTGTCGGACAATGGTGTGACAATTATCGGCTATACGGACTATCCAAGCCGGATGGCAGCCCAATCCTCGTCCCTTTATTCTACCAACATCCGGCACATGATCGCCGACCTTACTCCGTGCAAGGATGGCGTGATCGTTCACAACATGGACGACGATGTTATCCGCGGCGCAACAGTGACGTTTCGTGGTGATATCACCTTCCCTCCACCACCGCCCAAGGTGCAGGCGATTGCCGCGCAGAAGCCGAAGGAGAAGACAAGGGAACTCACGATCGAGGAAAAACGGGCTGCTGAAATGGCGTCCTTCCGCTCCGCTACACGCACGCAGGTCGGCCTGCTCTTCGCGGGAGGGCTCCTTATGTCATTGGTCGGCGCGTACGCGCCGCCTGCTTTCATGGCGCACTTCATCGTGTTCGTCCTCGCGTGCTTCGTGGGCTTCCAGGTGATCTGGGGCGTGAGCCATGCCCTCCACACGCCCTTGATGGCCATCACCAACGCGATCTCCGGGATCATCGTGCTCGGTGCTCTTTTGCAGATCGGCTCCCCCGGCTGGCTGGTGCCGTTGCTCGGGAGCCTGTCGGTCTTGATCGCGACCATCAATATCGTCGGCGGCTTCATGGTTACCCGACGCATGTTGATGATGTTTCAAAAGTCCTGAGCGGGAGGCTCCTATGACCAATGGAATTCAGATCGCCGCCTATATCGCGGCATCAGTACTCTTCATCCTCGCGCTCGGCGGCCTCTCCGGCCAGGAAAGCGCCAAGCGCGCTGTCTGGTATGGTATCACAGGCATGGGCATCGCCATCATCGCCACCGTTTTTGGACCAGGTGTCGCATTGTCGGGCGCACTCGGTGCTGCTCTGGTCGTCGGCGCGATCCTCGGCACTGTCCTGGCGAAGCGTGTTGAGATGACGGGGATGCCGCAGTTGGTGGCGGCGCTGCACAGTTTCGTCGGCCTCGCGGCGGTCCTGATTGGCATTAATTCCGATCTTAGCGTGCACACATTCGCAACTGCGGGCGAGCATGTCATTCATGAGGCCGAGATTTTTATCGGTGTTTTCATCGGAGCGGTCACGTTCACCGGATCGATTGTCGCCTACGGAAAGCTTTCTGGACGGATCGGCGGAAAAGCACTGATCTTCGCCGGCCGCCACCTGTGCAACGCGGCCATGATTGTCATCTCGGTCTCGTTGATGATCCTCTACATGAATGATGCGGGATCATGGACGCTATACCTGATGGCGTTGATCGCGTTTCTTCTCGGCGCGCATCTCGTCATGGCGATCGGCGGGGCGGACATGCCCGTCGTAGTGTCGATGCTGAACTCCTATTCCGGCTGGGCGGCGGCGGCCACGGGCTTCCTGCTCGGCAACGATTTGCTCATCGTGACCGGCGCTCTTGTCGGATCGTCCGGTGCGATCCTGTCCTACATCATGTGCAAGGCCATGAACCGGAGCTTCCTCTCTGTAATCCTCGGGGGCTTCGGCAACTCCGCTGGGCCGCAGATGGAGATCACAGGCGAGCAGATCGCAATCGATGGCGACGGAGTGGCCACCGCCCTCAACGACGCGCAAAGCGTGATCATCGTGCCAGGTTACGGAATGGCGGTGGCCCAGGCGCAGGCTGCGGTTTCGGAACTGACGCGCAAGCTGCGCGCAGCTGGCAAGACCGTCCGCTTCGCCATCCATCCTGTGGCGGGTCGATTGCCTGGCCACATGAATGTGCTCCTCGCCGAGGCGAAGGTGCCTTACGACATCGTCATCGAGATGGACGAGATCAACGAGGACTTCCCGGAGACCGACGTCGTCATCGTCATCGGCTCGAACGATATCGTGAACCCGGCGGCGCAGGACGACCCGAACTCGCCGATCGCCGGCATGCCTGTTCTGGAGGTATGGAAAGCGCGGCAGGTGTTCGTTTCGAAGCGTGGACAGGGTACCGGATATTCGGGGATCGAAAATCCCCTGTTCTTCAGGGAGAACACTCGAATGTTCTATGGCGACGCGAAGAACTCCGTCAGCCAGCTGATCCCTCTGCTCAGGTAGATGTGAACAAGGTGAATTGGAAAAAGGCCGGGGTCATCGACACCCGGCCTTTCTCTCTGCGCATCGCCTGGGAGGACGATTGTGAACTGACGTGCTTCGCGTTCGCGGGCTTTCTGATCCGTCACACCCTGGAACGCTCTCCGTCGGCCAAACATATCTCGACGAGCATGAGCTCGCGATCGGTCAAGCGTGACGGATAGATTTCTGACAACTTCTCCTCGTGCATGGGAACGATGCGACGTTCGTCCATGCCGACGATTTTGAGCATCTCATCGGCGGACTCGATCAGGCGTGTCTGGCTGCCATTGGCGAGGCCGGGTGGTACGAAGCATGGGTCGTTGGCGTCCCCGCCCGTGATGTTGCTGTAGGTATAGATGACGTCGCCAGACAGGACATACTTCTCGGCTCCATCACCGGGCTCGACCACCACATACTGCGATCCTGCCGTATGCGTGTCGAAGGCGGGGTAGACATGAATGCCGGGCAGCAAATTCTCACGTTCCCCCTCCAAGAGTTCAAGGCGGCCTTCAATATTCGCCTGGGTCAAATAGAGGATGTCCGCCGGATTCAATCCCGCCTGCAATGAACGGAAGCGGCGACCCTTTGCCAAAATCCACATCCAGGATTCCAACTCCTTTTTCTGAATGAAAATTTTCGCATTCGGAAAGAACTTGAGGCCGCCGATGTGATCGAAGTGCGCGTGCGTGAGGATGACATGCGTGACGTCTGCGGGCCTTATCCCGCATTCCGCAAGAACGATGTCAGGTGGCGTCCATCCGGTGACGCCGATTGAATTGGCGATCTGCCCTCCAAAATCGGCGGCGTCATGCCCGACGTCGACCAGCACCACGGCCTCTCCTGTCTTAATGAGAATGTAGGCGAACGGCAGGTTCATCGTGCCTTGATTGTGAGCGCCGTAGAACACTCCGCTGACCGGGTGCACCGGGCTGCGCGAGTATTCAAGCACCCAGATCGAATGTGCTCCCATGGTTTTCCTCCCCATGTTTAAATAGAGACCTTCCACAGCATGCGCTCGTATCGAAGGTCGTCGTGCCCAGGATAGCGGCCGAACGATTCAGTTCGGCCGCCGCTTTCGAAAGCAAACCCAGCAGCGTCGCGTCGGAACTGAACACGCCGCGCTGAAGGTGCCCGTCCGCCTCGACCAGCAGGCGGTCGGTGTTTTCGAGATGAACCACGCCGTGGGCATCGCGTGTGAAACCAAGCGCGACGGGCCACGCGTGACGAATCGACCGCTTTATTTCGGCGGCGCGGTCGGCGAGTTCACCAACAAGAATGCGCATGCTCTTCTCCCTCAACGCCAAATGCATGAACGAGTACACCGCAAGAAGGTCGCCATATGCCCGGACGAGCGCTTCGAGACTTGCGCGCATCTCACTCAACGCGACAGGGTCGATGATCGCGTCACAATTGAAGCTGCGGCGGACCGTATCCCTGGTCATCATCGGCCAGTCGGCAGCGGAGCGTTCGCCGGAAGCAGCCCGGCCTCTTTCAAATCATCCCAGAACGCAGGGGATATCGCCTCGTTGATAGCTTTGATGTTCTGGTCAACTTCGGATTGGTTCTTCGCGCCCATGACGAGAGTGGCTACCGCGGGATGCGCGTAGACGAACTGCATCGCAGCTGCGGGCAGGCTCACCGAATGTTTTGAGCAAATGTTTTCGATAGCCTTCACCTTTTCGACGACGGCGGTCGGAACCTTGCCATAGTCGTACGTGGCGGTGGCGCCGCCAACTCCAGTCGCCAGGATACCAGAGTTGAAGATACCTCCCGCGATTACGGATACGTTCCGCTGGAGCAACTCGTCGAAAGCCGCCTCAAGAGGAGCGTGGTTCAAGAGGGTGTAGCGGCCGGCGATCAGCGAGCAGTCGATCGGAAATTCACGCGCGACACCGACGACAGAGTCGGTTTCGTTGACCCCGAGGCCGATGGCTGAGACGGCGCCGCTGGACCGAAGCTCGTCGAGCGCCTTGTAACCGGAGGCTCGGAGCTGATCCCAGTAGAACTCGCTCTGGTCGCCATGCCAAGCGCGTCCGACGTCGTGCACCAGAAGAACGTCAATATAGTCAAGCCCAAGACGCTGTTGGCTGTCTTCGAATGCACGCATTATGCCGTCATAGGTGTAGTCATAGGTGTCGAGAAACGGAAGCGGGTCGATCCAGTCGATGCCGTAGACGGTTTCAAGCTTCTTCGTCTTGCTTGCGGGCTTTAGCACGCGCCCGACCTTGGTGCTCACCACGACGTTTTCACGCAGCTTGTTCGCTCTGAGCGCGTGACCGAGGTAATGTTCGGATTTCCCGAAGCCGTACATAGGCGCGCAATCGAAGTAGCGGATGCCGGCAGCATATCCAGCAAGAATGGTGGCTTCGAATTCGTCGTAGGAGACATCAGCGTTAAAGCCGGAGAGCGGCACGGTGCCTAGCCCGAGTGAAGTGACCTTCACGTTGCTTTTGCCGAGCGCCCTAATTTCGAGTTCAGTCATGTAGTCGTCCTCAAGATGTCGATAGAAGGTACCGGACGACCGGGCCTCAGCCTTGCCGTCATTGTTTGGGAAGAGCCCGCTTCGGAATTGATGAGAAGACCGCGCCCAGCCGCGCCGGCGGCCTGCCTCGATTTCTCAGACCAGTTTGATGAACACCTCCTTGGACCGACTCCTCAATCAGTAAGGTGTAAGGTATAAGGTCATACCTATAAAAGCAAGCTTTTTTGGAGGCTCATCCACACCGGTCGGGCAGAATCAACATGATCGGCTTACGTCGAACGAGGCGCGGCAGCACGTTTCAATCGGTCATTTATTGCCCTTCCGATACCGACCAGCGGCACTGACGCGAACGCGATCACGCCACCTGGCCCAGCGAGAGCATCGGCTTCGCTCATGACGGTGTAGAGGTTGCGTGCAGCCTCCTCCATGTCGCCAGAACTGGATAGCGTTAGCTGGCAGCCCTTGCTTTCCGGGCCGAAACCGACCCAGACCGTGTTGCCTGTTGGAGAGTTGACATCCATCCGAACTGTGGCTTCCGGAGCGTAATGGCTCCTTAATTGGCCCGGGGCCGCGACCTTCTCGGGCATACTGTCCTCACCGATTGGACCGAGTAGAGCTTCCAGGGCTTCCTGGGGAACCGATCCATGGCGCAGAATGATCGGAAGCCCGACCAGAGACAGAATCGTCGATTCAAGTCCGTGATCGCATTCGTCTTCTTCAACGATCCCCGCTATTCGTCCGTTCAACTGGCGTGCAACCTCTGCGAACCGTGTCGAAGATATCTTTCCCGAGCGATTAGCCGAGGGCGCCGCGACCGGAAAACCGACCGCCCGGATCAGTCGTTGCGCGACAGTTGACGAGGGAAAACGGATCGCGACATTGTTCATGCCTGCAGTGACTGCGGAGGCGAGCCCGGCGTCGGCCCTTTTGGGCAGAAGCAATGTCAGAGGTCCCGGCCAGAATTTCGCACCAATCAACTCTGCTACCGGACTGAGATGCGCCATTCTCCGCGCCATCTCCAAATCCGAGACATGGATGATCAGCGGGTTATGCCGGGGGCGTCCTTTGGCTTCGTAGATTCGATCGATCGCAGCTGGGTTGCTAGCGTCCGCTCCAAGGCCGTAGACCGTCTCGGTCGGAAACGCCACAACTTGCCCACATCGCATGAGGTGTGCGGCAGCCTCGATTTCGCTATCGCTGACGCCAAACCGACGGGTCATGGGCATTTGTTCCTCGCGATGATACTTGAGCGGTCGTCGTCAATTGCTTGGGCCACTCGCCGACGAGAAAATTTCTATGGGCTGCCGTCCCGAAACCGAGATTGAAACGACCTGTGCACGTCTAGAAAGACAGCACCACTTGCCGACCGCTTCAGCTAGGCTCCCGCTGAGATAACTCAGTTCAAGCCCACCACCCTGTGTGGCAAATAGGGCTCCTCGAGTTCCTGGATCTCGTGGTCGTTCAACTTGACGTCCAAAGAGGCGACCGCGTCCCTCAGATGCTGAAGCTTCGTGGCGCCGATGATCGGAGCCGTCACGCCCGCCTTGCTGTTGAGCCAAGCCATCGCAACGAGTGACCGCGACACGTTCTTGGTGTCTGCGATCTTTGCGACAATGTCCACGACTTGCCGGTCCGCGTCGTCAGCGTGACCGTAGAACCGGGCCGTCACATTGTCGGTCTGGGACCTCAGGCTGGTCTCCTCCCAGGGCCGGCTGAGGCGGCCGCGAGCAAGCGGGCTGAAGGCGATGATCCCCACACCTTCTGCCTTGCAGAGAGGTAGCATTTCCCGCTCCTCCTCGCGATAGAGGAGGTTCATCTGGGCTTGCATCGAAACGAAGCGTGACCAACCGGCAGCGTCAGACTTGTAGAGAGCGCCCGCGAACTGCCACGCGTAGCAATTGCTTGCCCCGATGTAGCGGACCTTGCCGCTCCGAACCAGATCGGTCAGTGCCTCCAAGGTCTCTTCGATGGGCGTAGAATTGTCCCAGAAATGGATCTGGTAGAGGTCGATGTAGTCGGTCCCCAGCCGCTTGAGGCTCGCCTCGGCCTCCGCGATGATCGCCTTGCGAGAAAGTCCGACCGCATTTGCGCCATTACGCATCTTGCCGTAGACCTTGCTGGCAATAACGACTTCGTCACGAGGCACCATCTCTCTCAGCAGCTTGCCGACAATTTCCTCACTGGTTCCGTCGGAGTAGACATTGGCCGTGTCGAAGCAATTGATGCCGAGGTCGAGCGCTTCCTTGATGAACGGCCTGCTGTCTTCTTCGGACAGCGTCCATGCATGGTTGCCGCGATCGGCGACGCCGAAGCTCATGCAGCCAAGGACCAGTTGCGAGATTTTCAGACCTGACCGGCCAAGTTGACGGTATTCCATCTTTGTCACTTTCCTTCTGATACGGTCTTTGAGCCGAACTTGGCGAGCGCCTGTGCCAACTCCGGATGCGATTTGGCATATTCATTCAAATCGATTCCGCTGACGGCGGCGTCCCAGGCGGCACGGACCGCTTTCACGCCCGCCGACGGCCCGCCGGGATGGCTGACCACGCCACCACCGCAGAGATACAGGTGGTCGACCGTCTGCCCCGTTCTTCTATAGGTCTCAGGTGCCTGTCCGCCCCATTGGCCCGAGCAGACGACCGGCAGGGGGCGGTCGGCGTCGCGGAAGATCGGCTTCTGGAGATCATGAAACGACTGAACGAACGAATCGTCCGGCTCCCAGTATTTGGCAGCGATCCCGTTGATCTGGAATTGGTCGACGCCAAGCAGGCGCCAAAGCTGCTGGTAAACCGAGAAGTCGAAGCCAAGACCCGGGTGTCGAGTGAGAAGATCCCAGCCGTTTCGATGGGCATGCAAAGTCAGCGACGAGCGCCGACGCAGAAACAGGAAAGCGCCCATGCCAATTGAATTGATGTTGATAACTGCGGCGTTGCCGCCTTCGCGCACCACCATGTCGTGCTTGCGGACCATCTCGTCAGGATCGACGTCCGATATGCCGAAGGCGTACATCACCTTCTTACCCGTGCGTTGCTCTTCGTCACGGATAACAGGCATTATCGCTTTCACTCGTGCCTCCAACGAGGAGTAAGGTGGCGACATCAGTTTTTCGTCGTCCTTGATGAAATCGACGCCGGAAGCGACAAGATCGGCAACTACTTCCGCTGTCTCGTCGGGGGTCAGGCCGAGTGCGGGCTTGATGATCGTGCCAATGATTGGTCTTTCGTAAACGCCAGTCAGGCGCCGCGAGCCCTTGATGCCGAACTGAGGGCCGGGATAAACGCCGTCGAACTCTGACGGCAGTTGCAGGCCGATGACCCGCAGCCCGGTAAAACCTTTGATGGACCAAACGCCGCCGAGCGCAATCGTGGTCAGCGCCGTCAAATCGGTGCCGACCGCTTCCAGCGGATAGGCGATCGTCGCCTGGGCGCGATTGAATTTTCTCCCCTCTGAGGGAAGAGACGCGACCTCGATCGCATCCAGGTGCTCAAACCCCACAATCCTCGCGGCCGCGCGGGCTTTGAGCTCCGGTGTCTCGCCCGGCAAGTCAACGAACGTCCCAGTCGATTGGTCGCTCGCTATCTTTGCGGCCAATGCCTCGGGGCTACCCGCCGTTTCGATCCGGTAAGTGACCAGGATGTCAGAGGGCCTCGGTTGAGCCAAGTCGATCGTCATGAGAGTCACGCCGTCGGTACTGGCGCGGCCGCGGGGATGAGGCCGGACGATTTCAAATCGTCCCAAAACGCGGCCGGGATCGGCGCCGAGATCGCGGCAACATTCCCCACGACGTGCTCGCGCGTCAGCGCTCCCTGGACGACAGCGGTCACCGCTGGATGCGCATAGACGAACTGGGTGGCGGCGGTTGGAAGCGATACGCCGTGGCGTTCGCAGACAACCTCGAGCGCTTCGACCTTACGGACGATCGCCTCAGGCGCAGGCTGGCAATCATAGGTCCGCGTCGTTGTCATCGACTTGCTGCCCTCGGCGAGAATGCCCGAGTTGTAGATTCCGGCAGCGATGATGCCGATGCCGCGGCGCTGCATTTCGGGATAGAAATGCTCAAGCGCGCCATGGTTCAGAAGGGTGTAGCGTCCGGCCACCATGGAGCAGTCGAGATCGAACTCCTCCGCCACCTGCAGGACCGAAGCGGTCTCGTTGACACCGAGGCCGATCGCCTTGACGGACCCCGTCCGGCGCAACTCGTCACACGCCTTGTAGCCGCTGGTCCTAAGCGCCGACAGATGCTTGTCGTACGCTTCACGATGCCATTCGCCGCTCACGTCGTGAAGATAGAGGATATCGATGTGGTCCATCCCCATGCGCTGCTGGCTGTCCTCGAACGCACGCATGATGCCATCATAAGAATAGTCGTACTCATCGACGAACGGCAGCGCCTTAACCCAGTCGATGCCATACAGACTTTCGGCACGCTTGGCGCGGCTTTCCGGCTTGAGAATGCGTCCCGCCTTGGTGCTGACGACGACCTTGCCCACGAGATCGTTGTTCCTCAGGATGTGGCCGAGGGAGTGTTCCGACTTCCCCAGCCCGTACAAGGGTGCCGTGTCGAAGTAGCGGACACCCAGTTCGTAGGCCTTGAGAACCACCGCCTCGAATGTCGGGAAGCTGACGTCGACGTTGCAGCCTCCGAGCGGCGACGTTCCCAGCCCCAGCGAGGTGAGCGTCACATCCGTCTTTCCAAGTTTTCTTTCCAACATGGTGGTCGATCCTATTTCCCTGTATTGTAAGCGGACGGCCCGCGCGGGCCGTCCGCCGCCGTCCAATTACATGTACTTTTCTACGTTGGTGGAATCGAGGATCAGCCACGGCACGGTGTAGTCCTTCTGGGTGCCGTCTTTCCATTCCATCAGCGAGCCCCAGATTTCGGACTGCGGCTTGTAGCTTTCGCCCTTGATCGCGCGAAGAGCGAGGTCAACCGCGCCCTGGCCTTCGGCGCGGGCGTACTTGTAAAGGCTAACCGCCATCTCGCCCTTCTTCACGGCGCGCTTGGCGTCCGGAATACCGTCGATCGCCAGGACAGGAACGGTCTTGAGGTCTATGCCGGAGCTCTTCATCGCTTCGATCGCACCCAGCGCCATTTCGTCATTCTCCGCGAGGACGCCGTTGATCTGGCCCGGATGGGCGAGCAGCCAGTTCTCCATCAGAGCCTGACCTTCGGCGCGGCTCCAGTTGCCGGTCTTGTTCTCGATGAGCTTGAGGTTCGGGAACTTGGCCAGGCCAGCGTCGATGCCGGCGCGGCGCTCGATCTGGGCCGACTGGCCGATCGGTCCTTCCATGAGGACGACGTTGCCCCCGTTCGGAAGGCGCTTGCCGAGCTCTTCAGCAATAATGCGGCCGCCTTCGGTGTCGTTGACGATGATCGACGCGGTGTAGTTCGTCGACTTCGTCTTAAGCGCCGACACGATCAGCGGGATTTTCGCTTCGGCGGCCTTGTCGATCGGCGGTGCCGAGGCCTCAAGGTCGAACGGAGCCATGATGATCGCATTGAACTGCTGGGTGATCGCGGTGTCGATCTGGTTGGCCTGGGTCAGCGGGTCGTACTTGCCGTCGAAGACGGTGATCTCGACCTCGCCGGACTTCACGGCGGGATGGTTCTTGATTTCGGTCGACCAGGCCTTCATGTATTCGCCGGACTCGCCGAACGATAGTGCTGCGATGCGGATCTTGTCTTCCGCGAACGCCAGTTTTGGTCCGGCCATTGTCGCCGCGACCAGTACCAGTCCCGCGCCTGCCTTGAGCAGGCTCCTCCTAAACGTCTGCATTTTCTTGATCTCCTCTGGTTTAAAAACTGCCCGAACACGCCTTGCATGACCGGGCATTGTCGCCGGCCACGCCGGCGGCAATTCCGAAATTCGTTATTTGCGGATTTGATCGGCGATGACCGCGACCACGATGATGGTGCCCTTCAGCACCTGCTGGTAGTAAGACGACACCCCCATCAGATCCATGCCGTTATTGATGGTGCCAATGATCAACGCGCCAATCAGAGTGCCGAGCAAGGAACCACGCCCGCCTGCAAGGCTCGTGCCGCCGATGACGACCGCGGCGATGGCGTCGAGCTCGTAGCCGATGCCAGCTTGGGGCAGTGCCGCAGTTGTACGTGCGGTCAACACAAGCCCAGCCAAACCAGCCAGAAGGCCGGAGATGACATAGGTGGCGCCGACGATGATTTTCGTCGAAATACCACTCGTACGCGCAGCTTTCTCATTGCCGCCAACGGCGTAGACGTAGCGACCGAAGGTCGTGTAATTCAGAACGACCCATCCGATGATGAATACGAGAAACAGGATGATAATCGGAACCGGAATGTACATGACCTGACCCGAGCCAATCCACTTGTAGGCGTCGGAAAGGTTGGGGATCGGGCTTCCTTGGGAGAAGATCAAGGTCAGACCGCGGGCCACGCTCAACATTCCAAGCGTCACCACGAACGGCGGAACCTTGATTGCCGCCACGAGGACGCCGTTCACCAGGCCGAGGCCCGCGCCCACAGCAAGTCCGGCCAAGATGCCGATAAGAACGAAATGTTCGTTGGTTTCGGTTACCAGGCTGGCCGCGATCATGCCGGCAATTGCCATGACCGAGCCTACGGACAGGTCAATGCCTTTGGTCAGGATCACGAAGGTGACACCGATCGCCAGAATGCCGTTGATGGACGACTGGCGAACCAGATTCAGCCAGTTCGGCCAACTCATGAAATACGGGCTGGCGAACGAAAAGAACGCGACGATCAGGAAGAAAACCACGACAATACTGAATTGCCTTATGATCTCTCCGGCGCGGAAGCTTCCTGATTTTCCGATAGCGATTGTATTCATTACTCGAATCCTCCCATTGACCGATTGGCGCTGTCGATCAGCTCGCCAAATCCATGAGCGTCTGTTGTGATGCCTCGGCACCGTCGATTATGTTGACGAGCTGGCCCTGCTTGAAAATCGCGATCCGGTCGCTCAGCTGCATGATCTCCGGTGCCTCGGAAGAAACTACGAGTACGCCGTTACCCTTTGCCGCGAAGTCGCGCAGGAACGCGTAGATCTCCTGTTTCGAACCTTCATCGATGCCGCGCGTCGGCTCGTCGCAAATCAGGAGCTTCGGGTTCGTCAGGAGGCACCTTGCCAACACGACTTTCTGCTGGTTCCCACCCGACAATGTTTCGACGGCGACGTCCGGCGAGGCCGATTTGATTCGTTGAGAGGCAATCATGTCTTTGACCGCGCTCCGCTCCTTGTCGCCTCGGATAAAACCACTGACAGCCATCAAGGCGAGCGAGGAGAGCGTGATGTTGTGAGCGATCGACGCCGATAGCACGAGCCCGCTGTCCTTGCGATCCTCGGTCACCATCGCCATTCCACGTTGGATCGCCTCCTTTGGACTCCCAGGTTTTACCCGGCCGCCATTGAAGACAACTTCCCCTCCCGTCGGCGAATGCAGCCCGAATATCGTCTCCAGGAACTCGGTTCGTCCGGACCCGAGCAGCCCGTAAATGCCCACGACTTCGCCCGAGGCGACTTCCAGTGATATGTCCCGGAAGTGGGAGCCTCTGGCCAAATTCGAGACGGAAAGGAGGATCGGCGCGTCTTCAAGAGGCTTGCCTTTCTCGACCAGTTTTACTTCTCGCCCGACGATCTGCGTCACAAGATGACGACGATCGATGTCCTTAATGTTTCCGGTTTCGATGAAGCGGCCATCACGGAACACCGTGTATTCATCAGCAATCTCGAAGATTTCGGTGAGTTTGTGAGACACATAAATAATCGCAGAACCGCGGGCAGTGATCTTGCGGAGTGCGTTGAACAAGACGTGGACTTCGTGTTCACCGATCGCCGACGTCGGCTCGTCCATGATGACGATGTGTGCGCGATAGCTCAGAGCCTTCGCGATTTCGACGAGTTGAACCTGGGCGAGGCTCAGTTCCCCCATCTTCTTACGGGCGTCAACCTCAAAACCCAGTTCATCTAGGAACGCTTGGGCGTCCTTGCTCATCTGACCGAAATCGACAAAAACCCCAAGCCTCTTCGGTTCACGGCCAAGGTAAAGGTTCTCGGCGACGGTCATCTCGGGAACTGGAGAAAGCTCCTGGGTGATAATGGCGATCCCTTGGCGCAGAGCGTCCGCCGCGCTTTTGAAGTCGACCTGTTCACCATCGATCTCGACTGTTCCTCCATCGCGACGGAGCAACCCCATCGTGATATTAAGGAACGTGGACTTACCCGCCCCATTGCCACCGCACAAAGCGTGGACCGTACCGGCCTTTAGAGTAAGTCGTCCGTCGACGAGAGCCGGAACACCGTTGAACGACTTTTGCACACCTTCAGCCCGGAGAAGCACGCGTTCCGGCGACGACAGCTCGGTTGACAGGGCTTGAATCTTCTCAGTTGCGTTGACCATGATATGACGTCATACCTCACAAAATCGAAATCTATGGCGCGTGCATGCGCGCTGCATCCGCACTGGCGCTAGGCGCTCTCCAATCCCAAGATCGCGCGAGCCTCGTCGGGTGTGGCAGGCTCGCGTCCGACTTTTTGGGCGACCTCCACAGCGCGGGATATGATATCCGCGTTTGTCGGCGTACCGAACTCACGATAGGGGTAATCACCGATGCCAATCGCCATATGGCCGCCCAGGCGGCAAATCGCAGGAGCGATGTTCAGTAGATTTCCCCCCAGACAATTGACCGTCCATTCGACGGGCCTGTCGTCCGGCAGGAAAGCAAGATGCGCCATCAGACCAGCCTCGGTCGGCGGGTGCCCGGTGATGTATCGCCCTCCCGTGAGGTGGAGGAGAAAGTAGGCAGGACCAACCACGAGACCTGCATCCATCAGGGCAATGGCGCGACGCGTAAATCCAACGGACCACGAGACCAATTTCGGCTTCACGCCTCTTTCGGCTAAGATACGCGCATAGTGTGCGAGGCTTTCGGTCGTGTTCAGATACAACCGCTCGGGGTTTTCGAAGGTGCGTTTCTCGGCGTCCCAAATTTCGAGGTTGGCCGATCCCGTATCGATCGGAGCGATGTCGGGCCGCGTGGCCGGATCCAATGCCAGTGTCGCAACCGTGTCGATGCGCCTCTTGGCGTCGGAGTCATTCGAGATGAAGCCAAGAGTCGGGAGGATCAGTAGATCCGTTGCGTCCCTGACTTTACGGATGATTTCGGCGTTCGCTTCGACGGTGTTGGTCGCGCCTCCATCCGGAGTTCTCGCGTGATAATGGAGGATCGCCGCTCCAGCGTTTCGAGCTGCGACGGCAGCCTCAACGATGTCGTCGGCGGTGTACGGAATATTTGGGTTGGAGGTACGCGGTGCGTACTCGTTGACCCTAGCTTCGAGGATGATCTTCTTGTGCATCTTCCGATCCTTATGCCGCCACCGAACCGACAGTGCCCGCCTTGGCGCGGAGGAAAAAATCATCGGCACCAATCTGCCCGCCCTTCAGCATGACTTCGAGGCCATCGATCTCGGCGTCCCCTGGCGCCTGCAAACGGCAGACGTGGCAATTCTGAACTTCGTCGAAAACAGCGATCTCGAGCGCTTCGGCTCCGATCGTACGCACCGCATAGCTTGAGCTGTCACCGCCGGAAAAAACGATGCGCGGCAAGGAAACGACACGACGCACTGCACGAGCGACGTCGCAGTATATGGCTCCCAAACGTTCGGCTGGGACATCGCCACCCTCTACGCGGCCGGACTCGCCGCGGGCGGTGTAAATGACTGTGGGACGGCCGCGATCGAGGCCTTCGACGGCCTTTAGAGCAGCCTCCGAGGCAACTGCCGAGGCATGGTCGTCGGACTCGATCTTGGAGACATCCAAGTGGACCATCTTCCAGCCAGCAGCTTCCGCCGTGGCGATTTGGCGACCAGTCTGGAGCGCGCAGCTGCCGGACAGCACCAGCAGATTTTCGACTCCGGTTATTTCCGTCTTTACAGCGTTCGGCGAAGAGAGCAGCCCCAAACGTGACCAATGAGCTCCAAGCTGTTGCGCAAGACCTTGAGCTGCAAGCGCAAACATAGGTAGCCTCGAAGACTGAGCCCAAAGCAGATCGACGACAGCGGCCAGATCAGTGTTTTCAAGACCATCGAAAATGACCCCTACCCCCTGTTGAAAGGCCTTGAACACGCGGTCGTCCATCGCCGAGCGATTCCGGATCAGGGGAAGCGTAATGTTGATGAACTCCATGTCCGTCTGCCGGGCCAGGTGCATGCGCAGATCGGCCTCCTGCATTGGGGTCCGGGGATGGCGCGACATGCTTGGGTGACGGTCCAGCCGCTCGATCCTGTCGGCGAAGCGAGCAAAATGGTTTCCGAAACAGGTGTAGCGTCCAAAATCTGGAGTGGCGGCGAGGACTGAGACGTCCCTTTTGCCGAAATGAGCCGCAGCGCGATCGAGGACCGCACCATAGCTTCCGACAGTCGGCGACGAGTCGAAGGTCGAGCAGATTTTGTATTGAATGAACGAGCTGTCGAGAGTGCGCATAATCGAGAAGGCGCTATCCAGTTCCTCGGCGAGTTCAGCTCCCGACAATGCCCGCGCGGTACCAGCGAAACCAAGCACGTCATAATGTTGAGAATCTGCGGCCACTTTGTCCACCGAAGGACGTGCCAGATAAAGCTTGGCCTTCACTCCGCTCCGATGGAACTGTGCCAGATTTTCGGACGAGCCCGTAAAGTCGTCGCCGTAAAATACGGCCTTGAGCTTACCAGCTGATGTCATCGGATTCTCCCAATTTCCCTCGGCCGAAGATACCTGCCTCCGTACTTCAGCCGTGCTCCACTCTTGACAATACTCATAGAAGCAGCTCATAACGCTGTCAAGGTCATACCTTATACCTTATACCTCATATCTCGGAAAATGGAGGAAAAGATGAGACTGTCAGGACGCACTGCCGTGGTGACCGGCGCTGGCCGGGGCATTGGACTAGCGATTGCTGAAGCCTACATTCGCGAAGGCGCGAACGTCGTAATCGTTGACCGCGATCGGGATGTTGCTGACGAGGCCGCGGAGCGGCTTGGCGACCGGGCGCTGGCCGTTGCGGCCGATATCTCGGTCACCGAAGACGTGGAGGCGATCGTCAAGGCAACGGTCGACCGATTCGGAACCGTCGACATACTCGTTAATAACGCTGGTGTGGGCGCGACTACGCTGTTTCTCGAAAGCTCAAGGGAGGAGTTCGAGCGCGTTGTCCGGATCAATCTGACGGGAACATTTCTCGTGGCGCAGGCCTTCGCGCGCATCATGGCGGCCAAGGGCTATGGGAGGATCATCAACATTGCTTCACTCTCCGGTCAGAAAGGCGGCGTCGGCCGCTCGGCTTATGGAGCCTCAAAGGCCGGCGTCGAGCTGCTCACAAAGGTGATGGCGGTCGAACTCGCGGAATCGGGAATCAACGTGAACAACATAGCGCCCGGTCCGATATTGACCGAGGTGTCGAAGGTCATGCATACGGTCGAAACGCGCGAAGCCTATCATCGACTCGTACCGCAACGTCGTTATGGCGAGCCGTCGGAAATCGCCGACGCCGCGGTGTTCCTGGCGAGCGACGAAGCTGCCTATATCACTGGGCACACTCTGAACGTCGACGGCGGATTCCTGGCCGCTGGCCTGATGTTTCCGTTCGACCCGAAAGCCTCGAAGCGGTTGGGGCAGATCAGCGAATAGCTTTGATAAGTGGCCAGCTTGACCGTTGGCATTTGTCGGAAAACGCAAAACGCGGTATGACCTCGTACCTTCCTGATTTTTCTGATTGGAGCGTGACTAGGAATGCTGTCTGTTGATCCCAAAAAAATCCCAAGCAGGTTGGACATAGCGCTCGACTATATTACGGGCGAAATTGCCAAAGGAAACCTTGGACCCGGCGACAAACTTCCCAATGAAAAGGAGCTGGCTCAGCTTCTCGGCATCAGCCGCACTCCGATTAGAGAGGCGATTAAGACACTTGCGGTGTCGGGTCTCGTCGAGACCCGACATGGCTTTGGCAATTATATCCGGAAGGACGAAGGCCTTCCGGTAATGCCGCTTGCGATGTTCCAACTCTATCTTCAGAGTTCGACGCCGGAAATGCTGATGGAATTGCGGTTCGTATTCGACCGTAACTGTTCGGAACTCGCCTCGTTGCGGCGCACGGACGAAGATCTTGCCATCATGAGGGAGTGCATCGACCGGCTGAAGAGACTGTCGGATGACCCGGACTCCCCAATCGACGAACTCCTTAAGGCCGACCTCGATTTTCATCGAGCCATATACAAGGCTGCGGGAAACCCGTTGATCGCCGTGGTTGCGGATTTCGTGCTGAACATGGTCGCACCATGGGTCCAGAAATCGCTTGAAGTCAGTGGCAAGTGGCGGGCTGTCGGGCTTCATGAACACATGTTCGAAATGATCCGCGACAGGAAGACCGGCGACCTTAGCCGCGAGAGCGTCGAGGAGAACATGGAACACTTCCGCACTTCGTTGCTGAAATGACGGGGTTTCTTTGATCTTCCCACTGTGATTGGAGTGCGGCGTCGTTTTTGGTCCTGAACGAAATATCACCGCCGACTGTTTAGTCGAGGCGGCCGCTGAACCTTGTAGGTAGACGGCCCGCCCCATTCGCGGTCGGGCCGGTCAGAGCCGCCAGTCGGGTTGATCCGCGCCGATCCGCCTAGCGGCTTAAAGTCGGTGCGCTCGTATGATACTTGCTGTCGAGATCGTTGATCGCCCTGACGTTGCCCGCTGATTGGCTACGCTCATCGAACGTTTTACCCAGGAACATGTCGGCGATTGCCTTGGCATGCTCCGATCCTATGACACGGGCGCCCATCGTGATGATCTGCGCGTTATTTGAAAGGGCAGCACGCTCGGCGGAGTAGGTGTCGTGCGTCAGAGCGGCCCGGATGCCCGGCACCTTATTCGCTGCGATGCAGACGCCGATTCCGGTTCCACAAACGAGAATCGCCTTGTCATACGTGCCATCGAGAACACCCGAGGCCACGCGTTCGGACAGATTGGCATAAAAAGCATCGAGGTCCGCATCGATTCGGGACACTTCATACACGTCGAAGCGGCCTTTCAGGTGTTCGGCCAAAACCTTGGCAAGACCTTCGCCAGCGCTGTCTCCTGCAACGGCAATCTTCATGTTTTTCTCCTTAGAGTTTGGTGGCGCATTTGCGGAGAATCTCGAGGTATCCCTCGAACTCCCATGCGGACCGGCCAATGAAAAGCCCATCAATGTGCGGGCTCGAAATCAGTTCTTCGCAATTTTCGGCATTGACGGAGCCGCCATAGAGGCAGGGGACCCTCCGACCGACCACCGCCTCGGCGATAGCAATAATTTCGGCCTGACGCGCATCAGCGTAGTCAGCGGTCGCCGGAACACCCGTCTCGCCGATTGCCCAGACGGGCTCATAGGCAAAGAGGATCTCCGCCTCCTGCTGCGCAGCGGTCAATTTCGAAAGCGCGCCACGCACCTGGGTAGCCAAAATTTTCGAAGCGTTTCCGCTGTCGCGATCTCTTAACGTCTCACCTATGCAGATGAGCGGAGTGAGACCGTGCCGGACGGCGGCTTCTGTCTTCAGGGCCACTGTTTCATCCGTCTCACCGAAATGTTCACGCCGCTCAGAGTGGCCGAGTTCGACCAAATCGAGCTTGCAGTCCTTCAGCATCAGTGGCGAGACTTCGCCCGTCCACGCGCCACGTTCGGCCCAATGCATGTTCTGGGCGCCGACCTTGACGGAGGTTTCCGCGAGCATCGCCTTGACCTCGCGAAGAACTGTGAAAGTCGGAATGACGAAGCGCTGGATGCGTGGATGATCCGTCGAGCCTGACTTGAGACCGCGCACAAAATGCTCGGCATCGGCGAGCGTCTTGTTCATCTTCCAGCTAGTGCCAATCCAGATGCTCTTCTTCTCGTTCATGTCCCGTTTCACCGCGTTTCCATTTCAGTTGTCGCTGCCCGACCTAAAGCGATCCGACCCGATACCGCTTCGCCATTTCAGCAAGTGGGATGACGTGAATGGAGCTTGCGCGCCCCGCCGTTCCGAACGCCTCGAATCGTTCGCGACAAAGCTTTGACAGTGCCGTCATTGCGGGCTTCAAGTACTTGCGAGGGTCGAATTCGCTCGGATCCTCGGCCAGCACTCTGCGCACCTGACCCGTCATCGCCATACGGCAATCCGTGTCAATGTTGACCTTTCGTACGCCATGCCGGATGCCTCGCAAGATTTCCTCAAGCGGCACGCCCCAGGTCGGCTTCATCAGGCCGCCGAACCGATTGAAGATTTCCTGCAACTCCTCTGGCACGCTCGAAGAACCATGCATGACGAGATGCGTGTTCGGCAGCTTCCGGTGGATCGCCTCGATCACTTCCATTGCCAGAACATCTCCGTCCGGGCGACGTGAGAATTTGTAGGCGCCGTGGCTGGTTCCCATTGCGACGGCAAGCGCGTCCACCTTCGTCTCGTTGACGAATTTCGCGGCCTCGTCCGGATCGGTCAGAAGCTGATGTGGATCAAGCTTGCCTTCGACACCGTGACCGTCTTCGGCTTCGCCCATACCGGTCTCCAGCGAGCCTAGAACACCAAGCTCCCCTTCCACCGAAACGCCTGCCCAATGAGCGATCTCGCTGACGTCTTTCGTGACCTTAACGTTATAGTCCCAGTCCGCCGGCGTCTTTCCATCAGCACGGATCGACCCGTCCATCATCACTGAAGTGAAGCCATGTTGAATCGCAGTGACGCAGGTGCTTGGTTCATTTCCGTGATCAAGATGGACGCAAACGGGGATATGCGGATAGATCTCCGTCACTGCATCCATCATGTGCTTAAGCATGATGTCGTTGACATAACCCCGCGCCCCTCGGCTCGCCTGCAAAATGACAGGCGAATCCGTGTCGTTGGCAGCCTCCATGATGGCAAGCGCCTGCTCCATATTATTGATATTGAACGCGGGAACGCCGTATCCCCGTTCAGCGGCGTCGTCCAACAGTTGGCGGAGCGTAATCCTGGCCATGAAATCTCACTCGCTGGTTCGATTGGAATTGAGATAGCGCGCGATTAATTCGACCTCGGTCGCTGAACCGAAGACGAGCGGCGTGCGGCAATGGTGGGAGGTCGGGATCTTGTCCAGGATCGCTGAAGTGCCATCCGTCGCCCGCCCTTCTGCCTGCTCCATCAGGAACGCGATCGGGTTTGCCTCGTATACCAGGCGAAGCCGTCCATTTTGATACCCGGGTCTCTTGTCGGCGGCGTAGAAAAAGACACCGCCTCTGAGCAGAATCCGATGGAGTTCACCGACTGCAGATCCAAGCCAGCGCATGTTGAAATCGCGGTCACGCGGCCCGTCCCTCCCCGCCAGGCAATCCTGAACATACTGGCGGAGACCAGATTGAAGGTGGCGGTGAACAGACGCGTTGAAAGCGAGTTCCGAGGTGGTCGTCGGTATCTTGACCTGCCTTCTCACGATCAAGAACTCGCCGGCTTGTGGATGCATCGTCGCCAGCAAAACTCCGTCTCCGACAGAGAAGCCGACATCGATCGTGTTGCCGAAGGAGACATATCCGGCGGCGACCTGGCGCCTGCCAGAGGTCAGGAATGGGTCTTCGCCTTCTGTGAAGGGAATGATCGAGAAGATCGTGCCCACCGGGGCGCCCAATCCAACGTTGCCCGAACCATCGACTGGATCGATAGCGACACCGAAGCCGGAACCGTTCAACACAACCGGCTCATCAGCCTCTTCGGAGAGAATCCACCCGGCCCCTGCCCTTTCCAGTATCTCGACGAACAACTCGTGAGAAGCAACGTCGATGGCCTTTTGCGCGTCTCCATCGGAATTCGATCCGACGAGCCGCGCCGGATCGCCCTCCAGCGAACCGGTGGCGATCCGCTCCGATAGAAGACATGCCGCGTCCAAGATTCCGTTGACGAGTGCTGTCACGCGCTGACGCGATTGGTCCTTACCGGCCCATGTCGAGAGATACGCATCGACCGACTGGTGCTGGGAGGAGGCTCCTTCGCCGGTGAGAGTTAGCGAAGCACTCATCGGTCGCCCCTCACCCTCGCAACAGCGCGCGCGACAATCGATTCACGGGTAATTCCGAACTTTTCGTACAAGGTCTCCGCCGGCGCGGATGCACCAAAGCCCGACATCCCGATGACGTCGTCTTCACTGTCCACATATCTGGTCCAGCCGAACTTCGAGAGTGCTTCAACTGCAATGCGGGGTGCGTCCCCCAGCACCGCATGTCGATAGTCCTTGGTTTGTTTTTCGAAGAGATCCCAGCTTGGCATTGAAACGACTGCAGCTGGAATGTTTCTCGCCTCGAGCTCCTCGGCGGCTTGAATCGCGAGCGCAACTTCCGTTCCCGTCGCGATGAGCGTGACGGCGCGCTGCATGCTGGCTTCCCGCAGCACGTATGCTCCTCGCGCGCAGCGATTGGAGCCGTCGCGTTCCGTACGCAGTTGGGGAACATTCTGCCGCGATAGCGCCAGGACGGATGGCGTATTTTTGCTGCTTATCGCAATGTCCCAGCATTCAAGCGTTTCGATCGTGTCGGCGGGCCGGAATACATGCAAGTTTGGCATGGCCCTGAGGCTTGCGAGGTGCTCGACTGGTTGATGCGTCGGGCCGTCTTCGCCAAGGCCGATGGAATCATGCGTCATCACGAAGATAGAGCGAGCCCCCATCAGAGCCGCCACGCGAATGGCATTGCGACAGTAGTCGGAGAACACAAGGAAAGTGCCGCCATACGGAATGAACCCGCCGTGGACCGCCATGCCGTTCATTGCGGCAGCCATCGCGAACTCCCTCACGCCATAGCTGACATAACGCCCGCTTCTGACGGCGGTGAAATCACTGTCGACGGCCCGAACACGCGTCAAGTTCGAGTGCGTGAGGTCCGCCGAGCCGCCGATCATTTCGGGAAGCAACTCCGTCAGCTCCTCCAAGGCAATCTGGCTAGCTTTGCGTGTGGCCACCGATTGCGGCTTGTCCAGCAGTTTCGTCTTCGCGGCGTTCACCGCCTCCGCGTAGTGCGACGGCAATGAGCCGGCGGTTCGACGCTGAAATTCGCTTTTGACGTCAGCTCCTGTTGCTTCGAGCCGCGCTTGCCACTCCCCGCGCGCCGTGGCACCCTTTGCGCCAATCTCGCGCCATGCTCCCAGGATCTGGGTTGGGACCTCGAAAGCATCCGCCGTCCAGCCGTAAACCGCTTTTGTAGCGGCGGCTTCGCTTTCGCCCAGCGGCGCGCCGTGCACGGAACTTGTTCCCGCCTTCGACGGGGAACCGTATCCAATTACTGTTTTCAGAGCGATAAGGGACGGTCTCGATCCATCCGCTTTCGCGTTTGAGATCGCTACGTCGATCGCTTGCGGATTATGACCATCAACACGTTGGGTGTGCCATCCGTACGCGTCGAATCTCGCGAGGACATTTTCCGAAAACGCGATCGCAGTGGAACCGTCAATTGTAATCGAGTTGTCGTCGTAGAGGACAATCAGCTTGCCGAGCTGAAGGTGGCCCGCCAGCGAGGCGGCTTCTTGACCGACACCTTCCATGAGGCATCCGTCTCCGCAGAAGACGTAGGTGTGGTGATCGACGAGCGCAGTGCCGAATTCAGCTGCCAGGCGCCGCTCCGCGATAGCCATTCCGACAGCGGAAGCGATCCCCTGCCCCAGTGGACCGGTCGTCGTCTCTACGCCGGCTGTATGGCCGTATTCCGGGTGGCCCGGTGTTTTCGAGCCCCATTGGCGAAAATTGCGAATCTCCTCGACGGTCATATCCTCATAACCGGTCAGGTGGAGAAGGCTATACAGCAGCATCGAACCATGGCCATTCGACAAGACGAACCGGTCCCGGTCGGGCCACCCAGGTTCGCTTGCATCGAATTTGAGGTGACTGCCGAAAAGGACGGCCGCTGCATCCGCCATGCCCATCGGCATACCGGGGTGACCGGATTTTGCCGCCTCAACCCCGTCGATCGACAGGACACGGATGGCGTTCGCGAGATCACGGATCGAAACTGCTGCTGACAAGTCTTCCTCCCTTTTAACCGATCCTATTGTGGCGCACCTCGCGCAAAATAACAACACAAAATCACAAATGAACATCTATTATTGTGATCTTGTGAGGATTCGTAACGCATTCCCTTTAAATCGCAAGGCTTTATCGCTCGCAATCAGTGGCGGTAACGGTCAGCCACGTGACGTTAAATCGAACAGAAGAAGCATTTCCGCCGACGATGTCTGCACCCAAACGAGGTGCCGGTAACCCAATGGTACAGGATCACTTTTCAGGGCATCCAAGGCTCGAAGGAGCACGCTGGCAACCCGGGCTGCAGGCTGGCTCCCGCGAGCTCTTTGGCTGAGGTGGCCAGTTCTGCGAAACGAAACGATCCCTCATCTGGGTGGCTGCAGCCAAGGTCTCTTTGTCAAATGGAGGCAGGCCTTCAATCATCGCTTCGAACATCTTGAAGGGTTCCCAGCTCATCCGCAGTCCTCTCACGCCATACGACGGCGGCCATCGTTCAACGGTTTGCTTTGAATGATCTCGACTACCTGTCTGTCATCAGTCCAGACCGTCTCTAGCCAGGCCTTGAACGCGCTGATCTTCGGCGAGCGGAGCCGAGACCTAACGTAGGTGAGGCTGTGGCAGCCCATATTGGGTCCCGTCATGCCGAATGGCAGAACGAGATTGCCCTTCTCGACGTCGCGCTCTAGCAGGCGGTAGCTCTCGAGGCAGACCCCTCTGCCCTCCACAGCCGCTGCGATCGCCATGAACGCGTCACGGAACCGCGGGCCGCGCGTAAGGTCAATTTCGAGATTGTGGTCCTTGGCCCACTGGTGCCAGCTGTATAGTGTCTGCTCCGATCGGATCAAAGCTTGGCCCAGAAGATCGGACGGCTTTCGGATGGCCTTCTCTCCCGATGCGATTTCCGGCGAACACGCGACTACGATCGTCTCCAGGGGAAACTCTTCCGCAGCGATCGAGCCGAGTTTGGGAACGCTGCCGAAGCAAATGTCGACGTCGACCGAACCGTCGTTCAGCTTGGCCGGATCCGACGATGAGAGCAACCTTGTCTCGATGTTCGGGTAGAGTTGCTCAAACATCGGCAGGCGCGGCATCAACCAGAGTGATGCGAGGCTCGGAACGCATCCCACACTGAGAACGTCGACGCTATTGCGCCTCGACACCTCGTTCGTCGCGTGCTCAATAATCGAGAGCGCTTCCGCAAGATCGCGATAGTATCGCTCGCCGATATCCGTGAGCGACACGTTGCGTCCGATACGGTGGAACAGCTTCTCCCCGAGGTCCTCCTCCATAAGGCGAATCTGGTGACTGATCGCCGAGGGAGTGAGTTGGAGCTGCGCCGCCGCCTCTAGGAACGAACCCAAGCGGCTGGCTGCTACGAACGACTGGATCGCGCGTATCGAGGGAAGCGCCGTCATGAGGTCTTCCAGTCCCGGACGCGCGCGCCGCCCGACTGCGCGAATGCGTTCGTCATAATGAGGCTACCTTCCGCTGCGCCCGCTGTCCGAAGTCGGAACGCACCTCTTCACCTGCCGCAATGCGTTTGATATCGCCGAGGACCTCGGAGAAGTTGCTTCGGCCAGACGTGCCGAATCCCATGTAGACCTGCTTGTAGAGCTGGTAGAGCATCTCATAGCGCTCGCGGGTCGCCGGGTCTGGGTCGAACCTCTTGAAGCCGACGCACATGGCCGCTTGAGCCGTCTCGATGCTTCCGTGGTCCTTCGATGCAAGGCTTGCGAAGATACCTGATCCCAGTCCGGTGGGCAGGCCGTCGGGCACGAGGATCGGCTTGCCGAGCACGTTGGCGTAGATCTGGTTGAGCAAGGCGTTCTTCTGCGGCACGCCGCCGCCGTTGATGACCCGGTGGACGGGAACGCCGTGCTGTTCCATCCGCTCGAGAATGATACGCGTGTGGAACGCCGTTCCTTCGATCGCAGCATAGAGTTCGTCCTGTGCAGTGTGCCCCAGGTGCCAGCCGATCGTCATGCCCCCAAGATCAGACCTAACCAGAACGGTGCGATCACCATTATCCCAGGAAAACCGCATGAGGCCCGTCTTCCCGCCCTCAATCCTCCCAAGGCCCTCGGACAGTTTCGAGACCGTCGTTGATGCGCGGCGAGCAATAGCGTCGAAAATGTCTCCCGTCGCGGATAAGCCAGCCTCGACGCCGACTAGGTCGGGATGGGCGCTTCCTGGCACTACGCCGCAAACTCCCGGAATCAGTTTGACGCGTTCGCTCACCGCGATGATGCAGGTCGAGGTCCCGATCACGTTCACGACATCGCCCAAACGGCAGCCTGCTCCAATTGCGTCCCAGTGCGCATCGAAGGCTCCGACCGGGACCGGAATTCCCGCGGTCAATCCGAGCTTGTCCGCCCATTCGAGGCTCAGGCGGCCGGCAACCTTGGCAGAAGTCTGGTAGGTCCCACCGATCTTCTCCCGAACTCCATCGAAAAGCGGATCGACGCGTGAAAGGAACGCCTGGGACGGCAGCCCGCCCCATTTAGGGTTCCACATCCACTTATGGCCCATCGCGCACACACTTCGAACCACGGCGGAGCTGTCCGTGACACCTGTCAAGACGGCGGCAGCCATGTCGCAATGTTCCAGCGCGGTGCCGAAACGGTCGCGGAGTCGGGGATTGTGCCGGAGCCAATGGAGAAGCTTGGCGAATCCCCACTCATGCGAGTAGGTGCCCCCGCACCATTCGATGGCTTCGAGATGGGTCTCGTGCGCCGTCGCCGTGATTTCCTCGGCCTCGGCCTTGGCTCGGTGGTCGCACCAGAGATAGTAATCGCTCAGAGGATTGAGATTGCGATCCACCGGGATCACCGATGATCCGGTGGTGTCGACAGCAATCGAGCGCACTGTCGTCGGATCGATCCCGCATTCGTCAGAGACGCTGCGCATGGCACGGACCAGCCCCTCCATGTGGTCGGCATGCGACTGTGTCGCGAGATCGGGCTCGGAGCGAGATCTGCCGAGCGGATATTCCGCGATGGCAGTGCCGAGGGGGCCGCGCTCCGTATCAGCAAGCGTCACGCGGACGCTCAGCGTGCCAAAATCAACACCAGCTACAATCGACATCGTCATACCTGCTTTGATCGCGCGGGCTGGCCGTAGGTGGCCGACTTTCCGTGCTTTCGTTGGAAATGCCGATCGAGGAGTGCCGCCGAAATTTCGAGACTCTCCTGGCTGATCTGGCGTGAATGGAACGCGATCCTGGCGACCGCCTCCAGCATCTCGGCGTTGTGGACCGCGTCGGCGGCGTCGACACCCCAGCAAAACGGGCCATGATCGTTGACCAGCGCCGCGGGAATCGCGAGCGGATCATTGTTGCCGAGTGCTTCGGCGATCACCCTCCCGGTGTTCCGGACGTAGTCGTCGCGGATCTCAGCGTCCGTCAGTTGCCGGGTCACCGGAATGGTGCCGTTGAAGTAGTCGGCATGGGTGGTCCCCATCGCCGGGATCGCACGGCCGGACTGGGCCCAGGCCGTGGCGTAGAAGGAATGAGTGTGAACGATCGCGCCAATCGCCTTGAAGCTCTTGTAGAGCTCGATGTGGGTGTCGAGGTCGCTCGACGGGCGCATGTCGCCGTCGATGATGGTGCCATCCAGGTCGGTGACGACGATGTCGCTAGTGTTCATCGCCTTATAGGAGACGCCGCTCGGCTTGATGGCGACGATGCCGTTGTGGCGATCGATGGCGCTGACATTTCCGAACGTGGAAATGACGAGCCCGCTTTCATAGAGTTCGAAGTTGGCGTCGAGGACGGCCTTGCGCAGTGCGGAATACTTCACGTTTTCCACCTCTTAAGCCTTCCGGCTGCGGTTGAAGCGGTCGGCTGCGACAGCAACGAGAATGATGGTGCCGATCACGATCTGGTGCCAGAAGGTGTTGACGTTCAGCAAGTTGAGGGCGTTGCGAACGACCGCCATCAGAACGGCACCGACGACTGTTCCGAAGAGCGTCGCGCGACCGCCGGACAGCCCGGTGCCACCGATGACGACCGCGGCGATAACGTCCAGCTCGTAGCCTTGTCCTGCCTCCGGCATCGCCGATTCCAGACGGGAGGTCAGCATGATCCCGGCGAAGGCGGAGAGCGCCCCGGCCAGCACGTAGACTGCGATCTTGATCCTGTCCGTGGGGATACCCACGAGCCGCGCCGCATCGGGGTTGCTGCCGATCGACAGAACGAAGCGGCCGAAACGGGTGTAGTAGAGAAGATAGTAGGCCGCAGCGAACACGATGGCGGTTAGGATCACAGGGACTGGAATGCCCGCGAGATAGCTCTGGCCGATGGCGCGGAAGGCCGGATCCGAGGCGCCCGTGATCGGGATGCCCTGTGTGTAAACCATGACGACGCCGCGGCTGACGACCATGATCGCCATCGTCGCTATGAAGTCGGTAATCCCTACCTTGGTGATCAGGAAGCCGTTGACGAGGCCGATGAACGCACCCAGCGCGAGGCCTGCCAAGCAGGCAACGGGAACGGGGTATCCGAGAACGAGAACATTGGCGGTGACAAGCCCCGTCAGCGCGAGCGTCGAGCCGACGGAGAGGTCAATGCCCCGCATGCCGATGACGAAAGTCGCACCGAAAGCAATGACGGCGATGGGCACTGCCTGCCGCAGGACGTCAGTCATGTTGCCGAAGGTGAAGAAACGGGGAGCCGCGAAACCCAGCCCGATCAGAAGAATGACGAATGCGACGTAGACACCAGCGTTGCCGCTGGCACGGCCGACCTTGAAGCCTAGCCGTGGACGAGTGACTGCAACTTCAGCCATTGATGCCTCCCATGGTGTTCAGGGTTTCCGGCGGCCTGACCGAATGCAGGGCCAACGTCTCTTCCTTGGACGTGGCGGCATCGACCACCGTGGTGATTTTGCCTTCGAACATCACCGCCACGCGGTGGCAAAGTCCGAGGAGTTCGGCGTTGTCCGCCGAGACGACGATTACGGAGCAACCGTCTTTGGCAGCGGCCTGAACCAGTGCGTAGACCTCGGATTTTGCTCGGACGTCGACACCTCTGGTCGGCTCTTCGAGGAGCAGGACCTTCGGCTGGGTCAGGAGCCATCGGGCGAGCATGACCTTCTGTTGGTTGCCGCCGCTGAGCGACGCGATCTCCGCCTGCGGGCCGTCGCATTTGACGCCCAGCTTGGAGATGTAGTCTCCGGCAATCTCTCTCTCACGGGCCGGCTTCAGCGTGACTTTGCCGAGAACACCGAGGTTTGCGATAGACAGATTCCAGCCCACGGAATGCTCGGGGAAGATCCCTTCCACCTTGCGCTCGGCGGGCAGGAAAGCAAACCGTTTCCTGATCGCGTCGGTGACGTCGACGATGGGGGCATCCTTGCCGCCGATCACAACGGTCCCGCTGTCGTAGGGCCGCTGGCCGAAAAGGGCTCGTAGCAGAGCGCTCTTGCCTGAGCCCTCGAGCCCGGCGATTCCGAAGATCTCGCCCTTCGAGAGCGAGAAAGAGATATCCTCGAAGGCTCCGGCCTTCGAGAGGCCCCGCAACTCCAGAGAGGGTTCGGACCTCGCAGGGACACGGGGAGGAAACTGTTTGGACAGCGATCCGCCAATCATTGCGCTGACGACTTTGTCGACGTCGAGATCTGCGACCGGGAGGTCGGCGACAGTGCGCCCATCCCGCAGAACCATCACCCGGCTGCAGATGCCGAGTAGTTCCTTGATGCGGTGCGAAACATAGATGATCGCCTTACCAGCCGCCTGAAGGCGCTTGATGATGGCGAAGAGTTGCTTGCGCTCGACTTCCTCGAGAGCCTCCGTTGGCTCGTCCATGATGATGATGTCGGCGTTGGTGCTGAGTGCCTTGGCGATTTCCACCATCTGGCGGTCTGACAGGCTGAGTTCTCCCACCGGGCGGTCGACGGGTACGTCGACACCGAGTTCGTCGAACAGAATGCGGCGTGCTTCCTTGCGCATGCGGGCGTGCGCCAACGGAGCAAGCACGAAATCACTGGTGCGCAGTTCCCGGCCCGCGAAAATGTTCTGGGCGGCATCGAAATCGGGGAACAGGCTGAGTTCCTGGTAGATGATGGCAATGCCAGCGTCTGCTCCGGCCTTCGGATCAGCGAGCTCGACAGCCTTGCCACGCACCGAGATCGTACCGCCATCGCGACAATATGCCCCGGCAAGGATTTTCATGAGCGTGCTCTTCCCCGCTCCATTTTCGCCTACCAGGCCGAGCACTTCACCGGCGCTTATAGCGAGGTCGATATCGCGCAGCGCGACCGTGTTGCCGAAGCGCTTGCCGATACCCTTCATTTCAAGCAGCGGATTGTGGGTCATCTCTAAGATCCTCGGATTGAGTGCGGCCCCCGGCGTGGGGGCCGCGTCGTGATCACATCTTCTGTTGGGGGACGTAGACGTAGTCACTCTGGTCGAACGTCTTGATGTTCTTGGCATCGTAGGTCTTGGGCGCGACGAAGATCTTCTTCGGCAGCGGATGACCCTTCATCAAAAATTCGTCGACGGCACGGATGATGTTCCTGCCTTCTTCCTTGGCGCCCGTATCGACCGTCGCCGCGAAGTCACCCGTCAGGATCGCGTCATTGGCCTCCTTCATGTTCTCGTAGCCCACGATCGCGACCTTGCCGTTCAGGCCCTTGGCCTTGAGTGCCTGCAGTCCGCCGAGTGCCATCTCGTCATAGAGAGCGACAAGCACTTGGATGTCCGGATTGGCCGTGAACATGTTTTCGGTCACCGAAAGGCCCTGGGCGCGCACCCAGCCCGCTGGCTGCTGAGCCACGATTTTGAAGTTCGAATGCTTCGAGATGATCTCGTTGAACCCCTTCATGCGCTGGCTCGTGTGGGGACCGGGTAGGCCTTCGAGGATGCCTACCTTCACTTCCTTGTCGCCATAGGTGTCGACGAGCCACTGGGCCTGCGCGCGGCCGCCGTCCGATTGGTCGTAGCCGATGTCGCTGACATAATACGGGTTGTCGGCGACCGGGGAGTTGAACAGGAAAATCGGGATGCCCGCTTCCGTGGCGCGACGGATGGACGGCAGGAGAGCGCCTTCGTTGTATAGCGCGACCGCTATGGCATCGACACCATCGTTGATCCAAGCCTCCATGGTTCTAATCTGGTCATCCGTGGCCGACTGACTGCTCGGAGCCTGAACGAGCAGATCGATCGTGTCCGCGCCGCCGCGCTTGTCGATCTCTTCCTTCACGCCTGCAAGAACGCGCTGATAGTAGGTGTCCATAGCGGTCGGAAGGAAGCCAACCTTCAGAGGGCGGTTGTCCTTTTTGACCGGCTTCATTTCCTGACCTGTCGGCTTGATGTCCTTGTTCATCAAGATCCCGGGAAACACGGCATTGTAGCCGGGATCCTGCGCGAACGCAGGGCTGAAGCTGACGGTCGCCACCAGGCTGACAGCGGCGGCAAGCACGGTACGTCGTTTGAAAATTGTCACGAGGTTCCTCCCTTGTTGTGACAAGACACACTCCTCCTGTCCGCGGGACGATCCCGCGGAGGAATTCATTGAAGCGATGAAATCAAAGGCTCAGAGGCCAGGCGCGATGGTGAAAACCATCCGGATGGGATTGGAGCCGTAATTCAGGCACTGATAGCTGACGCCCCCTGGCAGGAAGAACGCCTCCCCGTCGCGGACGTGGAATGTCTCGTCGCCCTCGGCGACGTAAAAAGTGGCCGGGCCTTTAAGGATGTAGAAGATCGCGTCGCCATCGTGGCTGTTCGGTTCGCTCGCTCTGGGACCAACGCCGCCGACCGGGATCACGATCTCTCCGACGTGCATGTAATCGTTGGTCACGCACAGCTCCATCAGGACAGGATGGTCCTGCCCGAAGATGAGATTTACCCGATCCTCGCGGGCAACCTTCACGAGGTCACCCTTGGTCCTTGCCTCGGCGCCATCGACCGGATAGTTCGCAAGCTTTTTCAGGCTCATTCGGCAGCCCCCCGTTCGGACTTGAAGAGACGCGTTGCACCGAAGTAGCCAGTAGGCGGACCCTTCTCGTCCCAAATCCGGGGCGCTATGCAGAAGAGGATGACCGCTGCCTTGTCAGTGAAGTTGTAGCCGCGATGCGGCACGCCCATCGGTATGAGGATCGAGTCCCCCGGCCCCATCCGCTCGGTCTGTCCGGTTTCCGGGTTAAGCAGGTGCACCTCGCCCTCGAGGACGTAGTAGACCTCGTCCCCCGCATGGATGTCAGCGGGGTCGAAGTTGCTGCCCGGTGCCAGCTGGTAGATGCCCGTGGTCATCTTGTCGGTGCTGGCAAGCAGGTAGTTCAAGTCGCTCGAATAGGGCTTGTTGCCCGTATAGATGAACATCTTGAAGCGGTCCGCCGTCAAATGATGGGGTCTCTTCTCGTCCGGCGGGAACGGAAAGTTTCCAAAGTATGCGGGAATGGTCATTGCGGGAGCCTCAGGTCCTCAGTTCGGAGAGCAGCGCCTTTAGGAGACGCCAGGTGGCTTCGACGGTGGTGTGGTTGAGGCGTTCGCGCGTCGTGTGAACGTCGAACGCCTCCGGTCCAATCGAGAGCATGTCGATGTCCGGCACCTTTTTGCGGAAGAGACCGAGTTCAAGGCTCGAATGCGAGACTTCGACGTGCGGCTGCTCACCGAATTCCCGCTCGTATGCCGCACGTCCGGCCGCCAGCATGCGGGACTTAGGGTTGTACGGCCACTCCGGGCAATCCGCGAATGTCTCGACCGATGCGCCCAGCCCGATCACTTCCGAAAGCTGCCGGATGCGATCGACGATGTTGTAGCGGCGCGAGCTGACCGCACTCGGGATCGTCGAGGTGATCTCGATGCGCTCCTGGTCGTTGGAGATCAGTGCGACGGTGTTGGAGCTCTCAACGAGGTTGTCGACAATAAGGCTGCGGCTCTGGACGCCATTCGGCAGCAGGCACATTGCGTTGACCGCGCCCGTTGCGACATTCTCCGAGAAGACGGAAAAGAACAGGCCCGAGTCTTCCTCAAATGTGATCTTCAGGTTCGGATCGCTTGTCGAGTATTCGGCCGCGATGGCTGCAGCCTCCGCTTCGATCTTGCTGCGCAAAGCCCCTAATACGGAGCGGTCAAAACTGATAAGCGCTTCGGCTTCACCCGGAATGACATAACGGTTCACGCCGCCCTCAAGTTTGGCGATGCTTACGTCACCTTCCTTGATCGCGAGGCGGAGCAAGCGACCGAGCAGTACGATCGCGTTCGCCCGCTCGAGATGAATATCGAACTCCGAATGGCCGCTGCTAAGGCCCGATACGCGTAGCCGCGCAGCTTCTTGTCCGTTAGGGCGCTCGGACCATTGCAGCGGGATTCTGAAGTGCGCAGAGATGTCGCCGGCGCAGCCTGCGAACAGCGACTTCGGATCATGCCAGTTCATGTCGAGCAGGCGCTTGCCTGTCAGTTTCGTGCCATCGAAATGCTGAGCGCCGCCTTTGCCGACTTCCTCCTGGACGGTCAAAACCACTTCCAGCGGCGGATGCGGGGTGTCGTCGGAAGCGAGAAGCGACATGGCGAACGCAACGCCGACCGTGTTGTCAGCGCCGAGCGTGGTTCCGGTTCCATGAATGAAGTCGCCGTCGAGGCGGAGCTTGATGCCTACGCTCTCGAAATCATGTTCTACCCCTTCATCGCTTTCGCAGACGATGTCCGTATGGCCGTGCAGGATAAGCGTCGGGGCATTCTCGTAACCGGGCGTTCCCGGCTTCTTAATGAGAAGGTTCCAGATTTCGTCTTGATAGACCTCAAGACCGCGGGCACGGGCAAAGTTAGCGATATGGTCGCTGACCTGCTTTTCATTGTAGGATCCGCGCGGGATTGCGCTTAGCTCCTCGAAGAAGCCGAAGAATACCGCTGGCTCCAGACCGGTCAGTACAGAATTGGTTTGAGGCGGCACGACTTTATTGGCAGATACGCTCATCTGCTCATCCTCCCTTATGAACATTGGGCAGTACTCTCTTGTCTTCGGAATCGCTTCCAAAGGATAATCGAATGATTGTACTGCGCTTCGCTTGGACCTATCCGGGTGAGTTCCTTCCAATCACCCTTGGAGCCGAACCTTGTTATTTTCGGAATTCAAATTCAAACGCATATTTTGGCGAAATAGGTGAGCAATTTTCATCTGAATTTCGCAATGCATGCGTTAACGCATACATTAATGCGTATGGACATGGCGTACGCAAGTGGCGGTGCGCGAATTCTGCTCAATGCAACGTTGAACTTTACTTATCGGCCAGCACTCTGCTTACTCCAAATGAGCGTGGATCGCCCAAGGCTCGAATCTCGGATCGAAGCCTGCCATCAAGCCATCGCGTGAACCTTTTCCGCTCGGCCCCACAATTCAGATTCAGCAGCCGCCTTGTACCTCTTCAATCCGTCTGCGTCGTTGTAGCCCACACTGCAACCGCAAATTTCCCTGATCTTGCGCTCGTTTGGTGATCTTGATGGTCTCAAGCCCGACCAGCAGGTTGACTCCGCCCCAAATCGGATTAATGTATACGTTACCGGATGCGAAGACGTACGCATTCGCGGTTTACTCGTTGGGAGGAGTCCAATGAACGTAGAAATTCGCAAGCCAATTCGTAGCCTGATGGCGGTCGCCGCCCTCGCTCTCAGCGCATCATATGCGCCCAGCGCGTTCGCGATCGACATCGACCAGCAGATCAAGGATATCGAGAGCCATCCGGCCAAGGGACCGAACGGCGAAGCGGCTACGCTCGCCAGCGATCTCAAGCTGTCGCCAGACGAGATCGAGAAGATCAAGGCCAAGCACGCCAAGGCTGCCATCGTGATGCACTACACGGCATCCGACTGGGCAAAGGCCCAGATGGCAGGACAAAAGAAGGCTCTTGAAGAGCTTGGCATTGAAATCGTAGCCACGACGGACGCAGGCTACCGCGCCGAACAGCAGGTTTCCGACATTGAGAGCGTCATGGCCCTCAAGCCGGACGTTATGATCACCGTCCCTGCCGAGCAGTCTGCCACGGCAGCAGCCTACAAGAAGGCTGCGGCTGCTGGGATTAAGATCGTCTTCCTCGACCAGACAGGCGCCGGAATGGTTGCCGGGAAGGACTACGTCAGCCTGGTTTCCTCGGACAACCGCGGCATGGGCAAGGTCGCCGCGCTACTTATGGCCAAGGCTCTCAATGGCAAGGGGGATATCGGCCTGATTCCGCACGCTTCTGACCTCTTCGCCACGAAGGAGCGCCTCGTGGGCTTCAGGGAAGCAATCAAGGATTACCCAGATATCAAGGTCGTGCAGGAAACGGGCGTCGGCGGTCCGGACTTCTCCAGTGAATCTGAGCGCGTAGCCTCCGCCATGCTGACCGCACATCCGAACCTCAACGGCATCTGGGCTGTATGGGACGTTCCGACCGAAGGCGTGCTCTCGGCAGCGCGTGCGGCAGGCGCCGCCAAGGATCTCGTGATCACGACGTGCGATCTGGGCGTGAATATCTCGCTCGACATGGCCAAGAAGGGCTATGTGAAAGGGACGGGCTCCCAGCGTCCGTTCGGCGCAGGTTATGCCGAGGGCATCCTTGCGGGATATGCTCTCCTTGGAAAGGACGCACCTCCTTACGTCGTGCTCCCTGCGCTTGCGGTTACCCGCGACAACCTGATCGAGGCATGGCCGCAGTCGAACGGCGACCAAGCTCCGAAGATCCTCACCGACGCAATGAACTAAAGGCGCGCGGGAGCGACTCCGGTCGCTCCCCATCCCCCGGCGGCGGACAACGACCATGAAACCTCAATCAATCACCGAAAGCGTCGCGGCCGTAAGGATGAGCGACGTCCGGAAATCGTTTGGCGGCGTGCACGCATTGCGCGGTGTCAGCCTGACGATCCAGCCTGGAACCATCCATGCGCTGGTCGGGGAAAACGGCGCGGGCAAGTCTACCCTGCTTAAGATCCTGCAGGGTATCGTCACACCGACAGAGGGATCCATCGAGGTCTTCGGCGAGCACATGTCGTCGAACTCTCCGGAGAACTCCCGCAGGCTCGGGATCGAGATGATCTTCCAGGACCTTAGCCTGATCCCCACGCTGTCGGTCGCCCAGAACATTTTCCTGAACCGCGAGCCCCGCCGCCTGTCGATCTTGGTCGACGAGCGCCGGGAAATCGCACAGGCAGCAGAAATCATCGGGCAGCTCAATCTGAGGGTCGATCCCCGGACAGCTGTTTCCGAACTCAGCCCTGGCCAGGCCCAGCTCACCGAGATCGCGAAGGCCATCCACCAGAAGGCCAGGATTCTAATCCTCGACGAACCGACCTCGTCGCTGAGCGCACAGGAAGCCGACACTTTGTTCGGCATGTTGAGGAAGCTCACCGCCGCGGGAACAGCCGTAATCTACGTTTCGCACCGCATGACCGAGATCATGACCATCGCGGACGAGATCACGATACTGCGTGACGGTCAGAACGTGACTTCCGGAAGGACTTCAGAGTTCACGCTTGACTCGATCGTGCAGCACATGGTCGGCAAGCGTGTTACGGGCTTCCAGTACCAGGCGCGCTCCATTGACCGCAGCGGTAATCCCGCGTTGACCGTGCGTAGCCTTTCCGGGCCCTCGGGAAAGCCCAGCGACGTCAGCTTCGACGTTCACAAGGGCGAGATCGTAGGGATCGCGGGCCTCATGGGCGCAGGCCGGAGCGAACTCGCCCGCCTCCTCTTCGGTGTCGACAAGAAGACTGCGGGAACCGTGGAGCTCAGCGGGAGGGCCGTGGAATTCAAGTCACCTTCGGACGCGATCAATGCTGGCATAGTGCTGGTTCCCGAGAGCCGCCACGACGAAGGTCTCGTCGTCGAGCACAGCGTCGGCGAAAATCTCGGCCTGCCGCAGATAGACCAGCTCGTCCGCGGCCCCTTCATCGACCGTCGGCGGGAAGGTTCGTTGACGTCCGATCTCATCAAGCAACTTAGGATCAAGACGCCCTCTGCGGAAAACAAGGTGAGGAACCTTTCCGGCGGAAACCAACAGAAGATCGTCATTGCGAAGTGGCTGGCTACCAACCCTTCGGTCGTCATCCTCGACGAACCGACAGCGGGCGTCGACATCGGCTCCAAGTCCGAAATCGTCGAACTGATCCGCAGCGTCGCATCGTCCGGCAAGTCTGTCATCGTCATCTCGTCCGAGCCAGCCGAGTTGCTGGCAACTAGTGACCGAATCCTCGTCATGAACAACGGACGGCTCGCGCGCGAGATCGAACGCGACGAAATCGAAAGCTGGGCCACCAGTGCCGGCGATGAAACGCAATCTCCGCTGATCCGCACCGAACTCGGTCTGCAGGTCGCGATTCAGAAGGCAACCCAAAATGTCCACTGAGGTCAAAGTCTTGAAGCCAGCGGCTGACTCACAATCTCTCCGCAGACCCTGGCACAGCAACTGGCGCGATTACGTCGTCTATATCGGCTTCGTCGTCATTTTCATCGTGTTTGCGATCCTGCTGCAGGACCGCGGTTTCCTTTCTTCGAATAACCTGCTGAACATCCTTCGGCAGACGGCGATCGTCGCGATCGTATCCATGGCGATGTCCTTCGTCCTCTCCGCAGGCGAAATAGATCTCTCCGTCGGCGCGATCGCTGGACTGTCATCCGTGATCGCTGGCCTGGTGCTGACGCATTATGGCCTTGTCCCTGGCATTCTGGCGGGTTTGGCGCTCGGTTTGCTGGTCGGCGCGATCAACGGCGGCCTCACAGCTTACCTCAACATTCCGTCGTTCCTAGTGACGCTCGGCATGATGGGGATCGCGCGCGGCGTCGGGATGTGGGTGAGCGGCACCTCCCCTGTTCCGATCATCGATGACACGTTCATCTTCATCTTCGGCTCCGGCAACATCGGTCCCGTTCCCGTGCTCGTCCTATGGGTCGCCGTTCTCGGCACCCTCGCCCATATCGCGCTGCGCAAGACTCCATTCGGCCGCAAGGTGATGTCCGCAGGCGGCAACCCGATCGCAGCCCGCTACAGTGGCGTTGATGTCCGAAAGATCAAGTTCCAGGTGCTGCTGCTTACCGGAACAGCCGCTGCGATCGCGGGCATGCTCTATGCCGGGCGCCTGCAGTCGGGACGCTTCCAGCTTGGCGAGGGCGACGAGCTGTCCGTCATTGCAGCCGTGGTGCTTGGTGGAACCAGCCTCTTCGGAGGACGCGGAACCGTGATCGGTTCCATCGTCGGCGCCCTGCTCATCGGTGTCATCAACAACGGGCTGATCCTTGGCGGTCTCGACTTCAGCCAGCAGCTGATCGCACGCGGGATGCTCATCATCCTCGCCGTCGCGGTCGGCCGCAGCCGCTAACCATAACAGATATTCAGGAGGAATATTTCAATGCGAGTAATAGTGACAGGCGGAAGCGGCAAACTTGGCCGGGCCACGATCAAGGATCTTCTCGAGAACGGCCACGACGTCGTCAACGCCGATACAGTCGAGCCGCGATCGAACACGTGCCCGTTCATCAAGGTCGACTTCGAGGACATGCGGGCGACCATGGAGGCCATCGCTGGCTACGATTGGAATCACGACCGGAGGACCGATGCCGTAGTGCATCTGGCCGCCGTCCCGATGCCGGGCCGTGTTCCCCCGGCCGAGGTCTTCCGGGTGAATACGATCTCGACCTTCAACGTGTTCGAATCCTGCAGGCTGCTCGGCATCAAGAACATTGTCTGGGCATCAAGCGAGACGCTGCTCGGCATCCCTTACGCGATCAAGCCGGACTACTTCCCTGCCGACGAGGAGTATGAATCCCGCCCCGAAACGTCCTACTCGCTCTCCAAGCACCTCGGCGAGGAGATGGCCAAGCAGTATTGCCGCTGGGACAAGGATTTCAAGATCGTCTGCCTCCGCTTCTCTAACGTTATGGACGAGAGCGAATATGCGGGCTTCCCGGACTTCGAGAAGGACCCAGGCAGCCGTCGCTTTAACCTGTGGACCTACATCGATGCCCGCGACGGTGCGCAGGCCATCAGGCTCTCGCTTGAATGGCAGGGTACGGGTGCTGAAGTCTTCATCATCGCTAACGACGATAGCGTGATGAGCACGTCAAACGAAGAGCTCGTGGCGAAATGGTATCCGGGCGTTCCGTTCAAGCGTCCGGCCCACGGGACCGAAACCTTGCTTTCGATCGAGAAAGCTAGGTCCGTTCTCGGATATAAGCCTGAGCACAGTTGGCGCAGATATGCCGAAGGCTAAACAAACCAGCCAGACCAGGAGGAATCACATGGCGTCGACCAGTCAATCCGAAACGGCCGAGATCAGGGAGGAATCCTTTGCGAAAACTATGACCGCGACGGCTCACCTCAAGCTTCGGCAGCTTATCTTGAACAACAAATGGCCGCCTGGCTTCCAGGCAACCGAGCAGGAGGTCGCTTCTCAGCTCGGCATGAGTCGCACCCCTGTCCGCGAGGCGCTCATGCGCCTGCAGCAGGACGGTCTCGTTTCTGTGATCCCCCGCCACGGCATGCGTGTTCTTCCCGTGTCGACGGCGGATATGAAGGAGATCTACGAGATCCTCACGTCCCTCGAAAGTACGGCGGCCGAACTAGCCGCCGGGCGCGGCCTTACCGAGGAGCAGCTTCATGGTCTGGAAAGGGCGACCGCCGACATGGATCACGCATTGTCGGAAGACGATCTGGAAGGCTGGGCGCAGGCCGATGCGCGGTTCCACGAACAGCTCTTGGAGCTGGGCGGAAACCAGATGCTGAAGTCGGTGGTGCTCAACTTCATCGACCGTGCACATCGCGTTCGGATGCTGACTTTGAAGATGCGTCCGAAGCCCGTGAATTCCACGCGCGAACACGCCGCTCTGGTGGAGGCAATTCGCGCAGGAGACCGCGAGAAGGCCAGAAACATTCACAGGGCGCACCGCGAGCGTGCGGGCACGGAACTGCTCGCTCTCCTCGAACGCCTCGGGCTCAATCATCTTTAGAATAGGCTGAATAATGTCATCCCTGAAAAACTCGTTCAAGATCGCAGTCCTTCCTGGAGACGGTATCGGCCGCGAGGTCATGCCCGCTTGCCTCGAAGTCATCGACGCTGCCGTCAAGGTGGCTGGCGCACCACCCATGTCCTTCGAAACCCATCAGGCAGGCGCACAATTCTACGCCGAGTCCGGGGAAGCCCTGCCCGCGAGCGCTCTTGAAGCATGCCGCAAGGCCGATGCGATCCTTTTCGGCGCCATGGGCTGGCCAGACATCCGCTTCCCTGATGGCACGGAGATTATTCCCCAGCTCGACCTGCGCATGGAGTTCGGCCTTTTCGCAGGGGTACGCCCCATCCGCTGGTTTCCGGGACTACCAAAGGTGCTGTCAGATCCGCGTGCAGAAGGGATCGATTTCGTCCTTATCCGCGAACAGACCGAAGGCCTGTTCTACGCCCGAGGCCGTGGAGAGATCCGGGACGACCAGGAAGCTTACGACACGATGCAGATCACCCGCGCGGGTACCGAGCGGGTCACCGAATTCGCCTTCCAGATCGCAGCGCAGCGCAAGCGCCGTGGGAGGCCCGGTGTTGTTACCTGCGTGGACAAGGCCAACGTCTTCAGCTCGATGGCCTTCTTCAGGAAGATTTTCGACGAAGTGGCAGAGAAGCATCCGGACGTCCAGAAGGACTACGCCTACGTCGATGCGCTTGCGCTCAATATGGTGAAGAAGCCTTGGGCCCTAGACGTTCTCGTGACTGAGAACATGTTCGGTGACATTCTGTCCGACCTCGCAGCCGGACTGATCGGCGGCATGGGAATGGCCGCCTCCGCCGACATCGGCGAGCACTACGGACTGTTCCAGCCCGCTCACGGAACGGCGCCTGACATCGCCGGGAAAGGCGTCGCCAACCCCAGCGCCATGATCCTGTCGGGAGCAATGATGCTCGACTGGCTGGCGGTGAAGCATCGCGAGCCGAAACTTGCTGATGCCGCGCGTCTTATCGAGGCTGCGGTCGAGCACACCCTCTCCACGAAGACCGCGGTTCCGATGGAATACGGCGGCGGAGCCAACTGCGCGGACATGACCCGCAGCGTCATCGGCGCGCTCGGCGCTGTCCGGAAGGAAGTCGCATGAGCGCGGCCGCTTGCACGGGATACGTCGTCGTCGTCGAATTCATCGTCCAGAGAGAGTTCGCAGAGCGCTTCCACGTGGCGATAATCGAGAACGCCGCCAAATCGCTGCGTGACGAACAGAATTGCCAAGTGTTCGACGTCTGCCGCGATCCAAAGCGACCGGAGCGCATCTACCTCTATGAAGTTTACGGCTCAAAGGCTGATTTCGACTTCCACCTGAAGACGCCGCACTTTCTCAGCTTTGATGGGACCGTTCGCGACTGGGTCGCCGAAAAGCACGTCGAGACGTTCGAACGGGTGTCGGCAGGAAAGAAGGAACAATTGTGATGTCCGGTATCAAGGCGATTGTCTTTGACACTTTCGGCACGGTCGTCGACTGGCACGGCTCAATCATTCGCGATCTTACGGCATGGGGAAACGCCCAGGATATGAACGTCGATTGGGCCGATCTCGTCGACCGCTGGCGTGATCGCTACAATCCGCAGAAGGCGCGCGTGCGAAGCGGCGAGCTGCCGTGGACGAACCTCGACGAACTGCATTTCGACGCACTTAAGGCGGTTTTCGACGAGATGGCACTTCCCGAGTTTGATCACGACCGAATGATGCATATCAACAGGGTCTGGCATCGTCTGGAAGGCTGGCCGGACGCCTCGCGCGGCCTGCACAGGCTGAAGACAAAGTTCATTATTGGCCCCCTGTCGAACGCCAATGTCGCCATCCTGGTCAACATGGCGAAGCACGCAGACCTTCCTTGGGACAACGTGTTCTCCTGCGAGTTATTCCAACACTACAAGCCCGATCCCGAGACCTATCTCGGTGTCTGCAAGCTCCTCTATCTGGAGCCGGACGCCGTCATGATGTGCGCCGCGCACAACTACGACCTGGCCGCCGCGCGCAGCCTGGGTCTCCGAACCGCATTCATCGCAAGACCCACCGAATACGGCAAGGGTCAGACAACCGACCTGACGGCCGAGCAGGACTGGGACTACGTCGCCGACGATCTCGAAGACCTTGCTCGACAGCTCGGATGCTAGAAGAGAGAAAGACAATGCAGACATACAAGATGTTCATCGACGGCCGCTGGGAGGACGCTGCCAGCGGCGAGACCTTCGAGACGAAGAACCCCTTCAACGGCAAGGTCTGGGCAGCGATCCCGAAGGGCGGCAAGGAAGACGCCGAACGCGCGATCGAGGCTGCGTACCGGGCCTTCACCAGCGGCTCATGGCCGACGCTCACCGCCAGCGCACGCGGTCATCTTCTTCGACGCCTTGGTGACCTCATTGCAGAGAACGCCGAGCATCTCGCTCGGACCGAGGTCACTGATAACGGCAAGCTCATCAACGAGATGCTGTTCCAACTCAAGTACATTCCTCAGTGGTACTACTATTTCGGGGGTCTCGCCGACAAAATCGAAGGCGCGGTCATCCCAATCGACAAGCCGGAGACTTTCAACTTCACTCGGAACGAACCGCTCGGCGTGTGCGTGGGCATCACGCCATGGAACTCCCCCCTTCTGCTGCTTGCCTACAAGCTGGCGCCGGCGCTCGCTGCCGGGAACACTTTTGTCGCAAAGCCGTCCGAGTTCACGTCCGCCTCCACATTGGAATTCGCCAAGCTTGTCGAACAGGCAGGCTTTCCAGCGGGCGTCTTCAACGTCGTCACTGGTTTCGGTGCGGATGTCGGCGGGACGCTGACCACGCACAAGCACGTCGCCAAGATCGCCTTTACGGGCAGCGAAGCGACCGGTCGCAAGATCGGCGAGCTAGCTGCCCGCAACTTCAAGAAGGTCACCCTCGAGCTCGGCGGCAAGAGCCCCAACATCGTCTTCGACGACGCCGAGATCGACAACGCGGTGAACGGGGTCATTTCAGGCATCTTTGCAGCGACTGGCCAGACCTGCATCGCGGGTTCGCGCCTTCTCGTCCAGCGCAGCATCCACGACCAGTTCCTGGAGAAGATCGTCAATCTCGCCAAGACGGCGCGCATGGGTGACCCGCTGTTGACGAACACGCAGGTCGGCCCTGTGACGACGCCGCCGCAGCTCGAGAAGATCCTCGGATACATCGATATCGCTAAGAACGAAGGCGCGGAATGCGTTCTCGGTGGCGGCAGACCGAGCAATCCCGAACTTTCCAACGGATGGTTCGTCGAGCCAACCATCTTCTCGGGCGTCCGCAACGACATGCGGATCGCGCAAGAAGAAGTCTTCGGTCCCGTGCTTTCGGTAATCCCGTTCGACACCGATGAGGAAGCGGTGCATATCGCCAACGACACGAACTACGGCCTTGCCGCCGGGTTCTGGACGCAGGACATGCGCCGCATCCTCAAGGTCTCGGCAGCCATCCAGGCGGGCACCGTCTGGGTGAACACTTACCGCGTCATCAGCTACATGTCGCCGCTCGGCGGTTACAAGCACTCCGGCATCGGACGCGAGAACGGCATGGCCTCGATCCAGCAGTACATGCAGACGAAGAGCGTGATGATCTCGACGGCCGAGGACGTTGCCAACCCCTTCATCATGAGGTGATCCATGGCAATCTCCGGAAAGCTGGTCGTCGGCTGCGTGGCAGACGACTTCACGGGAGCGACGGACGTCGCCAATATCTTCGCACGGGGCGGGCTGAAAGCCACAGTCGTCATTGGCGTTCCCGATGATGACCGGGAAATCGACGCCGACGCCATCGTCGTCGCGCTGAAGACGAGGACGATCGCCAAAAAAGCGGCGGTCGAGGAATCGCTGACGGCTCTCCGGTGGGTTCGACGTCGAGGAGCGGAGAAATTCTTCTTCAAATACTGCTCGACCTTCGATTCCACGGCCGAAGGTAACATCGGGCCGGTTACGGATGCCATGTTGGCGGAGATTGGGGAAACCTTCACCATCGCGTGTCCGGCGTTTCCGGCGAACGCTCGGACGATCTATAAGGGCAACCTGTTCGTCGGCGACGTGCCGCTAAACGAGTCGGGAATGCGCAACCATCCGCTGACACCGATGACGGATGCAAACCTGCTACGGGTTCTAGGCCCGCAGTCCAAGGCCGAGATCTGCGGCTGCTACTATGACACCGTAAAGCACGGGGCATCCGCGATCGGCGAATGGCTTGCGACAGCGGACAAGGGTGCGTCCCAGATCGCTGTCGTCGACGCGATAACCGATGGGGATCTCATCGAGATCGCGAAAGGGTTCAAGGATCTCAAGCTGTTCACCGGAGCGTCCGGTCTTGCCTACGGGCTGACTCATTATCTCGTTCGTGACCAGGCCAGCCCGGAAGTCCCTCTCTCTCTCGGTAGGGAGGGACATCGCGCGGTTATTTCCGGGAGTTGCTCCGTCGCCACCAACGATCAGGTTGCGGCAATGCTGGCCGATCACGAGGGTTTCCGGATCGACGTTGCAAGGCTCGCTGAAGGAAGAGATGTCGTCCGAGAGGCTATCGAGTGGTCGTCCGGACGGCTCGGCAAGACGCCGCTGCTCATCTACGCCACCGCCCAGCCCGACGAGGTGAAGGCCAACCAGCGCAGGATGGGTGTCTCGGCATCCGGCGACCTTGTAGAGAAGGCCCTGTCTGAGATCGCGCGCAAGCTAGTAGAGAACGGAGTGAACGAACTGATCGTGGCCGGAGGAGAGACGTCCGGTGCCGTCGTGAAGTCGCTCGGCGTTGACCAGCTCGCGATCGGCAACGAAATCGCTCCCGGCGTGCCGTGGGTCGGAGCGATGAGCAATGGTCGCCCCCTCTCGCTTGCGTTGAAGTCCGGCAACTTCGGTGGCCGGCGTTTCTTCATCGATGCATGGGATCGTCTCTGATGACCGCGACGATATCCGAGGAAACAAAGGTTCGAGACGAGATCGTCGACGTGGGCAAGTCGCTTTTCGACCGGGGCCTGACAGCCGGCTCGACAGGAAACATAAGCGTCCGGCTTTCGGATGGTCGCATGCTAATGACACCGACAAACGCGTCGCTCGGCGGGCTCGATCCGGCAAGGCTCTCCTGCTTCTCGGCCCACGGCGTGCACGAGAGCGGAGACAATCCGACCAAGGAGGCTTTCCTTCATCAGTGCATGTACTGCGGCAAGGATGGTCGGCGCGCGGTCGTGCATCTGCACTCGACCTATTCGGTGGCCGTCAGCATTCTCAGACACGTTAACGAGCGGGACGTAATGCCGCCATTGACAGCCTATTACGTCATGCGCGTCGGCTTCCTGCCGCTTGTGCCGTATTTTCCTCCCGGAGACGAAGCCCTGGCCGCGTCGGTAGGAGCCGCCGCGGCAGATCATCATGCCGTGCTGATGGCTAACCATGGTCCGGTCGTCGCGGGGAAGACTCTCAAGGATGCCCAGTACGCAACGGAAGAACTGGAGGAAACTGCAAAGCTCTTCATGTTGCTGCAGAATCATGAAATCCGACCGCTCACACAGGAGCAGAGGAGCACTCTGATCGACCAGTCAAAGTGACGGGCCTAGGCGGAGCAAAACACATATATAATCGTGAGGAGAACGCATGATGGAACGCGCCGACAATGCGACGATATCGCGCGTCGAAAGAGTGGGCGAGGACACAGAGGACGCCCTCTACAGAAAGGTAACGCTGCGGCTGCTGCCAATCCTTCTTGCCTGCTACACGATTTCGTACCTGGACCGCATCAACATCAGCTTCGCCAAGATCCCCATGAATGCTGAGCTAAACTTTAGTGAGGCAGTTTACGGGCTCGGAGCTGGGCTGTTCTTCATCGGCTACGCACTTGCCGAAGTCCCGAGCAACTTGATGCTTCACCGCTTTGGAGCGAGACGGTGGCTGGCGCGAATCCTGTTTACCTGGGGCTGCATCTCCATGGCGATGCTGTTCGTGTACTCGGAACTCTCCTTCTACTTTCTTCGAATCATGCTTGGTATTGGCGAAGCCGGGCTCTTTCCGGGTGTAATCTTCTATCTGCTCAATTGGTATCCGGCCCATCGCCGCGCACGCATCACGTCGCTGCTCTATCTCGCAGCGCCCTTCGCTGGCGTGTTAGGCGCTCCGGTGTCGGCATTCATCATCGCTGGAACACATGGCGCGCTAGGTATGTCAGGCTGGCAATGGATGTTCCTACTCGAAGGACTTCCGGCGGTATTGATGGCGCTCGTCGTCTTCAAATGGCTGACCAACAGCATCGAGGAAGCTTCGTGGCTTTCGCCTTCCGAGAAGAAGACGCTGCATGGCAATCTCAATACCGAAGACCTTCGCAAGCATGACATCGACTTCAGGGCTATCTTCTCCGACAAAGGCGTGCTGCTGCTCGCGGGCATCCTGTTCGGGATCGTTCTCTCCCAGACAGGCGTCTTCTTCTACATGCCGTCACTCATCCGAAATGCGGGCGTGACCGACACTATCGAGCTGGGGATATTATCGGCGGTCCCATACGGGGCGGCGGTCGTCGTTATGCTGCTCGTCAACCGTCATTCGGACAATGTCGGCGAGCGCCGCTGGCACCTGTTTGCTAGCTGTATGCTTGGCATCTCGGGCTTCATCGTCAGCACGGTCTTCAAGGCGAACATAGTGCTAGTCGTCCTTGGCATGAGCATGGCGATCAGCGGCGTCATGGCATCGCTTCCTGTCTTCTGGACGCTTCCGACTGCGGTGCTGAAGGGCAAGGCTGCGGCTACGGGTATCGCGTTCGTTAACAGCATCGGCCTCACCGCCGGTTTCGTCGCACCCTTCATCATCGGTTACCTGACGACCATGACGGGAAGCCCGGACACCGGCATCTATCTCGTCGCAGCCGTCTGGACCGTTACTGCGCTGATCGCTCTGATGTACGTGAAGCCCAAAATTGTCTGATCGAATGGCGGGCAACAGCGTCCGGCCGCTCAAAAAGGAGACTTTGAGATGCCCGATTTCAAGGACGTAAAGCTTCTCGGTTTCGACGTGTTCGGCACCGTTGTCGACTGGCGAGGCAGTGTCGCTCGTCACGTCGAGAAGTTCTTTTCCTCGCAAGGCATCGCTATTGATCCGTATAAATTCGCCACCGACTGGCGCTCTCTCTATCAGCCGGCAATGGAAAGAGTTCGTACGGGTGAGCGCTCCTGGGTACCCCTTGACGTCTTGAACCTGGAAAATCTGAAAGTGACTTTGGCTTACAGCGGCGTCGATGCTACACGGTTTACTGCGCAAAGCCTCGATAATCTTAACAAGGCCTGGGAAAGGCTCGACCCGTGGCCGGACTCGGTCGCCGCGATCGATCGCCTTAAGCGGAGATTCGCCGTCGGTCCGATCTCTAACGGACACGTGGCGGGTATGCTGTGGCTCTCCAAGTATGCCTCCTTGCGTTGGGACGTCATTCTGGGCGCCGAAATGGCGAAGAACTACAAACCACGTCCCGAGGTCTATTTCAGGTCGGCGGAGAGCGCCGGCCTGTCGGTCGAGGAGACCGCGATGGTCGCCGCCCACAATGACGATCTTGAGGCTGCGCGAGGGTGCGGAATGAAGACCTTTTTCGTCCTTAGGTCGACCGAACATGGGCCGGATCAGACCACTGATCTGGTGGCCGACGACGAGTGCGACATAGCTGTCAAGGATCTGGCAGAGCTCGCCGACGTTCTCGGATGCTAACGGAAAAGGCGCTGAAGTTGAGACATTTTTGCATCGACGCCTAGAAGCTACGAAGGGAGATTATCTCATGAAAATTCTGGTAACTGGAAGCAGTGGAAGAGTTGGACGGGCTGCGATTGAGCGCCTTCTTGAAGAGGGGCATCAGGTTATCGGGATTGATGCGGCACCATCCTCCGACACCAGATGGCCCTCCGCTAAGGTTGACATGCGGGATTACGGCCAGGTTCTGGATGCGGTCGTTGACCTCGAACCGAAAATTGATGCGATTGTTCATCTTGCTGCGATTGTGGGCGCGAAAGTCGCTCCGAGCACGCACATATTTCACACAAATACCGCCATCAGTTACAATGTTTTCCAGGCGGCAAAGATCGCAGGCGTCAAAAACATTGTTTTTGCAAGCAGCGAGACCCTGCTTGGCATCCCGTTTACCGAGCCACCTCCCTATTTCCCGGTCGACGATAGCGTCACCTCAAAGCCGGAAAGTAGTTACGCTCTGTCCAAACTTGTGGACGAAGCCGTCGCAGCCGAGTTTTGCCGTTGGGATCCTTCTCTCAAGATGATTGGTCTGCGGTTTTCCTGGGTAAAGGAACCCCACCAATACAATGAGTTCAAGGCTACCGAACAGAATCCAGAACTTCAGAAATGGAACCTGTGGTCTTACGTCGACAGCCGCGACTGTGCCCAAGCTATTTCGCTTGCGTTGAACTCAGACCTCAGCGGGTTCCATCATTTTGTGATCGCAGCAGATGATACCGTAATGGCGCAGCCAACACATGCGCTTATGGCCACCTACTATCCCGATGTTCGGATCCAAGGACAGATTGACGAGCATGGCAGCCTCGTTTCAAGCCGGTTAGCCCGAGACGTTCTCGGATATTGTCCGAAATATAGCTGGCGCGACAATCGTGCGGACGTTTCTTAGAGGGTAGACGTTCAGCGGCTCTTCACGGAGCACTTACCGGGCCGGTGGATTCTTTGCGCCAGCGGGGCTGTCAAGTTGATTGCGTACGGTTCATATAGGTTCGCCGGTTCGGGTGTTGATGGGAATGGGGAAAATAGACGTGACTTTTAATTGCGCAGAAGAACCAGTTTCGGTGACCACACCAGCTTCCACGCTCCATGTCTCCAGTCCACCTCCTTTTAAGCTGGAGACAGCCGACTTCAACTCCGAGCTTCACGCGCGGCCGTCGATCTATTTCACCGGTCCGGCGATCGTCGAGCACATTGCTTTCATGCCCTTGGATGGGGCGATCAAGGAGTTCCACGATAGCCTGAAAGTCGATGACGAGATTTCAGTCAGGGTCGAACGGCATACTGAATTCGTCACGGTCACACGCCTGCGGAAATTGCATTCGGAGCCCGGGCGTTGGCCGGAATCGGATCTCACCGAGGATGATTTTGCGCGGCTGGCAGGTTTGTATGCTCCTCGTCTTGTTTGCCACGTCAGTATCCTTGTCCTGGGAGATCCTCCTGAGGAATTGGGACCGGTTCTGAAATCCTTCGATTTCGGCGATACCGCGGCGTCTTCGATTGGTGGTGGGTCGGCGCAAGTCTGCTCCGATTTTCGGGTCAGACCTGACAATTCAAGCAGGATCATCCTGTTCAACAAGGACCTGAACGCGCATCGCCTGGGGCGCATGGTGCGTCGCATCTGCGAGGTAGAAACCTATAGAGCAATGGCACTGCTCGGATTGCCGGAGGCGCGACGCCTTGCCCCCCTTCTCGGCGCATATGATGCGGAGCTCGTTCAACTGACCAATCGCAACTTGAGTACTCCGGCACATCAGCACAAGGACCTGCTTAACGAGATCACGGTTCTTTCGTCGCATATCATCTCGGCCACTGCAGAAACCAGAAACAGGTTCGGAGCGACCGCTGCCTACGCCAAAATCGTTGAAGAGCGGATAGCCCTCCTACGGGAAACCCATGTCCCCGGCTTCCAACGTTTTGGTACCTTTGTCGAACGACGTTTCAAGCCTGCAGTTCGAACCTGCGAGGCGACCGCCCTGAGGCTCGAGCAGCTATCTCGAGCTACGATGCACCTGCTCGATCTGCTGCAGACCCGAATTCAGGTCGAAATCGAATTTCAAAACGCGACACAGATTCAAGCAGTGGCCGATCGGGCTGCGACGCAGGTCAAGATCCAGCGCGCGGTCGAAGGCTTTTCGATTATCGCGATCAGCTATTATCTGATGAGCTTGCTGAAGTTGATATATGAGACAGCAGATCACGCGGGGTTCCATTTCGATCCGGTGATCATGCTTATTGCCGTTCCTGTGGTTGTTGGAACTGTTGCGATCACTATCCTCCGAGTCAGGCATGCTCTGAAAGGAGAGAACTAGAGCTGGAGGCGGTGGAAAATCCCTCAGACTTTGCCAACCCGATCTGCCCGCTCGCAGAGCCAGCTTCCCGGCTTGAGGTTAATGGACAACCCTCCGCAGCTCACAGTTTAAGACCTTAAGCAAGTCGCCGGACTATGCCGGCAAGTTTTCGGGAAAAACCACGTTGAACGGCAAAGTCCGGTTTGGCGCGACCGCGCGTAAGCCTGTGATGGATGCAATCATCTCGTCAATGACGGCACGTGCGAATGCCTCGACCGGTAAACAAAGGACGCAGGTGATAATACCGTCGATGAGGGCGGATCGTGTCGCGCCGGTGAGATCGTTGCATACAACGACTGGTCGCTGCCCACTGCTGTGCGTTCGAATTGCCTCAATGATACCGTCCCGTCCCCCACCCGCATCGTAGATCGCGGCCAGATCGACGTGACGGTCAAGGAGGATTGTCGTGACTTCTCGAGCCACCTCTGGATCATCGAGATTGACAATAGTCTCAAGCAGCCGCGCTTCGTCTCCTATTTCGCGGAAAAAGGATCGAAATCCTATCTCACTGACTTCTTGGCCTCGGTATCTATGACTTCCCACGAGTGTGGCAATTTTACCTTTGGCAGGGGCCATCCTGGAGATGATGAAAGCGCCTGTGCGGCCGACCTTGCGGCTATCTAGACCGATATACCCGGTGACCCCGCTGGCGGAAATTCCTGATAACAAAGTGAAGACTGACTTCCTTTGGAGATTTAATTCATCGATGGCTTCGACGACAAGCGGATGTTCGATCGCTACGCACGCAACTGCGTCGGTCCTGGTCCCTACCTCTAGAATTTTCTTTCCCAGCGACCTGGCAGAAATCTCGTCCACGAAGACGATCTCAAGCTTGCCGCTGACCTCGAGTCTCGACGAAAACTCTCGACGGAGAGCAGTGGCAACGTTCTGATAAAACGGATCCGCCTGCTTCTGAAGCACGAATCCTAGGCGAACGTTTGCGATCCTCGCCGACACCCGGCGCCGTATGAGGGGCAGCGCGTGATAACCGAGCTGCTCTGCAGCCTCTTTGACGCGATCGACAGTTTCTTTTCTCACGGGTGCCCTGCCGTTCAGGACCCTGTCGACTGTCGCCAAGCCAACGCCTGCAACCTGTGCGACATCGGCCGCTGTCGGTCTTCGTTTTGCCGCCAATTCCCATCCTCTTTCTATGCAAGGCTTCTACCTCGCCGCTGACAGGATTCCCCAGTCCCGTGGACTTGGCAAGCCGTATTTATGATAAGTTTATCATCAAATACTAGGCGACAATGATAAGTTTGATAGAAATCATCATCGCAGCGTTGAGATCGGAGCATGCCTTGCAATATCCTTTGTTCGTCTGACAGGAGACGCGGTGGTGGCAAGAGCAAAGCGACAAAGAGATTACGATCTACTCGGAGAGAGCGGCAGGACGGCGATAGAAAACGGCCTTGCAGCGGCTGAGTGGTATCATACGGAAATTCCGCGCAAGGAGATGAAGGCGCTGATGCAGCGCTCCGATGCGCCGGCCATCCGTGACACGGTCATCTGGCTCGGCAGCATGGTGGTCTTTGCCGGGCTCGGCATCTATTTCTGGGGTTCGTGGATCGCGCTGCCCTTCTTCCTCGCTTATGGCGTGCTCTATGGCTCAGCCTCCGACAGCCGCTGGCACGAATGCGGCCATGGCACCGCCTTCAAGACGCGCTGGATGAACGATGCCGTCTACCAGATCGCCTGCTTCATGATCATGCGCAATCCTGTGACCTGGCGCTGGAGCCATACGCGCCATCACACCGATACAGTCATCGTCGGCCGCGATCCGGAGATCGCCGTCATGCGGCCGCCGGACCTCCTCCGGCTAATCCTCAATTTCGTCGGCATTCTCGACGTCTGGCATGCCGTCGTCGATATGCTGCGCAACGCTTTCGGCGTCATCAGCGCGGCGGAAAAGACCTTTATTCCGGAGATGGAGCAGCCGAAGGCTATCCGCTTCGCCCGTATCTGGCTGGCGATCTATCTGGCGACAATCGCCGTCGCGGTCGCCACCGGCTCGATCCTGCCGCTGATGCTGATCGGCCTGCCGCGCCTCTACGGCGCCTGGCACCATGTGCTGACCGGGCTCCTGCAGCACGGCGGCCTTGCCGACAATGTCATCGATCACCGGCTGAACAGCCGCACGGTCTATATGAATCCCATCAGCCGTTTCATTTATTGGAACATGAACTACCACGTCGAACATCACATGTTCCCGATGGTGCCCTATCACGCGCTGCCCCGGCTGCACGCAATGATCAAGCACGATCTGCCGGTGCCGAACCGGTCCATCTGGTCGGGCTACCGCGAGATGATCCCGGCTTTCCTGCGCCAGCTGCGCAACGAGGATTATTTCCTGAAGCGGGAACTGCCGGCCACCGCGCGGCCCTACCGCGAGGAATTCCACAACGAGCTGGCTCCGGCCGCGCAATAACGACAATCGAGGGAGGATAAGATGAGCGGAAACTGGATTGAGGTTTGCGGCAAGGACGAGATCGACGAGGAGGATGTCATCCGCTTCGATCACGACGGGCGCACCTTCGCGGTCTATCGCAGCCCGGATGACGAATTCTTCGCCACCGACGGGCTCTGCACACACGAACATATCCATCTCGCCGACGGGCTTGTCATGGATGAGATCATCGAATGTCCGAAACATAACGGCCGCTTCAACTACAAGACGGGCGAAGCCAAGGGTGCGCCGGTCTGCGTCAATCTCAAGACCTATCCGGTCAAGATCGAAGACGGCGCCGTCTTCATCTCGCTCTGAGGGAGCTGGACGTGGCTCATTTCGTTATCTTGGGGGCAGGCGAATGCGGTGCGCGCGCCGCCTTCGCTCTGCGGGAAAAAGGTTTTGCCGGCGAGATAACGCTCGTTGGCGCCGAACCCCTTCACCCCTATGAGCGGCCGCCCCTTTCCAAGGCGTCTGCTGCCGATGCCGGCGATCCGAAATTCATCGCCGCTGCGGAAAAATACGCCGAAAGCGCCATCCGGCTACTGACCGGCATTGAGGCCAGGGATTTCGATCCTGCCTCCCGGACCGTCATGCTTTCGGATGGCACCACGCTCTCCTACGACAAGCTTCTGCTGGCGACGGGCGCGGCCGCCCGATCGTTTCCCGGCGCCCCGGAAGGCAATCCGCATATTCGTTCGCTTCGCACCCACGATGATGCGGCCGCCCTGCGCGAAGCCATGAAGCCGGGGCGGCATATCGCCATTATTGGCGGCGGCTTCATCGGGCTGGAGCTTGCCGCGACGGCGCGCCTGCTTGGCGCCGATGTCACCGTTATTGAGGGGCTGGAGCGCGTGCTGAAACGTGGTGTGCCGGAGGAGATTGCCCATCTGCTGACCGAACGCCACCGGGCCGAAGGTGTCGATATCCGCTGCGGCGTCTCGATCGAGAGATTGACTGCGGAAAGCGGGAAGGCCGTCGTCAAACTGTCGACTGGCGAGGTGGTAGCGGCCGATCTCGCCGTCGTCGGCATCGGCGCGCGACCGAATGTCGATATCGCCGAAAGGGCGGGGCTTACAATCGAAAACGGCATTGCCGTCGACACCTATCTCCGGACCTCGGCGCCGGATGTTTTTGCCGCCGGCGACTGCTGCTCCTTTCCGCTGGCGATCTATGGCGGCCGGCGTGTCAGGCTCGAATCCTGGCGCAATGCCCAAGAGCAGGGCACGTTGGCCGCCGCCAACATGCTCGGCCTCGACGAAGCCGTTTCATCCGTGCCGTGGTTCTGGTCGGATCAATACGACATGACGCTGCAGATATCTGGCCTCGCCGAAGGGGCAGTGCTGCATTTGCGCCGCGACCTCGGCCCAGACGCCTTCATTCTCTTCCACCTCGACGCCGATGGCCGGTTGATCGCCGCAAGCGGCATCGGACCGGGCAACGCCGTGGCGCGCGACATCAGGCTTGCGGAAATGTTGATCGAAGCTGGCGCCCGTCCAGACCCTGCTGCGCTGACATCAAGCAACATCAAGCTGAAATCCCTGTTGGCCGCCTGAGCCTCCCGATATTTTCAAAGGAATTGATGATGAAAAAACATAAACGTGCAACCGTTGCCGATCTGCTTGCGGAAAAGGGCAGGCGCCAGCTGACCATGCTGCGGGTCACCTCGCTCGAGGAGGCCGAAGCCGCCGAAAAGGCCGGGATCGACATCGTCTCAGTGCCGCCGTCGCTGCTCGGTCCGGTCTTCCGCGAGGTCGCCCCCACTCCCTTTGCCATCCCGGGTCTCGAATATGGCGACCACGTCTCGGCGGAAGATTATCTGCGCGCCGCCTTCGCGGCGCTGAAGGCCGGCGGCGATGCCGTCTATTGCGCCGCTAGCCTGCAGACGATCCGGCGCATGCGCGACGAGGGCATTCCGGTCTGCGGCCATCTCGGGCTGATCCCCTCGAAAGCGACCTGGACAGGCGGCTTCCGCGCCGTCGGCAAGACGGCGGCAAGTGCGGCCGAGATCTGGCGGCAGACCAAGGCGCTGGAAGAGGCCGGTGCTTTCGCCGCCGAAATCGAAGTCGTGCCTGGGGATGTCGCCGCGGCCATCAGCAGCAACACCTCGATGCTGATGATCTCGATGGGCGCGGGCAGCGGCTGCGACGCCCAATATCTCTTCGCCGACGACGTGCTCGGCGCCAACCGCGACCACTATCCGCGCCATGCCAAAGTCTATCGCAACTTCGCCGCCGAACATGATCGGCTGCAGCGCGAGCGCATCGCCGCCTTCAGCGAATTTGCCGAAGATGTGCGCTCTGGAGCCTATCCGGAAAAGCGCCACCTCGTCGGCATCGATACCGAGGAGATGGACACGTTCATCAAACTGATGGATCAAGCCTGAACGAGTCTTGTGAGCGGGGAAGAAGACGATGAAATCCTACTATCTCAGAGTATCTTGCCAATCAACGCGCGGCATCGTTGCCGCAATCTCAAGCTATCTTGCGGCTGCGGGCTGCAACATTTTGGATTCATCGCAGTTCGACGATCTCGACACGGGAAAATTCTTCACGCGCGTCTCGTTCATCTCCGAAGAAGGAGTGACGCAGGACCAGCTTGTCGAGGGTTTCAAACCGATCGCGGAAAAATTCGGCATGGCATCCGAAATCCACGACGCAAAGAGCCGGATGAAGGTTCTGTTGATGGTGTCGCGCTTTGGCCACTGCCTCAACGACCTTCTCTATCGCTGGCGCATCGGTGCCCTGCCGATCGATATTGTCGGGGTGGTATCTAACCATCTCGACTATCAGAAGATCGTCGTCAACCACGACATCCCCTTCCATCACATCCTAGTGACGAAGGAAAACAAGCCGCAGGCAGAGGAGCGAATCAGGGAACTGGTGCTGACGACCGGCACTGATCTGATCGTCCTTGCCCGCTACATGCAGATTCTTTCCGACCGGATGTGCCAGGAGATGTCAGGGCGGATCATAAACATCCACCACTCTTTTTTGCCCAGCTTCAAGGGTGCCAACCCTTACAAGCAGGCCTATGAGCGTGGCGTCAAGCTGATCGGGGCGACAGCGCACTATGTCACGACCGACCTGGATGAGGGCCCAATCATCGAGCAGGATACCGCCCGCATTACCCACGCCCAGAGTGCCGACGACTATGTCTCGATCGGTCGAGATGTCGAGAGTCAAGTACTGGCGCGTGCCGTTCATGCTCACATTCATCATCGGACGTTCATTAATGGAAACCGCACAGTAGTCTTCCCAGCAAGCCCAGGCTCCCACGCCTCTGAAAGGATGGGCTGACATAAAATTATCGATCGGAGACAGGGGAGTTGTGAACGCGGCCGTAGCAGATCTTGAAAAGGATGTAGGGACGAAGACAGAGTTGGCTATTACTTTCGTCCTGCAAGTCACGCTTGCGAGTTAATAAGGTGTGAGGAGACGCAATGGGGCTTCACCTTCGCGTCGAAGACCGGGCCGAACTGCTCCGTGTTGCGGCAGAATCCCGCCCAGGCGATCAGGGGCTCATCCACGACTGAGAACCATGCCCTTGTCTTCTTCCGCGGTTCGCCTTCAGGGTTCGCAAAATGAGTGAGCGGGATCGGGCAGCGGTAGCGCGGCTCGACTACGACATGTTCCCACATTGGGTTCGTCAGATCCGCGATCAGGCCGATGCGACCCGGTGGCTCGCCGCTCAAACGCATTACCTGTGTTTGGCGGGGAAAGCCCCAGGACAATGACCTGAGCACGTGGCGACCATCTTTTTCGATGACGACCAGACCCTGCGTGCCCTCGATCGTCTCAGTGGGGCGCTGATCTCAACCGGAACGTCGGTGTCAAAGTGCGCGGCAATCTCGTTGACCGTTCGAACCACTGCAAAAAGCCTCGACATGGGCTTGCCTCGCTGGTAACTGCCGACACATACCACAAGAACATAAAGAGAACAAATGATTTGCAATGCCGTCTGATTTTCGCCTAAAGAATCAGGCTACGGGCTGATCTGGCCCGAATGCGTATGAAGGAGCTTATCGCCAGCAGGACTCTCGAGATCGTTGCCGAGGCCAAAGTCAATACGCAAAGCACCGGCCGCTCGTGAATGTATATCTTTCAAACGGCCAGGAAGTTGGAAAGACCCTGCTAAAGGAAGGGTTTGCGCGACCATGGCTCCCGCAAGAACATGTGGATTGGTGCAGTTGATGGATGAAACTGTCCCAGTGGCCATTGTTTGTCCCCACCGACACCGAGTTGAAATGAGGAGCCCCGCGCACACGGGGAAAACTAGCCAGCTCGGGAACCTACGCTTGGCGAAGGCTTTGTTAGCGCGGAAGCAACGACGCATCCGCAAGAGTCAACCATACATTAAGTGCTTCGTGTGAGAGTGGATATGACGAAATAACAACCTAGGTGGGAATCTGTGGACAGGTAGATTTCGACAGCGCAGCTTGCGAAATATCCGACACTTTGGGAAGGAGACACGCTAATGTGTCCCGCGAAGTAACCGATGAATGATTAGATCCAGAACATGACGACTGCCCAGCACATCGTTGCCTTGCTGAGAAGCCACATAGACGGGGATGAAACGCGCTTTCTCTCGGTGGCCACGCAGCTTGCTGCTCACGAGGCGCGCCAGGGCCACGGAAAAGTCGCTCAAGAGCTGCGAGAGCTGATCGATGCAGCGCGCGGGAAGACCGCGACGGTTGCACGTGTCGGCGCCGGTCCGGTGCCAATTGCGCAACCGAAAGGGGAATTGAGCAAACTTCTTGCCGCTCGGTTTTCGGACACCAGGCTTGCTGACATGGTTTTGTCCGATGAACTGCGCAACCGCATTGGAAGAGTGATTGCCGAGCAGCGCAATCAGGAAAGGTTGCTTGCGCATGGCCTAACGCCCCGTCGCAAACTGCTTCTCGTCGGTCCGCCCGGCTCTGGCAAAACCATGACGGCCGCCGCAATCGCACACGAGCTGAAACTACCGCTATTCACAGTGCTTTACGATGGCTTGATCGGCAAACTGATGGGAGAGACGGCTTCGAGACTGAGATTGGTTTTCGACGCCGTCGCTGCACAAAGAGGCGTTTATTTCTTTGACGAGTTCGACGCGATTGGATCGCAGCGCTCCGGTCAGAACGACGTCGGTGAAATCCGTCGCGTCCTCAACTCCTTCCTTCAGTTTATCGAAAACGATCATGGACACAGTCTGATAATCGCTGCGACCAACCATCCGGAACTTCTCGACAAGGCGATTTTCCGAAGGTTCGATGACGTAGTCACCTACGAATTGCCGGACGAGCGCATCACGCGAGGGATTCTCGAGACCCATTTGTCCCGCTTCAAGCCGAAGAAACTCAACTGGTCGTCCATACTGGACGCAGCAAAGGGCTTGAGCCAGGCGGAGATCGCAAGGGCGGCCGACGAGGCCGCGAAGATCGCAATCTTGAACGAATTGCCGACTGTCGAGACCTCTACGTTGCTCGGCGCTCTGTCGGAGCGGCATCATTCGATGCGTTAAGGCGGTCACGAGCCCATGGCCAGACCGCCTCGCAATAAATCGCACTTGTTCATAGATGGCGGAGGCCAGGGCGAGCCCTATACCTCTCCTCGTACCGTGATTTCCGGCCTGCCCCCTGCGCGAACGCGGGCACAACACGCAGCAAAACTCGCTCAGTCCTTGGCGACCGCAGTTCTGGACGCGCAGGCGTTTAAGGCCGGCCGGCAAGCCGGCGTTGCTGAAGGTGAAGAGGGATTTTACTTCCAGTTTGAGATACCCGCGACAGAACGGGGTGCAGTCGATGGCCTAGAAAATAAGCCTGCGGGCATAGAACTCGTCGCAGTCCCGCAAGCTGTTGAGGGTGAGGCCAATATCACCGCAACCGTGTTCGTTCCCGAGAGGTCGCTCGAATTCTACAGCAACAAGGTCATCGCCTATCGCGATGAAGAAACCAAAACCGGGCGCCCCAAGAACGAGAATTTGATTGCACGGCTGGAAGACGTTCGTCTCGCCATGGTTCGGTCACTCTTCACGGATGCGCCAGGCTTGTATCCGCAGCCCAACGTAACTGCCTGGTGGGAAGTGTGGATCAGAGATGGAAAGCTGACATCGTTCAGGACAGTTGCCGGCCGTTTGAACATTCCCCTCAAGGATTACGCGATCCGCTTTCCTGAACGCGATGTCGTGCTCGCCCGTGGTACGGAAGGTGATCTTGCCCGCCTCCTGGCCAATTCCGACGCCGTTGCCGAACTCCGACTTGCCAAGGACAGCCCATCGACTTTCCTCGATATGGGAGCAGCCGAACAGGTGGAATGGGCGGAGGATCTGGTAGATCGCCTGGTTGCGCCCGATGAACTCGCCCCCGCGGTGTGCCTGCTCGACAGCGGCGCCAACAGGCAACATCCCCTAATTTCGCCTGCGCTGCCTGCGGAACATCAATATGCTTATGATGACACCTGGGGGGTCGGCGACAGTAGTTTTTGGAATGGTCATGGGACATCGATGTCTGGCGTTGCCCTCTATGGCGATCTTCATCAAGCGCTGGCGCAGCAGGGCGACGTCGAATTGCCTTACTGGCTCGAAACGGTAAAAATCCTTCCCCCCAATGCTGGCAACGATCCGCTCCTTTATGGGGCGATCACGGAAAGGGCAGTGACCAAGCCCGAGGAAGGCGCACCGCACCGCAAGCGCGTATTTTGCCTGGCCGTGACCAGTGAGATCGGACTTGCGCGTGGCCGCCCGTCATCTTGGTCCGCTGCGGTCGATCAGCTGACCTATGGTGGTGGGGCTCTGCAAAGGCTTTTTGTCATCGCAGCCGGCAATCTTCGTGGCGATATCCTTGCCGCAGACTATCCTGACCGAAATGATCTGGAGGAAGCAGAAAGCCCGGCGCAGTCTTGGAACGCTTTAGTCGTAGGCGCCTACACCGACAAGATCAACATCATCGATCCAGCTTTTGGGCACTGGTCCGCCGTCGCTCCAGCAGGGGACCTGTCCCCCTCCAGCCGAACGTCTGGCATTTGGGATCGGCAATGGCCGATCAGACCTGATGTAGTCTTTGAGGGTGGAAACTTCGCGCACGATGGCGTGAATCCAAGCTCACACGTGGATGATCTGCAACTGCTGACGACTTACTATCGGCCGAATATCAGAATGTTCGACACATTTGGTGATACAAGCGCCGCTGCGGCGTTGGGCGCGAACCTGTGCGCAAACATCATCGCCGCTCGCCCAACCCTTTGGCCGGAGACAGTCAGAGGCCTCGCCATCCACTCGGCAGAATGGACGCCAGCAATGCAGGCGCATTTTGACGGGGCCGGCAACCAGGCCATGAAGATGGCAATGCTGCGCCGATATGGGTGGGGCGCCCCCGATCTTGCACGTGCACTTCGTAGCGCGGCCGACGACGCGACCTTGGTTGTGGCTTTTACTTCGTGGTTTCAAACGGGAAAATGTCATACGCCGGTTAGCTTTATTCGATAGAAGATAGGCGATTTTCCGCTAACGATTTCATCGAACCTCTCCTTTGTCTGAACCATTTCAAGATCGAATTTTAAAGTCGGCTCGCGAGATTAGGGACGACCAATGGTCGACGGCACGTCGCGTGGCTCGCGAGCTAGACAGAATTCTCGACGGCGATGGGCCGCGACAGGCTGCCGTCGCGCGTGCCGCAAATGAATTGCGGCTGACGACAAGGCAGATCTACAATCTCCTCGCCCGCTACCGTGCTGAGAGAACAGTGACGGCTCTTCTGCCTCGCACCGCGGTTGCGCGGCGCAATCGCCTTCCGGAAAAAATAGAGGAGATCATCGGCACGACGTTGCGCGAGCAATGGCTGACGTTGGAAGCGCCCCCTCTCGCGCCCGTCGTCGCCGAGATCCGCGCTCGCTGTGAGGAATCCGGTCTTACCCTCCCGTCCTATGTCACGATCGCTCGGCGCATACCGGCATTGTTCTCGCCCGAGGAGATTGCGAAGAAGCGCTCGGCGAATCCGAAGCATCTGCTACGGCTCAAGCCGCGACCCGGCTATATCCACGCCCCGCACCCGCTGGACGTCTGCCAGATCGACCACACCCCGACCGACATTAATTTCGTGGAGGTTGTCGACGGCGCCGGCGTGTTCATCGGCCGTCCGTATTTGACGATCGTCATCGATGTGGCGTCGCGAGCCATTCTCGGCTTCTGCCTAACCTTGGAAAAGCCGTCGGTCTTGTCTGTCGCACTTTGCCTTGCCCAGGCCATGTGTCGGAAAGATGAATGGCTTTCATCCCGCAACCTCAGTCACGCCTGGTCGATGTTCGGCCGCCCGCGCCTGCTTGTCACCGACTCGGCGAAGGAGTTTAAGGGACATGCGTTCCAACGCGGCTGCGACGACTACGGAATCCGTATCCGGTATCGCGATCGTGGCCGGGTCCACCAGGGCGGCGTGGTCGAGCGGCTGCTGGGCAAACTTAACGGGGTGCTCGCCACTTACCCAGGCTCCTCAGGGCGCTCGGTGGCGGATCGTGACGAATACCCGGCGGAGCGGCGCGCCTGCTTAAGCTTCGCCGACCTGGAGCGTTGCGTGGCGCTGGCAGTCATAGATCACAATCTTCAGGACAATCCCAAGACGCTGAAGGTGCCGTTCGTAGAGTGGCGACGCGACAGTACGAATCTGCCCGACTTCTGCGACGATCCGAAACGTGTCCTGTTGTCGTTTCTGCCGGGGGCCGAACGGCAATTATCTCCGCAGGGGATCAGCATGTTCGCCCTGCACTATTATTCGCCGTGGCTCGGCATCTTCGTTCCCGAGCGAGACCGACTCGGAAAGCTGGAGGTCCGCTACGATCCCCGCGACATCAGCCATGTCTACGTTCGCGACCCGGAGACCCGGCTGTTCCGGCCTGTCCAGCGACGCGACGGCCAGCTAACGCCACTGTCCTTGTGGGAACATCAGGCCGAACGGGAGCGTCGGCGCGCGATAAACCAGCGCTCGAGCGTCGAGAAAGTGGCGTTTCGACGTGAGATCGCAGCCATCGCCGAAGCGGCGAAGCCTTCGAAGCGCCACCTACGCGACGCAGTGCGCAGTGCACATGCCACCGCAGCACAGAAGCCGCACGCGGTCCTCGAGGCGCGAGTGCCGGCTTCCGAGGTCCATCAGGTACGTCAGAAGAACCGGCTGCCGGTGGAGGATTGGTAGCTGGGATGTCGGATCATCTGCTTGACCATGTCCGGCCGTATCTCGAACGCGACCGAGAGGAGCGGATCACCTATATTCGCGCGCCACGATGGATCGGGCACCATGTCGCGAAGGACGGTCATCGGCGGCTGGCCGAGTTGCTGTCGCGACCAATGTCACTGCGAACCCACGGGCTGATGTTGGTCGGGCCTTATGCCAACGGCAAAACGATGATCGCCGAGCGCTTCGCGGTCGAACACCTGAGAACGGCGTCGGTGCAAAAGGTGTGGATCGTCCAGACACGTGAGGGCGCCGGGCTCGGCCACTTCTATGCCAGCATTCTCCATGCGCTCCGAGCCCCCGGCGGAGACCTCTGGAATGTCGGCCGTAAAGCCGAGCAACTCGATTTCTTGCTCGCAAGCATCAAACCGAGGGTGTTGATTTTCGACGAATTTCATAACGCGCTGCGCGGCCGAGCCCGCGATGTCGAGGCCGTCTTTGCCTTTCTGCGGCGGATCGGCCGACAATACGACATTTCTCCGGTGCTCGTCGGAGAGGTAGCCATCTTCGATTTTATCAACGCCACCAGCGAGATGGCGAGCCGCTTCGACATGATCGCGGTTCCCCGCTGGCAATATGACGAGAGCTATCTGATGCTGCTCGACAGTCTCGAGGCCGCCTTGCCGCTTGCTCGAAGTTCGGATTTGTCGAACGAGCCGTTGGCGCGGCGGATATATAGCCTCTCGGAAGGTTTAATTGGCGAGATCGTCGCCATCGTTACCAAGGCGGCGGTCGCGGCGATCAGTTCAGGAGCCGAGCGTATCACCAAGGCCGGTATCGAGGGACTGAATCACGTGCCGATCTCTTACCGGCGCAACTCGGGTCTGCGTGCGAACCTTCTATGACAGCGACCGAGACCTTCACACCGATCATCAGCGTCCGCGAACGATATCGTGATGTTGTTTCGAACCGATGGCCTATCACCGTTGCACCGCAGCTCGACGAGTTGCTGTCGAGCTGGCTGCATCGACTTGCGCTTGCTAATGGTGTCGCACCTGGAGCGTTTGCCCGTGTGCTCGGGCTGGGATCGGGAATGTGGTCCCCTTCGCTTGATCTCGATTTACCCGGACAGGTCGCGAGCCAGCTCTGCGCGAATGCCTGTATCTCTTCCAATCAGCTCTCGGCGATGATGCTGTCGCAGGATCTGCCGAGGCAACTGTTACTGCCTCTTCGCAACAGTGGAAAACGGGAACGCTCGACTTGGCTGCAATTCTGCTCCCAATGCCTCATCGAGGATGAACAGCCCTATTTTCGGAGGCGGTGGCGACTGGCAAGCCGAATTGCTTGTGCAGAGCATAATTGTAGATTGCGAGACCGATGCCCCTCCTGCTGCGGCCGTCTTGCGGGATTTGAGCAAAGGGAGCTGGTGCCGCAACACTACTGCGCCCGTTGCGGTTACGATCTGCGTCGCGCATCGACGATCGCCATTAGTCCTGGAGCAAGATGGTTCGACCGCTGCATCGACGATATCTGTCGGCTGAAAGCACCGGAGGGCTACCAGCCGGGCCTCCTGCTTTTTCGACGCCTCCTGGTCTTGCCCAGCCTTGTCGACATGTTCGCGCCACGGCTCCTGACCAGCCTATCCACCGCCGCGCGAACGCGCTGCGTCGAACGGCTAACACGTCGCCTCAGTGATTGGCTGTCGGATACCGAGGCGTCGACCCTTAAGAGGCGGCGATATCTCGTTTCGGATGCTGAGAGTTTTGGCGCACTCATTGAGTTGCTTTCCGCGGCGCTTGCACGAAAAACAGGGCGGCCAAGCGCGGCAAACCGAGGCGAACCAATTTTCGACTCCGCAAAGCTGTTCAGAGGCTATGAACTGACCTCGGGCCAGATTTGGTCCGGTCGCCTTTGACCTAAGTGCGCACCCTTAACGCCCGCTCCGTCCGGTCGGCGATCTGCGTCACCGCATAGGCGATCACCATGTAGATCACCACGGCGACCAGGAAGGCCTCGAGGTAGTAGAAGTTCAGCGCAGCCGTGAGCTGCGACTGCGCGAAGATGTCGACGACCTCGATGGCGAAGCCAAGCGACAGGGCCTTCATGATCACCATGAAGGAATTGGCGAGGTCAGGGATCGCGGCGACGATCACTTGTGGCAGCATCACGCGGCGGAAGAGCTGGCTTCTCTTGTAGCCGAGCGAGTAGGCGGCGTCCGCTTGTCCGGTGTCAAACGAGTTCAACGCGCCTTTCACGACTTCGGCCTGGAACGCCGAGACGCACAGCGTCAGCGCCACGATGAGGGTGACCCAGTTCGGCGTGGAGTGTCCGTTATAGTCTATGCCGACGACCGATGCGAGGAAGTGCAGCGTAGACGGGAGGCCGTAGTAGGCCAGGAAGATGACGATCACCATCGGCACGCCCTTAAAGGCGACCTTATAGGCGACGACGAGTTGGCGCAGCACCGGGATCTTGCGGTACTCGACCATGGCGAACAGGCTGCCGACGATCGTCGACAGGACGAAGATTGCCAGCGCCATGACAAGCGTCAGCGGCACGGCGCCGAGGATCTCGTAGAGGTCGGGTAGAAGGACTTCGCTGTCGAACATGATGTTTTCCTTCCCTGATCAGACGCTTGCCATCAGCGGGGCGCGGACGGCCGCTTGTCCCGGCACGTATTTTCCCGAGCGCCATTCGAAGTAGCGGACGATGGCCCAGGCGATAAGGCAGAGGATCGAATAGAGGACGGCGAGAACCAGGTAGGTCTCGAACTGATACTGGTTGTAGTCCCGCTCCATCACGAGATGTGCGGTGGCCATCACGTCCGCTGCGCCGATGTACATGACGAGCGCGACGTTGTGGATCAGGTAGATGATGGAGTTGCCATACCCCGGAAGCGCGATGTGGACGGCCTGCGGAGCGACCACGCGCACCAGCTTCTGACGGAACGTGTAGCCGAGGCTGTCGGCTGCCTCGTGCTGTCCTCGTTCGACGGCCAGGTATGCCGGGCGCATGACCTCGGAGAGGTATCCCCCGTGGTAGAGGCTCAGGCCCAGCATCGCGGCGATCGTCGGCGAAACGAAGTCGTCGACGCCGAAACCGCCGACGAGAACCGGAAGACCATAGAAGGCGACGAACAACTGGAGCACGACGGGAACGCTCCGGGCGTAGGACACGTACAGATCGGCCAGTTGGCTGATCACGGGGATCCTGCGCACCCGGAACATCGTCGCGATCAGAGCCAGCACGAAGCCGGCGGCCATTGCCACGAAGGTGATCGCGAGCGTCAGCGGCAATGCCGACAGCAGCTCGGGAATCATTACGGACAGGTCCACGATGGAGCACTCCTTGTTTCAGTCTTTGGCCTGGCCGCCGGCTTCAGAGCCGGACGTCACTTCATGTACGCGGTGATGTCTTCGCCGAACCACTTCTGGGAGAGCTTGGCGAGCGTGCCGTCGGCCTTGAGTTCCTTCAGGGCTTTGTCGAAGCCTTCTGCGAGCGCCTTGTTCTCTTCCGAGCGGTGGATCAGAACGAAGGTCTCGTTGATCGCGACGGGCTCGCTGGCCTGAACATTGAGCTTCTGCTCGTCGATGACTGTCTGCTCGCCGAGGTTCGACGGGAGAACAAGCGCGTCGTACTTGCCGTTCTCGACTTCCTTCAGACGATCCGGATACGGGATGCCGGCGCTCGAGGCGGTGATCTCGATCTTGTAGTCCGGGTTCTTCTCCTGCCAGGCGGTCGCGAACTTGTAGATGCCGCCGCCGGCCGTCACGGGGACGATCTTCTTGCCCACGAGGTCCTTCATCTCCTTGATGCCGCTGTCCTTGCGGCTGTAGATTTTGATGAGGCTCGCGCCGATCGGAGCGTCGGGGATGAGGAACTGCTTTTCGCGGGCCGGGGCGCGGTAGTAGCCGCCGGTTGCGACGTCGTACTTGCCTGTCGCAAGTCCGGTTTCCTGTGCGATGTCGGCGGCGCCTTCCATCACGAACTTGTACTGGGGCAGCTTGGCGTTGACGGCCTTCAGGACGTCGGGCTCGTAGCCCTGCGGCTCGACGCCGATGGCGCCCCAGGAGAGCGGCTTCGATTCCGCCGCGGTGGCAATCTTGATCGTGCGGACGTCCTCGGCGAACGAGGCGGTTGCGAACGCGACCGCGACGCCTGCCACGGCGAGACCGAGAGCACGGCGGGAGATGGAACTCATAGAAGTCATGTCAGGCATCCTTTCTTACTGGATTGCGCGTTCGGAATTCAGGAACTGTGCGAGGCGCGGGTTGGAGGGCGTATCGAAAATTTCGGACGGGGTGCCGTCTGCTGCGACGACACCCCGGTCCATGAAGACGATGCGGTTCGAGATGTTCTTGGCGAACTGCATCTCATGGGTGACGAGAAGCGAGGTGATCCCCGAGGACGTGACGTCCTTGATGACCTTGAGCACTTCGTTGACCAGTTCCGGATCGAGCGACGAGGTCGGTTCGTCGAAGAGCATGACGTCGGGCTTGACCGCGAGCGCACGGGCGATGCCGGTACGCTGGAGCTGGCCGCCGGAAAGCTGGGAGGGATAGTTGTCGAGCTTGTCGGACAATCCTACTCGCTCGAGTTCCTGCAGTGCGATGGCGCGTGCCTCATCCTTCGACTTGCCCTGCACGACGACCAGAGGGTCCATGACGTTCTGAATAACCGTCATGTTCTTGAAGACGTTGAACTGCTGAAACACCATTGCGGTGCGCAGACGGATCGCCTGCACGGCAGCTTTATCCGGGCGCGCGAAGTCCATCCTGATGTCGTCGAAAGCGATGGTTCCAGAGGCTGGCTTCACAAGGTGATTGATGCATTTCAGGAGCGTCGTCTTGCCGGTCCCACTGGGGCCGATGATCGAAACCACATCGCCTCTGTTCACCGAGAGATCGACGCCGTTCAGGATCTGGGTGCTGCCGTAGGCGAGCTTCAGGTTCTTGATCTCGAGCATTTCTGGTCTCAGGTCCTTTCGGATGGTGTTTCGGCTGGCACTTCGTCGTCGGCCCACTCGTCGCCGAGGAGCTCCGGCGTGTCGAAAGCCTGAAGAGCTTCGAAATGCTTTTCGCGGTCTTCGACGAAGAGCGTCCGGACGATCCCGCGCGCAAGGCGGTCCGCGCCTTCGCTGATCGCCGGGATGTCGCCGGTCAGCTTGCCGTGGCTGAGCGTCGCCGGGAAATTGAAGCAGTGGATTTTCGACAGCGTCGGGCACGATCCCGGCGTCTTTTCGAGAAACTCGAACGCGTCGCCGAGATCCGGCGAACCCTCGAGCTCGCCGTTTGCCATGCCTGGTGGCGTCGGGAAGCGGTCGCGCCACAATCGGATATGCGGTTCGAAGGCGGCAAGCTCCGGCCGATTGGTCAGGTCGATCTTGAAGCCTGTTCCGAAGATCAAAAAATCGACCGGGTAGCTGCCGCGCGGCGTCGTCACGACTAAGTGGTCGTCTTCCTGACGCAGGTCGGCGATCGGGCTTTCGAGATGAAGATGCGCCTGCTCGAAGGCGCTGACGCGCAGCACGCTCGGCCGCGGCGGCGGGGTTTGCTCACCCATCGAATAGTTGAGGAAGCGCCACTTCCATTCGTCCGGTAGTCCGGCGAAGCCATGGACGACACCCTGGCTGCCAATGCCGGTAAACTTGTTGATCGCTGGAAGCTTATTGCGGCGCACGAACATGTCGAGACGCCCAGCGCCTGCTTCGAGAGCGGCCGCGGCGTTGTCCATCGCGGATGCCCCCGCCCCGACTACGCCAACCCGCTTGCCGCGGAGCGCTGCAAAATCGATGTCGTCGGCGGTGTGGGCCCAGAGCCTGCGGTCGATGGCCTTCGCTATTTCCGGGACGAACGGGCCGCCTAGTCCGTCCCGGCCCGTCGCCAGAACGACGTGGCGTGCGACGACATTCTCCTCGTGCCCGTGCCTGCTGCACAGGAGATCGAGCATGCCGTCCTGTCTCGGAAGGATCGAGCGGACCGAGACGCCGTTTCGGACGGGCAGTTCGAGCACCTTCCGGTACCAGACGAGGTAGTCCATCCAGACTTCGCGGGGAGCCCGGTCGAGCGTGGTCCATGCCTCACGGCCGAAGCGCGCCTCAAAATAGGCACGGAAGGTGAGCGCAGGCAGACCCATGGCCGGACCGGTGAGCTGCTTCGGGGACCGAAGCGTACGCATCCGGGCGAAGGTGACCCACGGCCCTTCCTGACCCGCCGGAGCCTTGTCGAGAACGAGGTGGTTGGCGACGCCGAGGCGCTTCAGCATTCCCGAGGCGACAAGACCGGCCATGCCGCCGCCGATGATAACGACCTCGACGACCGGCTGTCCGTCGGCGACACGCGGGGGGACCCAGGCCTTTGCGGGCAGCTCCAGCCAGGAAAGGTCCTGACGAAGTCGCTCTTCGAGAGCTGCGAGATCTTCGGGAGCCGTGGAAACGTCGCTCATGCCGGAGCTCCTTCGGAAACGACGGTCTGTCCGTAGACGGTGTCGGCCAGCGCGTCCGAGCCATTGGCCTCCAGGAGACGAGAGCCAGGCAATGCAAGAGCCTGTGCTCGGGTGGCGTCGATCAACGCGGATACTGTCGGCGTCAGCGGTAGCGCCGCTGCGGATATCGCGCCGAACAGGAATGGGATGACATGGTCCACCGCCCGAATGACGAGGCCGTCCAGAGGCACGCCAAGAGCAGTGGCTGGTTCGACGATCGCGACGCCTAGGCCCGCCCGCACGAGCGACAGGGCAGTGAGCGAAGCGTTCACGTCGATGATGCGATCCGGTTTGATGCCGGCCTTGTTCAAGGCTTCGTCGACGCGATGGCGAAGGCGGTATGGGTTCGCGAGCGTGATGATCCGTCGGTCTGCGAGATCTGCCAGTTGCACGACGTCGCCTTCGGCGAGCTTATCATCTGCGCGAACGGCGACGACGCACGGCGCTTCGGCGATCCAATGGATGTCGAGGCCGGGATGCTCGACCGGGAGGCTGGAGATCCCCAAGTCCGCCGAGCGGGCCAGAACCGCCTGGACGATGTTTTCCGCCGCCAGCGCCTGCACGTGGAGGTGACGCGGGATCAGGTCGCCGGGCACTGCCGCCAGCGCCTCCGGAAGGATGCCGGCAGCCAGCGACGGCGTCGCGGCGACCGTCAACGTCGCCGGCTCTTCAAGGCCAATGGCTTCCGCGCGTTCGCGGATGTGGGTGAGGCTTGCGAGGTGGCGCTCGACTTCCGCATGGAAGCGCAGGCCGCGCGAGGTCGGCTGAACGCGGCCGCTGTTCCTGTGAAGGAGGGCGTAGCCGAGATCGGCCTCAAGATCCTGGATCAGCCGGCTCACGGCGGGCTGCGACCGTCCAAGAAGACGGGCTGCGCCGGTCACGCTGCCGGCGGACATGACGGCCGCAAAGGCCTCTAGCTGTCGGATGTCGATCGAATTCCTATTCATAAGACACATGAACCATCCGCTCCCATGTTTGAAAAGCATGAGATTTCTATAATTCCGGTCAAGATTAGATAACCATTCCACATGAAGCCGGCGTCTTCATGCTAGAGGTGCATGATATTGATGGACCGCTGTTTGGGCAGGTCGTGCGAAAGGAGCTGCTTGTGACACTGATCGAAACACTAGCTGCCGTGAAACCGGGTTCCGCGCTTGCCGAAGCGATCGAGAAGCGTGCCGAGATCCTCAGGCTAAGCGAGGCTGCACATGACGCCGTGTTGCTTCCCCGCGATCCAGGAGGGCTGTCCTATGGACTGAGGGCTGCTCTCGCCGCCCGCATGGCCCGGCAGAACAACGACGAGGCGCTCGCGGGCCACTACGACAAGCTCGTCGAACGGGCGGCCGACCCTTCTACGGCCTCCCTCGCCGAGCCCGGTTCGACCATCGCCGACCAGCGAGTCTCGGAGATCGTCCGACATGCGGATCGGCTGACGATCGCTCCACGCGAAGCGACTCGAGGCGACATCGAGACCTTGCGCGGCGCTGGGATCAGCGACGCCGACATCGTCCGGCTCTCCGAGCTGGCCGCGTTCTTAAACTACCAGGTGCGCGTCATCGCCGGCCTGAAGCTGATCGGAGCAAGACGATGAGCGAAGTCGTCCACACGTTCACCACAACCGTCCCCCGTTGGCAGCCCTACGTCGTTCCGGTCGATCTGGAGACCGCGACTGAGGAGCAGCGCGAAGCGATGCAGGTCACTCCCTCCAATAAGGGGATCTCGACTTACGTCCTGACGCTCGCCCACGATCCGGAATCCCTGGCGGTTCGTTCGCCCCTCTTCAACCTGATCATGTACGGCAAGGACGGACTTTCGCTCGGCGAGCGGGAGCTGGGCGCCACGGCCGCCTCCATCGTGAACCGCTGCGTCTACTGCGCCGCCGTCCACTCCTCGCGGTTCATCAACTATACCAAGCGCACCGACGTCATCGACGCGATTTTCGCGGACGAACTGAATGCGGAGCTGGACGAGCACCTGCAGGCGATCTTCGACTTCTCCGCGCGCCTTTCGACGACGCCGCCACAGGCGGTGGAGGCGGATGCCCAGGCTCTTGCGGATGTCGGACTGTCCGAAGTCGAATCCTTGGACCTAGTCCTGTCGTCCGCGATCTTCGGCTGGGCGAACCGGCTGATGCACACGCTCGGGGAGCCTGTCCGCGATTGACAACGATGGAGAAGGTCCGCGCCGAAAGACGCGGACCCGGCTCGCCGATTACATCATCTGCTTGATGTCGGTGTACGCGCCGTCCGTCTTGATCGTGACGGTCACGGGAGCGCTCGAGCGGTTGCGCCAGAACCAGCCGTGGTTGCCGTCGAAGGCGGCCTCGATAACGCCACTGTCTTCGGCGGCGCCGCGGCCCTTCTCGTAGCTGATGTTTTCGCCGCCGCCGTCTCCGTGCGTATCGAAGTTGACCTTGCCGCCGTTGGCAGTCCAGGCATAGTTTGCCTTCGCGCCCTTCTTCATCGCGAGCTTGATCTCGGCGCCCTCGCCGGGCTGGAGGGTGACGGACATCTCGTCCTTGCGTCCCGTTTCCTGGGCCTGCGCGGACGAAATGCCGAACTCCCGGACGATCCTGTTGATGAGGCTCGAACCCTGCTGGCCGGTGACCGGCTGGGCCGGTGCGGTCGCCTTGACGCGGTCGGCTTCGGCCTCTTCGGCGAGCTGGGTCTTGATCTCGCCCATAGCGGTGAGGCCCAGCGCCGATCCGACGCCGGTGGGATCGATCGCGTATTCGGACGGAAGCACGATGGTGACGAGGATGGCGGCGGCCGCCGCAGCGGCGATGATGGTCGAGCGGACAAGCTGCTTCGAGGACGGCAGATCGCCGGGTGCGGGTGCTTGAGAGTTGAACATGGTGTTTTCCCTTTCGGATTTAGGAGACGAAGTAGCCGGTGAGCTGATATCCGATCAGCACGAACCCGGCGGTCATCATGAGGACGTTGGCGGTGTAGGCGTGGCGCAGGAAGCTTCCCGTCCTTCGCCAGTAGCTCATGCCGATGAGGATGATCGACAGCGCGATGAGCTGGCCGATCTCGACGCCGACGTTGAAGGCGAGCAGGTTGGGAACCAGGCCGTCCTCGGCGATGTCGTATTCGAGGATCTTCGTCGCCAGGCCGAGACCGTGGAAGAAACCGAAGATCAGGGTCGCCAGCTTCGTGTCCGGCTGGTAGCCGAACCACCGTTGGAAGGCTCCGAGGTTGTCGAGCGCCTTGTAGACGACTGAGAGGCCGATGATCGCATCGATCAGATAGGAGCTGACGTTCCAGCCGAAATAGACGCCGAGCAGCATCGTTGTCGAATGCCCGATCGCGAACAGGCTGACATAGATGCCGATGTGCTTCGGCCTGTAGAGGAAGAAGATCACGCCGAACAGGAAGAGCAGGTGGTCGTACCCGGTCACCATGTGCTTTGCGCCCAGGTAGACGAACGGGATCAGGTTGATTCCCGAGATCTCCTGGATGTAGCCCTTATCGCCTTCCGCGACTGCATGGGCTGCCGCAGCACCTGCCGTCGCGAGGACGGCTAGCAGGGCGAGAATGGTCGGGACGGCCGGACGGCGTGCAGACGCACGACCTCCGTTCCCGAAGATTGATTGCTTCATTGGAAGCTCCGTGAACGCAGTGGGAACTGCCGCTTGAGGCGGCGTCGGTCAGAACGGGTTCACGCGCGCGGAGGTCGGTCGATGCCGTATGGAGGCCCGGCCGACGACGTCAGCTCGGCAGGAGAGTAGACGACGCCGAGAAGCGGCCGGCGCGCTTCCGCGGGTGGGAGCGGAAGTCCGGCCTTCTCGTGGGTGTGGTCGCCATGATGGTGGTCGGAGGCGTCGGTATCGGACTCGACGACGTCATCAAGGTCGTGAGAGTGGCCCTCGTGCGAATGAACGGGAGCGTCGCTGGCGACGAGGGTCGAAGCCTGATGAAGCGCCGGGCTGTGAGAGGATTGGGCAAAAAGGCAATAGACGAGCACGGCAAGGGCTGCCACCAAGGCGGCCACCGTATTTGTCTTCGTTCCCCGACAGGTTCTCATGCCGCCATCGATACCGGTGTTCGCATCCTGCGGCAAGCAGTCAACTTGACGCATCCCCTCCAGGGGGATAGGTATCTATCAACGTCAAGTATGGAGCAGGACATGCTTTCGCAGATCAAGGAATGGTTCGGCTTCGGGCAGGCCGACCATGCGCATTCACACGCCCACGGCGGACACGGGCACTCGCACGGCGAAGGCGGCCATGGTCATACGCACGGCGTCGTCGATCCAAGCATCGCCTCGTCCGAACGCGGCATCTGGGCGATCAAGTGGTCTTTCGTCATCCTGGCGATCACGGCGGCCCTGCAGCTCGTCGTCGTCTTCTACTCCGGGAGCGTCGCACTGCTTGCCGATACGATCCATAACGTCGGCGACGCTGCGACGGCGATCCCGCTGTGGATTGCGTTCTCGCTGGTCCGCAGGGCTGCGACGAAGACCTTCAACTATGGCCTGGGCCGCGTCGAGGATTACGCCGGCCTCATCATCGTGCTGATCATCCTGTTCAGCGCCCTCGTCGCCGGCTACGAGGCGATCGACCGCCTGATCAACCCGCAGCCGATCACCCAGCTTCTGCCCGTCGCGGTCGCGGGCGTCGTCGGCTTCATCGGCAACGAGGCGGTCGCCGTGTTCCGCATCAAGGTCGGCCGCGAGATGAACAGCGCCGCGCTGATCGCGGACGGCTATCATGCCCGTACGGACGGTCTGACGAGCCTTGCAGTGGTTCTGGGCGCGCTTGGCGTCTGGCTGGGCTTCCCGCTCGCCGATCCGATCATCGGCCTGCTGATCACGCTGGCGATCTTCGGCATCGTCTGGCAGTCGGCCCGCGCCGTCATCACCCGCAGCCTCGACGGCGTCGAGCCGGGCATCACCGACGAAATCCATCATGCGGCCGAGCATGTGCCGGGCATCGTAAAGGTCGTCGACGTGAAGGCCCGCTGGCTCGGCCACAAGCTGCATGCCGACCTCGTGATCGCGGTCGATCCGTCGAAGAGCGTCTCGGAGGCCAATGCCATAGCCGCCGCGCTTCGCCAGGAGCTGACTGCTCATCTTCCTTCGCTTGGAAACGCGACCATTCAGTTCGACGAGGGATCGGCGGCTTCGTCCGTCGCGCCTCCCATGACTGTTCATGCCGCTCACGGCCATCACCACGCTCCTGCTCCGTTCACGGTCAGTTCGCGATTGGCGACCGGTCTGCTAGAGATTATCGACACGCCCGAGGGCGAACGCATGCGGCTTTCGATATCGAAGCACGCCCACGGACTTGAAGCGGTCGTCGAAATCGCCCGTGAGGGCGGCGTCGAGCGCCTCCCGCTTCTGCCATCGCCGACGGACCACCATGCGCTGATGAGTGCTGTCGCGCCGGCCGAACCGCACGAGTTCGACGCCGTCCTAAAACTGATGGCAGGCGTCGAGGTCGACGATCTTCCCTTCAGGATGGAAGAGCCCGAGGGACATCATCACTAACTTGTCGCGTAGGCGGCCGCCGTCGTAAGGTCGGCCGCCTTTCCTCGGAAGGATCGAGAGCATGAACACGATGAGCGAACCGCATACCCACGCCACCCATCCAGAGATCGTCAAGCGGCTTAAACGGGCCGAAGGCCACTTGAAGAGCGTCATCGCGATGATCGAAGCGGAAAGGCCCTGCCTCGACATCGCGCAGCAGCTTTCGGCCGTCGAGAAGGCGATCGTCAACGCCAAGCGGACGCTGATCCAGGATCATCTCGATCACTGCCTCGAAGAGACCGTCGGCGCCCTGCCGCGCGACAAGCGACAATCCATCGACGAGTTCAAGTCGATCACCAAGTACCTCTGACGGCATGACCGACCTGCTGGCATACCTCGGACTGTTCGCGTCGGCTCTCGGAGCGGCGACCATCATGCCAATGCAGTCGGAGGCAGTCCTCGTCGGCCTCATTGTTTCGGAAAAGTTCTCGACCTTCTGGCTAATCGTCGTCGCCAGCATGGGCAACGTTCTCGGCGCCGTCGGAAACTGGCTCCTCGGCCGCGGCATCGAGCGCTTCCGCGACCGGCCCTGGTTTCCGATCAAGCCCACGGCGCTCGAACGGGCGCAAGCATGGTACCAGCGTTTTGGGAAATGGTCGCTGCTTGCGAGCTGGCTGCCCGTCGTCGGAGATCCGATAGCGCTGGTCGCCGGCGTCCTGCGGGAGCCGCTGCCAACCTTCCTCGTCCTCGTCACCGTTGCAAAGGTCGGCCGCTACCTTGTGCTAGCGGCGGCGACGACGGGACTGGCCTGATGTTCCAGCAGCTCGTCGACCTGCAGCGGGAAATCTATCTAGCCTTCGCCGGACATATCAAGGCCTTCGCGGCGGGCGGCGGCTGGCCCGCCTTCCTCGCCTTCCTGCCCATGGGAATCGTCTTCGGCGCGGTGCATGCGATGACGCCCGGCCACAGCAAGTCGGTGCTCGCCACCTATCTCGCGGGATCCTCCACCAAGGCGCACCGCGCGCTGCTCGTGTCGCTGGCGCTGTCCTTCACTCACGTGACGATGGCCGTCCTCATAGCGCTGCTCGCGCTTCCTCTCGTCTCCCATTCCTTCATCGACGCCGGCTCGTCGCCGGCGCTCGAAGTCGTCAGCCGCGGCCTGCTGGGCGTCATCGGGATCTGGATGCTGGCGTCCGCCCTCTTCCGTCGCGGCCATTCCCACGGGGAAGGCGAAGGGCTGCTAATGGGATTCGTGGCCGGGCTAGTGCCTTGTCCGCTCACCCTTTTCGTGATGACCTTCGCTATGATCCACCAGGTTGTCGTGACCGGGCTTCTGTTCGCACTCACGATGATGATGGGCGTGGCGCTCACATTGTCGGTGATCGCGCTGCTCGCCGTGACGTTCCGCGACAGCATAAGACGCCTGATGCAGGCGAGTCCCCACCTGCTGGCTGCGGTCTCGCGGGCAACGGGTGCGCTGGCAGGTGTGGTGCTGATTGCCGTCGCGGCAATCGAGATTTCGAACTGGGCGAGTGCTTGACTTAGCGATCGTGCTTTGCGAATTCTACTTCATGGGGCAGCGATCGCCCCACGAGGCTACGGCCGAAGAATCGCGTCCTTTCAACCCGTATCAACGGAGGACGCGCTGCCATGCCGTCATTTCTTGAAATCACAACTGAAAAACTGAACCGCATCATAGGGACGCCGAGCGCTCCGGTGCTGATCGACGTCCGCATCGACGAGGATTTTGCCGCCGACCCAAGGCTGCTTCCCGCCTCGATCCGGCGGGACTACCGTGACGTCGCCACGTGGGGATCCACAATCACCGGTCCGGCCGTGATCGTCTGCCAGCAGGGAAAGAAGCTTAGCCACGGCGTCGCTGCCCACCTGAGACACGCAGGCACGCAGGCCGAGGTTCTTGAAGGGGGCTTCGAGGCCTGGAGGAAGGCGGAGGGTATTCTAATCCCAGACGACAGGATCCCATTGCGCGATGGGCTGGGCCGCACGGTCTGGGTGACGCGCTCGCGCCCGAAGATAGACCGTATTGCGTGCCCTTGGCTGATCCGCCGTTTCGTCGATCCTTCTGCCGTCTTCCTCTTCGTTCCGGCTTCCGAGGTGGCGCTTGTCGGCGACCGCTTCGGTGCGACGCCCTTCGACGTCGAGAACGTCTTCTGGTCCCACCGCGGCGAACTCTGCACCTTCGATGTCATGGTCGAGGAGTTCGGCTTGAAGTCCGAACCACTTCTTCACCTGGCGACCATCGTAAGAGGCGCGGATACGGATCGTCCGGAACTCGCGCCGGAGGTGTCGGGGCTGCTTGCGGCCTCGCTCGGCTTGTCCCGCATTTTCAACGACGACCTCGAGCAACTGGAAGCTGGAATGATCCTTTACGACGCCTTCTACCGATGGTGCCGCGACGCGACCGCCGAAACGCACAACTGGCCGAACGCACGGGGAGGACAGTGACATGGCGACGGTAATGAACGAAGAAAACCCGACAAGCGAAGCGACCGGACACGGCTTGCCGTTTTCGGAAGCCATCAAGGTCTGGGCGCGGGTTGCTGCATTGAGCTTCGGCGGCCCCGCCGGCCAGATCGCGGTCATGCACAGGATCATCGTCGAGGAGAAGCGCTGGATCGGCGACGACCGCTTCCTGCACGCCCTCAACTACTGCACGCTCTTGCCCGGACCAGAGGCGCAGCAGCTCGCAGTCTATATCGGCTGGCTGCTTCACAAGACGAAGGGCGCGCTCGTCGCTGGAACGCTCTTCGTGCTGCCGGGTGCGATCGCGATCATGGGCCTGAGCTGGATCTACGCGCTCTACGGAAACGTCGGCGCGGTGCAGGCGCTCTTCTTCGGGTTGAAGGCCGCGGTACTCGCGATCGTGCTCGGCGCGGTCATTCGCATCGGCAGCAGGTCGCTGAAGAACAACGTCATGATCGGACTAGCTGCGGCCGCCTTCGTGGCGTTGGCCTTGTTCCAGGCGCCGTTCCCTCTGGTCGTCGTCGTCGCTGGACTAATCGGCTTCGTCGGCGGCAAGGCCGGATGGAAAGCCTTCGCTCCCGGAGGCGGTCACGGGAAGGCGGGCGGCAAGCACCTTGCCGACGCCGACAGTCTGCTCGGCGAAGGGATTCCGGACCATACCCGGCCGAACGCCCGCTGGCTCCTGAAGGTCGCTGTCGTCGGCGCAATCGCATGGTTCGGACCGATCCTGCTGTTGTTCATCTTTCTCGGCCAGCACAACGTCTTCTCGGACATCTCCGTCTTCTTCTCAAAGATGGCGATGGTGACCTTCGGCGGCGCCTACGCGGTGCTGTCCTACGTCGCCCAGGAGGCGGTCAACCACTATGGCTGGCTGAAGCCGGGTGAGATGCTCGATGGGCTGGGGCTTGCCGAGACGACGCCCGGCCCGCTGATCATGGTCACGCAGTTCGTCGGCTTTCTGGGTGCCTACCGGTCGCCGGGCGGGATGTCACCTCTGCTCGCCGGCACGCTCGGCGGACTACTGACGACGTGGGTCACCTTCGTTCCGTGCTTCCTGTGGATCCTGCTCGGTGGGCCGTTCATGGAAACGCTCCGCCGCAACAAGGCGCTGTCATCAGCGCTTTCGGCTATCACCGCCGCGGTCGTGGGCATCATCCTCAACTTGGCCGTCTGGTTCGCGCTGCACGTGCTGTTCTCCGAGCTCCGCAAGGTGAGCGGCTTCGGGATGTCGGTGGACGTGCCCGTTCTGAGTTCGGTCAACCTGCCTGCGCTGGTTCTGACGCTTGCCGCCGTGATTGCCGTCTTCCGGTTCAAGATCGGAATGCTGAAGGTGCTCGCCGCATGCGCCCTCGCCGGTCTCGCCTACGGCCTGACGTTCGGAGTTCATCCATGAGCGGAGCTGTAAAAAAGGTGGCAATCGTCTGGCGCGGCGACCGCGAGACCAGAAGCGGCGCAACGAAGACCAACAGTCGCTACTACAGGATCTTCGAGGAACTGGAGGCTGCCGGGTTCGCGCCGGAGCCTGCCGTGTTCGACGAGGCTTTTGCCGACGAAGTCCTGCAACAGCTTCTCGCCGTCGACGCCGTCCTCGTCTGGGTCAATCCTCTGGACGACGGGAAGACAAGGAAGGTCTTGGACCCACTCTTGCGAAAAGTCGCAGAAGCGGGCGTCTTCGTCAGCACACATCCTGACGTCATCCTGAAGATGGGCGTCAAGGAGGTGCTGTACGAGACACGGCATCTGGGCTGGGGCGTGGACACGCTGATCTATCGCAGCGCTGCCGAGTTCCGCCAGGCGTTCCCGGCGAGGCTTGCGACCGGCGGCCCGCGGGTGCTGAAGCGCAATCGCGGCAATGGTGGCCAGGGCGTGTGGAAGGTCGAACTCGACGATGAGACAAGCGGTGGCGAGCCGCTGCTCCGGGTCCTGGAGGCAAAGGCTGCGAGTGTTACGGAGACGGTCGAACTTGCGGCCTTCCTCTCCCGTTGCGAGGCGTATTTTGAAGAGAACGGAAGCGTCATCGACCAGCCCTTCCAGGAACGTCTGCCGGAAGGCATGATCCGCTGCTACATGTGCGGCGACAAGGTGGTCGGCTATGGCCACCAGTTGATCAAGGCGCTGGTGACACCGCCGGCCGGCTCAGGTCCGAAGGCCTTGCAGCCCGGACCGAGGATCATGCATCCTGCGTCGTCGGCGCCGTTCCAGTCCTTGAGAGACAAGATGGAGAACGCGTGGACGCCACAGATGATGTCGGTGCTCGGGATCGACCGGCAGTCACTTCCGGTGGTCTGGGACGCCGACTTCCTCTATGGACCGAAAGACGCTTCAGGCGCGGATACCTACGTGCTCTGCGAGATCAATGTCAGCTGCGTCTTTGCCATTCCCGAGGACGCACCCGCAGGAATCGCGCGTGAACTTTCCTTCCGCTTATACGCCCGTGCCTAGAATTCCGCACGGCGGCCAGGCAACGTGGACAGCGAGGCTGCTCTCCCGCGCTGCCAAACCTGTCGTCGTTTACCTGTGGGCCTCATCCGATAACCGATTGGTCTTCGTTATCATCATCTTCGAGGCTTTGTGGGACGGCGACGTTTTCTTGCATCATATGCCTGCTCAGCAGGCCGGCGTCCTCGAGCGCTTCGATGTTCGGCAGGTCGCGCAGCGTGTCCATGCCGAAAGCTGAGAGGAAGTGCGGCGTTGTCACGTAGGTATAGGGCGCCCCAGGCGTCGGACTGCGCGGCCCGGAGCCAATGAAACCTGCACCACGTATATTGCCGATGACGTCACGGCTCACTTCCTTGCCAAAAATCTTCGACAGCTCACCGCGCGTGACCGGTTGAAAATATCCCACCGCCATCAGCACCATCGCCTCGAACTCAGACAGTGCCGCCGCCCCTCCCCTTGTCGGCGCCGCCGAAGCGTGGATCGTCTCGGCGAACCGCGGTCGGGTCCGATGCTGCCAGCCGCCGGCGACCGACACCAGTTCATAGGGCCGATCCCGTAGTTCCTCGACGAGGTCGTCGATCAGCAGATCGATGCTGCAGTGTCTTCCCACAACCCGCGCCAGCGTCTCGCGGCTGACCGGCTCCGCCGAGGCAAAGATCACCGCCTCGACCCGCATCATCCACTCCCGCCAGCGCATCTCCGTCGGTAGATCATCCAACTCACGATCAAACAGGACATCGTCCTGGGGATTTTTCTTTGTGTTCCGGCGTGGTTGCGTTGCTGCGCTCATCCCAGTCGCCTCACAACCCAAAGATCCGGAAGGCGGAGCGGCCGGAGAGCTCGCGCACGGCCCCGAAACTTTCGAGACGGTCGAACAGCCGGTTCGCCGCCCAGCGCGAAAGATCGCTTCCGGGCGCCGAGGCTGAAACGGCGTCCTCGTGCAGCAATCTGCGGATCACCGGCGCGGCACCCTTCGTCCGGACTTTCGGCGCTACTTCCAGCAGCCGCTTGGCCCGGCGATCGATCTCGACGGCGGAGCGCAGCGCTGCCTCAACGCCGTCGACCAGCGCCAGGCAGATCGCCTTCGGATAAGCCGCCTCGCCCGGCCGGACCCGACCGCGGCCACCGATGGTGCGGAAGGCGGGTCCAAAGCGTTCGGGCAGCAGCAGTGGTACGGGTTTCGGCCAGTTGAGCTTGTGCGCCAGGACGACTTCGGCCATCCCAAGGGCCAGCACCTCGGCGTCCGGGCGAAGCGTCGAAATCGCGAATACAAGTTCGGCAACTGCGAGGGGTGCCGCCCGCCCGGACTGGATCGCCCTATCGATCAAGTCGGGAACCGCGGCAAGGCTTTCATCCCACCTCATCCCCAGCAGCGCGGCAAGCTCCTTAACGAAGAGTGTAGTGATAGTCCCGGTTCGGCGCACCAGAATTCGTGTGGCCAAAAACAGCTTTCCGGCCGGTCCGGCATCGTCGCCGGTGAAGGTCAGCAGAACGGCGTCGCGGAGAGCGGTTTCCTCCTCGTTGCCGCCGAGAATCTTGGCAGCGACGGCGGCCGATTTAAGGGCCAAGCGGTCGCACCAGCAGCCGAGCCATGGCGGGTCGGCGCGAACCAGATCGTCGAGTGATTTCAGGGCGATACCGGCGGCGAAGGCGGCGTCGGTTTCGCTGATGTCGCGCCCGCGCGGGAACGCCCAGCCTGGCAGGCGGGGTGACCAAATCTCGGTGCCTGCGACGGCGGACGGGAGCGAATCCATGCGACGGAGCATAGATCAGATGCGCGGTTTATGCCAGTAACATCATGGAAAACCGCACGGCTTGTCGGGCGAATATAATGAACGATAAACTTCCATTATCGTTCGTTTCTGTCATTATAGAGAAATGAGCCAAATCATCGAGCAGAACAGCGAAAATCGCACTCCGGGGAGCTCGGCTCCGTCTCTCAGCACGGCGGCCGACGATGATATTTCCGCGGCGCAGATGTCGGCCGGCAACGCTGGTCTCCCCTACCCTCTTCCGGAGGCAATCGCCGCATTGCCCGCCCACCTGGAGCAGCTTGCCGATCGGGCACGCGACTATGTCGAGGCCGCCAGCTCCGCCAACACCCGCAAGGCCTATGCCTCCGACTGGAAGCATTTTTCCGCATGGTGCCGCCGGCAAGGGCTGGAGATCCTGCCACCTAACCCGCACACGGTCGGCCTCTATATCACCGCCTGTGCCGGTGGCACCGCATCCGGCGCGGCGATCGGCGGCCGCAAGCCGAGTTCGGTCACGACGATCGAGCGACGGCTATCTGCCATAACCTGGAACTATGCGCAGCGCGGCACACCACTCGACCGCAAGGACCGCCATATCGCCACGGTGCTTGCCGGCATCCGCAACACCCATGCCACCCCTCCCCGGCAGAAGGAAGCGGTTCTGCCCGAACACCTGATCGCCATGCTCGAGACGCTTCCCCGCGGTACGCTGCGGGGCTTGCGCGACCGAGCGATGCTGCTGATCGGCTTTGCCGGCGGGCTGCGACGCTCCGAGATCGTCGGGCTCGACGTCGGCCGTAACCAGACGAAGGACAGCCGCGGCTGGGTGGAGATCCTCGAAAAGGGCATAGTCGTCACGGTCCGGGGAAAGCGAGGCTGGCGGGAAGTGGAGATCGGCCGCGGTTCATCGGACGCCACCTGCCCCGTCGTCGCTCTTCAGACCTGGCTGAACCTAGCGCGGATCGCGCATGGTCCCCTCTTCCGGCGCGTCACCGGTCAAGGCAAGGATGTCGGTCCCGATCGACTGCTCGACCAAGAGGTCGCGCGCTTGGTCAAAAAGGCGGCATTGGCTGCCGGCGTGCGCCCTGACCTCACCGAGACCGAGCGTGCGGAAAAATTCTCGGGCCACTCGCTGCGTGCCGGCCTGGCCTCTTCGGCCGAGGTCGACGAACGCTACGTGCAGAAGCAGCTCGGTCACGCGTCTGCCGAGATGACTCGAAAATATCAGCGCCGGCGAGATCGGTTCCGCGTCAATCTCACCAAGGCGAGTGGGCTTTGAAATGCCCCCTCCCCTGCTCCGAGTGAAGCGGTAAGGTCAAAATCGGATGCTGAGTTTTCAGCTTAGCGCTTCAATTGAAATCGGGAACTAAAAGCCACAATCACTCTCGGCCGCACCAAGACGACAACGGCCGACGACCGCACGCACGTCGTTTTGATTGGTCGGCCGGTCGAAGCGCTGAAGCAATGGCTGATGGAGGCCAAGGTCGACGCGGGACCGGTGTTCCGGCGCATCGACCAATGGGGCAATATCGACCGGCGACCTTTGACGCCACAATCGGTCAATCTGATCCTGAAGACGCGGTGCAAGCAGGCCGGGCTCGATCCGGAGGCATTCTCGGCGCACGGGCTGCGCTCGGGGTATCTGACCGAGGCCGCTAATCGCGGCATTCCATTACCCGAGGCGATGCAGCAATCGTTGCATAAGTCGGTGACGCAGGCGGCGAGTTACTATAACAATGCCGAGAGGAAAAACGGGCGCGCTGCGCGTTTGTTTGTGTAGCGGCGCGGCTGGCTATCTGAGGCGAGAGTAGAGCATTTTTCTAAGTGTTCAATTTCCACTCGGATCAACGGCCGAACATCAAGAATGGCGAGAGCAACATACGCCTAGCTCGCCTTAATGCAAAATGGCTCAAGATCGACATATAGGCCCGGAGTCATACTGAAGCCGTCTCCGATTGTCTGGTCACATATTCTAGGCGGCAATGCCACGCCTTCCAAAGATGGTTTCAGTAGTTACCGGAGCAAAGAATCCTAACCCTTAGGTTTGCAGATGTGCTCGCGAAAATAAACAAGCGCCTCTTGGGCATTCTTCTGTCGAGATATTTTCGCTTCATCAGTGTATGGATACGGCAACAGAAAATCGCGTGAACGGGTCCACATACCTTGTTCCTCGAACACAGTCTTACCGGATCCATGATCACAGAACGAAAGCGGCTCCGACTGGACACATTGTAATTTCGCCCCTTCAAAACGCACCTCTTCCGCCACGCCATCGAATATCGGCCTAATTGTTACCGCAGTCAGGCCGCTGAAATCGAATTGGTAAACACTGTCGTTCGAGCTTTGCCCCGTTTTCTCATTTATAGTTGCCATTTCGGCTCCCAAATTCGGGTTATCGAATATTTGGACGCGCACCCTGAAGGTGCAATCGTCCAGCTTGGTCACGGACATCGAGGAAATTTGTCTTGAGCGATGTGAGCCGTCTTTTGCGATGCCGTTTTCATCTATAGCTAAAGCTAACGGCTTTTCAGAGACCTTTCTGGCAATACGAACACCTGTAAACTGTGGGCTTCTGATATCGACCTTGTCGCCTTCTTTGAAGCCTAAAATCAAATGGGCGACTGTTTCGTCAGCATCTCTCTTTTGAATTGAAGCTGCAGATAATGGAGATGGTAGAAGAGCTAACGTAACGACCGTCGCGACAATGACGATATTCATGATATTTGCCCCCATTCGTATCAAGTAAGGTTATTGCCCACCGCGGAGCTAAAGCCGCCCACGTCAGCATTAACGACCTAAAGGCTGACCACAATTACGTTCAAGGACTTGTAGTGCAGCTCGATAACGAGATCATCCAGCCAATACAGGACACCAGTGGCGCTCGCCCCTCGAATCGTCGGAACGCATGACCCCAGCATCGTCTGTAAGTGTTGACCGCCGGATTTTCAAACGCCGCGATGGCCACTTCTGGCGGATACCGTTGAAAAACTCGACGTTGTCGGTGGTGAGATTTCGTTTGCGTTTAATCGCAAGAGCACGCATCCGATCATTTCAAAAAGTTAGCGGGGTACTTAACCTGAGCTTCTCGCGCTCGATTTTGGCACTTAACTCCAAGGCCGTGGTGCGATTGATTGGATAGGCTCTTGGGACGAGCCCGTATATGGCTGCCCTGGGTCAGTCGTCTTTTAGAGATAGCGGCAACACCTTTTGTGCAATTTCAGCAAATCTTCGGTGGAGTTTCGATCCTGCCACACGTTGGATTTCAATAATTTGACCGGCTTTGGTTTTAACCACCCAGCGAGGGAATTTTTTGGAATTGTCGATCAGCACGCCTTCATCGACAATCTGAAGCGCTTTACTGAGATTCCGAAACGAAGCTTCATACCGTCGGATAATTGTGTCCGTTGGGATGTCGTGTCCGCCGTCAGCAACTCGAAACTGGACGCGTTCGACGTTTCGTTCGGGCTTATCGAGCGCTACAAAAAGAATACTGACGTGGAAGCCCGCAGCCTTCGCTCGCTCCATGACGCCCAATGAATGCTGGCTGCTCAGAGTCGTTTCGAACGTGAAGTCCTGCTTCGCGTCGATCAGTTCGTTGATCCGATCAATTGCCAGTCGGCCGGCCTTCACTTGACGAGCGCTGCCTTCCAAATCAGCGGGCAACGCTTTTGCGATTTCATCAGCGTTGACGAACTCACCTGGAGGCTGAAGCTTTTGATATATAGAGGATTTGCCGGAGCCATTTGGTCCCGCGAGGATCGTGCAAAACGGCTTCAACATGCAATGTCAGCCCGCAGCCTTTTTCTTACGCTGCTGACGAGCCTTTGTGATTGTTTTGGCTCTGATACTAGGACTCTTGACCTGGGCACTTTCGTCCCATGACGGTTTTATGCCGATTTTCTCGCCACGCCTCTCGGCGTCGAGACCAATGCGGTGTACCCTCACCCAGTGTTTATCAAGCAATTCCAAAAGCATGTAGGAGTCCATCGCTATCCGATAAACAACCTTAGCAGATTTTTCCGAGATATACACGGCTGGATTTCTGAACCAACGATTTGGTTGCCGGAAGGAACCCGAGCTTATTGCTCAAGAAAAATTCGGGCTCTTTATCTTGAGCGTGTCGATGTGAAGGTCGGGCTCCTACGCCTCGTTCAATAAGCCTTCACTGCTTTCGACACTCGGTTGGGCCTCAGTTCCGAAGCGATGCCAAGCCTCTCTGAATTCCAGCCGATCGTAGGCCGTTGGCTGCAGCCACATCGAAACCTTGCCATTGCTGCTATTAGCAGGATCGCTCCGATGGCAAAGCGCCTTCACCTCATCCAGCGTCATGATGAAGCAAACAGGCTCATTGGTCTTGGCCTTGATGGTGATGATCCACCATTCGGACCAAAGATTGTCGAGATTTCCTGCGAGGCCAACGGGGTCTCTTTTGGTCAACCCCTTACTCTGAACGCCGAAAAAGATCGTTTCCGCATCATTTGAACAGAAGAGATCGCTGCCTTTTGAATTTCGAGCGGTCAACATAACGTTCCACCCGTGCCGCGAAAGTTGCCAGGCTACGTAGTGCAAGGCTGCGTTGCCCGTTACCTGTGATGACTTAACGTCCACTTGCATCCTCGAGATTGAAATTTTCATAAACGCTGCTTGTATGTTGCAACGAAGATCAACTTGTTCAATGACGCGCGAGCAAATCTTTCCGTTGTCGATATAGGTCCTATGCCCGACGGCCGAGTTGTTCGGTTCGCAATCGATACATTCAGTTCACTGACGGCTAATCGAAACGACGAGTTGCCACCTGGCAACTTTCAATTGGATCGACTGCCATCCCGCTGGTTTTCCGTTTACTTTTCTTTAACCCTTATTTTCTTGCCAATCTCTCCGACTCGGGGCATCTTCCCTACGAAGTTTGCAATCATCCCGGAGAATTTTCGTAGTTATGGCAAAGGCTCGTAGTCAGCACATAGCAATGTTGAGCCCAAAGCGCCCGATGACTGATGTTATCGCAGGTGATGGTGCTGCGCTATCACAGGAATTGCAGGCCATGCGAGCCGCGCTCTTCCCGCCAGTTGCCCAGAAAACGTTGCGGTCCTTCTCCTCTGTCGAAGCCGCGAAGCTTATCGGAATCGCAGACGCGTATCTCCGGCAACTCTCGCTCAATGGCAAAGGCCCGCAGCCAGCCATCAGCCAAGGTGGTCGCCGTTCCTATACCCTCGATCAAATCAACGAACTTCGCGGTGTACTTGACGAGAACTCTAAGGGCAGGAAATACGTCCCTCACCGCAAAGGCGACGAACATTGCCAGGTCATGGCGGTTGTCAACTTTAAAGGCGGCTCAGGAAAGACAACTACAGCCGCTCACCTCGCCCAATATCTCGCGTTCCAGGGCTACCGCGTCCTTGCTGTCGATCTCGATCCGCAGGCATCGCTGACGGCCCTTCACGGCTACCAACCCGAATATGACATCGGCACCAACGAGACAATGTACGCTGCTGTTCGCTATGACGACATGCGGCGCCCCCTCAGCGAGGTTATTCGCAAGTCATATATTCCTGGCCTCGATCTCGTTCCTGGAAACCTTGAGCTGATGGAGTTTGAGCACGATACACCGCGTGCGCTTGCTGAACATTCAGGCGAGCCCTTCTTTGGTCGCGTTGCGTCAGCTCTCGGATTAGTGGCCGACAACTACGATGTGATGGTGCTGGATTGCCCGCCGCAACTTGGCTTTTTGACCCTCGGCGCTTTGTGCGCGTCCACTGGCCTCCTTATCACCGCCCATCCGCAGATGCTCGATGTCATGTCGATGTGCCAATTCCTTCTTATGGCTTCCGACCTTCTCAGTGTCGTTCAGGAATCTGGTGGAGACCTCGATTACGATTTCATCCGATACGTCGTCACACGCTATGAGCCCTCGGACGGGCCGCAAACGCAGATGGTGGGCTTCATGCGGTCCTTGTTTCGTGAGCGCGTGTTGACGAATGCAATGTTGAAATCGACGGCGGTTTCCGATGCGGGACTCTCGAAGCAGACCTTATACGAAGTCGGCCGCGAGAACTTTTCGAAGTCTACGTACGATCGCGCCATGGAGTCACTGGACGCCGTGAACGGTGAAATTGAATCCCTGATCCGTGAAGCATGGGGTAGAGCCGCATGAGCCGCAAGGACACTCTCAGAGCTATGCTTTCCAGGCGCGAGCAGGAGTTGCCACATGGCAACTCTGACGAATCCGCGCCGCTTGTCGAGACTGAATCCGGAATAGAAGAAAAAAAACTGCAGCATATTCGGTCTGGCGCTGTTGGAGCAATGGGGCGATCACTCGGCCATATTGCGACGGCAGCAGATCAAGCCCGTGCAATAATCGCCGCAGGTTCTGCAGTCGTTGAACTTGATCCGGCGAAGATCGAAGGTTCCTTCGTCGCGGATCGTCTCGCGCACGACGGCGAAGACTACGAGCGGCTTTATGAGGCTATTCGCGATACTGGACAGAAGAGCCCGATCCTTGTTCGGCCCCACCCGACTAAAACAGACCGATACCAGATTGCCTACGGCCATCGTCGCGTCCGTGTGCTTGCTCAACTCGGCAGACAGGTTAAGGCAGTTGTTCAGCATCTGACCGACGAGGAGCTTGTCGTTGTTCAGGGGCAGGAGAACAGCGCTCGTGCTGATCTCAGCTATATCGAGCGAGCGATGTTCGCGCTGGCTCTTGAAGCGAAGGGCTACGACCGCCGCGTAATCATGACTGCACTCAGCATGGAGAAAACCCAACTATCTCGCCTGATGGCGTTGGGCCATTCCCTTCCGCGAGAGCTTGTTGAGGCCATCGGGCCAGCACCGAAGGCAGGCCGCCCCCGTTGGGTTGGTTTGGCTGAGATGTTGGCGCGAGCGAACGCGAATGCGGTCGACAAGATCATAGCCGATCCGAAGTTCAAAGGGCTGGATTCGGATGCCCGTTTCGAAAGAGTGCTTTCTGCACTGTCGGCCAAACCCGCCCGCAGCCCCGCTGAATCTATCAAGACAGAGCAAGGCGTGAAGCTCGCTTCAGTCGAACGCAAAGGGACGAAAGTCTCCTTGCGGTTCGATGACAAGGCTACGCCGGAATTCGCAGAATACGTTGTGGAGCGACTGCGTGAACTTCACGCGAGCTATCTAGCAACCAGGAAATCATAGCTGCGGCCATGCCGCTGTAACTGACAAGGAAAGGATCGAAACCGCAAAAGAAAAAGGCCCCCAAACGGTCACCCGTGGAAGCCCTCTTCAGATTTCTAGCAAGATCAAGAATCGCATTTCCACGAATCACAGTCAAGAGTCTTTGGCACCGTTTTGGTGAGCAGATTTCTTTTGCCTTTTGAAAGGTGAAGGGAAATGGAGAGTGGAAGTGTATCGACGCCGTTTGGGCGGCGACCGATGTCCTTTGCCATGTTGGCAACCCAACAGATCGCAGAGACGATTGAACCGGGGGTCATACGGAACAAATGGAAGCTCTTTCGAGCAATTTGCGAAGCGCGACCGACGCTCGGAGTTACCGACCGGGCTTTGACCGTTCTCGATGCGCTCTTGACGTTCTATCCGGCCGACGAGATTTCAGAGGAACGCGGTCTGATCGTGTTTCCCTCTAATGCCCAGCTTTCTATCCGCGCCCGGGGCATGACAGCAGCGACGCTCCGGCGGCACCTGGCGGGCTTGGTGGAGGCCGGATTGATCATTCGGAAGGACAGCGCCAACGGCAAGCGTTATGCTCGTCGCGACGGGGCAGGGGACGTGTCGGAGGCGTTCGGCTTCTCGTTGGCGCCCTTGCTGGCGAGAGCGCAGGAGATCGAGGCACTGGCAGCTCAAGCGATTGCGGATCGCGAACGTCTGAGGGCCACCAGAGAACGACTGACCATTTGCCGCCGCGATGTTGCCAAGCTGATCAACATGGCCGCAGAAGAGGGCGCTGCTGGTGATTGGGAGATGATCGCGGCAATGTTCCGTGAAATCGTCGCTCGCATTCCTCGCGCTGCAGGGATCGAACATCTGTCGTCAGCACTCGATGAGATGTCGTTGCTTCGCGAAGAGATCATCAATCGATTGGAAACGCAGACAAAAACATCAAAAATAGACGCCAATGAGTCTCAAATTGAGCGCCACATACAGAATTCAAACCCCGAATCCATCTCTGTTTTTGAACCAGCTTCTGAAATGAAGCAGGGGGCAAATTCGGTGGATCGAGCCGCAACCTTGGATGGGGATGAGAAGAATTCTGGAGTAGAGGCAAGGGGCCGGAAGCCAAATCGGCCGACTGGCGTGAGTGGCGACCTGAAATCGTTTCCGCTTGGGATGGTGCTGCAGGCTTGCCCGCAGATTGCCGACTATGGCCCAGGAGGCCGGATCGAAAAATGGCGAGATCTGATGAGTGCCGCCGTTGTGGTCCGATCCATGCTTGGAGTCAGCCCGTCGGCATATCAGGATGCTTGCCTAGCAATGGGTCCGGAGAATGCTGCGACCGTGATGGCCTGCATTCTGGAGAGGGGAGGGCACATCAATTCTGCCGGTGGCTATCTTCGAGATCTAACACGGCGGACCGAAGCGGGAGAGTTTTCAATGGGGCCTATGTTGATGGCATTGATGCGTTTGAACGGAACGCCGTCTCGAAAGGCTTCTTAGGCGTCTTGGCGTACTGCTTGCTTCTATCCAGCACATTGTCGGGCTGCTTCTGGCATTTGATCCATCGTCTTAACCTGCTTAAAACGACCAGCGTCTATGGATGTCGCAAGTACCATTTGAGGTAGCAGTTGAGCGACTTGACTGGTCGAGGTCTGTTGGCTTTACGCGCATGGCAAAAAGGCTGCCGGTTTCGTTGCGGCTTCGGTCCTCGACATCGAACAAACACCTCGTCAGCATAGGAGCGGGAGCACCGCGTACGAAGAACTCGGTGCTAGCGAAGGTTTCGAATTTCATTCCCAGTTAGCGGAGACAGTTTTGAAGAAATTCAATCCCGTTCGAATGCATGAGGTGATTGATGGGACTATCGCCCATCGGCTTCGTGCAGAATTCGATCCCGCAAGACCGATGGGCAATTTTGCGGTGCATGACATTCGTGAAGTTATCTGTGCGTGGCTGGTGCGTCATGAAAAGCAAATAGCACCCGTTCTTCCACGGGCGCTCGATTGGCTGGACAAGGCCATCGAGGGAAAAGAAGAGGAAAGGTTTGGTTCCTTGCCCTGCGCCCACCGCAAGACTTTGCACTGGGCCAAGGCCCTCGGCCAATGGATGCACGGTAAGGGAAACGATGAAGCATCGTGGAAGACCGCACAAGATGCAGAGATTGAATACATGCGAGCCGGCTTTACCAAGGTACTCGGTGTCGACAAGTTTGATTACAAGCTCCAACGTTTCGTTCCTCAGGAAATCAAGGGTCTGCCGTATAGTTCACGGAGCCTGCTTGTCGATGGAACTCTCGATGATTTCATGGCGTTCAGCCTTCAGGCCGGCCAGTACGACACTGCAGTCGAGGAATATGAGCGACACTTAAAGCCGAAAAACCCATCGCTCAAAACAACGCTAAAGCCGCGGGCTTTTGCCTATGCGCTTTGCCTAAAAAAGCTAGGACGGGCGCGATTTGGCGAAGACGACCTGTTGGAGGCCAATCTGGAGGAAACCTGGTTGGGAGCCGGACAGTATGCACGCGCGGCTACATGGTTGAAGATCGTCTATTGGGACAGCGACCGGACTTTGACGCCGTTGGAGACCATCCTTAAAGCCTATGACAACATGCCAAACGTGCCGCTGCCCGATTTCATGCTGGCAACCCCGTCTGAAGCTGAGCCAAATTTCCTGCGAAGGCGGTGGGCACAAATAGTGGATAGACTGCGGTTCAAATGAGTTTGCATTCGCGTGTAGCGTGGCAAGACCTAAGGCTTCGTGGAGGCGGCGAACCGGGTCGATTGCAACGGACTGTTGGTTTCCAGCGTCGACGTCGTTTGCTCAAATGGCGTAGATCTTGGCGAGAACGAACCTGTAAGACAGGGGATTTGTGACAGAGTTTACGTCATCAAAGCCTATTTCGCATTCGAGCGAGCCACCTTAGCTACAAGAGCGAACAAAATAACGACTGCGAGCACCGGTAGGTAAAAAATGCCGACTATGTATGCACCCATCCATATGTCTCCATCGGGCCCACGGCAGGATCCTATAGGACAGTTAACTTCAGCAATCAGTACCAGGCCAATGAAGAGAAGAGTTGCTAGTCCAAAAAGGAGTGCCGCTAGCGACAGAATGATTTTCACTTTTGCCTCCTTGCGTCTTGTTTAGAAATTATGTCCTTATAAACTTTGGCGATTCCGGAGAGATAAGGCGAACTATCTGAGACTCTTTCCGACTTATGCGGCCAACCAAAGAGTTCGACTTAGCTAAACGTCTGCCTTGGTGTAAGGGCCGTCGGTTCGAAGGGACACGATTAGCGACAGCATCTCCCGATTAATTTCCTTGATATCGCTCCGTTGTTGGCTGAGCGTTTGAAGGAACTTCTGGTTTTCCTTTGCAAGCCGCTTCCCCTCCTTCACCATGAATTGGCCCACCACCACTGAGATGTACAGCAGTGTCAGGGCGTTGATCACATGCATCTCGTCGAAGTCGGAGGAGATGCCGTGGCAGACCTGGTGACGGTTGGCAACTTTCGCAAACGCCCTTCGACCGCGTTTGCTGGTGTCATATGACGCCCGATAGGCATAGTCGATGGCAAACAGATTTACGAAGATAAAGGGGTCGGTCGCGAGGAGTTCGGCGGGAACGCCCAACGAGTCGTTCTGGAGGTCTCCTATGGCAAACCTCATCTCCACCAGACTGGTGATTCCTTCTGTCACCCCGGTTTCATACATGTACCGCCGTGCGACCGCCTCGATTTCTGGATAGATCACTCGGAGTGTGTGAGTAGCGTGGCCCAACTCTGCCAGCGATGCGATCTCCCGAAACATCCTCGCGTCATCGGAATGACCTTTGCTATCCAGCTTGGCGGCATAGTCACGCGCGACCAGAGCGCCCGTGAGCGCTCCTTGTGCCGTGTGTAAGGCAAGTACCGGGTCCGAGGGAAGAATACCGCGTCGAAGAAGCATGCGTTGCGTCTTGATCCTATGATCAATCGCAGTGGGCAGCTCAACCAGCCTCTTAAACGCCGCTTGGACCTCGGGTTTCTTCAGCCACGCATCGGCTGTTTTCCAGAACTGGTTAAACGCTTCTCCTATTCCCCAAAGGGTTGTCACCAGATCGGTTTGTTTTTCAGACGTCATTGGTCGCTCGGATCAAACGGCGGTCAGTTCCGAGCTCTGCGGATCGGAACAATATGCAAAGCATATTTCGCTGCGGCCACGTATCCGGTCAAGATGCTGTATGAGAGCGCCGTATTGCAGTCGCGGGACCATTCCACGCCGCGAATGACACCCATCGTGATCGGATTGCAGATCAGCACTGCGGCCATCAGTAGCGCTTCCATCGTGTGCTCGCCCACCCAAGAGGCCGATCAGCTTCCTCCGCTGCTAGACAAGGTCAAGGAAGCCCATGGACGACTGGAGGCTATCAAACCGCCCTGGACGCTCGAAACGCCCTGACGGCCGAGCAGGGGCATGTTTACGGCCTATTCGCTGCTCCCCTACTTACCCATCTTGTCGGCGCTCATGACTAGGCTTGGAATCTGATGATATTCGGGCGGGAAATCTCCAAGGTCCCCTTATGATTGCGTAGCGGCAATCTAAGTGAGATTCAGCGTCAATCAGGGGTTCTTCCGCAATTTTGGTGCAGGGTCGCCCTATCTGTGGTGCTGAACCAGCATTGTCTATGGCAGTTGCTGCGATGAGCCCGCCGTTACGATTCCCAATCTGGTCGCGGCGGGCTACTCCCTGAAGAATATGCCTGCCTTGTCTACAGCCAATCAAAAGACGCGACGCTGCCGATCTCCCTTATGCCCGGGCGAGCACCTTGCTTTTCAGGAGGCTGTAGCCTGAACGCCCATACATCTGGCGCTTGATCATTTTGAGGCGATTGATCTGCCCTTCGACCGGGCTGGTGCTCCAGGGCTCTGTGAGCGCTGCTTTCACCGCCTCTATATCGCGCTCGATCCCCGCAGCAAATGTCGCCAATTCGCTGTCTCTGGCATCTGCGATCCATCTTTCGAGATCATCACTGTCATCGTCGCCACGGATGAGAGCGGCAAAGCGGCGCGCGAGTTTTGCGGCAATTTCGAGCTTTGGCGCATGGTCGTAAAGATAGCGAAGGTAGCGACCGGCACGTTCGTCGAGCGAGGCGGCGCGCTGGCTGAGGAACCACGCGCATTCCCGGCGCGATGGCATGCGCCGGCGTGCAGGCTCTGGTGTGGAATTCGGCTGTTCCTTGCGCTTGGCAGTCCATCTGTAAACCGTCGCTCTACCACCCCTGAAGCCCATCCCCTTGATCTCCTCCCAGAGCTGCGCACCATTGTGCTGACCTTCCTGCCATCGTTTTCCCAAGTATTGCCGGAAAGGCTCTATGGTGGTCGACGGTGTTTCCGGCCGTCGATGCTCCGGTTCTCCGCCCGCCGCAAGCCAGCGTTCGACGGTTCTGACGCTGAGCCCAAGACGTGGCGCGATTTGCCGGGGCGACATGCCGGCCTGATGCAGGCGGCGGATTTCCTCGTGACGCTCGCGACGTTGATCTCTTCGACCTTGGCGCAATCGTTCCAGTCCGGTTGGCGCATTGACGGCGGCTTTTTCGGCGTCATCGTGACTGACGGTCTCGGCAAACATCGCCTTTCCGGCGGCATTAACAGCCACGCGATTGCGGTCAACGATAAGACGCAAGACATGTCCGAGATTCTGCAGAAGATGGAAGCGGTCGGCGACCTGTACCGCATTGGGTGCACCGCGACGCGCGCCCTCGGCGTAGACGCCGGCGCGGTCGCGTGCGATCACCTCGATGCCCGGGTAGCGGCCTAGCCATGATGCGAGCGTGTCGGCATTCCGATCCGGCAGCAGGTCAAGGACACGGTTGCGCTCCAGATCGCAGATAATCGTTCCGTAGCGTTGGCCTTTGCGCCAGGCCCAGTCATCAATTCCCACGACACGAGGCGCCGATATAGGCTCGCACGCAGCCACCCGTACCATCCGCAATAGCGTGTCGCCGCTGACCGGCATGCCTAGCTTTTTCGACAGCCGCGAGCCAGGTTCTCCACCCGCGGCAAAGCCGATCGCAAGATGATGCTCATATAACCGGGTCGTGCGACGCGCTTTTGGGAGCACAGTCTCTGGCAATCTCTCCGTGAAGATCTTGCGCGGACAGCCTGGATTGACGCATCGCAAACGGCGAGCCTGAAGCTGAACCTCCACCACACGCCCATGCCAAGGCAGATCCGCCAACCGACGCTGGTAATGGCTGTGGACGTGCCCGGTTCGTGAGCCGCAATAGGGGCAGCATGTTTCCTTTGCCGTCGGGCGCGCAACAAGCACCACCCGATCGGCCTGCGGAAGAATCTGGACTATGGAAAGCTCGGAAGAAATCAGCGGGCGAAAGAAGTCCTGCACGGGGCAAATCACTGTATCGATTGCGATTCCCACTTTATGGACTTGTTCGCGCTTGGCGTGAATCCCGCCGCCTGCACCAAAATTGCGGAAGAACCCCAGATTGTCGCAACCGTCTCATCCTGATCGCCGCGCTATACTTATGATAGTGAAATAGGAGCATATCGCTATTTCCCTATTCCCTCCATTTTGGCGGTTTCAGCCCTCAAGCCTCGGGCGGAGGTGGAAGACGTGTCAACATGTCGCCGCGTTTCCAGTGCGTGAATGCCTTGAGCATTTCCGGTGTCCTGGAGGTTATCGCCGACCCGACGGCAGGTTGGCTCTCCGCCCATCCGTTGAGATGATCCCAAATGCGGCCGGCGTGACCTAAGCAATCGGAGAGCAGGAGTTGGGCCGTCGCCTCGTTTCCAGATAGTAGGGTCCAGCCGGTCGGAACAGGATGTCCGCCGAGTTCGCAATGGTGTCCATAGTCGACGCTCCGGAATTTCTTACCTGCGGCCTTCCT
>Ga0209233_1000217_pt1 | contig 106187 bp, 93 predicted proteins | sample AraplaCL_Cvi_mCL_FD_184269 | JGI IMG/M metagenome (GOLD analysis project Ga0209233, IMG submission 184269) | Arabidopsis root microbial communities from the University of North Carolina, USA - plate scrape CL_Cvi_mCL (SPAdes) (version 2) | ecosystem: Host-associated > Plants > Roots >...
GGCGATGTCACGAAATCGGACCATGTGAACATCATCTATGATTTCGCAGAGAGCAAGTTAGGGCCTATCGACGGTCTGGTCAGCAATGCAGGCTTCATCATTTCGAAGTCAGTCCACGAAACCTCCGAGGACGAGTGGGACAGCGTCATGAACGCAAACGCCAAGTCCTTCTTTCCGATGGCCAGGCGAGCCCTTCCACGGTGCAGTCATGCCGCCGGCATATGCGGCGTCTCGCAGAGCGTCGTGGTGGTTCGCTCCGACATGGAGGGATCGGCATCGATGAGGGCGGTCAGGAAATCGAGGACGATCTTGACGCGTTGGGGAATGTTCCGGCGCGAGGGGTAGACGAGGTAGATCGGCAGCCTTGCCGGGGGGAAGTCCTCCATCAAGTGGATCAGCCGACCGGCGTATATATCCGGCACGGCGATGATGTGGGAAAGGATGGCAAGGCCGGCACCCGCAAGGGCGGCGCGGTGGATGGAGAGGGCATTGTCCGCCACCAGCCGCGGCGATATCGGCACCGCGATATCCTCGGATCCATCGGAGAAAAGCCAGGCGCGGCCGTGGCCGCCCCTGGCGTAGCAGATGCAGTCATGGGCTGAGATATCGGCAGGGACCTTCGGCGGCGAGCGCCGAGCGATGTAGGACGGAGCTGCGACGAGGAATGCCGTCGTCCAGCCGATACGGCGGCAGATGAGGCTGCTGTCGGCCACGGCGCCGATGCGTACTTCGAGATCGATACCCTCTTCGATGAGAGCGGAGGCCTGCTCCCGGAAGGCGAGTTCGAGCGACAGGTTCGGGTGCGCGCTGAGCAGGTCCACCAGCCGGTCGCTGAGGAGAAGGCCGAGGGGAGCGGGCAGGGCGAGCTTCACCTTGCCTGATGTGCGCGTGCCATCCGGGCATAGGGCGTCGCCAAGATCGTCGACATTGCCCAAGATCCGCAGCGCGATCGGCAGTACGCGCTCGCCTTCCGCCGTCGGAGACAGGCCGCTCGTCGTGCGGTGCAGAAGCCTCGTATTGAAGTGTTTTTCCAGCGCCGCAACCTGCCGCGATACCGCCGGCTGCGTCAGATTGAGATCGGCGGCTGCGGCGGAAAACGAGCCGGTTTCCGCTACCCGCAGAAATGTGCGCAACGCCGAAACGATATCCATTTCGCTGTCCCCCATACTTTTCGACATAAGCCTTATGCACGCAGCATAGGCCGGGAAGGCTTTACAGTCCAGCAATTACGGATATTTTGTATCCATAAGGATAGAGAATATCCTTAATAGGAGAGAGACGATGACCCAGCGTTTGAACTATGCCCAACAGTCCCCCGAATTGTTCAAGAAATTCATGGAATTCAGCATGACGCTGAAGAACAGCGTGATCGAGGACAGGATTCACGATCTCGTGCAGATCCGCGCTTCGCAGATCAATGGCTGCGCCTTTTGCCTCGATATGCATGTCAAGGAAGCCAAGATCCACGGTGAGACCGAACTGCGCCTCTACCACATCGCCATCTGGCGTGAATCCAACCTGTTCGTGCCCCGCGAGCGCGCGGCACTTGCATGGACGGAAGCGCTGACGAAGCTGCCGGAAGGCGGCGTGCCGGACGAAATCTATGAGCGTGTGCGCGGCCAGCTTTCGGAAAAGGAGATTTCCGATCTCACTTTCCTCGTGATGGCGATCAACGCCTGGAACCGTGCCAGCATCGCCTTCAAGGCCGTGCCCGGTTCGGCCGACAAGGCCTACGGTCTCGACAAGGCCGGCCTGAACTAAGCCTCTCGCCCGAGGACCCATAAAACGATGCCTGTCCGCATGGGCAGCTGCGACCGAAGACATCTTACGACAACCGTCATTATCGGTGTAACCGGCCTGTCCGGTTCCAAGACCGTGTTCCACAGGAGACAGACATGACCGTAGACACTATCTCCCATCCCGGTAAGCCAGCCAAGGACGAGCTGGTTCCATCACGCTACGCGGTGCGCGTTGGCGAAATCGAGGTGCTGGTGATCAGCGATGGAGTGCTGCCGCTCCCCACCACGATGTTGGCGCACAACGCCGACCCGGCCGTCCGGGCGGCCTGGCTGAACGACATGTTCTTGCCGCCGGACGCTTTCGACTGGTCGCTGAACGTGGTCGTGGTGCACAGCGGCGAGCAGACCATACTCATCGATGCTGGACTGGGATTCGACCCGAACCTGAACTTGCCGCGGGCCGGGCAGTTGATCAAGCGACTGGAGGCCGCCGGTATCGATCTTGCGTCCGTAACCGACGTGGTGCTTACCCACATGCACATGGACCACATTGGCGGGCTGCTCGTCGACGGGGTAAAGGACCGGCTGCGACCGGACCTGCGGATTCACGTCGCGGCCGCCGAGGTCAAATTCTGGGAGGCGCCCGACTTCACCCATGTCTCCATGCCGCCAGGCTTCCCGGATGCGCTTCGGTTGGCCGCCAAGCGGTTCGCGAAAGAGTACGGCAGCCAACTGCGGTTGTTCGATGATGAGTACGAGGTGGCGCCTGGGGTGGTTGTCCATCGCACCGGCGGCCACACCCCCGGACACAGCGTGGTCCGCCTGGCATCCGGCGGCGATCGGCTGACGTTTGCCGGCGACGCCGTGTTCACGGTCGGGTTCGACCACCCCGACTGGTTTAACGGTTTCGAACACGACCCCGAAGAGGCGGCTCGCGTTCGGATCCGTCTCTTGCAGGAACTGGCGGCGACTGGCGAGCAGCTGGTAGCCACTCACCTGCCATTCCCCTCCGTTGGTCGGGTGGCGGTCGATGGCGACGCCTTTCGCTGGGTACCGGCCTTCTGGGACTACTGACGCTTGTTGGCCGATAAGATCTACGCGGCCTGAATCCACAACCACCATCCAGAAACGAATGGACAATGCGGCGCGCTGAGCGGCCGCGAATGGAGAAGCTTATGAAAATCGTTATCATTGGCGGAACCGGCCTGATCGGTTCAAAGACAGCCGACCGCCTTCGCAGGCAAGGCCATGAAGTCATTGCCGCCGCTCCAAACACCGGCGTCAATACGATCACCGGCGAGGGACTAGCTGAAGCGCTTGCCGGCGCCTCCGTCGTCATCGACCTCGCAAACTCGCCGTCCTTCGAGGACAAGGCCGTGCTCGAATTCTTCGAGACCTCGGGCCGCAACCTGCTTGCCGCCGAGAAGACCGCCGGCGTCAAGCATCACATCGCGCTTTCCATCGTCGGCGTCGATCGCATACCTGACAGCGGCTATATGCGGGCCAAGGTCGCTCAGGAAAAGATCATCCGGGGGGCCGGCATTCCCTATACGATCGTCCACTCGACGCAATTCATGGAATTCCTCAGTGGCATCGCCCAGTCCGGCACGATCGGAGACACCGTGCATCTGTCGCCAGCCTACGTCCAGCCGATCGCCTCGGACGATGTGGCCGACAATATGGCCGCCGTTGCGACAGCCGAGCCGATCAATGGGATTTTGGAGATCTCGGGGCCTGAGCGCGTCCGGCTGAACGAGCTTGTTGCCCGCTATCTGAAAGCAATGGGCGATGCCCGTAAGGTTGAGGCAGATCCGGAGGCTCGCTACTTCGGCGCCAAACTGAACGATGGCTCGCTCGTTTCCGACAACAATCCGCGCCTCGGCCACATCACCTTCGAGCAATGGTTCGCCAAGGCCGGCCAGCCGAAGTGAACTGCAATCTTTGATGTAACCCCGCGTGCCCGGCGGTTTAGCTGCCTGGCATGCTATTCACCAAAAGGAGATCGAGATGTTCAGAACGCAACTTATCGCACTCAGCATGCTGCTCGCCGCCGCAGGCGCTGCGAAGGCAGACGACAACCACGCCGCCAAAGTCAGCCTCGTCTACGAGCACGAACTGCCGAACGTTCCCGGCAAGAGCATCAAGGGCATCCTCGTGGAATACGGGCCGGGCGGCTTTTCCGAGGGTCATACCCATCCGAGCTCGGCCTTCATCTATGCCACGGTTCTTGAAGGAGCGATCAAAAGCCAGGTCAATGACGGCCCGGTGAAAGTCTATAAGGCTGGCGAAAGCTTCTCCGAAATGCCGGGCGACCGCCACGGCGTCAGCGCCAATGACAGCAAGACCGCGCCCGCCAAGCTGCTGGCCGTCTTCGTCGTCGATACCAGTCAGAAAGAGCTCACCTATCCCCTTAAGAAGTGAGTGCTGAAAGCGCGCCGCACTGGCTCTGCGTGGGTGCGGCGTTCTTTGAAGCGCAGGAGAGGAGCTCGCTGTGTCGCAATTGCTTCCCGATGTGGTAGCCAATTCACCTCTTACCTCGCTGATCGGCGTGGGCCTTGCGGGAATCCTCGTCTGGCATCTGATCCCGCGCGCTTCGGCCTATACACGGCTCGTGGTGCAGATCATCTTCTTCGGCGTCATGACTGCCATTCTTCTCAACGGCAACATCGCCCCCAACAGTTTCGAGGGCTATGGCACCGACGATGCCCGTTCGCTCAACGTCATCCTGGCGAAATCCCTCTGGTGGCTGCATCTCTCGTGGGCGCTGATCGGTTTCGTACGCATCTATCTGGTGCTGGAGGGGCGCCCGCGCGAAGCTCGCCTGCTACAGGATATTGTCGTCGGCCTGGTCTATCTCTGCGTCGCCCTTTCCGTTCTCGCCTTCGTCTTCGGTGTGCCGATCGGAACGCTGGTCGCGACCTCGGGCGTGGTAGCGATCGTCCTCGGCCTTGCCCTGCAGAATACGCTCGGCGACGTCTTCTCCGGCATTGCGCTGACAATCGGCCGGCCCTATTCACTCGGAGATTGGATCGCGCTTGGCGACGGAATTGAAGGGCGGGTGATCGCCAGCACATGGCGCTCCACCCACATCCTGACCGGCGCCAACAATATCGCCATCCTTCCGAACAGTCTGCTGGCCAAGCTTGCGCTCACCAATGTCAGCCAGCCCGACGAGACGCATCTCGTCACCATGACGTTCCGCGTCGCCCCGACCAAAATGCCTTCGATCGTCGAGGATGTGATGTGCACGGTTCTTGCCGGCTGCAACACCATCCTCCGCGAGCCGCCGCCCCTCGTGGCGCTGAAGGGCGTGGATGCGACCGCGCTGGAGATCGAGCTGCAGTTTCGCGTGACGAGTTCGTCCGTGCGCATCCGGGCGAGAAACGAGGTCATCGATCTCTTCTATCGTCATTGCAAGTCGGCCGGGTTGCTGCTTGCCATGCCGCCGGCCGTCACCGCCGTGGTGGCGGCACTTCCGAGCGAGGAGGCGGCGAAGCCGCCGGAAGTGGCGCCACTCGATCTCATCCGGGCGATCCCGATCTTTACAAGCCTGACACCGCAGGAACAGGAGAGCCTGGCGGACGCGGCAGTCACGCGCGAATTCCAAAAGGGCGATGTGATCGCGCAGGAGGGGCAGACGCTGCCGTCGCTGATGATGATCCGCGCAGGAATAGTGGTGATGCGCGAGGAGGGGCGGGAGCTGAAACGGCTTTCGCCTGGCGACTACTTCGGCGAAACTGGCCTGTTAGCCGGCATGGAAGAGGCCTTCACGCTGGAGGCGCTGACGCGGGTGACGGTCTACGACATCGGCCAGCCAGCCTTCGAACCGCTGTTTGCAGCGCGCCCCGCTCTTGCCGAGGAGATCGCCGCCCATCTTTCGCGGCACACCGGACATCTGCCAGAGCACGCGCTGCCGCATGAGCGGGAGCGACGCGCGCTGAGGATGCTGAAGGCGATGCGAATGATCTTCGGCCGTTGAAACAGGCCATGGATGTCTTACCCGGCGCGCTGCAAAACCCACTCGAAGGTGTTTTTCCAGATGTCGGCTGGGACGTCTTCCGACAGGGTGTCAACGAGGTCTGCGAGGCTAACGCTCTTCAACGTGTTGCGCCAGGCCTCGTCGGCCTGCCACATGACGCGTGCAACCGAGCAGGGCTTGCTGTCGCAGAAATCTTTCGGACGGCAGGGGTTGTTTGCCCGGATATTGGAGCAGGTGAAGGTGCGCGACTTCCCTTCCACCGCCTCGACGATATCGAGAAAATTGATCTCCGAAGTCGGTCTTGCCAGGCGATAACCGCCGCTCGGCCCAAGCGTCGTCTCGACCAGCGATGCCTGGGATAGGCTCTGCAACGCCTTGGAAAGATATTCCTTCGGCAGGCCATGGAGCTCGGCCAAGGCTTTCGTGGAAAGATACCGCCCTTGCGGCAGACCTGCGAGAATAGCGCAGCAATGCAACGCCCACTCGACCTGGCTTTTGAGGATCATTCTAGCTCACTTGATGCCGGCGGGGCGCCGATGCTCCTTATTAAGGACAATATATATCCGCAAATGAAGCGGCTGTAAATTGAATGTTTGCCACAGGCGTAAAAGCCGCAACGATGCATTCCTGGGACCTCTTCTGATGCAGGCTCCACAGACCACGACTGGGAGCACGTCGAATGTCGAACAGGTGAGTGTGCTCGGGATCGGCGTTCAGGTAATCGGTGAGCCGTGTTTTCCGCTGCCGCCCTTGCCGCCGGCCGACAACCCGGCGCTGGTCGCCATTCCCGTGGGTTAGAGCCCTGATTTGCCGACTGCTTAACAACAATTGGGGCGGCCTAGCGGCTGCTTTTCTTTTGTTTCCATAGTTTGAACAGCGCGACATCGCTCGAATACCCTTGGGCGCCGTTCCTCTTGCCTGGTATCTGTATTTCCAGCGAAATGTCCTGGAAGACTTTCAAAACGAGCAAATCCGCCGCATGGACTTCGTGTCGCCGATCATCCATTTTGCCCTGAAATGGACAGCAACCATCGCATTTCGGATGAAGTGACCTGCAACAACTGAGGTCAACAAAGGTTGACTTCGCTGGAGAGAGTTTCGAGGTTCCTCGATATGGTCGCGGCATAATGAATCAGTTATCGTGAATATGACCGAGACAAATCGTGCTCGATCGGAAACGGAGGCCTGCTGATGAGGTTTGACTGGTCCGGTTTGCGTGAGGATGGTCGAGATCGACGGGATCTGCTTCGATCATGGCCGAGTAAACCTCGCCTTCAGCGCGCGGGAGATGTTGGTCTGCGGCGCCTTTCGATGCACACGCCTTTGTCCACTCGACCCCACCGATCCATATCACCATCGGCCGTCGTGCAGGCTCTGAATGCGGCTGGCGGCGCGCTCGCCACCACGCCCACGGAGAGACGTTTTCGGTGAGACGCGCCAGAGCCGATGCCAATCAGATCTTCTTCCCTTCCGTCCCTGAAGAGTAGAGTTTGCAATCATGATAAAACGCATGGTGATCATGTTGATCGTCATAGGCCTGATCCTGGGCGGGATTTTCGGCTTTCAGGCATTCAAGAACCGCATGATCGCGGCGTATCTGGCTAATCTTAAGGCGCCGCCGCAGACCGTCTCGACAATTACGGCTGCAATGAGCCCATGGCAGACGACACTGCAATCCATAGGCAGCTTCAATGCCGTTCAGGGCGCCAATCTCTCGGCTCAGGTCCAGGGCATCGTGCAGAAGATCGGTTTTCAGGATGGCCAGGACGTCAAGAATGGCGATCTCATCGTGCAGTTGCTTGCCGATCAGCAGATTGCCACGCTGCAGCAATACCAGGCGTCGGCGGCGAATGCGCAGATCGCTTATGATCGCGATTCCAAGCTGATCAAGGCGAACACCATTGCGCAAAGCCAGGTCGACAGCGATCTGGCAACCTGGAAGGCCGCGCAGGCGCAGGTCGCCTCCCAGCAGGCGTTGATAGACCAATATTCCATACGTGCCCCCTTCGATGGGCACCTCGGCGTCAGGCTGGTCAGCCTCGGTCAATATCTGGCGGCCGGAACCGCAGTCGTGACCTTGCAGTCGCTCGACCCGATCCAGTTTGATTTCTCGATGCCACAGCAGGCTTTGTCACAATTGAAGGTCGGCCAGGCGGTGACTGCAACGATCGACGCCTATGGCAGCCAGACCTTCGACGGCAAGATCACGGCGATCAGCCCGCTGGTGGACAGCCAGAGCCGCAATCTCACCATCCGGGCGACTTTCGCCAATCCCGACCGCAGGCTTTTGCCGGGCATGTTCGGCAACGTGTCTGTCGTCGTCGGAGAGCCGCAAAACTATATCTCCCTGCCGCAGACCGCCGTCACCATCAACCCTTACGGCAACGTCGTCTATATCGTGACCGACAAAGGCAACGGCGCGGACGGAAAGCCGCAGCTCGTCGCCAACCAGAAGTTCGTTTCCACGGGGCAGGCGCGGGGCGATCAGATTGCGGTGACCAAGGGGTTGAACGCAGGTGACGTCGTGGTGACCTCCGGCCAGCTGAAACTGAACAACGGCTCGCCTGTCATTATCAACAATGAGGTGCAGCCGTCGAACGATCCCAATGCCAATCCTGCAAATCCCAACTGAGGCGTGACGATGAATATCACCGACATCTTCATCCGTCGCCCCGTTCTTGCCCTGGTGGTGAGCGCGTTGATTATCGTGATCGGCTACCAGTCGTTCCGCACGCTGACCGTGCGTCAATATCCACGGACCCAGAATGCCGTCGTCACGGTGACGACCACATATCCGGGTGCCGCACCCGACGTGATCGCCGGATTCATCACGACGCCGCTCGAAAACGCCATCGCCCAGTCGAATGGCATCGATTACATGACCTCGACGAGCACCAGCGGTACGTCGACCATCACCGTCAACCTGCGCCTCAACTATGATGCCGATGCGGCAATGACGGAAATCAACGCCAAGGTGTCCTCGGTTCTCAATCAACTGCCGACGGGCACGCAGCAGCCGATCATGTCGGTTTCCATCGGCCAGTCGATCGACGCGATGTATATCGGCTTCCGCAGCGATGTTCTGGCCGGGAACCAGATCACCGACTATCTGTCGCGCGTGGTCCAGCCTAAGTTGCAAACGGTCAACGGTGTTCAGACAGCCGAAATTCTTGGCGGCAGAACGTTCGCGTTGAGGGCCTGGCTGAAACCCGACAAGCTGGCCGCCTATGGGCTGACGGCCGGCGATGTGGGGACCGCACTTGCAGCCAATAACTACATCTCCGGCATCGGCACCACGCGCGGACAGATGACGCAGACAGTGCTCACCGCACGGACCGACCTGCATTCGGTCGACGAATTCAACGAGATGGTGGTCAGGCAGATCGGCAGCTCAACCGTGCGCCTGAAGGATGTCGCTACCGTAGCACTCGGGTCGCAGAACACCGACGTCCAGGTCGGGTTCGATGGGCAGACCGGTGTCTTTATGGGTATCCAGATCGCACCGACGGCAAACCTGCTCGACGTGATCGCGGGCGTGCGTGCGGTGTTCCCGGGCATTCAGGAGCAACTGCCGCAGGGGCTCGAGGGCTATATCGTCTACGATTCCAGTACCTTCGTCACGACGTCAATCGAGGAGGTCGTGAAAAGCCTGCTCGAAGCCTTGGTTATCGTCATCTTCGTGGTGTTCGCATTTCTCGGTTCGCCGCGTTCGGTTGCCATTCCTATCGTCGCCATACCGTTGTCGCTGGTCGGCACGTTCGCGATGATGCTGGTCTTCGGCTTCTCGATAAACCTTCTGACATTGCTCGCCTTGGTGCTGGCCATCGGCCTTGTGGTCGACGACGCCATCATCGTCGTCGAAAACGTCAACCGTCACATCGAGGAGGGTGCCGCACCGATGCAGGCGGCGCTGGCCGCTGCGCATGAGCTGGTCGGGCCGATCCTGGCCATGACCGTGGTGCTGATCGCCGTCTACGTGCCGATCGGCTTTCAGGGTGGCCTGACCGGTGCTCTGTTCACGGAATTTGCTTTCACGCTGGTCGGCGCCGTGACCGTCTCGATGATCATCGCGCTGACCCTGACGCCGATGATGTGCTCGCGCATCCTGAAGCCGCATCTGACCGACCGCAGTGGCTGGGAGGAGCGTGTCTCGGATTTCATCGACCGCCGCTTCTCGGAGATCCATCGACCCTATACGCGCATGCTGCACGGCAGCCTGAACACGGTGCCGGTGACGCTGCTATTTGCCGCGATCGTCCTCGGCAGTATCTACTTCCTCTATACCAGCGCCAAGAACGAGCTGGCCCCTAACGAGGATCAGGGCTTCCTCGGCGCGCAGGTGACCAACCCTCCCAACGCGACGCTTCAACAGAAACTGCTTAATTCCGATCAGGTCACCAAGATCTTCAAGAGCTTCCCGGAGACCGACAAGACCCTGCAGGTCGAGGCGCCAGGCACGTCCTTCGAGGGTATGGTGCTGAAGCCATGGGATCAACGCACGAGAACGGCGAACGATCTGCAGCCATTGGTGCAGGCCGACATGGCAAAAATTGCCGGCGGCCAGGCAGTGGTCTTCCAGATACCGCCGCTGCCCGGCGCCAGCGGCTTGCCGGTGCAGTTCGCCATCGGTGGCACCAGCGGCTTCGACCAGCTGAATGAGGTATCCAACACCTTCCTGCAGGAGGCGCAGAAATCCGGTCAGTTCATCTTCCTGACAAAGGATCTCTACATCGACAATCCGCAATATTCGATCCAGATCGACCGCAGCAAGGCATCGGCGCTTGGGCTATCCATGAACACAGTCGGTGCGGCGCTCTCCTCCATGTTGGGCGGCGGCTACGTCAATTATTTCAGCATCGACAACCGCTCCTACCAGGTCATCCCGCAGGTGGAGCAACGCTCACGCCAGACCATCGATCAGATCATGAATTATCCGATCGCAAGCGTGAACGGCGAAAAGATCCCGCTTTCGGCAATCGCTACGGCGAAACTCCAGGCAACCCCGCGCTCGGTCGCGCATTTCCAGCAATTGAACTCTGCCACCATCTCCGGCGTGCCGGCACCGGGCGTCGCCGTCGGCAATGCTCTTGATACCCTCAAGTCGATCGCGGCGCGCACCCTGCCGCAGGGCTATACGGTCGACTATGGCGGCCAGTCGCGCCAGTTCGTGCAGGAATCCAGCGGCATGGCCACCACCTTCGGTCTCGCGCTGATCATCGTCTTTCTGGCACTGTCGGCTCAGTTCAACAGTTTCCGAGATCCGCTGATCATTCTCGTCTCGGTGCCGATGTCGATAGCAGGCGCACTCGCGTTCATCAGCGTTGGTGTCGGCGGCGCGACCATGAACATCTATACGCAGGTCGGGTTGGTGACGCTCATGGGGTTGATCAGCAAGCACGGCATCCTGATCGTCGAGGTGGCGAACACGTTGCAAGCTTCCGGAAAGTCGAAGCGCGAGGCAATCGAGGGCGCCTGCGGCATCCGGTTGCGTCCGATCCTGATGACGACGGGCGCCATGGTTCTGGGCGTTGTGCCGCTGATCCTGGCCACCGGCGCTGGCGCGGCTTCCCGCTACAATATGGGGTTGGTGATCGCAACGGGGTTGGCTATCGGTACATTGTTCACGCTCTTCGTGGTACCCGCTGTCTACATGCTATTGGCTGCGGACCACCACAAGCAGGAAGCGTCTGAAGCAGAGCCGGCTCCCACGCATTGATGAGTATCGGAGGTGGAGGTCGTCCGCGTCATCGCTCCACCGGGAAGTGACGAACATGGATGATCAGTCTCGCACGTCCTGATGGGGCCGTGCATGCGGTGTTTCTGCAAAGGAAAATGCTTCCTGGGCCGCGAAATATTTCTGATACAGTTGCAGCGCGCATTTCTGTTGAGTGGCAACCATTCTTGGCAATTGGGTGGGGCACATGAAGCTGGATTTCGAAGCAATCTTTAGACGCGAACTGGATGTCATCAATTTCCGCCGTCAGTCACTTCAGAATGGCGGTGCGAAAGCTCATTGCACCGAACGAGCGGCGAGTGAGGATAGCGGACGGTTTCATATCCCTCGTCGTGCGGCAAAACTGTCGCAAGACCACGTCGGCGCGGACAAGCGTGGCACGGTAAGAATGGAGACGGGCAGCAACCTGACGGGACTTTCGTTTTCCGGCGGCGGTATCCGTTCGGCGGCCTTTTGCCTGGGCGCTTCACAGGCGCTGGACTCGCTCTCGCATGACGGTGAACCGCGCGTTCTCGACGCCTTCGATTATCTCTCCACAGTGTCCGGCGGCGGCTACATCGGCACCTCGATCGTTTCAGGCATGATGCAGGAGCCCTATACGTTTCCCTTCGCCAGCAAACTCGACGCTCAGGAAACGCTGGAAATTCAACATCTGCGAAACTATTCGAACTTCCTCGTCCCGAACGGATTGATCGACTATCTGACCAGCGCCGCGCTTTTGATGCGCGGACTGCTCGTAAACGCGCTGATCGTCCTGCCTGGCCTGCTCTTTCTGGCGGTGTTGACCGTCGCTTGCAACCCGCGGTCAATCGATCTTGGGCAGCCGGATATCTTCGGCTTTCCGCTCGACGGACTTCCGCTCGTCACCGTCAGCGGCATGGAAGCCTTCGCCTTGACGGTCAATGTTCTGATCGCCGTCTCGATCCTGATGTTCGCAAGCGCAATCACGACCTCCGTGACCTTTCAGACAAGCCAGTTGGCGGCGCGCGAAAGGCTTGCACGGATCCTCGGCTGGCTGGTGGCGGCCATCGCCCTTGCGTTTCTCATCGAACTGCAGCCGCTGATCCTCAGCGGCATGTTCGAAAAGAAAGATGCCGGTTCGGCTGCGGTTACCGGCCTGGAGGACGGCAACTTGAAAAGTGTCCTTCTGGCGATCGCGCATGTCGTGCCTGCGTTGACAAGCGCCCTGATCCCAACGGCCATTGTTCTTATCGGCGCGGCGCAGAAGCTGGCAAACATCGCAAAATCGACGCTTGGGGAGGCGACCTGGACGGCGATGCTGCAGAAATATGCGAGCCGCATCGCGCTCTATCTCTCGGCTATCGTCGTGCCGTTGCTGTTGTGGGTTTCCTATCTCTACCTCAGCTTTTGGGCGATAACGCCTGCGATCGGTGCGGCCAGCGCCGATCCGCCTGCGCCAGTCGCTCCCACATGGGTGTCCGATCTGTCTCTCCTTGCCGCACATTGCCTCCCCGTGATCGGCCGCCTGGGAGCAATCGGCTCGTTCTACCTATGGATCGCATTGGGGCTCGCTTTCGCCTGCCTTTTCATCGGCCCCAATTCCAACTCGCTCAACCAGCTCTATCGGGACCGTCTCAGCCGGGCTTTTCTGTTTGAGCGCGCACTCCTTAAGAAGAACAAGCCGTCGGTCGATGTCGACGGTTGGAAGTTTTCATCGCTGAAACCTTTTGATGCCGCAAGCGACGGCTGGTCCGAGGGGGCTGCCTATTCTCCCTATCTTCTCGTCAACACGACGATCAATTTGATCGGATCGAAGAACCTCAACAAGCGCGGCCGCAATGCCGACAGCTTCATCTTCAGTCCACTGCATGTCGGCAGCCAGGCAACACATTATGTGGCGACCCAGGATATGGAGGATAGCGTGCCGTCGCTCACTCTCGCAACGGCGATGGCCACATCCGGCGCCGCCGCCTCGGCGAATATGGGCAGCCATACCATCAGGATTCTGACCTTCAGCCTTTCCCTGCTCAACGTCCGTCTGGGCTATTGGCTTGCCAATCCGGCAAGACTCGACGCATTCCGTCATTGGTGGAACCGATGGTGGTCGAATTTCGGCACGTGGTACTTTGCCAATGAAACCGCCGGCCGTTTGGACGAGAAGAAGTTGAATGTCTATCTGACCGATGGCGGCCACATCGAAAATCTCGGCATATACGAACTGCTGCGCCGACGCTGCAAGGTCATTGTGGCAGTCGACGCCGACGCCGATCCAAGCATGACCTTCGAATCCTTCGTAAAGCTTCAGATCATGGCGCGTATCGACCTTGGCGTCCGCATCGAGCTTCCGTGGCAGGATATACAGAGGAAAACCCTGGAAGTGGCCGAGGATTTGGCATCGAACGTCGCCGCTTCGGTCGAATCCGCAGGACCCCACATCGCCGTCGGAATCATCGAGTATGGCGAGGACGAAAGAGGCATATTGCTCTACATCAAATCGTCGCTGACCGGCGACGAGAACGACTACATCATGGACTACAAGAGGCGGAACCCGACGTTCCCACACGAGACGACCCTCGACCAGTTTTTTAGCGAGGAGCAGTTCGAGGTTTACAGGGCGCTTGGCTTTCACGCCGTCCAGCATTTCTTCAGTGGCAAGGACAATTTCGCCCGACCTTCGGCTTTCCAGCCCGGCTGGATCGATGAGCTTGTCGCAGCGCTTGCATTGCTCAATATTCCACCGGCGATGCGAGAGGCTTTCACCGCCCGGCTTTAGAAAAGAACAAGGCGCGGCCTTGTCTGCCCGTCGCCATGAGGCCCCGTGGTAATCTGAAGTTGAATTCTGTTACAAAGTGCGCGAATATAACGCGACAAGCCTGGAAAAGGGCGAGATGGGATACATCATCCGCCAGCTGCACTTTCGTTCGATAGCATGTTTCGAATCAGCAGCTTGAACGTCCGCTCGCAGGGCGTTGCAAAGCGACGCAGTGGACCGATTTCAAATCGTAATCTTCTAATATTCATTGGCCTTGAAGCATAGCAATAGCAGTATTCTGCATGCGCAATTCGGTGGGAGACTAAATACGCCCAGTCAATTTGGGTGTCTGTCTGGAGGGCATTCTCGATGAGAGTCTACGAGGCGATCGTGAAGGCGCTGGAGGGAGTGGGGGTCGGCGCCGCCTTTGGTGGAGCGGGCGAAAATGCCGCCGGTCTGATGCTTGCCCTCAAACATTCCTCAATCCGCCCCGTCATTACTCGCCACGAACAAGCGGCCTCATTCATGGCTTGCGGCTATGCCATGCATTCGGACCGGTTGGGCTTCTGCTTCGCGACGGCGGGACCGGGCGCGTTCAATCTGTTTTCCGGATTGGCTGTCGCCATGTCGGATTCTTATCCGGTATTGGCCGTTTCCGGCTATGCTTCCCTCGACTGGAAGGGAAAGGGGGCGTTGAACGAAACCTCCGGCACCAGTCGCACTCCAGATTCCCAGGCGATGTTTGCCGCCACCACGAAGAAGTCATTTCTGCTGACGGATGCGGCCAAGACCTGCGACGTCGTCGAGGAGGCAGTCAACCTGGCCTTCGACGGCCGCCCTGGCCCGGTTCACATCCATGTCCCGGAGAACCTGACGCATCATGGCGTTTCCGTTGACAATTTTCGCCCTATTGATCTCCGGCGACGTCCGGTGACGCCGGAGTCCAAGCGGGTGACCGAAGTTGCCCAGCTTCTGGCGGACGCCGTTGCCAAGGACAAGAAGATATTGGCGCTGATCGGCTTCGGCGCTGTTCGCAGTGGCGCGGGGCCGGAGCTGAGGGAGCTTCTGGAGCGCTATCAGATTCCGTTCGCGACGACGCTCGATGGAAAAGGCATCATCTCGGAGCGTCATCCTCTCTCGGTTGGCGTGTTCTGCGACAGTGGCCACAGCGCCGCCTGGAAAGCTTTCCTGCAGGCCGATGTCATCCTTGCGGTGGGGAACTCCTTCGCGCAGCACGCCACCTTCAATTTTCGCGATGATCTTCTGGCCGGCAAGACGCTCATCCATATCAACATCGATATCGGCGAGATCGACAAGGTCTACAAGGCCGATGCCGCCATCATCGGCGATGCAAAACTTGCGGTTGCGGCGCTCAACAAGGAGATATCGCCCAAGGCCGCGGCTGTTGCAGCAAGACCCGCCGAGGGGCGCGATTACGACGCGGAGCGGATCGTCCATCTCCTGGATGAAATCCACCCCGGACAGCTTGCGCAATCCCTGTCCAAGCGTTTGCCAAAGAATGCCATCGTCCTTGCGGACGCCGGCGCGCATCTCGCCTGGCTCGGCTACTATCTGGAGCTGTCACCGGGACAGTTTTTCCGAAAGCCCGGCGGATTCGGACCGATGGCGGGGCATGTCAACGGCGCGCTTGGCGCCAAATGCGCCAATCCCGACCGTCCGGTTATCGTCGGTTGCGGCGATGGATGTTATCTGCTGTCGGGCTTCGAGCTTCTGACCGCCGTTCAGTACGATATCCCTGTCATCTGGATTATTTTCAACGACGGCGAGTTCAAGCTCATCAAGCTTTATCAACTCGAAGCCTATGCGGAATCGGCCCTCGTCGAATTCGGCAATCCCGATTACGTTGCCTATGCCAGGGCTTGCGGCGCGCAGGGATACAGAGTCGAGACAATCGATGAATTCGAAAGCGCCTTCGACGAGGCGCTGGCGCTGGGCAAGCCGGCAATCATCGATGCCCACATCACCAGGCTCGCGCTGCCGCATTACAGCCCTTCACCGAAAGGGCTTCTTTCCGGCATCGCAGAAATGGTCGAGGATCGGGTCTTGCCGGGTCACAGTGGGCAATAGCCATTTTGGTCGTCGGCGAGACAAGCCGAAATGAGCAGGCGTTTCCTGGTCGCATAGCGGACGGCGACGGGAAACGGGGGAACGTCCGCCTCTTTTGTATCCCATGCAGTCCATCGATGCGATGCGCCGAGGGCCATTGTTCGATGCGTTCACGGAGGGCGAGCGGTAATGGCGTGGAGTGAATCCTATCAAGGAGATGTCGAGGCCGAGCGCCTCCTGTTCGAGCGCCTCGCTCAGGATATGATGCGCGTGCAGTATAAGACGCGCGCCTATGCCAAGGCCGCCGACATTCAGCGTGCCTTTCACAGCAAGGCCGTTTTTGCGGCGATAGATGCTAAACTGACCTTCATAGACGACTTGCCCGATGATCTCAGAGTGGGTTTTGCCGGGCCTGGCAAGAGCTATTCCGCGATACTGCGCCTGTCCAATGCCAGCGGCTACGGTCAACCGGACTATAAGCCCGATCTGCGTGGGCTGGCGGTGCGGATCAATGTCTCGGATCAGGAGCAGCACGATCTGCTGGCGACCAACTTTCCGGTTTCACATGCTCGCGATGCCAAGCAATTCGTTGCTTTCGCCAAGGCGACGGCGGGAGGAGGCTTAAGTCGGCTCCTGGGTGTGATCGGCCTTGCCTTCACCTTCGGACCCTCGGAAACCCTGCGGATGATCCGCAACGTCACGACCGGCCGCAACCGCAAAGTCCGCAGTCTGGCGCTCGAGACCTTCTGGAGCCGCGGCGCGATCTGTTGGGGCGACAAGCTGGCCGTGCGCTATCTATTCCGTCCCGCACCGAATGCGCCACATGCTCCCGATCCGTCCAAGACCGATCCTGGCTATCTCTCCACCGAACTCGCCCGGCGGCTGGAGGTTGGAGACATCCATTACGAACTCTGTCTCCAGCTTTTCGCCGATCCGAAGTCAACGCCAATCGAAGACACGTCCGTCGAATGGACGGAGACCGCCTCGCCTCCGATCAAGGTGGCAGATCTCAAGGTCAGCAAACCGACGACCGGAGACGCCGAAGCCATTGCCAATGCGCGCCTTATCGACGAACTGGCTTTCAACCCCTGGAACACGACCGACGCCTTCAGGCCGCTCGGCAATCTCAACCGGGCACGCAAGGTGGTCTACGATGCCAGTGCTGCCTATCGCCACAGTTTCCGCTGGACAAGCCCGGTGCCCTTTCGCAACCGGCTGGCAGGAAGTATAGTGCGCCGTGCTTTTCTGGTCATCAATCGCTACATCGCCTGGCATCGCCTGTCGCTACGGCTGAGCCTGCTCAATCTCGATGCTTTCCGCTATGTCCTGCGTGAAAAGAACCTGATCGGAACGGATCCCGTCGAAGCGCCGCCCGTCGCGCGCCCGACGCCGCCGCCGGCGATTGCCGAAGGCGAGCGGCAAATGCGGACCTATGACGGCACTTTCAATGATCTGTCGGCGCCGCAGATGGGCGCAGTCGGCTCGACTTTTGGCCGCAACCTGGCACCGGTTTTCGCGCCCGAATTGTTCGACACGCCCAATCCGGTGGTGGTCGCGCAGCAACTGATGCATCGCGATACATTCATTCCGGCGCGCTCGCTCAACATCCTCGCCGCCGCCTGGATCCAGTTTCAGGTTCATGATTGGGTCAACCATGCCCGCCATCCACTCGGGAAAAAAGACGTGGTCGTTGGGCTTCCCGCCGGCATGAAATGGACCAGCGAGGTCGGCGGCCAGCCGGAAGACGTGATGCGAATTGCCGGAAACATGGAGATCGCCGGCTATGCCGGCAAGCCGCCCATCTATTTCGGCAACGCCGCATCCCATTGGTGGGATGGATCCGAGGTCTACGGCCCTGACAGCGAGAAGGCGAAGCTGTTGCGGGAGGGACCAAAGATCCGTCTTGTCAATGGGCATCTGCCGGTCGACGTTCATGGCTTCGAGGTTACCGGTTTCAACGAGAGCTGGTGGCTCGGCCTAAGTGCGATGCACACCCTTTTTGCGCGCGAACATAATCTGCTGTGTGACGAACTGCGCCGCCAGTATGGCAATTGGGACGATGAGCGCGTTTATCAGACGGCGAGGCTGATCGTTTCGGCACTGATTGCCAAGATCCATACGGTCGAATGGACGCCGGCGATCCTTGCCACCAAGGCGATCGAAGTCGGCCTCTCCAGCAATTGGAACGGTCCGCCCGCCAATGACTGGCTGACAAGGGCAGGCTTGTGGCTGATAGACCAACATGCGTCCACCGGCATTCCGAAGACGATGCCGGATCACCACGGCACGCCCTATTCGCTGACGGAGGATTTTGTCACCGTTTACCGCATGCACCCGCTGCTGCCTGATGATTATTGCTTCTACGACCACAAGACGGGCGGCAAGATCGCTGACAAGAGCTTCATGGATATCCAAGGCCCAGGCGCCGACGACATCATGCGGCAATACGGCCTTCGCAACACGCTCTATTCCTTTGGCACCGCCCACCCCGGCGCGATCACGCTGCACAACTTCCCTCGTGCATTGCAGGCTTTCACGCGCGACAACGAGATTATCGATCTTTCCGTTGTTGACCTCGTGCGCACACGGCACCGTGGCGTGCCGCGCTACAATGATTTCAGGGCCGGCCTGCACCGGCCACGGATCAAGAACTGGGAGGAATTGTCGACCAATCCGGAAGATGTGCGGCTGATCAAGGAAATCTACGGCGATATCGACCGTGTCGACACGGTGGTCGGGCTATTTGCGGAGCCTCCGCCGACCGGTTTCGGCTTCAGCGACACCGCATTCCGCATCTTCATCCTCATGGCTTCGCGCCGGCTGCAAAGCGACCGTTTCCTGACGGTGGATTTCCGCCCGGAAGTCTATTCGCCCTTCGGGATCGACTGGATCGCCAATAATGGCATGACGAGCCTGATCCTGCGCCACTGTCCTGACCTCGCCTCGATGGTGCCGCGCAATGCCAGTGCCTTTGTGCCCTGGCGGCCGATCCTTCCAGGCGGTGAAAAGCAGGATCTGGAAAGGAAGGCATCATGACCAACATATCCGGAACAGATGGTTCTTCGCCAGCAAACGCCGCCGCGTCGGAGACTTCGACCGGCAATCGTGGTCTCGACGCACTTTTCCGCCGGCCGCTCATCGAGGCGATATGGCGCCGTCGCACCCATCGCGTCAGCCAGGGAAGCTCGGTGCTTGCCGGCACCATGAGCTATCAATCGGATCAGCCGCGCGAGCCTCTTTCGGAACTCGAGGAGGCGGTGCTGATCGCCATTACCGGTTCGACCGGGCTTACCATGCCGGACCGGCCCTTCGAGGACCCCGCCACGCATCAGCCGATCATGGCCAAGCCGAACCTCACCATGGAAGGCCGCACCGCCGGCAGCCCCGACAATGCCCAGGGCACGCATTTCTTCATGATCAACGACAGCGGCACCTATTTCATCCGGAAATTGCCGCCACCGCCGGACGGTGAAAAAGCGCTGACGCCGGAGAGATTGATCGCCCGGGCGGCGGAGGCGAAGGTGCGCATTCTCGATCACCGCCTCGATGTGCCGGACGGCAAGCGTGCCTTTCCGGCCTATCTGGATTCCAATCGTTTCCTGTCGAACCAGCCAGGCACGACGATCTTCCTGCCGGTCGTCGACCTTTCCCGGCAATATATCAATGGCATGATGTATCTTCTGACCCAACCGGACGGTGCCCGGCCGGCCATCGTCGACGACCGCAACTTCTATCGGCTCGCGGGTGTGAAGCGCTGGGTGGACAAGGGCTTTCTGAATAAGGATATCAAGATACCGCTCGGCGTCATCGGTTCGTTGCGTACGCAGATCGAAGCTGATCTTCTTCTGCAGAATATATTCCTGACTGCCGACGCCATGGGGCTTGGCGCCTGGATCCATGCTTCCATCAGCCCGCCTGTCCTTGTCGGCGATCCGAAATTCCTGAAGACCTATGGTGCGATGCTGGGCTTCGACGTCGTTACGCCGCGCTGGCGCCTGATGGACATCCTGCGATGGCAGATTCCTTTGCCGCGTTATTCCAATCTGCGCAGCAACCCGATCGGACTGCGCTACAAGGGCGAGCACCTGATCAAGGGCATGTCGCCACCCTATTACGACAGCATGGCCGATGCCGTTGCTTTCGTCATCGAGGAGAAGTTCGGCAAGGGCGGCCTTTTCAACGACCAGGCCTTGTTTGCCGAAATCTACAAGGACGATTATGGCAGGCGTTATCTGGCGGAAGCGGCCGTCTACAACGACGACGTCGTCAACTGCGCACGCGACATCTGCACCTACATTTACGAGACGCATGGCCGGTTTCCGGCGCATTGCGACGCGATCCATGTGCCTGGCGTCTGGCTCCAGGCGCATCATGTCGAACTTGGCTACTACGACCGGTACTTCAAAAACGGGCTGACGGACGCCCATCGCTCTCATCGTCGGGACTGGCACTAGAGAAAGGCGCATTCCTGCGCTTGATTGAAATATGCTGAATATCTGGCGATGTAAAAAGTGATTCGAAGTACAAGTGATAGTTTTATATAGTGCTGTTTTCACGCAATATGGGGAGGTCGAGATGAACGACTTATGCGTGATATTAACGGGAGCTGCGATGTTAAGCTCCGGTTTCTGTGCAGGCGTCGCCAGCGCCCATGGATTTAGTTCCGAGTATTTTGTTTTCGTTGATCCGATCGTGGAGTCGAGTTCCAGCAGTGACGGTTTGGTCACCCGGCGACTTGCGATTCCCGCGCAGGCGAATGATTGCAAAGTGGAGAACTACGGCGACATTCGTAGCGAATGGTCAACGGGCCGCGCAGTTGCCGATAGTGAATCCGGTCGCAAACCGTTTATGTGGCCGTGGGCATCGTCGCCAGCCCAGGACAGCTCGGCCAAGAAGAAAAAGCCGTGGCACGGAAACCGTAATGACGACACCTATGGTGGGCGATCAGGCAATTCCGGCAGCGGTAGTATGGGCGGTGGTAGCACCAGTGGAGGCACCAACGCAGGCGGCGCCGGTAACATGGGTGGTAACAGCACGAGCAACGCCGGCAGTATGGGCAGTGGTAGCACCAGTGGAGGCACCAACACAGGCGGCGCCGGTGGCATGGGTGGCAGCGGCACGGGCGGCAGCGGAAATATGAAGTGAGGTAAAGCCGGCGTTTGGCGGAGGCCCGGGTGGCGAAGCGAGAGCGATCGGCAGCCGCACACAGGATGGTTGTCCCGATCGAGAGCACACGGGGAAGCTATCCGCGCTGGTCGACATTGGCCACGGAGCGAGCATTTGGGGCATGAGTGAGAATTGGGCGATCTGCATAGGGATAAATCGCTACGATAATTTGAAACCGCTCGAGTACGCCCAACAGGATGCTCAAGCGATGAGCGATTTTTTTCGCGCTTCAGCTCATTTCAGCCAGGTTTATTATCTGGCTGAGGACGCGCCGCCACTCCCTTCGGATTTCGGAAGCCCGCTGCAATCTCGTCCGACATTCGGCAATCTGATGCGTTTTCTGCGCGTGCGTTTCGAACAGCCATTCCTCCGGCCGAGTGACAATCTCTGGTTTTTCTTTGCAGGCCACGGGCGGCGGGAGCGAGAGCAGGACTATCTGCTGCCGATCGATGCCGATCCCGGCAATGTCGAGGAGACAGGAATCTCGGTGCAACATATAGCCGAGCGTTTGAAGCGCTGCGGCGCGGACAATGTCATCCTGCTTCTCGATGCCTGCCGCAATGAGGGCGCACGCGATGGGCAAGGCCTCGGTCTCGACAGGCAGCAGGGCGCCGTTACCGTCTGCTCGTGCAGTCCTTCGGAATTCTCCTACGAGATTGCAGAACTTGGTCACGGTGCCTTTACCTATGGGCTGCTCGAGGGGCTCGGCTTGGAAGGTCCACAAAATTGTGCCACGGTCGAGCGGCTCGACAACTATCTGAAATTCGCTGTCCCCGATTTGTGCCGTAAATACGGCAAGCCTCGCCAGACACCCTCGACCTTTGTCGAGCCGCTTGCCAAGCGCCACTTCATCTTGCTTCCGGCGCGTGCGCTACCCGAAGATCTGGAGCCGCTGAAGCTCGAAGCGCTGGAGGCCGAAGCGAACGGCAATCTCGCCGAGGCTGAACAATTGTGGTGGCGCATCAATGCCGTTGCTCCGGCAGATGCGCAAACCAGAGAGGGGATCAGGCGCGTCACTCTGAAGCAGCCCGGTGGACACGTTGGCCCACCCGCATCGATCGCGAACAGATCGACTATGCAGCATTCCGCCACGGTTCCGCGACGGACGCTTCTTTACGGGATTGGTGCGGCCGGTCTTGTTGCCACGATCGGAGCGGGGGCATGGGTTGCCCGGAACCGGGGAAAACTGCGGCCCTCGCCGATACGCGCCGAAACGGTGCCGGTGACGACCGTCAACGACGAGGGCACGCTGTTTGATACGCGTTGGGAGACGGTCGAAACCTTCAGTCAGCCAGTCGATGCGGAAAACGACATCGAATTCAGCCTGCTGCCGGCCCACAGCTTCAAGATGGGTTCGCCTGATGGCGAGCTGTTGCGCATCGGCCAGTTTGAGCAGCAGGTCGATGTCACCGTCGGCCGCATCGCCATCAGCCGGACGACGATTACGCAGCGAATATGGCGTGCCGTGATTGCTGCCTATCACGAACAGACCGGCCTTTCACTACCGATGGCACCATCCTCATTTCCGGGCGACGACCGCCCTGTGGAGACCGTTACCTGGCTGCAGGTGATGGAGTTCTGCGCCAGGCTCTCCAAACTGACCGAGCGCGTCATCCGATTGCCGAGCGAAACCGAGTGGGAGCGCGCCTGCAGGGCGGACACGCTGACGGCCTTCCACTTCGGGTCGACACTGACCCCGGCGCTTGCCAATTACTGCGGTACGGGCGGCGCGGTCTGCGGAATGAGTTTCGGCGAGAACGTCTCTCGCGCCAGCTATGCCGACGTTGCCTATCCAGATGGCGCCTATGCCAAAGGCCCGCGAGGCACCTTCTACGGATCAACGAAGCCCGTTCGATCCTACCCACCCAATCGTTATGGGCTCTTCGAGATGCATGGCAATGTCTGGGAGCATTGCCTCGACAATTGGAATCCCGACGTGCGATCGATACCCCATGACGGTCGGCCGTTCATCGATGCTGATTCCTCTACCCGCGTTCTTCGAGGCGGATCTTTCTCGCATAATCCGGCGATTTGTCGCTCGGCATATCGGGACTGGATGCAGGAGACGACGGCGGGGTGGGAGGGGCGTGTCGGTTTCAGGGTGGTTTGCGAGGTCTGAGCCGCGGGGAAATAGGTTTTCTCGAGCGTGTCCGATGACGGATGAACAAGGAGCGCCTGACATGAACAGAGAAATTACTTTTATTACCAACGCAGCTCCAACACCCGGCTTTGCAACCGGACCCATCGTTGGTGACCGGGGTGCGCGGGGTGGCGATGACGTCGGCGGCGGTTTCGGCTCCGTCCTCGGGTCCCCGTTCAAGGCGGTCAGACTTGGCGCCGACGCGCTGAAAGAGCAGATGACCAATCTGCTTGAAGTGGTTCAACATGTCTTCGATCAGTCACCGAGCCGATTGGGACTGTTGCTCGACGAAGTCGAGCTCTCGGTTGAGATCAGCTCGGAGGGAGAGGTTCGTGTGTTTGGCAGCGGCGGAAAGTTGGGTGGCAACGGCGGGATCAAATTAGTCTTCAAGAGAGGAGAGCTCCCCGTCGCTACGCAACATCCGATCGGCGATGCTGGAATTGCGAAGAGCAATCCTCAGTCATAGCGACAATGGGCTTGTCGGGCTTGTCCATAGAAGGGCGTCTGCCTGACAGCCTCGATGTGCAGACCGCCGGGATCGTCAAGCGCGGTCGGCGCCCTCGAACATGCCGATCGAGATCGCATTCGGGATGCCAGGGTTGGAGGCCCAGCGGCCGTTGTCAACAGCGGTCGACCAGATGCCAGTCGCCGGTTCGAATCCTTTCAAAGCCACCATGGACTATCTCGCATGAGAGATAGTCCTCGACGAATGGCTTCGCCAGTCGACCTGCGATAAGATGTGCCGGAGGGGCCATCACGGTCAGCGGGGAGGGGCATGGAGCGCCGTCTTGCAGCAATTCTGATCGCTGACGTCGCAGGTTACAGCCGCCTGAGCCAGATCGACGAGGAAGCGACGCGCCGCAGCTTTAAGACCGACCTGGATGATCTCATCGAGCCCAGAATTGCTGAACATCACGGCCGGCTGGTCAAGACGATGGGCGACGGCCTGCTCGTCGAGTTTCATAGCGTCGTCGACGCCCTGCAATGCGCCATCGCGATCCAGCGGGAGAAGGCGAAGCAGAACCCGGCCTCCGGTGACGCCATACCGCTGCGGTTCCGCATCGGGGTCAATCTCGGCGACATTATCGTCGAGGGCGAGGATATTCACGGCGATGGCGTAAACATCGCCGATCGCATGCAGACGCTAGCCGAACCGGGCGGCATCGCCATCTCCGGTACGACATACGATCAGGTGAAGACGAAGATCGATGCGGGTTTCTTTTCGCTCGGGCGGCAGAAAGTCAGAAGCATTGCCGAGCCAATCCGGGTCTACAGAGTTGTTTTCGATCCGGCTGCGGCCCGCCGGTTTCCGCGATGGTCCCAGCGCGTGCGTCGCGGCGCGATCCTGACCGTCGCACTGTCCCTGATTGCCGGCTGCGGTGCTTACCTGTGGCAGAGACTGGATATAGGTGAGACGCCTGCATTCGTCCGTCGCTTCGCTTATCCTCTGCCAGATAAGCCTTCGGTCGCCGTCCTTCCTTTCATCAACGTCAGCGGCGATTCAGAACAAGATCATCTGGCCGAGGGGCTGACGGACGATCTGATTACCGAACTTTCCAAAGTGTCGGGGCTTTTCGTCATCGCTAGGCATTCGGTCTTTGCGTTGAAGGGCAATGCGGGCAAGACGGAGGACGTGGCAGCGGAGCTCGGCGTGCACTATCTGCTCGAAGGCACGCTGCAGCGAGCGGGGCCACAGTTGCGGATCAACGTCAAACTGATCGACGCGCTGACGGGGCTCTCCATGTGGGGGGAACGTTACGACCGGCAATATGCCGATCTCTTTGCAATTCAAGACGATGTGACCGGCAAGATCATCTCGGCGCTGAAGGTGGAGCTCAGCGAAGGCGAACGCACCCAGATCGAGAAGATCCCAAGCGATAACCTCGAGGCCTACGACTATTACATGCGCGCGGAGCACGAAGGGTTGCTCTACAGCGACGTGGAGACCTATCGCCGGACGCTTTCTTATTACCAGAAGGCGATCGATCTCGATCCGGATTTCGCCGACGCGCATGCCGGGATCGCACGCGTCGCAGTCGATGTCTGGCGCAACGATTACAATTTTCTCTGGTCGGCGGCGGTGGCGCGCAAGATCGCCTATGACGCGGCGGGGCAGGCGCTGAAGCTCGACCCGAACAATGCGCGCGCTCATACCGTGCTCGCCTTGTTGCAACTGGTCGACGGGAGGGAGGCCGAAGCCCGAGAGTCGGCAAACCGGGCTGTGGCGGCCCAGCCGAACAGTGCTGAAGCTGCTGGTAACTTAGCGCTGATCCTATCCCAAACAGGAAACCATGACGAGGCCATTGCCGAAATCGACCGGGCACTCAGGCTCGATCCGTCGCCATCGCCGAGCTTCCAGCTGTTGGCGGGCATCGTTCTCTACACGGCGCGAGACAATGGCCGTGCCGTCCCTCTGATAGAAGCGGCGCGCGACGCATTGCCGAACGTCGAACCAGCGCGCGAATATCTGACGGCGGCTTATGGCTTTGATGGCGACCGGGTGCGCAGCGCGGCGGAGAAGACCAAGCTTCTGGAACTCTTTCCGGAAAGCAATCTCGCCTATTACGAATATCTCTACGACTACTGGCGTCCCGCCGACCTGGAACACCATCTGACCGGGCTGAAGGCTGCGGGCATTCCGGCATGGCCTTTCGGATTTGTCGGGAACGATGCCGATCAGCTCGGCGAGAAGGCGCTGCGCGATCTCATCGACGGAAAGACCTGGGCCGGAAAACACAAGAACGGAACGGCCTTCGTCCAGTATTTCGACAAGGCAGGAAACACCGCCTACAGGAGCGCCAATACCAATATTACCGGCACGGTTGACGTGAAGGGAAACAGGCTGTGCGAAAGGTTTAGCGGTTACTTCCTGGATCGTATGGTCTGTGGGCAGGTCTACCGGAACAGGGACGCCGGACAGCTCGACGCCCAATATGTCCACGTGACCCCCCAGGCACTGATGTTCTTTTCGCCGGCGCCATGAGATCAGTCTGCCGGCATGTGCTGCCAGTCCTTTTGCATTTTGTCCGAAATCAGCGTGTTCTGCACTTCAGACCAGTGTTTCTTGGAGTCGACGACCTTTGTCGGCTTTTTCTCGAAGCCGTCGGCGGCGCCCGGATCGTAGCTCAGGTACAGCTTGCCATCGATGATGCGCCAGGCATTCGGATCGATATTGGTGGTCACCGTGCCGAATGAAACGCCGTCTGCGCAATAACCGCCGTATTGCGGCGCGTATTTGCCGGGATCGGCGATGAACAGGTCACGGTTCCTGGCACTGGCGAAATGCCACTCTGCACCCAGCCAGCGGTGCGAATAGGCCGCGGATCCCTCCACGGCCTTGTTTTCAACGAAATATGCCACCGGATCGTATCCCTTGATCGCGACGTCACCAAAATAGCCGGTGTTGACCAGCTCCTCGGCGCAGACCGGCGCGGCAAAGGCGATTGCCAGGCCTGCGAGGATCAGCGCGGCGGGTCCTGTCTGTTTGCGAGACATGTTATCAGTCCTCCCTTTTCGGGCAGTGAATATGGCGCTATTGGCGCTTGGTGCATTCGGCAAAAAGCCAGTCGCCGACGAGATCAGCCTTTTGGCAGACCGCTCCGGCTTTCAGCAGAAGTTCGACGGTATCCCAGTGGGACCGCCATCCGGCCTGGGTCAACGGCGTGTAGCCATTACGTTCCTTCGCTTCTAGGTCGGCCTTGTGTGCCACCAGGAAGGCAACCACATCGGCTTGTCCTTCCTCCGCCGCAGCATGCAGCGGCGACATGTGATAGAAGTTCTTATCGTCATTGACTTTAGCACCTTTCGACACGAGCAGCTCGACCACGTCGAGATGTCCGCCGTAGGCCGCGGCGTGCAGAGCGGTAAGGCCGCCTTTGTTGCGGCATTCGATATCGGCGCCGTTTTCCAGCAGAAGTGCGACGATATCCTTCTGCCCGGCGAGCGCAGCAATTAGCAGGGGCGGTTCGCCAGACTCGTTCGGTGCGGCGATATCAATGCCGGCCGCGATCAATTGGGCCACGCGTTCCCGATCGCCGGTCCGGGCCGCGTCATGCAGCGGCCCTGCATAGACGAGCGGCGTCCAGAGTAGAAGGCATGCTATAAATCCGCTGACGACCCTCATCGCGTACCTCGTCCAACAGGACGGCCTCACCGGCGCGAAAGAACATAACCTATCACAAATACGTCATCACAATCAAGAAATCGCGCAAGCCCGAGCTTAGGCAATCACAGTGTGAAGGCGTTGCGGCCATCACTACTTAACATGCGGCAAGAAGAGTTGAGATGGAGACATAATCGAGTACGGGCTGCATTCCTGAACTACAATAGCGCTGCTTGATATTACAATGCTGAAACGGCTGCGCTGAAAAATGTCTGATATTTAGACTGATTCTGAGGGAACGCAGCTGCCACCAATCTTTCTTCGGTTCATGGGTTCCATAAATCATTGTTATCCCAGGAAATCGAGATGACGGGCAGTCGGTTCGGTCCCCATCAAGGCGAGCGAGGCGCTTGCCTCATAGCCGTGTTTCACGTTCACGAGTCAGTAGGCACGTGGCCTGGCTTCGCAATTACGATCCACAGGCCTCTGATGCAGAGATCGGAGCACGGATTGGGGGCCAAAAGCGACGTCAGCACGCTGGAAATGACTAGGCGTTGAAGTTCGGCCGTTTGCCGGACTCAATATCCTGTGGAGGGCGGCCGGCTCGTGCCGCAATGCGCACACGTTCCTCACTAGGATCTCTATGCTCTCGCGAATCGCTTCAATGTTCCTTCCCGCAAGCGGCAGGCGATTGCGATTGAGAATGCAATTGATCCAATGGAGTCCTTCATGGCCGACATCCGCACACCAGTTTCCGAGGTGATACCGAAGATTTCCGTCGTCGGTGTCGGCGGCGGCGGCGGCAACGCCATCAACAATATGATCGCGGAAGAGCTTCAGGGCGTCGAATTTATCGCGGCAAATACGGATGCACAGGCGCTCGCGACGTCGAAGGCGAGCAGGCGCATTCAGCTTGGTGCACAGGTGACGGAAGGTCTCGGCGCGGGCTCCTTGCCGGAAATCGGACGAGCCGCCGCTGAGGAATCCATTGATGAGATCATGGATCATCTTCAGGGTACGCACATGTGCTTCATCACGGCGGGAATGGGTGGCGGCACCGGCACGGGCGCTGCCCCGATCATCGCTCAGGTCGCACGGCAGGCGGGGATTCTCACGGTGGGCGTCGTCACCAAGCCCTTTACGTTCGAAGGCAACCGACGCATGCGCACCGCCGACGAGGGTATCGAGCGGCTCCGCGAAAGTGCGGACACGGTCATCGTCATTCCCAATCAGAACCTGTTTCGTATTGCGGATGCCACGACCACCTTCGCCAATGCTTTTGTGACCGCGGACCGGGTCCTGTATGCCGGCGTCAGCTGCATCACGGATCTGATCATCAAGGAAGGTCTCATCAATCTCGACTTCGCCGACGTCAAATCCGTTATGCGTGGAATGGGTCGAGCGATGATGGGAACAGGCGAGGCGACAGGACCAGGCCGTGCACTAAGAGCCGCTGATGCCGCCGTTGCCAACCCGCTTCTGGATGACATGAGCATGAAGGGCGCGCGGGGCGTGCTGATCTCCATTTCCGGCGGGACTGATATGACGTTGTTCGAGGTCGATGAGGCCGCCAGTCGCATACGCGACGAAGTCTTCGATGATGCCGATATCGTTGTTGGAGCGATCTTTGACAGAAACCTCGATGGCGTGTTCAGGGTATCGGTCGTTGCCACCGGGCTGGAAGGTCTCGTGGCGCCCGGTGGTCAGTCCGCAGGGCGTCAGTGAGCCCCTGCTCCACCACCGGGAGAGGGCTTGTGGGCAAAGAGGACGGCGACTGCAGCAGTTGCCAACAGAATGCCGATCACGGCAAAAGTATCGCTGAAGCCCATGATCAGTGCCTGCCGTTTGACGATGCTGCCAAGCGCGACCGTCGCCTTCTGTGCGGCAAGGGCATGATCCGAGACGCCATGCGACAGGAAATAATTGGTCACCTGCGTCAGCCGTTCCCGTACCTCGTCGCGTGACAATGTCACCGACTGGCCGATGATGTTGGAGTGGAACTGCTCGCGCTTGGTGAGTACCGTGCCGAGCGTCGCTGTTCCAACGGCGCCGCCAAGATTTCGCAGCATGTTCGTAAGACCCGATGCTGCGGCGGCGTCAGCCGCGGCGATGCCGGCGGTTGTGATCGCGGTGATCGGTGTGATGACCATGGCCTGGCCGATGGCGCGCACGATATTCGGGATCCAGAACTGATCGCCGGCTGTATCGGCCGAAAGCGTCACGTTCATGAAGCAGCTTATCGCGAAGATTGCGATGCCGAGGAAGCCGATATAGCGGACGTCGAAACGCTTCATCATCATCGGCACCAGCGGAATGAGGATGAGCTGCGGCAGACCGGTCCAGGCAAGCACATTACCGATCTGCTCAGCATTGTAACGCTGCACCTGGCCGAGATATTGCGGCAGGATATAGACCGAGCCGAAGAGGGCGAAACCGACCAGGACATTGACGAGAACGCCGATGCCGAAATTGCGCTGCTTCAAAAGCCGCAGCTTCACCAGCGGGTTCTGGACGGTCAGCTCGATCCAGATGAAGGCGCTGAGCGAGACGACAGCGATGGCGCTGAGTTTCAGGATGAAGGGCGAGGAGAACCAGTCGTCCTTGTTGCCTTCCTCAAGCACGGTCTGCAGCGCTGAAAGTCCGATCGCCATCGTCACGATCCCAGCCCAGTCGCCCTGCTTCAGAAGACCGAGCCGCATCGGCCCTTTATCGAGCGTCAGCGCAAGGGCGATCGCCATGATGGCGCTTGGCAGGGCATTGATGAAGAAGATCGTCTGCCAGCCGTAATTTTCCGTCAGATAACCGCCGATGGTCGGGCCGATGGCCGGGGCGACAGTGACCGAGAGCGCAAAGAGGGCAAGCCCGGTCGGCTGCTGCGCCTTGGGCAGCTTGGTAAGAATCATGGTGAATGCCATCGGGATCAGCACGCCGCCGGCAAAGCCCTGCAAGCCGCGCAGCACGATCATCGTGCCGAGATCATGCGCAAAGGCACAGGCAATCGAGAACAGCGGAAACAGGATCGAGTTCACCAGGATATAGCGGCGAAACGAGAAGACGTTGCTGAAGAAAGCCGTCAATGGAATGACGACGATCTCGCCGATCAGATAGGAGGTCGAAATCCAGGCGCCGTTGTCGACACCCGTGCCGATGCCGCCTTCAATATCGAGAAGCGAGGCATTGGTGATCTGGATGTTGAGAATGGCCATGAAGGCGCCGATCATGCCGGCGAGTACAGCAATCCATTCTCTGGTGCTGGCCCTCGCACTCGGCTGTGGGACGGCGGTTGCTGCGATGGTGGACATGGTTCAATACTCCTCATCCCTCACCGTTCACGCGCCGTGGCTCTGACCGGCCGTCTTGATGTCGATGCTCGGTTGAACCGACATGCCGGGGCGCAGATCGCCCGATGTGGCGCTGTCGGCATCGAGGACGATCTTGACCGGGATACGCTGCACGACCTTGGTGAAATTGCCCGTGGCGTTATCTGGCGGCAGCAGCGCGAATTCCTGGCCGCTGGCGGGCGCCAGGCTGTCAACATGGCCGTGATAGGTCCGGCCGGGGAACATATCGACTTCGATGTCGACCGGCTGACCGGCGTGCACGTCAGTCAACTGGGTCTCTTTGTAATTGGCGATTATATAGGCGGCTGATGTCGGCACCACCGACATCAACTGTGTGCCTGCCTGCACATACTGGCCGACGCGAAGTGTGCGGTTGCCGATGACGCCGTCGAGCGGTGCGGTGATCGCCGTATAGGATAGATTGAGTTCGGCCTGGCTTTGGACGGCCTGGTCATGGGCGAGCGTTGCCTTGGCCTGCGCCAGTTGCGCCTTCAACAGATCGACCTGCTTGGTGGTGGCAGCAAGCGATGCCGTGTCGCGGTCGATCGCAGCGCGGGCGGCGGCGATCTGTGATGCGGCTTGCTGTGCGGTTTGCACCGCAGCGTACCCGTTGACGGAGAGGCTCGCATAACGCTTGTCGTTCTGTTCGGCAAAGGTCTCGTTGGCCTTGTCGACATCGACGGTCGCCTGGGCGGCGGCGATCAACGACTGCTGCATCTCGAGGGACGCCTGCTTGGCCTCGACATCCGCTTGAGCGGCTGAGACGTCGGCCCTGGCCTGATCCAGCGCCGTCTTGAAGTCGCGGTCGTCAATGCGGGCAAGCACCTGCCCTGTCTTGACCGTCTGATTGTCGTTGACGACGACATCGGTGATGTAGCCGGAAATCTTCGGCGCAATCGCGCTGTTGTCGGCCTGCACGTAAGCATCGTCGGTCGATACCTGGAAGCGGCCGACCGTCCAGTAGTTATGACCGTAATAGGCGGCGGTAGCGATGACAGCGAGCGCAGTGGCTCCGAGCAGGAATGACTTGCCGCGCTTCGGCGCCGGCTTTTCCTCGGCGGCGATACGCGCCAGTTCGGCCGACACATCCGGCTTGCCGGCGTCCATGCTCGGGGTTGGGGTCTCGGCGACGGGTGCCTGCTTGCCTGCACTCAATACGTGAACCTTGTTTTCCACTGCTGTTTCTCCGGATAGGCCGATCGTCTTGGGAGGGCGGATAGCCCCGCGAAAATTCTCGGACGGATATTTAGGAAACTTGATATTTTCCAAAATATGCGCTATAAAATGGAAGTCAATAGGAATTTGGAAAATCAACATGGTCGAAATTCAATTAATTGAGAAGCGGTCGAGAGGCCGCCCCCAAATCCGCTGCGACGACGATACGAAAAGCGTGATCATCGAGGCCGCCGACGCTCAATTCCGGGAAAATGGCTATGCGGCCGCAAGCATCAGTGCGATCGCGCAAACGGCCGGCGTCTCGACGAAGACGCTCTACAGGCTCTTCCCGACCAAGGCGGATTTGTTTTCCAGCATCATTTCCGATCGCATCAATCGGTTTTTCCTGGCACTCGACCAGTCGACGCTCGCGACGATGGATCTGCGGCAGGGGCTGGAGCGGCTGCTGACGACCTACGGCATGTTGACGATGTCGGACGATACAGTCGACATGACGCGTCTCGTTATCGCAGAATCCGACCGCTTCCCCGAGATCGCCACAAGCTTCTATGAGACCGCTATCGTCGGTTCCAATGCCGTCATGGAGAAATGGCTGACAAGGCAGGCCGAGCGCGGGTTGATCAAGCTCGAGGATCCGCACATGGCCTCGGGCATGCTGCGCGGAATGATGATCATGGAGCCGCAGCGCGCCGCCATCCTGCGTCAACGGAAGCCGGCTGGTATCGAGGAGATCGCCCAGCGCGCGCGAATTTGCGCCGACATCTTCCTGAAAGGATGCGAGGTCTGACCTGTTGGGCTTCGTCTGATCCCGGAAAACGCTTCTCGCTTGTTCGAAGCGATGCGTTGTCACTGCAAGAAGTTGCCTCAAACAACAAAAGAACGCGCCAAATAGCAAGAATACACCGCCACGTTTGATGTAATCTGCAGCGCAAAGCTCGTGAAACCGATGGAGGAGACGTCTCATGACTGCGCCGCACCCGCCGAGAACCCATATCGGCAATCATGCCCTGCATCCCGAAACACAGATGCTGAACTACGGTTATGATCCCGAGCTCTCCGAAGGTGCCGTCAAGCCGCCGGTCTTTCTGACTTCGACCTTCGTCTTCAAGTCCGCGGAAGACGGCCGCGATTTCTTCGACTACGTCTCAGGCCGTAAGGAGCCGCCAGCGGGAAGGGGGGCCGGACTCGTCTATTCGCGCTTCAACCATCCGAACAGCGAGATCGTCGAGGACCGTCTGGCAGTCTACGAGCGGACGGAAAGCTGTGTGCTGTTCTCGTCGGGCATGTCGGCTATCGCCACCACGCTTCTTGCATTCGCTCGACCGGGTGATGCGGTGCTGCATTCGCAGCCGCTTTACGGCGGCACGGAGACGCTGCTTGCCAAGACGTTCGCCAATCTCGGCGTTTCCGCCGTTGGCTTCGCGGATGGTGTCAACGAAGCATCGGTGCAGGCTGCGGCAGAGGAGGCCATGGCCAAGGGCCGCGTCTCTGTCATCCTGATAGAAACGCCGGCCAATCCGACCAACAGCCTCGTGAATGTCGCGATGATCCGCAGGGTTGCCGACGCAATCGGCGAGAAGCAAGGCCATACGCCGATCATCGCCTGTGACAACACGCTGCTCGGGCCGGTGTTCCAGCGGCCGATCGAGCACGGCGCAGACATCTCGCTCTACTCACTGACGAAATATGTCGGTGGGCACTCGGACCTGATCGCCGGTGCCGCGCTCGGCCGCAAGGCGGTCATGAAGCAGGTGAAGGCGCTGAGAGGCGCGATCGGCACACAGCTCGATCCGCATTCCTGTTGGATGCTCGGGCGCTCGCTCGAAACGCTGCAAATCCGCATGGAGCGTGCGAACAGCAATGCAAAGGCAGTGGCCGATTTCCTGCGGGAGCATCCCAAGGTCGAGAGTATTCACTACCTGTCTTACAGCGACCCGAAATCGCCTGTCGGCCAGACATTCGCCGCCCAGTGCACCGGCGCAGGCTCCACCTTCTCCTTCGACATCAAGGGTGGCGAGCCGTCCTCGTTCAAGTTCCTGAACGCCTTGACGATCTTCAAACTCGCCGTCAGCCTCGGCGGAACGGAGTCCCTGGCCTCCCACCCGGCGACGACGACGCATTCGGGTGTGCCGGTGGACGTGCGCCAACGCATCGGCGTGCTTGAATCGACGATCCGGCTTTCGATCGGCATCGAACATCCCGACGACCTGATTGCCGATCTGGCGCTGGCGCTTGACGAAGCTTGAAGGACAAGGCGGCCAAAGGCGCCGCCTCTGCCACTTGGCGCGTTCTAGTATTGCTGGAGCGAAAAAAAGAGGGCGTCACGACGCGACTGTCGTGCTTCCGGCCGGGCGGGCCTATGAGCTGGAATAGCTCATCCGACCTCCGCGGCTGTGTTCATCGAGAAAGTACTAATTTCCGTCAACGCTTCCCTATCGTTGCCCACCTGCCTGCAGATCCGCCTCATCGGCAAGAATGGCGGCGGCCTCGTTCAGCAGGACGTCCTTTGCGTTCTTGCGGGCTTTTTCAATAGCAATATCGGCACTCAGGCTGCGCTCGTTTGCTTGCAGGCCATCGTCTTCGCCTGTATCCACACCATCGTTTATCTGCTCGCGCGACTTCAAACGCTTTGCCTGAGCGGTCATTTCATTGCGGCGTTCGGTTTCATTGAGTGAAATAACCTTTTTCTCGCGCTGCGCCTTCAGTTCGCCGATATCTTCCACAAAGCGCTGGAAATCCGGATCGTTCTTTATCCGAGCATCGTGGCGGCTTTGCAACTGCGGCAGCAATGCCTTTATATCACCGTCAGGCGCATAGTTCGCCGGCTTGACCTGCGTCCACGGCAGAGCATTGTCATAGCTCGCCTCACCAAAACTCTTAGGATCGGAAAGACCCGGCAAGCTGATGTCAGGCGTCACGCCGCGCAGCTGTGTCGTGCCGCCATTGACACGGAAGAACTGGGCAACCGTCAATTTCAGCTCGCCGAATTTCGGCTTGATGTTGTGAGCCACCTGGTCAAGATTGACTACAGTCTGCACGGTGCCTTTCCCAAAACTGGGTTCTCCGATAATCACGCCTCGACCGTAGTCCTGTATCGCAGCGGCAAAAATCTCGGACGCCGACGCCGAGCCGCGATTGATCAAAACTCCGACCGGACCAGTCCAAGCAGGTACGGGAAGATCATCGCTCTCCACGTTGACCTTGCCGCCTGCATCGCGCTGCTGAACTACCGGGCCTTTGCCGACAAACAGACCTGTCAAATCGATCGCCTCGGATAAGGAACCGCCGCCGTTGTTGCGCAAGTCGACCAGAACGCCGTCGACGTTGTCTTGCTTCAGTTCAACGAGAAGCTTGGCGACATCGCGGCTTGCGCTTCTATAGTCCTTGTCGCCTTTTCGTCGTGCTTCGAAGTCTTCATAAAACGCCGGCAGGGTAATCACTCCGATTTTACGAGTGGCGTCGCCATCCTTTACCGAGAGGATGGTCTTCTGGGCAGCTTGCTTTTCCAGGCTGATCTTGTCGCGCACGAGGCTGATGAGGCGATGTTTGCCGTCCGGTCCGGCATCCGCCGGCAAGATGTCCAGGCGCACGATGGAATCTTTTGCGCCCCGGATCATTTGGACGATTTCATCAAGGCGCGTCCCCACAACTTCCTTTATCGCGCCGTTCTCGCCCTGGCCAACACCGGTAATGCGGTCACCGACCGCAAGCTTGCCGGACAATTGCGCCGGGCCACCAGGCACAAGCTCACGGATCGTCGTGTAGTCATCTCTTTCCTGCAATACGGCGCCGATACCAACCAGCGACAGCTTCATGGAAATATCAAACTCAGCCGAAGCGGTCGCGCCAAAATAGTCGGTATGCGGGTCAACCGACGTTGTATAGGCGTCCATGAATGACTGGAACACATCGTCGCTCTTGTACTTGTAAGCGCGCTCAAGGGAGTTTTCGTAGCGTTTGTCGAGCGTATCGCGAATGGCAGCGTCGGCTTTGCCCGCCAGTTTCAAGCGCAGCCAGTCGCTCTTGACGCGCTTGCGCCACAGTTCATTGCTTTCCGCCTCAGATTGCGGCCAAGGCTCCTTGTCGCGCAGCAAGGAATAGTCTTCCTGTACGCTGAAATCGAAACCCTGCTTGAGCAGGCTGCGCGCGTAGTTCATGCGGTCGACAACGCGCTGCTCATACACATTGAAAATGGTAAACGGGATCTGCAAGTCTTCGCGGTTGATGGCATCGTCAATCTTGGCGCTGTCGGCCATGAACTTGTCGATATCCGCCTTCAGGAAGAGGACACGGTCCGGATCCAGAGACTTGATGAACCGGTTCATGATCCTGGCCGACAAGGCATCATCAAGCGGCACCGGCTTATAGTGGAAACGCGTCAGAAATTGTGCGCTCAAATGAGCTGCTTGCGCCTGCTGCTCTAGCGGCGCCAGAACTGGCGGTGAACCGGTTTCCAGCGCATATGCCGACGGGGCAATTGCCAGGAACATGCAGAGGAAACCATATTGTATACGCATTAAGCTTTGACCCGATTCTCAACGTTGAGTGTTCAATGTATGATGTTCGTGGAGCAATTATGGTTTTTTGGCAACTAGACGGATGCACTCCGTCCGCAAAGATTCCTTAATGCCCCCACAGGCGACGTAGGTTTGAGGATCGATTTGGTTGCAGAGGTCATCGATTATGACTTTTCGGCGTCTGCTTTGAAATGCTTATCATGCGTCGGTCCGGTTTGAAATTATAGAGGAATGAAAACCGCAGACGCTATGGCTGGAGCGACGGGGACGCCACCTCAAGAGCGCCTTGTCAGACCTCCATCACATCTTCGAAGGCTTCCGGAAAATTTTCCCGCGCCAGCTTTTCGTTGATCACGAGCATCGCATCGTAAGAGATCGGATCGAAATCCTTGTCGGCCGCCACTACCTCACGTCCAAAGAGCAGGTTCAATCGGGCAGCGTCCAAATTGCCACGCGCGAAAGGCTCGGCACCGAAATAGTGCCAGAGCGCATGCAGGAACGCTGCATCGACGCGGTGTTCCGAAGAGCCTGGCCGGGCACGGCGGGGTAGGCTCTTGATCGGGGTAACGCCCTTGGAGTTCGCGCGGCGAATGGTGAATTGAATGCCCGTTCCCGGCATGCCGGATGGAAAGCCGCGGTACTTCGTCATCTCTGGAGGCTTGGCCATCGCTCATATTCCTTCTGCGCTATAGAATGCATCGGTGTCTTGTCCGATGCCCGGGCAAGCCGATGGAGAGGGCTGCAGGGGCCGCTCTCCATTGCAATCGCCATCTCCCCCGTCAATCCCCTAGTCACGTTGTTGCGTGTCACCGGAAAAGAAGTCTAGCTCTTGTTCCTACACAAGTCTCGACCGTTCGCTTCCCCGATCCTCTTGATTTCCGCCAGGAGGGAGTGGACCCCTGGAGCCGGCCATGGGAGCCTTTCAAACTAAGTCGCCGCAACTTTTGTATTCTATGAAGCCTGAATGCCTCAATCCTGAAATCCTCGGCCGTCATACGCACCGAAGCCGCTTCTCAGCTTAAATAGCAACTGGCCGGCACCGTTCTCAAATCAGGCGTGAGATGAACCGTCTGAAATCATTGGCGTGCAATTCTCACCGTCAAGCGCGACAGCCGGGTGTCGGCCCAAGCGCGGCGAGTTTTCGCTTGGGCCGACGGTCAGGGCATTGATGAGGTCAATGGTGCGCGATCGATGGGTAGGAGCGCTTGACGCCCTTGTCGGATGACCTGGGAACCCATGATGAGGCAACTTGGCGAAGGCAATGATGAGCCCTGGTGCCGGCGCGTTACGCAGCCGGCGCTAGCTGCTGGTCGGCCTGATAACGCGCCCAGGCAATCCCATCGTCGAGCGATGTCGCCCGGTAGGCTAGATCGGTGCCGCCGGAAAATGCAGCCATGAATCGACGAATCTTGCCATAGCTGTTGTCCAGCACCGCGTGCGGTCGTCCAAGCAACAGAGAGCAGATATGGACATGAAGCCGGTCGGTGACGATCGCGCGACCACGGGAGATTTGGCGGATGCCGCGACGCAGTCGGTTATGTGCCGCCGCGTCGAGCTTGCGCAGCTGTATTTCAGCCGGCTTAAGTGCCAGCAGAGCCGTCGCCGCGCCGACGGCCTTGGAGATGCGCACGCGCCTGGCGGATTCGGTGGTCCAGTCCTCTTTGGGAATGTCGGGATAGGCGGAGAGGTCTGCATCTCCTACCTTTTCGAGATCGGATCTCAGCATGGCAAGCACGGGAAATTCCGGCGCTTCCGGCTCGATTGCTCCGATGCAGAAGGCCATGTCAGGGCAAAGCCGCACCTCGCAATCGAAATGCTTGAGGGCAAACTCCTTCGATTCTTCGTCGCGTACCAGCAATACGAAGTGCTTGTGGCGCCCGATGACGCGGGCACTCTCGTCCAGACGTGCCTGCGACTTGTAGTGGATGGATTGCGGGAACTGAATCACCTGACGATTCGGAAACCTCTCCAGGACCTTTTCGCGGAAATCCTGATGTGCGTCCCAGATATCGCCGAAGTTGCCGCCCCCATGAATGAAGATCGGGCCGGTTGGCATGATACGCTCGAGCTGCTCGGGCGAGAAGTCATCGATCCGCGACACATAGGCCGGCCGCTTACGGTGCCTGTTCTGGAGATAGGCCATTTCGCCCAACCAGATGGCAGAGTCGCCGCAGTTGCGGATGTCCGGAAAGTCGAGGATCGCCAAGGGCTCGTCATCACTGATGTAGTCCCTCAGGCAATCGTGGACCGTGCTTTCCAGTTTCGTGATCAGCGTTAGATTGGATTGCAATGTCATTTCCCCATTCCCCCATTCAGACGACAAGGCAGTCCGGCCGACATCGGCCGCACATTCTTCAGGCAAGGCGTAGTTTCGGCAGCACTTTGCCGAGGATGGTTTGAACCTCCGTTTCGGGGCCGGCCGGTCGTTTCATCAACGTCCACAGCAGTAAGGTCGAACCGCAATAGAGCAGGCCGCCAAGCAGGATCAGTATTGCGAGGTGCGTGACGAGCACGACCTTGTCGTCCGTGGGCGCTAGGTGGCTCGAGGCGAGCGAGACACCGGCGGCCATCACCGCGACGCTTGCGAGCGCCCGAAGGTTCACCGACAATTGCTTCAATACGGTAACGCCGGTGAAGCGCCGCACGAGCATCATGTTGACAACGGTGCTGAACAGGCCGGTGAACACGCGGCCCAGGATGACCCCCGGAAGGCCGTAGAGCATCAGACCGGCGATCATGATCGGCACCCGCAGGCAGAACATCTGGGTATCGCGAACGAAGAGCACCCGCGTCTCGCCCTTCGCCATGCCGAGCGGCTGCACCAGCGAGCCCAGCGTCTGCAGCGCAAAGACTGAGGCAAGTGACTGGATGATGAAGATGACCGGCGTCCACTTGTCGCCCAGCGCAAGCCTGACCAGTGGCTCGGCGGTCACCGCAACGCCGATGCCGGCGGGAAGTGCAATGGCGGCGACGAGCGCCTGCACACGCTGATAGGCGGCGGCGAGTCTGGCCGGATCGTTGTGAATGCCGGCAAAGGCCGGATATATTGTTTGCGTGAGGGGCGCGGTCGCTTCCCGCGTCGGCATCATGGCGAGGTTGCTTCCTACCGAATAAAAGCCGAGCTGGACCCCGCCGAGCATCTTGCCGACCAACAGATAATCGAAGCGCCAGTTGAGTGTACTGACGATCTGGCCGGCGGTGAGCCAGGCGGAAAAGGAGAAGAACTCCCGCATATGCTGAAAGGTGATCCTGGGCCGGAACGGCAGCACGAGATAGGAGACGATGACATTCGTTGCCTGGCTTATGAGGGTACCGACGACCAGCGCCCAATAGCTTTGATAGATGACCGCTATTGCCACCGAGGCGACGAAGCCGGCGAACTTCTGTGAAACGGCAAGCACGAATTCCTGCCAGAAAATCAGATCGCGCTGGAGCATGATACGGCGCGGATTGGTGAGACCACCCATCAGCATGCTGACGCCAAGTGCCAGCATTACGCCTGTCAGTCTGGGCTCGTCGAACAGGACGGCGGTAGGATAGGCAAAGATCGCGAACAGGATACAGATCGCCAGCCCACGTGCGGCATTGAGGGTCCAGGCAGCGCTGAAATGGGATTCTTCCGGCGCCGCATGACGGATTAACGCCTCAGAGAGCGAGAGCTCGGTAACTGTCGTGACGATCAACAGTATCGTCATGCCCAGAGCGACCACGCCGAAATCGGAGGGTGCGAGATAGCGTGCCAGAACGAACGTGCTGAGGGTGGCAAGCCCGTTCACGATCGTCCGAGACAGGCTTAACCACATGCTTCCCTTGACGAGCCGTCCGGTGATGTTGGCCATACGATGTTAAAGTTCCCCACTGTGCGATGACGCGACCACACTGTTACCCGCGCAGATGTTCGTTGCCGTACCAACCCCTTACGGGCTGGAACAGCTGGGCAGAATTACATGTCGCTGTGAAAGGGCGACCAAAGGGCGACCCCGGCGTCTAAGCAGGAACTAGTTCGAAGAATCCGTATGTCAACATTTCAGGTTCATTTTCGCATCATTTTTAATTCATTTTCGCATCATCTTCGGATCGCGTGTCCATGTCGCCTGGCGGGACGGTGCCTGCGTATCGCCCATGCACTCGTCGACGAGGTGGCGCAGCGTCTCGACACCCCCGAAGCCCGGGATGATCTGCCAGCCAGCCGCCGCCTTGGCTGCCAAGAGGCACGTAGCCGGCCGCTATTGTGCCAGCATATCGGCGAGCGCATTCCGCATGGATGTACTCGAGATACCGAAAAGACCGCCATAGGGGAGATCAAGATCCAGGATGACAAACATGACGCTCGCGACTGAAACGATGGCGACAGCGACAATCGAGCCTGCAAGCAGATTTTTCGGAGCTTGAAGGCCGAAGCTTAGAAATACGAGCATAAGCCAGAAGATCAGGACTCCCAGAAACGGCGCGGACAGTGAGCCATGCGCGTCTTCTATGACCGTCCATCGCCCCATCATGAGATTGGTGAAGACCTGATGGCAACGTGTGACGAGCGCCTGATGGAACGGATCGGCGGGCTGCTGGTGGGCAATGCCGAGCCCTATGGTGTTCAGAATTGCCCCCAGAGCCGGCGCTTCGCCGACCAACGGCAGTTTTGACATGTCAGGATACGCCACCCCCGGTGGCTGTGGCTCTTCGGGCCATGTGCTGGCAATGACGGCGGCGGTGTAGCTGTGCAGAAGTTGTCTTTCGTTGTCCAATGCCGAGCCGTAGTTTCTCAGACAAAGGTCCATTTCCGCGAGGCCGGCAGCGTAGTGGTTGCGATCGTGGGAAGCCGTTGTGTATGCATTGAGCTCTGACGCCAGCAGCAGGCTCATCACGAGCGCGGCAAAGGTCACGAGCAAAGCTGTTACAACCCGAAGAAAGTCTATTGTCTCGTTGCCGCGGTGCGGAGCAGGCAATCTGTCGCGCAATACCGAACCAGCCGTGGCGCTAATCATGAGGAGAATAAATAGAGCCAGCGTCCAGACTGCTTCGCGTTGCATAAAATACTGCTCCAGCTGTGTCTGGCCATAGATTATGACATGTATTTCGGCAGAGCGGGAGCACAAAAGCTTGGTGATTTTTCCGCTTCGTCGCGTGACGCTGTTGTAATAGCCGGCGGCCTGTTGCACCGATTTGGCTCTACGCTGCAACACGCGCAGCCATGGAGACCCGACTACAGGGCTTCGAAGAGATTTATTCGTAAAGCGACCTGTCGGTGCTCGTATCTCATCGTTGTTGGAACAACGGCGCCCTCAATAGGCGGCAATCACGTTCGTCCCGAAATCCGGCTCGACGCCGAGGATCGGCGCCGCGCGGCTGATGATGTCGTGAACCATCGGCGCGGCCGTTTCGGCGGCGAGGTTCAGATTGTGTAACCCCGTCAACGGTTGGTCGATGAAGGCTAGCACCACATATTTCGGGTTTGCCATGGGAAAGGCGGCTAGGAAGGAATTGAAGCTGAGCTTATGCGAATAGACGCCGTGGATCACCTTGTTTGCGGTGCCTGTCTTTCCGCCGACATGATAGCCGGGGACGTCAGCAGACCTACCGGTGCCCTGCTCGCCGTTCAGCCTGAACAGATATCTAATCGTGTCGCTGGTGCTCTTCTTGACGATCGTCGTTTCGGTCTTTTCCGCCTCTTCCTGCGTGCGCGGAAGGAAGGTGGGCTCGATCAGCTTGCCGCCGTCAATGAGGGCTGCGCCGGCGACGGCGGTCTGCATCGGCGTGGTGGCGACGCCATGACCGAACGCTATGGTTATGGAGTTGAGCTTCTTCCAAACTCTTGGCTGACTCGGCGCTTTCACCTCGGGCAGTTCCGTCTGCATCTTTGACAACAGTCCGAAGCGGGTCAGATAGGCCTTCTGGTCGCTCATGCCCACCTTGTCCATCATCTTGGCGGTGCCGATGTTGGAGGAATAGCGGAAGATTTCCGGGATCGAAAGAACACGCCGCGGCACGTCGCGGTCATCATGGATGGTGAAGCCGCCGTAATGCAGGGGAGCGCTGGCGTCGAAGGTGTCCGTCAGCTTGACCGTACCGGTATCGAGGGCCAACGCGATCGAGAAGGTCTTGAACACCGAGCCCATCTCGTCGGTGCCGTTCGACATTCGGTTCAGCCAACCCTTGTCGCCGTCGGCCTGCGGATCGTTCGGATCGAAATCGGGGGCCGAGGCCATGGCCAGCACTTCGCCGGTGTGGATGTCGAGAATGACGGCGCCGGCCGCCTGACTCTGGTAGCGGCCGATCGCATCCGACACCACGTCGTGGACGATGTTCTGAACGCGCAGGTCCACCGAAAGTCGCACAGGCTGCAGCGAGTCTTGACTCGTCAAGCCGGTGGAATCGAGATCCGAGAGGCCCTGAGTGTCGAGATATTTCTCCATTCCGGCCACGCCATGATTGTCGATATCGACATAGCCGAGGATGTGGGCCGCGGTGCGGCCGCCTGGATAGAAACGTTTGATTTCCGGTCGAAAACCGATCGCCGGAATGCCGAGCGCCAAAATCTCGCTCTGCTGCTTCGGCGTCAATTGGCGGCGTAGCCAAGCGAAGTGCGAGCGACGGTCGGCAAGCTTTTTATAGAGGGATTTGCGGTCGATATCGGGAAAGACCTCGGCTATTTTCTCCACCGCCTCGTCCGGATCGACAACACGGTTCGGCTCGGCAAACATCGACACGGTGCGGATGTCAGTCGCGAGCAGCTCGCCGTTTCGATCGACGATATCGGGACGTGCGGCTGTCACATGTTCCGCCGGGATCGATGACGTGTCGTCCCTTGGCCCCATGCCGAAATTGATAAGTCTGGCGAAGATCACGACGTAGATCATGATCAGCCCGCCGCTGAGCATCACGATGCGGGTTTTCGCAAGCTTGGCATGACCTTTGGTTTGCACGGAAGGGCGCCCGCGCGATTCGGGGCCGAAGGTGAGCCTGACGAGGCGGCCGCTGTTTGCGCTTAAAGCATGGATGATCGACATTGCTGATTTATTCGCGAGAACTGGAAAAGCGGATGCGCCTTTCGATCAGAAATTTATAGCGTCAAGATGGTTAACAAGAATCTAATCTTTGATTGTCCGTTTGCCGCCCACACCCATCGTGTCCGCGCTCCGGACCACTGGAAAGCCGTGACCGCCACGCTGGTGTGGCAGTCGGAATCTCGGTAGCCGTCAAGACTGCGGCTCGATCTATCACTTCAAACGCAGCGCGACATTGCCTCGGTTATCACCGCCTTTTCCACGGGCATGTCCACGCTTTTGATTTCAGTTGTTTCTCCAGGCATGCACGGGAGCGCGCCATCACGGCTTTTCCGGCAAATCGGCAGGATCGGGCCCCGTTCTGCCAAACAGGCCCCTAATCACCGCTTCCGAGACGGCATGCAACGCTGCACCGACCAATCCGCCGAGAAAAACCTCGGTACCGCGATAAAGGCCGACCATGTAGAGAGGCATGCCCGGATCTACCGTCAGGAACACGATCGGCCCTGTCCACATGCAGACCCTAACTGCGGGATAGCGGCGCGCGACGATGGCGCAGAGCCCGACGGCAAGCGCGATCTGGATTGCCACATCGGCGCCAAGCGGAGCGGTGAGGCTGCCAACGGCCACGGCGACGACGATGCCGATCACCGTGCCGATCAGCCGCCAGGCCATGGCGCTGCGCGTTTCGGTCAGCTTCTCCTGCGAGACGATGATCCCCGACATCGCCGCCCATACCGGATGCGGCAGGCCGATAGCCGAGGCCAGCATGTAGGAGAATGTCGCTGCAGCCGAGCAGCGCAATACGAAGGCCACATGCCTGGCGAGCTCCAGTCCGGTCACGCGCCGCTCTCCTGTCAGAGCCTGAGATTGGTTTTGGCGAGTTCCACGACCTCGTCGCCCCGACCATTGATGATCGCTTTCAGCATGTAGAGGCTGAAGCCCTTGGCCTGTTCGAGCTTGATCTTTGGCGGCATCACCAGTTCCTGCTTTGCCGTGACGACATCCACGAGCACCGGGCCGCGATGCGCCAATGCCTCGCGCAGCGCGCCCTCGAGATTACCGGAATCCTCGACCCGGTACGCCTTGACGCCCATCGCCTGGGCCATGGCGGCAAAGTTCGGGTTCTTCAGGTCGGTCCCGGTGTCGAGGAAGCCGCCGGCCTTCATTTCCATGGCAACGAAGCCCAGCGAGCCGTTGTTGAAGACAATGATCTTCACCGGCAGTTCGAGCTGGGAAAGGGTGATGAAGTCGCCCATCATCATCGTGAAGCCGCCATCGCCGGAGAGCGACACGACCTGCCGGTCGGGCGCGGCTGCCTGAGCACCAATGGCCTGCAGCATGGCATTGGCCATCGAGCCGTGGTTGAACGAGCCGAGCAGGCGACGCTTGCCGTTCATCGTCAGATAGCGGGCCGCCCATACGGTCGGCGTGCCGACATCGGCGGTGAAGATCGCATCCTCCGATGCGATTTTGCTTATCAGCCGCGCCAGATACTGGGGGTGGATGGGACTGCCCTTCGCCGACGGCACGGCGAGATCGTCGAGTCCCTTTCGGGCCTCGGCATAATGCTTGCGGGCGGCATCGAGGAAGGCATGGTTCGGTCGATCCTTAAGGTGCGGCAGTAGCGCTGCGATTGTCTCGGACACATCGCCAACGATGCCTTGGGTCAGTTGCGTCCGTTTGCCGAGCGCGCCTGGGTTGCGGTCGATCTGAACGATCCTGGCATCCTTGGGATAGAAGGGACGGTAGGGGAAATCAGTTCCCAGCATCAAGAGCGTGTCGCAGTTCAACATGGCATGATAGCCCGACGAAAAGCCGATCAGTCCGGTCATGCCGACGTCATAGGGATTGTCCCATTCGACATGTTCCTTGCCGCGCAGGGCATGGACGACCGGCGCGCCGAGCTTTTCAGCCAGCGCCACCACAGCATCATGGGCACCGGCGCAGCCGCTGCCGGCCAGGATCGTTATGGCGTCCGATCCGTTGAGCAGCGTCGAGAGCCGGCTGATCTCTGTGTCCGAAGGGAGAATGCGCGGCGGCTGCAGTTGCGCCCAGCCTGTTTTCGCACCCGTGGGCGCGTCGGCGAGCGCCACGTCGCCTGGAATGACGAGCACGGCCACGCCATTGCGACCGATTGCCGTGTTGAGCGCCCTGTGCAGGATCTCCGGCATCTGGGCGGGATTGGATACCAGTTCGCAGAAATCGCTGCATTCGCGGAACAGCTCCTGCGGATGGGTTTCCTGGAAATAGCCCAGGCCGATTTCCGAGGACGGGATATGAGCGGCGATCGCCAGGACGGGCACGTGGTTGCGCTGGCAGTCGTAGAGCCCGTTGATCAGATGCAGGTTCCCCGGTCCGCAACTCCCTGCGCAGACAGCAAGCTTGCCGGTGACGGCAGCTTCCGCGCCGGCCGCAAAAGCGGCGGTCTCCTCATGGCGCACATGCATCCAATCGATCCGGCCGAGACGCCGCAGGCTGTCGTTGAGGCCGTTCAGGCTGTCGCCCGTCACTCCCCATATGCGCTCGACGCCGGCTTCCGCCAAGGTTTCAGCCAACAGATCGGCAAGGGTCTGCGTCATGGAGTTGCTCCTTCGGTCGTGAGGCGGGGCGCAGATGGCTTTGTGGGCGCTATCTCGCCGGGTGAATCTCCCTTTGAGAATAGCGCGGATCCACGTCGGAGAAACGGGGCGATGTGGCATTTTTCTTCGAGGCTTCCGCGACCGGGTTGGTCACGATGGCGCAGCTGCCCCAGAAGCTTGTCCTCATCGAGATAGATGCGAGACAACTGCCTGGTGCGCCGAGCAAAGTTTGGACCGTCGAACAGATTTTGGCCTAAAAAACGATCATCCCTCATGTAATCCGTGAAACCAATGCATTGAATGCATAGGTGCAGTGCGGGATTATCTCTGTTTTAAACCGATTGAAACGCCTATATTCCAATCATCGAAACGACGCCGGGGCCAAACAAGGTTGCTGACGTCAGAAAGCCTCAGGAAAGGGGATTATCATGAACGTAGCACGCTCTTTCAACAACTGGCGCAAGTTCCGTCAGACTGTTAACGAACTCGGTCGCATGTCCAGCCGCGAACTGCAGGACCTCGGCATCGATCGTGCCGATATCCGCAGCGTTGCCCGCGCATCGATCGCGCGCTAACCGCATAGTCTTTACGACTGCTCGACGCCCGCTGATGACGCGGGCGTTTTTGCGTCAGCCGCTCCTGTTCGAGATCGGTTTTCTCCTCCTTCTGTACTGAGTTTTCCGACTTGTGTTTCTTGCATAGCTGCAGTGCAGCATAAGCTATATGAAAACTCGATGATTGGAGTATTGTTAGCTCCATCGAAGTGATGCACCTCCTCCCGCAGAGCTTCGAGTTTCAGACGGCCCACTCCTCCTCCCAGGGACGTCTGTAGGAACAGCGGCACTCCTCCTCCCAGTCGCTGTTCGGTTCTTTTCGAAAAGCCTGCCGCACCTCCTCCCGCGGCAGGCTTTTTCGTTTTGGACCATGTTTCCTTGCCAGAAAGCATTCTAAGATAGCCCGCTGCGAAGGCACCTAACGGCTGCAATAGATCGGATATGCCGGGCAAACATTCCAAGCCAATTTACCGTCTGCCATTCCAACCCTTTGTAAGCATAGAACTTTCTGCAAATGGGTTGGCGGTTCGAGCCCCTTGAAACCGCCTGAGGCAAAGTCATATCCGTCGAAATCGCCTTCAGCGCGCTCATTTTACGATGACCGTCTGCGGGAGAGACGCTCGGCAGCGACGTAGTCCCTCCTGTTGAAACGAACTTGAAAATCCGATCGAGGATCGCCTTCAGCGCGCCGCTCGCGAGGCCCTTGGTGATGTGTCGATGCAGCGCTTCGCAGACTTCCGCTTTTCCATGACGGCTCGGTGCAATGCGCTGTTCTGTTCGAGGAGAAGAAGAAGCTGGTCGTGCCTGCCGATCACAGGGTGTGCGACAGAGACCTGATCGATCCGGAGGAACTCGCGTTCGAGACCTTGCCGACACTACCGGATAATCATCGGTTGGGAGCGTGGCGGCGATCCATTTCCCTGACCACACGCCCTCTGGGAAGCCCATTGCGCGCGGGCCGGTCATGACGGCAATCGGGGAACGTCTTGCGGTCGTCGAATCAGGCGAGGCTGTCGTCATCGTTGGCGAGCACCTTGAGCGCTACTATTCGAATCCTGCCATCAGATATATCGAGATTGGTGTTGCTCCCGTGGAAACCGCTCTTGTGAGGCGTCGAGTTGATCGCCGGCGCGCAATACAGGATCTCGAAGAGTGCTCACGCGATGTCGCAGCTGGGTTGGTCGATACCGCAGAGGGTTGAGGGCGCCGCAGTCGGGTCGTGGCGCGCGGACGACCGCGCGGATAGCCTTGCAGCGAAACGGCGCAAAAATCCCGCGGTTATCGGAACAAAGCAGGCATGCTCGGAGAGCAAGCCAAAAGAAAGCGGCGCCATGTCGGGCCGGGTTCTGAAATAGTCGTTGTCTGCACGCCGGAGCGGCTGGTTCGATTCCACTCAAGCAGTGGGGTTGATTTAGCCTGTTCTAATCATGAAGCAGGCTAAATCCGCGGCGGGTCCGCTAGCTCATGCGATCAGAGCACGCTGACGTTTTCAGCCTTCGACTTTCCAGTCTTCCGGTCCTGGCCCAATTCGTAGCTAACCTTCTCACCTTCTCTGAGAGAACCGCCCCGCTGCAGAGCGGAAACGTGAACGAACACATCCGTTCCTCCGTTCTCGGGAGTAATGAAGCCAAATCCCTTGTCTTCATTGAAAAATTTCACAGTACCTGTAGGCATCGTATTTCCTCTTCACTTCCACGGCCATCTAGCTCGCGCACTGACCTTATAGCGCGTGTGCTTTACTATCAACAATCCGAAACTCTTCAAGAGTTTCCCATTTTCCGGAGATTTTAGCCATCAAGGTGGGATTTTGATGAAGTTCTCCCCTTCTTTTGTCGCGGCTTAGCTTGGCGGAGCGTGCTGTCGGACGGCTATAGACGATATCACGACGCCGTTCCGCGTCGAGAGCTGTTTCTTTAGATGTATGTCAGGAAGGAAGCCGTTCTATCCTCGCAGATCGCAGGAACACGATCGACGATCTCCGATCTCCTTCGTTTTTGAGACGGAGGCGCAGGCGGGCAAGCCATGCCGGATTCAGCCTAAAATCTCAGGCTTTCGTCCGTCCATAGGCGAAAGCCGCCAAGAAATGCATTCTCGTTGTCGCCGGCGCGGCAGCCGTCGGGCAGCTTCTCGAGCTTGTCGACATTGCCGCCACCAATGACAGTTTCATGCGGCAGCAGGGCCGCTTGCAATCTGCCGACGATCTTCTCGACCGATTTGCGCCATTTCTTCTTGCCATATTTCACGAGACCGCGCTCGCCGGCGAAGTCCTCGAACGTCTCATTATTTTTGTAGGGCAGATGTGCAAGTTCCATGGGCAAGCAGACGTGATCGACGACCATTGCCGAACCCAGCCCGGTGCCCAGCCCAACAAACAGCATGTTGCCGCCCGCATAGCTGCCGATCGCCTGCAAAACTGCGTCGTTGACGAGCCTGACAGGCTTGCCGAAAGCGGCGGAAAAATCGAAGTCCTTCCAGCCGGCCCCCAGATTGTGCGGCTCCGCCGCTGGTTTATTGTCGGCGACCGGGCCGGGATATCCCATGCCGATGACGTCGTATTGCCAGTCGGCGGTAAGCTCCTTGACTGCTTCGACCATCTTTTGCGCGGACATTGCCGCACCGGAGACGGCTGCCCGCCGGTCGCTGCCGGAACTCAGACGCGTTTTGACATGCGAGCCGCCAAGATCGATTGCCAGGACGACGAGATCCTGCGGCGCGGCCGACGTTGTGTGCTCGAGAGATTCGGGTTTTGCGGTCACGGTGCGTCTCCCCTTCTGGTAGGTTTGTTGTTAGTGACGTTTAGGCGTCGCCGTCGGCCACGACGACTGAGAAATCCTCTCCCTCCCAATGGTCGGTGTCAGACCAATAGAAGGTGAAGGCGATCACCGCGCCCTTTGGCAGCCGTTCAGTCGCAAGCTCCGCAACATCGATGCCGAAGCCGTTTTGGCGGGTTGTGGTATCGCTTGCGCTTTCCCAACCATCCGAACTCCAGCGCACCACAGCCCGCGCCATCACTTCGATCCTCAGGCGCTTGCCGACAGAAACCCGCGATGTCTTGTTGTTAAAGCGCCAGAGCACGAAGGGCGCGGCGGTCTTGTTCTTGATATAGCGCTCGACGCCCTGTGGCGGCATGTCGAAAACGGCATTGTCTCTCAGCGAACGCAGCAGCTTGATGTGTTCGGCATGCGCCCAGACGAGCGGCATCGCACTGCCGGATGGCTCGCCGAAAACAAGGCCTCGCTCGGGTATGTCAGCCTGGTCCCATACTTGCTCGGGCAGTAGCCCGCCCGGCCCTGCAGAGCCTTCAAGAGCGCTGAGCAACGCGATCGCCGCTTTTGGCCTGCCGGCAGCAAGTTCATAGTGGGCTCGTTCGCCGGCGAGCAATGGCCACGGGCGACCGATGCCGATGCCGTCGAATGGGCCGCCGTCGGCATGCTCGCCATAGCCGTCCCCAGTATAGCGATACCAGAGCGGACCTTGCGGCAGATCGCATTTGAGATGAGCGTCGATAACCCTGACGGTGTCCAGAATGCGTGGATCATTGGCGGCACGCAATCCGAACCGAACCAGCGCCAAGGCATCCGGGCTGACGACGCGGGCCGTCGGCAGAAACGATTCCGAGAGCGGGCGGTTCTTGATCGGCACGAAACCATCGGCAGGCGAGGCGCCGTCGGCGATCTCGGGTGGGGCGATGCGCACATAATAGCCCTTGACCCCAAGATCGGCACTAGCGGCATCGGCGCCGACATAGGCCCAGCGCTCGATCTGGTCATTCCAGGCATCGGCGGTCTGTCTGAGATAATCGGCATTGTGGTCCTGTCCGGCAATCTCCAGAATGTCGGCAGCGGCGAGAAGCGCGGCGATCTCGACAGCAAGGGTAAAGGGAGAGAAGCCGCCGTCTTCCTCCCAGCGGTCCTCACCCGTTACCGGGCCGTTCACGACCACATAGCGCGCCGCTCGCTCGACCATCGAGACATAGGACAAGAGCGCTTCACCGGTGAGCGCGCCTTCGCGGCGCAGCGCGTCAACCAGCAGGATCGGAAAGGCGCATTCATCCATTTGTATGCCGGTCCAATAGGGTACGCCGTCGAGCCAGGCGTTCTGCGGCCAGTGCCCGTCCGCCTCCTGGATCGTCCGAAGATAGGCAAGGATACGGAGCGCATCTTGAGGGGCGCCGGCCGCAAGGAAGCCGCCGGCCGTCTCGACGAGATCGCGTGGCCAGACCAGGTGATAGCCTCCGAGATCCTCATCGCCCTTGGCAAAGCCCCAGGGGATAGACAGCGAGGCGACGGCCGGACCCTCGAAGGACAAAGGCCGGTGCGTGGCGAGAACGGCCGTCGATATACGGTAGCGATTGAGTTCGGGCGGCGGCGCTCTCGGTTCGTCGAGCGCCAGTAGTGTGCTTTGCCATCTCCGCCAGTCGGCGACGTAGCTACGCTCGGCATCCTCGTAGCCGGCCTGCAGGCTGGCAAGCGCGTTGTAGCCCGCCTCCTCGGAACGGTTTCCGAAGCCGAGCGAGAGAAGAACGGTGTCGCTGCCGGCCGCAAGATCAATTTCGCCCGTTAGCGCGACGTTGCCGTCGGCGGCACGAGTGATGCGCGGGTCCAATTGGCCGGCCTCCTGCAACTGGCGCCATCCATCGGAAATGCCGACATAGCCGGCGGACGCCGTCCGCCATCCGCCGCTAACGGCAAGCGCCAGTGAGATGCCGCCCTTGCCCGTCGCAAAGAGCATCGGCGTGCCCTTGTAATCGCCAACCCAGCCGGTGTTGCCGCTGCCGGCATTGACCAGATGCGGGGCGGCAAGCACATAGAGGCGATAGTCGTGGACCGACCCTTGCAACGCTTCGAATGATATTTGCTGTAGTAAGCTGTTGCGCACCGGATCGACGATGATGCGCTTGACGATCCGGTAGCGCCCATCGAGCGCCGTGTTGACGAGCCGATAGGCCGGAACGCCGTCCTCGATCGTCGTAACAATGCTTTCGGTATCGCGTTTTTCCTCGGAGAAATAGCCGTCCGGACCGGTGACGATCAGGCCAAGATCGCGCGTACAGGCGCAATCGACGCGCGGAAAATAGACTTCGTTGAGGATGCCGTGGCTCAGCGTGAACCATATGCGGCACGCCGATGAGAGCGCCGTGCCAACACCGCTCTTCGCGCTGGATGTCCAGCGAGGGGCGATACCCCCCGCATTAGAGCCCGAAGCATCGTCCTGTGTCATGCGTCCATCTCCGTTATCGGCGCAATCTGCTCCGACAAATCCGCTTCGGCAAGAGCTGCTTGCGACGCGCCGGGAATGGCGCGGCAACGGGGGTACCGATGGAATATTCGGATCGTCGATCAGGCCAGGAATTACCTACCCCTTAGCGATGAGGGGTTCGCATTGACTAACGAGATCACCGGCAGGCTGAACTTTTCTGTTGCCGCGCAGATTTGGGGGAAGAGCCGAAATCGTGAGCTTTGACAGAGCAGGCGCGGTGGCCGTCGATATTGTGATCGGCTGCCATCGCCACCAGCCCGGCCACACCATACCGGTGGCATACGGTCCCGAATTCAGGCCAATCGCTGTTCTACATCGCGATGCCGGATGTTCGGTGCTGATTGATGGTCGTTCCAACCGCGCGATATGAGTTGCCGACATAAAATGCCAGGGCTGCTCTATGCCTCCTTGTGGAAGCGGACGAAGGCGAATCGTCTGCTGTCCGGCGCCTAGGCATCATGAAACCCGTCGATAAGGACAGTCGGCAATTTGGTTGTTTGGAAGGTGAATATCGGAAAGGTGGCCGCGCGGCAGCATCAAAGCAGGAGATTATACTTCCACGCCATTTCGTTCGGCTTTTAACTGCGGCCGTTCCTTGCGGGATCTTATTATACTTACAACCTGAAGTAATTTTTGAATATTATAATATAATTTCATATAATCAAAGTAGAAATGTATGGTTGATAAATAATTAAGAATGTTTGGCTAGTTTTGCTATAGAAACAAACTGGGGGAGTGCGACGATGGCGTCGATACAACATAAGATCATCATTGCAAGTGTCGCAATTTTCGCCCTGGCCGGTGGCGCCACGGGTGTCGGGCTGTGGTCAGCCGCAACTCTTGCAGATAACAACGCCGAGGTTGCCCGTACGGCGGATGTGCTTCGGAACCACATGCAGGCGGACATGATGCACGATGCGCTTCGGGCAGACGTGCTGGCGTCGATGCTGGCGGCAAATCCGGCGGCAGGGATCACCACGGACGCGGTAAAGGCCGATCTAAACGAACACAAGGCCTCTTTCCGAGAAATGATCGAAGCCAACAAAAGGCTCGCAACCGACAAGAGTGTGCAGGAGGTGCTTGTCAAGGTCGAAGCTCCTCTTTTGAAGTATATCGACAGTGCCACGGCGATGGTCGATCTTGCTGCGAAGGATCAGGCTGCAGCCATGAAATCGCTACCCGAATTCATGAATCAGTTTTCCGCTCTTGAAACGGCCATGGAACAGGCCGGGGATCAGATCAGTGCCTTGTCCGCTGCAACGGCAAAACAAAGTGCCCATATGCAAGCCTTCGTGGACAGGCTTTTGAACGGCCTTCTCGGTTTGACAGCTCTATTTTCCATCAGCCTCTACTGGTTGACACGCAAGACGGTTACGAAGCCTATCCTTGCACTTTCCAATGATATGCAGAGGCTGGCCGGGGGCGAGACCGACATCCGTTGCGGCGCGATTGGTCGTTCAGACGAAATCGGCGTCATGGGATCGGCCTTTGAAGTCTTCCGACAAGCTGCGATTGCCAATAAGCAGCTTGAACAGGATGCAGAGGCAGCCAGAAAGCAAGCCGAATCGGATCAGGTCGCTGCTCGACGCGAGGCCGACGAAGAGGCGACGGATCGTCTTCGCGCCGCTACATCAGGCCTTGCGGCAGGATTGAAGCGGCTTGCTGGCGGCGATCTGGCATTCCAGCTTGACGAGCCTTTTTCCGGGGATTTCGAAGCGCTTCGGCAGGATTTCAACAGGTCGGTCAAGCAGCTTGGAGATGCGCTCGGCGGAATCTCCATCGCCATTGCAGCGATCGATGACGGTACGCGCGAGATTTCTTCCGGCGCCAACGATCTCTCCAGGCGCACCGAACAGCAGGCGGCCTCCCTTGAGGAAACAGCCGCGGCGCTTGACCAGATCACCGTCAATGTATCGAATTCGAGCAGGCGCGCCGACGAGGCCCGCACTGCGGCGACCGAAGCCAATCGCAGCGCCGCAAAGTCCGCCGAAGTCGTATCGCACGCCGAGGAAGCCATGCGCCGCATCGAGGCATCCTCGCAACAGATTTCCAGCATCATCGGGGTGATCGACGAGATCGCCTTCCAGACAAATCTTCTGGCGCTGAATGCCGGGGTCGAGGCAGCGCGCGCCGGTGAAGCCGGAAAGGGTTTTGCGGTTGTCGCTCAGGAAGTGCGTGAACTTGCACAGCGATCGGCACAAGCAGCCAAGGAGATCAAGGGGCTGATCCAGAAGTCGTCATCGGAAGTTGAAAGCGGCGTCAAGCTCGTGCTGGATACCGGCATGTCGCTGAAGACGATTGGCGAGCAGATCGCTGACATCAACCAGCACATGAACGCCATTGCGACATCAGCGAAGGAGCAGTCCACCGGACTGGCAGAGGTCAATACGGCCGTCAATTCGATGGATCAGACGACACAGCAGAACGCAGCCATGGTCGAACAATCGACCGCAGCCTCGAATAGCCTGGCAATGGAGGCAGCCAAGCTTCGTGATCTGGTCTCCCAATTCACGCTGCAAGCTTCCGCCTCCGCACAATCTGCAGCGCTGCGCAGGACGGGACGGGCGATGGCTGAACCCGATAGGCAGGCGACCGTCGTCTCCATGATGCCTCAGCCTAGACGAGCCGCAGCCGCCGGAAACAGGGCATCGGCTTCAGCAGCCTCTCAAAAGGAATGGGAAGAGTTTTGAGGCTTCGTACCGGTCAGGTCGACCGGTACGTCGCAGCTGACGGAGAACTGCGGAAAGACGGAGAACCGGTTCTCCTGATATTCCGCCACCTTGAAGACGGCGACGAATTGCAGATCCGTCTTGCTGGTGTTCTCGATGATATGGCCTTGGCTTTTCCTCATGTATCCGATGTCGCCCGGCCGGAAGTCGGCAGTCCGGCACATGACGAACCCTTGCATCTTGCCCGGCGCGAACCGAGCGCCTGGCTGGCTGGCTGATGTGGGACGCCGCTGAGCAGAATCATACTTAAGTCGAGGTCGCCTGGGTAACGGGCCGGGCCTAAACCTCGATTACGGTGCGCCGAGGCGACGGGACACCATTCTCGCCGCGCTTCTCACCCGCTCGCCGATCTGGTGGATATCAGCGTCCGGAAGACGATGTATTGGTCCGGAAACGGAAATGCCTGCCACCGCCTCGCCGTGCACGTTCAGGATGGGCGCCGCGACGCATCGCATCCCCTTCGTGCGCTCCTCGTCGTCGAACGAATAGCCTCTCTCCCGCGTCTTCTGCAGTTCCTCGCGCAATTGCTCGAAGGAACGCACGGTGTTTTCCGTAAATCGCTCGAATTCTTTCTTTCGGAAGAGCGCTGAAAGCCGGTCTTCGTCATATGTGCTGAGAAGCGCCTTGCCGATGCCGGAAGCATGCAGTGGCGATAGTGTTCCGGGTGGGAAAAAGGCACGGATCGACTCATGGGTCTCGACCTGGCTGATGAACAGGACGTTGCCGTCCTTCTCGATGCCGAGATTGGATGTCTCTCCGGTTTCGAGCATGAGTTCGCGCATGATGGGGCGGCTCCGCTCGACGACGTTGGAGCGACGGAGGAAAGCTGCGCCAAGCCGATAGGCCTCGGGACCGATGTGCCAAACCTGGTGATCGGGACTGATCTCGACGAACTCGCGGCGCTCCAGCGTCGCCAATACGCGGTGCATGGTTGCTGCCGATTGCCCGAGCTGGCCGGCCAGTTCCGACAATGTCTTGCCTTCCGGCGTCGCGAGAGCATCGAGGACATCCAGTGCCCGATCGAGCGCCTGGATCGTGTTTTGTGTCTGAGGGCCGTTAAAGGCCTTGGGGCGGCCTCTTCGGCGCGGTTCTTGAGGCATCAGCCGTCGTCTCCAATGGCGTTCAGTCGATAAAAAATTCTGACTTGAAAAATACATTTATACAATGAAAAATGCCAATTAATTGATTATATTGCATATTATAACAATAATAAAGATTTTGAAAAATCATTTCAAAAAAATTTATCTCCTATTTCCGGCGTGCTATCAATTCTCCCACAACAGGAGGACGCCCAAATGTATATGCAAAATCCCGTCTTCATTCCGGGGCCGACCAACATGCCTGAGATCCTTCGCAAGGCTGCGGACATGCCGACGCTCGACCATCGCTCGCCATTGTTCGGACAAATCCTTCGTCCGGCGCTTGCGGGTGTGAAGAAGATCCTGAAAACCGAAGCCGCCTCCGTCTATGTATTTCCGTCCACGGGAACCGGCGGATGGGAGACGGCAATCACCAATACGCTCAGCCCCGGCGACCGTGTCCTTGCCGCGCGCTATGGCATGTTCAGCCAGCGCTGGATCGATATGTGCCAGCGGCACGGGCTGAAAGTCGATATCATCGAAGCCGCATGGGGTGGCGGCGCTCCCGCCGCTCGCTACGAGGAGATCCTCGCGGCCGATATCGCGCATGAGATCAAGGCGGTTCTCGTCACTCATAACGAGACGGCAACCGGCGTTAAATCCGATATCGCCGCCGTTCGGCGGGCGATCGATGCGGCGCGTCATCCGGCCTTGTTGTTTGTCGATGGCGTCAGCTCCATCGCTTCGATGGATTTCCGCATGGACGAATGGTCGGTCGACATCGCCGTCACGGGCTCGCAGAAGGGCTTCATGCTGCCTGCAGGCCTCGCGATCACGGCCTTTTCGCCGAAGGCGCTGGCGGCGGTCGAAACGGCCAAGCTTCCGCGGACATTCTTCGACATCAGAGACATGGCCAGGAGCTACGCAAACAATGCCTATCCCTACACGCCGGCCGTCGGGCTGCTAAACGGGCTCAAGCTGTCGACGGAACTATTGCTGGCGGAAGGCCTGGAGAATGTCTTTGCCCGCCATCGGCGCATCGCCTCGGGCATTCGTGCGGCCGTCCGGGCATGGGGGCTGGAGCTCTGTGCCATGAGCGAAGACCTCTACTCGGACACGGTCAGCGCAATCCGCACGCCTGAGGGCTTCGATGCGACGTCGATCGTGGCGCACGCCGCCAAGACATATGATGTCGCCTTCGGGGTTGGCCTCGGCGAGGTTGCCGGCAAGGTCTTCCGCATCGGCCATCTCGGCAGTCTCACCGATGTCATGGCGCTGTCGGGCATTGCGACGGCTGAAATGGTCATGGTCGATCTCGGCCTCGACATCAAGCTCGGCTCGGGTGTTGCCGCTGCGCAGGACTATTATCGCGACGGCCGCACGTCCAAGGTCCGGGCTGCTGCCTGAGGAGCCGGAACCATGTATATCCCAACACTTGCTGACATGACTGCCGCGGAAGAGCGGATCAGGCCTTACATTCATCGAACCCCGGTTCTGACGTCCAGCTTCATCAACTCGCTGGCCGGAGCCGAACTGTTCTTCAAATGCGAGAATTTCCAGAAAGCGGGAGCCTTCAAGGCACGCGGCGCGTCGAACGCCGTTTTTGGCCTCAGCGACGAACAGGCCGCCAGGGGCGTTGCCACGCATTCGTCCGGCAACCACGGCACATGCCTTTCCTATGCGGCCGGCCGTCGCGGAATTCCGTGCACGGTCGTCATGCCGCGCACCGCGCCGCAGGCAAAAAAGGATGCTGTCCGGGGATATGGCGGCAAGGTCGTCGAGTGCGAACCTTCGACCTCATCGCGCGAGGCCGTTTTCGCCGAAGTCGTGGCTGAAACGGGAGCGGAGTTCGTGCATCCCTACAACGATCCGCGTGTTATCGCGGGACAGGCGACCTGCTCGAAAGAACTGATCGAACAGGTTGACGGGCTCGATGTCGTCATCGCCCCGATCGGCGGCGGCGGAATGGTCTCGGGAACCTGCCTCACTCTCTCCAATCTTGCGTCCCGCATCAAGATCTACGCAGCAGAGCCGGAGCAGGCTGATGATGCTTACCGCAGTTTCAAAGCCGGCCACATCATCGCAGACGACGCGCCGAACACCGTGGCCGATGGTCTCAAGGTGCCGCTGAAGGAGCTGACCTGGCATTTCGTCAGAAACCACGTCACGGATATCCTGACGGCTTCCGAGGAAGATATCGTCGATGCAATGAAGCTCATCTGGAAGCGGATGAAGATCGTCATGGAGCCTTCCAGCGCCGTGCCTCTGGCGACCATCCTGAAGAACACGCACGTCTTTGCCGGAAAACGCGTCGGCATCATCATCACCGGTGGCAACGTCGACCTCGATAAATTGCCTTGGCAATAGGGAGCAGAAGCAAGGAACATGGAACCTAAATTTGCCGGCATGGAAGTCGGCTACGACGTACCGGCTCTTCCTGGAATGAGCGTCGATGACATCCAGACGCCCTGCCTGATCCTCGATCTCGATGCGCTCGAGCGCAATATTCGCAAGATGGGCGACTATGCAAAGGCCCACAACATGCGCCACCGGGCGCATGGCAAGATGCACAAGTCGGTCGATGTTCTGAGGCTCCAGCAGAAACTGGGCGGTGCTGTCGGCGTCTGCTGCCAGAAGGTTTCCGAAGCGGAAGTCTTCGTTCGCGGTGGGATCAAGGATGTGCTGGTCTCGAACCAGGTTCGTGATCCGGCAAAGATCGATCGCCTGGCACTGCTGCCGCAGCATGGCGCGCGGATCATCGTCTGCGTCGACGACCTGGCCAATGTCGATGAGCTCTCCAGGGCAGCGCAGAAATATGGCACGACGCTGGAATGCTTCATCGAGATCGACTGCGGCGCCGGGCGGTGCGGCGTCACGACGACCTCGGCCGTCGTCGAGCTTGCCAATGCCATCCATGCGGCCCCCGGCCTCAAGTTCACAGGCATCCAGGCCTATCAGGGCGCCATGCAGCACATCGACAAGTATGAAGACCGCAAGGCCAAGCTCGATGCGGCGATAGCCCAGGTCAGGGATGCCGTCGACGCGCTCAAGGCCGAAGGTCTCGACCCCGAGCTGGTCAGCGGCGGCGGCACGGGCAGCTATTATTTCGAGAGCAATTCGGGCGTCTACAACGAGCTGCAGTGCGGCAGCTATGCGTTCATGGACGCGGATTACGGCCGAATCCACGACCAGGACGGCAAGCGGATCGACCAGGGGGAATGGGAGAATGCGCTGTTCATCCTGACCAGCATCATGAGCCACGCAAAGGCCGACAAGGCAATCTGCGATGCGGGTCTCAAGGCGCAATCGGTCGACTCCGGATTGCCGTTTATCTATGGCCGCGATGACGTGAAATATATCAAGTGCTCGGACGAGCATGGCGTTATCGAAGACCCGAACGGCGTCCTCAAGATCAACGAAAAGCTGCGTCTGGTCCCCGGTCATTGCGATCCGACCTGCAATGTCCATGATTGGTATGTCGGCGTGCGCAACGGCAAGGTCGAAACGCTCTGGCCCGTGTCCGCCCGCGGCAAGGCCTACTGACGAATCAGGGGGCTCCGGCCCCCACGCAAACCGAGCGGAAGCCACAATGATCATCGTTCCTGAGACTGAAATTGCCGGATTGGTGACGCCTGCCGATTGCCTCAAGGCGGTCGAGGGGGTGTTTGCCTCGATGGCGGATAAATCGGCCTACAATTTCCCTGTCGTCCGCGAGGCGATCGGGCATGCCGATGCCCTCTACGGCTTCAAGTCGGGTTTCGATCGCAAGGGCCTGGCGCTCGGTCTCAAGGCCGGTGGGTTCTGGCCGAACAATGTCCACAAGGGCCTCACCAACCATCAGTCGACCGTGTTCCTGTTCGATCCGGATACCGGCAAATGCCGCGCCGTCGTCGGCGGCAATCTGTTGACTGCGCTGCGGACGGCGGCGGCCTCTGCCATTTCGATAAAATATCTCGCCCGTAAAGACGCGAAGGTCCTTGGCATGATCGGTGCCGGTCACCAGGCGACGTTTCAATTGCGCGCAGCCCTTGCGCAGCGCCCATTCGAAAGGATCGTGGGCTGGAATCTGCATCCGGATATGCTGAGCCGTCTGGAGGAGGTTGCCAAGGAGGAGGGCCTTCCCTTCGAGGCAGTCGATCTTGATCGGCTGGGGGCCGAAGCGGATGTCATCATCTCGATCACCTCGTCTTTTGCGCCGATGCTCAAGGCATCGCAGGTTCGAGCTGGCACACATCTCGCCTGCATGGGGACCGATACGAAGGGTAAGCAGGAGGTCGAAGCCGAAATCCTCGCTGCGGCAGCCGTCTTCACCGATGAAGTCGCACAGGCCATTACCATCGGCGAATCCCAGCATGCGATCGAAAGGGGACTGATCCTTGAAGAGGCCATCGTCGAGATTGGCGCCGTGATCAACGGAACCCACCCCGGACGCACCTCCGCAGACCAGATCACGCTCTTCGACGGTACGGGGGTTGGCCTTCAGGATCTTGCCGTCGCCTCGGCTGCCGTCGAGCTCGCCCTGGCAAAAGGCGTGGCAATCGAGGTCGACTTCTAGGGCCGGCGCATCTAAAGGGAGGAGGATAGGGAGGACGGTGGCATCGACATCCGCGACGCCACGGCGATAGCCAATTCAACCGCGACACTGCAGGCCTCCGGCATTGTCGATTAAGGGTGTAAGTCGTATGTCGAACCGGCCGTTGAAGATTGCAATTAACGGGTTTGGAAGGATCGGGCGTTCGGTCCTGCGTCTCCTCCTGCGCGATCGTCCTGATATGGAAGTCGTGCTGATCAACGACATCGCCGCTTTGGAGATATGTGCCTACCTCTTCGAATATGACAGTATTTATGGTCCCTGGCCGGAGGCCGTCTCGACTGGCGAGCGGACGCTCGTCGTCGGCAAGGTGTCGATACCGTTTCACAATGTTCCTGATATCAGCAAGCTCGACCTTCACGGCGTCGACGTTCTCCTGGAATGCACCGGCCATGCCAATTCCCGAGCGGTGGCTCAACGAGGCATAGATGCCGGCGCAAAGAAGGTGCTGATTTCCGGTCCGTCTGCCGCTGCCGATGCAACATTGGTGCTGGGTGCCAATGAGGAAGCCTTCCGCGGCCAGACCGTGGTTTCAAACGCCTCATGCACCACAAATGCGCTTGCGCCGCTTTTGCGCATTGTTGATCAAGAGTTCGGCATCATCGGCGGCCAGATGACCACCATTCATTGCTACACGGCAAGCCAGCCGACGATAGATCAACCGCGCTCCGATCTAGCCCGAAGCCGTGCCGCCGCGCTTTCGATGGTGCCTACGACCACGAGCGCCCATGCGATCGTCGGGGAAGTCCTTCCGCATCTGGCCGGCCTGATCGAGGCGCGCGCCCTTCGGGTGCCGACGGCCAGCGTTTCGGCGATCGATCTCACCGTCGCGGTTCGGCATGTTTCGGACCTCGACACCATGCGTACGAAACTGAAACAAGCAGCCGATGGGTCGCCGGTGTTGGGTTGGATCGAGAAGCCGCTGGTCTCCGTGGATCTGCGCGGTCGTCCTGAATCTCTTGTTTTGAGCGGACCGGAGATTTCGCTTGGCGCCGGCGGCCTTCTCAGGGTGTTCGGCTGGTACGACAATGAATGGGGCTTCTCGAACCGGATGCTCGACATGGCGCAATACATCGGGCGCACGAACTAGGGGGACGGTGAATTCGTCTTTTGAAGACGATGAGTTTGTCAGTCTCGTTGGACCCTCCGGTTTCGCCGCCGTCCCCTATGCCGGAGATGGCGGCGCGGACGATGCGCGCGCCGTCGGTTGATCAGGCAATTTGCAGTGGCTGAGGTGCTACTGCTTGGCGCTTTCTATCCTTCGTCTTCATCGCCTTGCCGGCAACATAGACTTCGGCGATGCAACGGTCGTCGCCCATGGTCTGAAGAATAAAGAGCTCTTCGGCGAGCGACGTCGCTGTGCGCATGCGGAACTCCATCGCCGATTTGGCGCCGGAATCGAGCACGACGATGTCGGCATCCGCGCCTGCCTGGAGCGAACCGATCTGATGCTCCAAGCCGAGCGCCAGGGCATTGCCGCGCGTCATGCGGTAGAAGGAGTTGAACGGCGTCAGCCGTTGGCCCTGCAGGTGCAGTACCTTGTAGGCCTCATCCATCGTTTCCAGCATGGAGAAGGTGGTGCCGCCGCCGACATCGGTGGCAACCGACCAGCGCGCACCAAACTTGTCGAACCTGGCGGCGTCGAACAGTCCCGAACCCAGGAAAAGGTTTGACGTCGGGCAGAAGACGCCGACAGCGCCAGTTTCGGCAAATACGGAAACCTCGCGATTGCTCAGATGAATGGAATGACCGAGCAGCATACGCTCATTGAGCAGGTCGTAGCGGGCGTAGATATCCGTGTAGTCCTTCGCCTCGGGATAGAGGGATGTGGCAAAGGCAACCTCGTCGCGATTTTCGGAGAGGTGCGTCTGGACGTAACAGGTCGGGTGTTCGGCGACGAGAGCCTGACTCATTTCCATCTGCTCGGGCGTGGAGGTGATGGCAAAGCGCGGGCTGATCGCATAATGCGCGCGACCGCGGCCATGCCATTTCTCAATGAGTCGGTTGGTTTCGTCATATCCTTGCTGTGGCGTGTCGCGCAACGCTTCCGGAGCATTGCGATCCATCATGACCTTGCCGCCGATCATGCGCATGCCGCGCGCCTCGGCCGCGGCGAAATAAGCGTCGACGCTTTCAGGATGCACGGAGCAATAGGCAACCGCCGTCGTCGTGCCGTTCGACAACAGCTCGTCCATGAAGCGATCGGCCACTTCAGCCGCATGGGCGGCGCGTGCGAACTTCTGTTCCTCGACGAAAATATAGGTATTCAGCCATTCGAGCAGCTGCGCGCCGTAGGAAGCGATCGCCTGCGTCTGCGGGAAATGCAGGTGCGTATCGATAAAGCCGGGGAGGATGAGGTTCGGCCGATGATCGACAACCTCAACATTGGCACCCGCCAGCTTGCGGATATCGCCATAGCTCACGGTCTCGACGATCTTGCCGTTACGCACGAAAACCGCGCCATCTTCGAGATAGCGATAGGAGGCGGTGTCATCGATGCCTTGCGGCTCGGCGACGAAGGTCAGCACACGGCCGCGGATCAGCAATTCGTTCATTGGGCTTTCTCTCCACTAATGGCGCTTTCATACCAGGAGACGAGCAGGCGGCGCTCCTCGTCGGTTATATGCGAGGCGTTGGCCGGCGGCATTGCGTGGCTGCGGCCGGCCTGCAGATAGATCTCGCGGGCATGGGCGGCGATATCGCGATCCGTCTCGAACACCACGCCCCTGGGAGGGGCGATGATACCCTCCCAGCTGGGTTCCTTGGAATGGCACATCGAGCAGCGTCCCATCACCGTATCGCGTACCTTCGGGAAGGCCTGCGTCGTGATGAAAGGCTGCTGGATAGCCGAGATCTTGGCGTCGGCTGCTTCACCGGTCAGCAGCTTCGGCACCGTCGAAAGCCACATGATGATGATGAAAAGAACGACGGTGACGAGCCAGGTCCAGGTCGGGTTGCCGGCATTGGCATGGCGGGTGTTGAAATAATGGCGGATCGTGACGCCCATCAGGAAGACCAGCGAGGCGATGATCCAGTTGAACTGGGTGCCGAAAGCCAGCGGATAGTGGTTCGACAGCATCAGGAACAGCACCGGCAGTGTCAGGTAGTTGTTGTGCGTCGAGCGCTGCTTGGCGATCCTGCCGTATTTCGCATCGGGCGTGCGGCCGGCAAGGAGGTCGGCGACGACGATCTTCTGGTTCGGGATGATGATGAAGAACACGTTGGCCGACATGATCGTCGCCGTGAAGGCGCCGAGATGCAGGAAGGCGGCCCGGCCCGTGAACAGATGCGTATAACCCCAGGCGACCGCGACCAGGATGAAATACAGCGCCACCATCAGCCGGGTATTGTCATTGCCGAAGGGCGACTTGCAGATCAGATCGTACATGATCCAGCCGCCCGCGATCGTACCCAGCGAGATGGCGATCGCCACGGGCTTTGACACATCGAGCACGGCCGGATCGATCATGTAGAGGTCGGCACCGGCGTAGTAGACGAGACAGAGCATGCCGAAGCCGGAGAGCCAGGTGACGTAGCTCTCCCATTTGAACCAGACAAGATGGTCCGGCATGTTGGCCGGTGCTACCAGGTACTTCTGGATATGGTAGAAGCCCCCGCCATGAACCTGCCACTCCTCGCCATACGCCCCTGGAGGCAATGCGGCATGTTTCTTCAAGCCCAAGTCCAGCGCCACGAAATAAAATGACGAGCCGATCCAGGCGATAGCCGTGATCACGTGCAACCAGCGGACGGCAAATGTTATCCAGTCCCAGGCGATAGCGTATTCGTACAAGGGAAAGTCCTCCCGATCTTCACGGGACTGTTTGCCATCCCATGATTTTCTAGGAAATCCCGGTGAATCCGCAACACTTTCAAAAAAATCTATAAGATGACCCCTGCTTTGATCCGCACGCCAATGTGGTAAAAGGAACCATGTCCTATCTCGATAATGTGCGTGTCTTCGTTCGTGTGGTCGAACTCGGAACCCTTTCGGCGGCGGGGCGCGATCAACGCGTCACCCCTGCGGTGGCGAGCAATCGCATCAAGGAACTCGAGCGCCATCTCGGCGTACGGCTCTTCAACCGCACGACCAGGAAACTCTCGCCGACCGAACACGGCCGCGTCTTCTACGACGGCGCTGTGAAGATCATCGAGGCGGTAAACGAGGCCGAAGGGGCGATCGCCGACCTCTCACGGAACCCGAAAGGCTCGCTCAGGATTACCGCGCCGCTCGGCATCGGCCGCCGGCTGATCGCCTCTGGCATTCCGGAGTTCCACGACAAATATCCGGATATCGAAGTGCGCGTCCGCTTGTCGGACCACAATGTCGATATCCTCGCTGAAGGTGTCGACGTGGCTTTCAAGCTCGGTGTGTTGGAGGACTCGAACCTGCGCATGCGCGGTATTCTTAATTGCGAGCGCGTGCTCTGCGCCTCAACAGACTATCTGGCAGGGCGCGGCGTACCGGCGAACGCGGATGCGCTGATTGCCGATAAGCATGACTGTCTTCTGCTGCGCTATCCGGGATCCAAGGAGTATTTCTGGACGCTGGTAACGGCGGATGGCCCGCGCAAATTCGAGGTCGCCGGCCCCTATGACAGCGACGACGGCGACGTGCTCACCCAATGGGCATTGGAAGGTCGCGGCATCATCAACAAGCCGCTGTTCGAGGTGAAGGCCTATCTTAGGGAAGGCCGGCTGGTGGAGATCTTGAAGGACAGTCCGCCGGCCCCCGTGCAGCTTGCCGCGATCTATCCGCACAAGCGTTTCCAGGATCCGAAGGTTCGGCTGATGATCGACTTCATGGCGGAGCGCTGTCAGCGGCTGATCGGCAAGCTGCTCCAGGACGAGCCTGCGGCCGCCACCTCTAGCGGCTGACCACCGAGACGGGCTTGCTCTGGCTTGCTTTCCAGCTGAGCGCCGCCGTCATGATTTCCGCAGCAGCGAGCGTGGCGATGACGGCAGGACGTTTGTCCTTCAGCGCCGTGCCACCGATCGGGCAGACAAGTCGATCGAAAAGATCCGGGCGGCCGGTTTCTCGCGACAGCCAGTTGCGGAACGTGGCGCGCTTCGTCTTGGAACCGATCATGCCGACATAGGCAGCATCCCGATGCTTGAGCGCTTCGGCCGCAATGAGGAAATCGAGCGCATGGTCGTGGGTGAGGATCACGAAGCTGCTGCCGGCCGGCGCATCACGCACCACAGCCTCGGGCATGGCCGTCAGGCAGGTCTCGATATGGGGCACGATGCAGGCGGTAAGTTCGTCCTCTCGCGTATCCACCAGCACGACGCGCAGCGGTGCCAGCGAAAGCGCCATGACGAGCGCGTCGCCGACATGGCCGGCTCCGAAAACATAGACATGCGGCCGCGCCGCCATTTCCCCGTCGTTGCGGGCAATGAGATGGTCTGCAAGTTCCGCATTGAGCGCGGTGAACGCAAGTCCTACCCGGCCGCCGCAGCACTGGCCGATCTCCGGGCCGAGCGGCACGTTCATCGGCTCCGCCGCAATGCCGGAGTGCAATGCCCGGCGCGCCTGGTCGATCGCCATATATTCGAGCTGCCCGCCGCCGATCGTTGCAAAAATCGCCTGTTCCGACACCAGCATCCAGGCGTCGGTATCGCGCGGCGCGGAGCCTGCGACACCGGTCACCTCGACCAGGATCGACGCCGGTTCGCGGCGCAGGAAATCCCGGATGTCTTCGCACGCGGCAGGCATGACCTCACTCCTTCTTTGCCGACCTGAGACGTTCGATCGCCATCAGCACCCGCTCCGGTGTTGCCGGCGCATCGAGGCGCGGGCAGATCTTGTGGTCGGCGACGCTGGCTACAGCATCCGACAAGGCATGCAAAACTGCAAGGCCGAGCGGCAAAGGCGGCTCGCCGACCGCCTTGGAACGATGGATCGTCGGTTCATAGGCTTCGGACCAGTCGGTCAGCGCTACATTGAAAATCTTCGGTCGGTCGGATGCAAGCGGGATTTTATAGGTGGAGGGTGCGTGGGTGCGCAGCCGCCCCTTATTGTCCCAGAACAATTCCTCCGTCGTCAGCCAACCCATGCCCTGGATGAAGCCGCCCTCGATTTGTCCGATATCGATGGCCTTGTTCAACGAACGGCCTGTATCGTGCAGAATATCCGTCCGCTCGACCACGTACTCCCCGGTCAGCGTATCGATGGATACCTCCGAGCATGCGGCGCCATAGGCGTAGTAATAGAAGGCGTGGCCGCGGCCCTTGGAGCGGTCCCAATGGATTTTCGGCGTTTTGTAGAAGCCCGCTGCCGAAAGCTGGACGCGTGCCATATAGGCCTTCTTGACGAGATCGTCGAAGGCTATCTCGATATCACCGATGCGCACCCGATTGGGCAGGAAGATCACCTGATCGCGGGCCACCTGATGGCTTTCAGCCGCGAAGGCGATCAACCGGTCCTTGATCTGGCGCGCAGCGTTCTGCGCCGCCATGCCATTGAGGTCCGCACCGGAAGAGGCGGCCGTCGGCGAGGTATTGGGCACCTTGGCGGTCGTCGTGGCGGTGATCTTTACCCGGTCGAGATCGATCTGGAATTCCTCGGCCACCACCTGCGCCACCTTCAGATGCAGGCCTTGCCCCATCTCGGTGCCGCCATGGTTCATGTGCACGGAACCGTCGCTATAGACATGAACCAGAGCGCCGGCCTGGTTCGACTCGGTCTTGGTGAAGGAGATGCCGAATTTCACCGGCGTCAGCGCAAGGCCGCGCTTGACGATGCGGCTCTTCGCATTGAATTTTGCGATGGCCTTGCGGCGGCCGGCATAATCGGCACTCTCCTCCAGCTCCGCGACGATGCGCTGGATGATGCAGTCCTCCACCTTCTGGTGATAGGGCGTGAGGTTGCGCTCGCCCTCGACGCCCATGGCGTCGTAAAAATTCAGCTTGCGGATATCGAGCGGATCCTTGCCGACGGCGAAGGCTACCTCGTCGATGACGCGCTCGGCGCCCACCATGCCCTGCGGGCCGCCGAAACCGCGAAAGGCCGTGTTGGAGACGGTGTTGGTATAGAGCGGGGCCGATTTCGCATGAACATGCGGGAGGAAATAGGCGTTGTCGCAATGGAACAGCGCGCGGTCGCCGACGGGGCCGGAGAGGTCGGCGGAAAAGCCGGCCCGAAGCGCGAATGTATAGTCGATGGCAAGGATGCGGCCGTCGTCGTCGAAGCCGACATCGTAGTCGATGGCAAAGTCATGCCGCTTGCCGGTGGCGGTCATGTCCTCATCGCGGTCGAGCCGGACTTTGACGGCGCGATTCAGCTTCTTGGCGGCGATGGCAGCGATTGCCGCGCACTGGTTCGCCTGCGTTTCCTTGCCGCCGAAGCCGCCACCCATGCGGCGTATCTCGATCGTCACGGCATTGCTCGGCACACCGAGCGCATGGGCGACCATGTGCTGCGTCTCGCTCGGCCCCTGGGTCGAGCAATAGACGATGACCTCATCGTCCTCACCGGGCACTGCGAGCGAGACCTGCCCTTCGAGATAGAAATGATCCTGACCGCCGAGCCGCATGCGGCCTTTGACGCGGCGTGGCGCGCGCTCAAGCTCGGCTGCTGCATCGCCCCTCTTCAGCGTCAGCGGCGTGACGACCTGCCGGTGGGTGGAAACGTCGAGATCCCATATGTCGATATCGGCTGGCAATTCGTCATATTCGATCTTCGCCAACCGCGCCGCGCGGCGGGCCTGCTCCCGTGTCTCGGCAATGACGCAGAAGATCGGCTGGCCATGGAACTCGACCTTGCCGGCAGCAAGCACCGGGTCGTCATGCATGTTGGAAGGCGAGATATCATTGACGCCGGGAACATCTTCGTGGGTCAGGACAGTGACGACGCCAGGGGCGGCGCGCACGGCAGACAGATCGACCGATTTCAGAATACCGTGCGCTACGGTCGACAGGCCGAGGCCGGCATGCAACGTGCCTGTTGGCTCCGGGATATCGTCGATATAGACGGCCGTGCCGGCGACGTGCTTGTGGGCGGAGTCGTGGCGAGGGCTGGTATGGACGCCGCCGATAATGGTTTCTGCCTTGAGGCCGGACGTGTGCTTGTTCATGGCCTATGCAGCCTCGTATCTGGACACCTGAACCGGTGTCGCGCCTGTCGTCGTCTCCAGGTAGAACCGGAGAAGAAGGTTCCTTGCCGCGAGCGCGCGGTATTCCGCGGTGGCCCGCATGTCGCTGAGCGGCGTGTAGTCCTCGGCGTATCTTTCCATCGCTCGTTCCACCGTGGATTCGTTCCAGGGCTGGCCAAGCAGCGCCTTTTCGACGGCAAAGGCCCGTTTCGGTGTTCCGGCCATGCCGCCATAGGCGATGCGGATCTCCGTGACTGTGTCGTCGTCGGCAAGTGTCAGGCGGAAGGCGCCGAGCGTTGCGGTGATGTCCTCGTCCCGGCGCTTGGTCACCTTGTAGATGGCAAATTTTTCCGATGCAGCAGGAATAGGCACACGCACGGTTTCCACGAATTCGCCCGGCTGCCGATCCTGCTTGCCATAGGTGATGAAGAAGTCTTCGAGCGCGACGATGCGTCTGGCAGCACCCTTGCGCAAGGTGAGCGAAGCCCCGAGCGCGATCAGGGGTGGCGGCGTATCACCGATCGGCGAGCCATTGGCGATGTTGCCGCCGATCGTTCCCATGTTGCGCACCTGCTGGCCGCCGACACGAGTGATCAGTGAGCCGAGTGCCGGGATGTGCCGCGAAAGGGTTGCGATCGCTTCCGAGTAGGTAACGCCGGTACCGATGGAGACGATGCCATCGTTCACGGCGATGGACTTCAACTCGTCGAGCCCGGCGATGAAAACTGCCGGCGAGATGTCGCGCATATGCTTGGTGACCCAGAGGCCGACATCGGTGGAGCCCGCGACCACGGTGGCGGTCGGCGACACCTCGAGAACAGCTGCAAAATCGTCAAGGTTCGCCGGCACGACCAGCCGGCTGCGGTCGTCGCCGATCTCGACCCGCGCGCCATCGTGCAAAGCCCGCAGGCGGGCGGTCATCGCTTCCCGTTCGACGAGCAGAGGATCCTTCGTCGTCCCGCCATAGCTGGAAATTGCGCGCGCGGCGCGCAGGATCGGCTCATAACCGGTGCAGCGACAAAGATTGCCCTGGAGCGCGATTTCGATCTGCTGGTCCGTCGGGTTCGGTGTCTGCATCCAGAGGCCGTAGAGAGACATGACAAAACCTGGTGTGCAGAAGCCGCATTGCGAGCCATGACAGTCGACCATGGCCTGCTGCACCGGATGCAGGTTGCCGTCGCGGTCTGCGAGATGCTCGACGGTCACCACATGGCAGCCATCCAGCGAACCAAGGAAGCGTATGCAGGCATTGACGCCCTCATAGACGAGGTCACCCGCCGGCGTGAGCCGCCCCACAAGCACCGTGCAGGCGCCACAGTCGCCCTCGGCACAGCCTTCCTTGGTGCCCTTGAGCGAACGGGAAAGCCGCAGCCAGTCGAGCAGCGTCTGGTTCGGCGTGACGTCGCCGAGCGTAATATCCTGGGCGTTGAGGATGAAACGCAGTTCGGAGCGGATCGTGACGGGCGCCATCATTTAACTCCCACGGTAGGTGGAATAGCTGTAGGGCGAGAGGAGCAGCGGCACGTGGTAGTGCGCGCTTTCATCCGCAAGGCCGAATCGGATCGGGATGATATCGAGGAACATCGGGCCCTCGGATGTGCGGCCGAGATAGTCACCGGCATGGAAACGCAGTTCGTAAGCGCCGGCCTTCATGGTTTCGCCCGATAGCAGCGGTGCATCACAGCGGCCGTCGCCGTTGGTCCTGGTTGATTTGACGTGGTGATGCATATCGCCCTCGATCCGGTAGAGATCGATGCGCAGGCCCTGAGCCGGCTTGCCGAGCGCCGTATCCAGCACGTGGGTCGTGAGCCGGCCGGCTCCTTGCGAATGAGATTGCATGTTTTCTCCCGAACGTAGCGCTTCTGTCGCCACTATCCGTCAGGCTTATTCCCCTGAAAAGCGGCGGGATCGTTCGAGACTTTCAAAATTTCCAAGGGGAATAGCGCGCGCGATTTGTGGTTAGAAATTTGCCATCGAAGACATTTGGAGGAGTGTTCCATGCGATATTGCCGTGACATGCACGGATATGGCCAGACGCCGCCGGCGGCTGAGTGGCCTGACGATGCGCGCATCGCCGTGCAATTCGTCCTGAATTACGAAGAGGGCGGCGAGAACTGCGTGCTGCATGGCGATGCCGCATCAGAAGCCTTTCTTTCGGAAATCGTCGGCGTCTCCCAATGGCCGGGCCAGCGTCACTGGAATATGGAATCGGTCTATGAATATGGCGCCCGCGCCGGCTTCTGGCGTCTGCACCGGCTTTTCACCGAGAAGCAGCTGCCCGTCACCGTCTATGGCGTCGCAACCGCATTGCAGCGCTCACCGGCGCAAGTCGCCGCCATGCTGGAGGCCGGCTGGGAAATCGCCTCGCACGGTTTGAAATGGGTGGAGCACAAGGACATGGCTCCGGGCGAGGAGCGCGCGGCAATCGCCGAGGCGATGCGCCTGCACACATTGGTCACCGGCGAGCGGCCGCGTGGCTGGTACACCGGCCGCTGTTCGGCAAACACCGTCGATCTGGTGACGGAATTCGGCGGTTTCGACTACATCTCCGACACCTATGCCGACGACTTGCCCTATTGGTATGAGCATGGCGATCGCCAGCAGCTCATCATCCCCTACACGCTCGACGCCAACGACATGCGTTTTGCGACGCCGCAGGGCTTCAACAGCGGTGACCAGTTCTTCAGCTACCTGAAGGATTCCTTCGATGCGCTCTATGCGGAAGGCGCCGCCGGCAGCCCGAAGATGATGAGCATCGGCCTGCATTGCCGACTGATCGGCCGGCCCGGCCGCGTCATGGCGCTCGCCCGCTTCATCGACTATGTTCAGAGCCACGAGAAGGTCTGGATCGCGCGGCGCATCGACATCGCCGAACATTGGGCAAAGACCCATCCACCGAAGCCGGCCACGGAGCGGCCCTCGCAGATGCCAGAGGCCGAGTTTGTCGAGCGCTTCGGCGGCATCTTCGAACATTCGCCCTGGATTGCGCAGCGCGCCTTCGCCGGCGAACTCTCGCCAGCCAACGATACCGCAATCGGCCTCCACGCTGCTCTCGCCTTCCAGTTCCGCGCAGCGAGCGACGAGGAGCGGCTTGGCGTGCTCGCCGCCCACCCGGATCTTGCCGGAAAGCTGGCGCAGGCCAAGCGCCTGACGGCGAGCTCGACGGAAGAACAGGCCTCCGCCGGCCTCGATGCGCTGACGACAGAAGAACACGCACGTTTGACCGACCTCAACAATCGCTACGTCACAAAATTCGGTTTCCCATTCATCATCGCCGTGCGCGACCATACGAAATCCGGGATCCTCGCCGCGTTCGAGACCCGGATCGAGAACGACCGCGACGCCGAATTCGCCGCCGCCTGCCGCCAAGTGGAGCGGATCGCGCTTCTGCGGCTCGACGCCATGTTCCGAGACGGACAGGCATTGCACCCGCTCGGCCAGCGGACTGCTGCGTGAAACGCTGGCGCTGCCCAGAAAAAACAGAAGTGAGGAGAGCGTGAATGAAAGTGATCGAGATACAGCCGTTGACGAGCGTCGCCTTCTTCCCCTTCGGCGAGGTGATCGAAACGGAAGGGGCGTATAACTATCCCATCAATGCCGGGAAATGCGTCCGATACCATGACCTCGCGAAGATCGAGACAACAGGCGAGAAGGCACGTGCGATGATCAGTCTGCTCCGGGGCGAGCCTTACATGCTGCCGCTGGAACTGCGGATGGTTGAGCGGCACCCCTTCGGCAGTCAGGCCTTCATCCCGTTGACGGATAACCCGTTCCTGGTTGTCGTCGCGCAGGAAACAGCCAATGGGCCGGGTGAGCCGCTCGCTTTCCGGACGAAGCCCGGGCAGGGCGTCAATATCGGGCGCAATGTCTGGCACGGTATCCTCACCCCTCTCGACGATGTCTCCGACTTCGCCGTCGTCGACCGCGCCGGCGAGGGCGTAAACCTGGAAGAGCATTTCTTCAAGGAACCGTTCCTGATCCGCTGATCAGACAAGGGTGAGTTGGGACAGGAAGAAGGGGGGCCACGGCCGTGGCCCCCCTTCTTTGATTCACAAGCATCTTTAATTTCGCATCCAATGTGCCACGGGATGATCGCGCGTGCTTGCTTCGCTCCCCGTCCTTCGGGAACTTGCCGCCAATAAAATCCACGGCTTGCCGGCCAGTCGATAATTCCGGATTCAAATAGAAACGGCCTGCAAACAGGCTCAGGAGCCGGGACGTCCTATCGGATGACCCGGCTCCTTGAAGAGTGCAACTGTTAGTCTGCGAAGAAGGCGAAGCGCACGATGAACAAGGCCGCAACGATCTGTGTCGCCAGATGAAGCGTGTTCCATCGGCCGGTGCAAACCTTCAGGACGACGTAGCTGATGAACCCGAAAGCAAGGCCATTGGCGATCGAGTAGGTAAACGGCATCGCCAGCGCCGTGAGTGCCGCGGGTGCAGCTTCAGTCAGATCATCCCATTCGATTTCCGTCAGCTCACGCATCATCAGGCCGGCGACGTAGAGCAGGGCCGGCGCCGTCGCATAGGCGGGAACAGAGGCGGCGAGCGGGGAAAAGAACAGGGCCGCGACGAAGAGCACGGCAATTGTCACCGCCGTCAGGCCTGTGCGACCTCCCGCCTGAACGCCCGAAGCACTTTCGACATAAGCGGTCGTGCTGCTGGTGCCCATCAATGAGCCGGCGACAATGGCGGCGCTGTCGGCGAGCAGAGCCCGGCTCAAGCGGTTCGGCTTGCCTTCCTCGATCAGTTTCGCCCGCTTGGCGACACCGATCAGCGTCCCGGTCGCGTCGAAGACCTCAACGAGCACGAAGACGAGGATGATGTGGATCAGGCCTCCATGGAGAGCTCCTACGATGTCGAGCTGCATAAAGGTCGGCATGATCGAGGGAGGCATCGAAACGATGCCGTGGAACTGGCTGACGCCGAAGATCCAGGAGAGGACGGTGACAGCAAGAATGCCGATCAGGATCGAACCCCTTACTTTCATCGCATCGAGAACGGCGATGACGAAGAAGCCGAAGATTGCGAGAAGGGGGCCGGTCTGCTTCAGGTCTCCGAGACCGATGAGCGTCGCCTTGTTGGCGACGACGATGCCGGCACCCTTGAGGGCAATGATAGCCAGAAAAAGGCCGATACCGGCGGCGATAGCGCTTCTGAGCGAGCGCGGGATGCCCGCTATCAGCCAGCTGCGTACGCCGGTGACTGTCAGAAGGACGAAGATCCCGCCTGAGATGAAGACCGCGCCGAGCGCCTGTTGCCAGGTAAAGCCGAGCGCTGCGACGACGGTGAAGGCAAAGAAGGCATTGAGCCCCATGCCCGGCGCCAACCCTATCGGCCAATTGGCGACAAGTCCCATGACGATGGAACCCAATGCCGCGGCAAGACAGGTGGCGACAAAAATGGCATTGCGGTCCATGCCCGTGGTCGACAGGATATCCGGATTGACGAAGATGATGTAGGACATCGTCAAGAACGTCGTCACGCCTGCGACGAGTTCGGTGCGGACGGACGTGCCGTGCTCACTCAATTTGAAAAGTCGTTCAAACATAGTTCCTCCCTAAGCGTTCCCAACGCCAGTGCATGTCATGAAGCTGGCCTGCATCTCCTCCGGATGCCGGCGCGACAAGCGCTTGTAAACGCTTCGTAGCGAGGGGGATTGTGCGCTGTTAGAGGCTCTGCGCGCTAGAGCCGGATTTCCCTGCAATTCGCGAAAGTCATTCTAGTTTTTCGGGCTATTTCCGAGCGAGTGGATTTGCGTTTCGGAGCGATCACAGAATGGAGAAGACCTTCGATGCGGATATTTCCAACGTGTTCTGTTCGCCACCGCCTGGCGCCATCGATCGGGCAACGATGATACGCGCTGTGTTTTACAGGTGCGAAACGACAAAGCCAACCTATTTTGCGCCAGAAGGCGGCGCTGCGGCCACAGCGCTCCATGTGGCGGAGATTTCAGCACGAGCTGGAGGTTGCCGGCAAAGCTGTCGGGGATATGTGACTGGTCCGCGCGCAGGACATTGACGCAAAACACCGCATTCTCGATGGTTGCCCGTGTGGCTGGACTGAGATGACGGATACAGACGAGAAGCGGCGGGCCAACTGCAAGATCATCACAAATGCACGCTGCGACGATTTCTTTGAAATGCTCGAACAACGATTGGCTCGCTTCAGCATGCCGGGGATCTAACACGGTATTTGTTGCTGGCGTCTACGGCGCAGCACATTCAAAGATTCGCATATCACCTTGAAGAGTATTCGGTTCGCAAAGCCGTTCGCTGCAGAGCGGACGCAGCCTGACGATACTCATCATGGACCGAATTGCCGACGCGCGCCGATCCCTGCACCCATGCTGCTTGCATGGAGATGGATGGCTTCTCTTTGAGCAACTGCTGCTGATGACCCTCATAAATAGAAAGAAGGCTCGGAGGGAAACCGAACCTTCTCCCTTTTCTGATCGGAGGTCGAAGTCAGATCAGAAGCTGCGCTCGAAGCGGAGGATACCAGCCCACTGGTCTTCGTTGATCGAATCCCAGTTGGTGTAGGTAACTTCCGGCTCGATGAGCAGGTTCTTGACCGGCTTGAACTTGAGGTTCGTGGTTGCCGAGAAGATCTTCGAGTCGGTGTAAGCGACCTGGAAGTTCCACTTCAGCTTTTCGTTGATCGGAACGCTTGCGCCGCCCCAAAGAGCCCAGTCACCCCAGCCGATACCGGAAGCATCGCCAGCACCGTTCGCACCAGCGTACTTGTTCAGCTTGTCGCCGTCGGTGTTCCAGCCACCCATCAAGAAGGCCGAGAAGACACCGAAGTCAGCGTCGACACGAGCCTTGATGGCGCCTTCTTCGACGATCGAGTCGTAGCCGCCAACGACCTTGAAGCCCCATGCGCCAGACTTGAAGCCGGCACCGGCAACAACGTCGGGAGCGTAATGGTCGGAGCTGTCTTCGCCGTTAGCGCCAGTAGCGCCCGTACCGGAATTGGTATCTTCGACGGAGATCACAGCCGTGAAGCCGTTGCCTGCATCGTAGTTGTAGGTGATCTGGTTCAGTTCGTACGGGCCGTCATAGACCACGTCGTCGTTGATGACGTCGCCGGCATAACCGGTGAAGACGTTGAACTGCGAGTCTTCCTTACCAATGGTGAAGCCACCGAGGCTGATGCTGGCATGCAGCAGGTTGGTGGACGTCGAGCCGCCGTTGGCCCAGTCCCAACGCAGTTCGGTGTTGGTCTTCAGCGGACCGTATTCGGTGTCCGTCGCGGTCTGCAGCTGCAGTTCAGCGCGGGTGTGCCAGAGCGTGCCGAAACGGCTGTTCGGGTTGTAGGCATCGTACCACTGACCTTCGGTACGAACCTTGCCGCCGATCTTGAGGCAGGTTTCGGTGCCCGGGATGAAGAAGTAGCCGGCGCCGTAAGCGTCGCAGATACGGACGTACTCAAGCGGCTCCGGTTCAGCAGCGACGACAGCGTCGGCCGCGTGAGCACCGGAAACTACTGCCAGTGCAGCAGCGGAGCCGAGAAGAAGGCTCTTGATATTCATTTTGTCTCCAATCGATATGCCTGATCGGAACGACGCCGGCGACCACCCGCTACGTTCATTGATCAGGCTGTTCCCTCTAAGTGGAAGCCAACGGCCCCCCACGCACACGGTAGCGAGATGGATATGGCATCGGAACACAATAGTTTCGCCGCGCCGTGTATTTTCAGACATAAAATTGTCATAGATGCAAAAATACATCACTTATACTCTGTAATGGTTGAGTCTATCTAACTATATGCACCGGAAATACTAAATAAACGTACGTAATGTATATATAAACTGGAATGTTAGTAGCCAAATGATAAGTCTATGTTACTATTTATACTGATTTTAACTCTCGATGCAGCCGTTTGGAGCGGAAATTGCGCCGATTCGGGTGATGGAATGTGAGCCCTATGGCATGTCTTTGCCGGCAAAGACCGGGCGCGCTCGGTGTCCGAGATCGCTCGGAGCGCCACGAGGTACGAAGCACCAAACTCGGCTCTCCGGTCAGTCAGTCTAGGTATTTTCACGATGGGCATCGGGCAGTCGATGATTGCTTTGCCCTGCTGGAATTGCCGGCAATCTTGCAGGTGATTGTGCCCGGCTTGCCGTGGGCTGTTAACTTGGCAAGAGGGCTCTTGACGCCGGAAGCAACGTCACCCGCAGGATCGTCACGCCTGCGCTTCAATAGTCGGCCGGGGCGGTCCTTGGGCACAGAGCGCGGAAGATCCCCATATTTGTCGGGTAGCCAGAGGCAGATGAGCCGTCCGCATCGTCATTGGTCTGCAGGTTCACCAGCCGATACTTCGCCATGCTGTCGGGGGCAGGGTTGCGACCGCGGAATTGATATCGGTCGCCAGCGAAATCTGTGAAAATCCCGGTCTTACAATCGGCCTCGATCACATCGCTCAACGGCGTTGACAGCTCTTGCCTGATGCAGTCCGGAGTAACTTTCTGAACGTACTCACGACAGAAGGCGATTGCATTTGCGCGCGTATGCTTCGTCCGGATTTCTGCATGAGAAGTATCCAGACCCGACATGCTAACGATGGTAACTTCCATCCCGGCACGGGAGCGATAGTAAATGGTGCCGGATGCAAGTGATGAACCTGCCATCGAGGTCAGCAGAACCGCCGTCAGCGTCACAAGCTTCAAGGTGCCATCCTCCCCCAAGTTCCCGATGCTCATCTTCGAATCCACAGCGAGAGTCGAGCGCGAGAGGTCGCCCATGGCTTACAAAGGGCAGGCCGACTGTGTGAGGGCCGAAACTCAACGTGGAAATTGGGACAGCCGCTCAAGACAAGGCCATCATTGCTGGCTGGCGTTCTTAAGTATCAATGCCGTTGGCTTTGCAGCGATCACGCACTTGCGCCGCCAACTCATCCGTCTGCCCATAGGCCATCAGGTTGAAGATGGTGACGTTCTGGCCACCAAACTGACTTTGCACGAGCGTGCCGATGTATGGGGCATTCGGGCTGTCTTTGCCGAGGTTCGCTGTGCCGCAGGCATATGTCGCTCCGCCAGACGATGAGCGGGCTTTCCCGCTGTTAACCGCCACCTGCTTCAACGAGAGCGATTTTTGAAATCCGTTTTGAACGGCGCTGGTTTCCTCCGGCGTCAATGGACGTACGATGGAGGGAGGCGCTTCGGGGGCAGGTCTAAGTGAATGACACGATGCTAGTATGGCGCATGCCAGTATCGAGATAGATTTTTTCATACTTTTCTCCCCTCAAAACCCCTTTTGGATACATCAGAGAGGAGAATTGCTCAACCTGTGTTGAACAGTTCGACCGCGGCGCATCCTATCGGCGACGCGTCTTGCTATTGCGAGATGAAGTGAGCTGGCCGTTTACACTGTGCCGGAGAACTCGCTTTGCAGTCCGCGACCAACACAATCCTTCGTTTGCAAGAATCTATAATCCGTAACACGCGGTAACGTTCCGGCCGGGTTCCTGCCTCCAGGAAGCTCGATAATCGAACTGCTGTATCGAGGTCTCCAGCACCTAAAGGCAATGAGCCAAGCGACGATAAAGCGTGCTTGACCTTTCAAGGCCTGCTGCATTCCGATGAGATCGGAGGGGACCGCGTACTTCTGTTTCTTGCCTTCCTGGCGACCCTCATTCTTGGTTGTTTCATCATGCCTCAGCCTCCCGAGGCCCAGGATGATGAGGACAACATCTGGTAAGGGAATGAGGTAGATTGTGTATGGCCAAAAGGACGTTATCGCGTTTTGCTCGGGGCCGAGGCCCCACATTACCGGCCAGGTGCTAAATATCGACGGCGGCAAGACTTTCCTCTGAAAGACCTTCGCTGGTTATACCGCGCGGTTTCCCTGGCCGGTCCGACCATCAGGCTGAACGCCGAGCCCGGCCTGGCGCTCGATATTTCTTAACGTGATAACTTGGCGCAAGAAATCCCGTTTTGGCTGAGCGGGGCTTCCAAGCAGGACCGCTCCCTCCTCGACGTCGGAAATTACGCCCGCCTGTGCGCCGATCTGCACGGCGCGGCCGATGTTCAGGTGACCGGCAATTGCCGCTTGTCCCCCGATTTTCGCGAAATCGCCCACGGTGGTGGAGCCAGCGATACCCACCTGCGCAACGACGACGCATTGGCGGCCGAGAACAACGTTATGACCAATTTGAACGAGATTATCTATGCGGGTACCCGCCCCTATGAGCGTGTCTCGCGCTGACCCGCGATCGATGGTGGTGTTTGCACCGACCTTGACATCATCTTCGATGACCACGAGCCCGAGCTGGGCCACGCCCAGAAAACCCTCTGCTGTCGCAGCAAAGCCGAAGCCTTCCTGGCCTATTCTGACGCCGGGAAAAAGCTCGACACGAGAGCCTATGATTGCATGGCTCACGGTAGTTTGAGCCCCAATCTTGCAATCTCGTCCGATGACGACGGCTCGACCAATCACAGATCCGGCGCCGATCACGCAGCCGGCGCCGATGACGACGCCGCTGCTGATGACGACATTCGGTCCCACCTCACAGGAGGGATCTATTGAAGCGCCTTCCTCGATGATGGCGGATGGATGAACCCCTGGGGATACAAGCGATTCAGGATGAAAGAGTGCGCAAACACGCGCCCACGCAGCGTAAGGCTCAACAGTCACAATGGCCGCGGCAGAAGGCGGCAGATCGGATTGCAAATCCGGATGCACGATAATCGCGCCCGCCAGAGATTTGCCAAGGAAAGCCAGATAACGACGGTTGTCCAGGAAGCTGATGTCGGAAGGACCAGCTGTCTGAAGAGTGGCCACACCGGTCAGCACGAGATCTTTTGAAATCGCCGAGCCGCGCGCGCACGATGCTACCGTCGCCAGATCGAAAGGCCCGCGTTTTTCAAAGAATCTCGAGTCAGCCATCATTATGATCTTTCCAGCAGGGTTAAAATATGCACCGGCATCAAAATCGATGCCGGTGTGAAGCCTCTACGTTTGAACTGCGGCTTTTCAATATTGAATCCTGTGACGAAATATTGCTCATGGACAGCGCATGCGAGGGAGCGCGAGCACAATGGGGCGGAGTCGCCTTAACAAACGTCACATTTCTTCCGGTGACATCGTCATCTTCAAAAGTATAAAATAGGGTTGAAGACTATCGATGGAGTTCACGGGTGAACGTCTGCTCTTGCGAACACTCGTTCACGATTTCGATTTCACATTGCCTCCAAACCACCTGAACGAGCTGCCATCGACACGATATCATCAACTTCGCTCGTTCGGTGGTGCCGGGTCTATCTCGGCAGGATATGGGTGCAGTCGACGGGCACGGCGACAATCATGCTCGGCCTATGGGGCCCTGGCTCTACTTGTTCTTCAGAAGCCATATCTTGCCGGCCATGGTTATGGCGTACACGTCCTTTTCGGCATCGTCGTTAAAGTGGAGACGCTCAAGAAAGCCGGGCTCCCTCAACTCTTCCAATGTTTTGGCGCTTATGAATTTGATTTTCTGCGGTCGTTCTTTCCAACGATCGGTCTTTGCATATGTCACGGTTGCGTTCTGGTGCGTCCACTTCTTCGCAGACTGCGGATAAAGGTCTCCTTGCTGGGCAAGTTTCAACCCTGCGATCTGGGACGGTGTTAGTTCAATCATGGGTGCGAAATGTCTCCATCGCTATTACTCTCGGGCGCACTTACCACAAAAAAGTCGAGTGTTTCCCAAAAATGCGCGACCGGTGTTCGTATATCTGGTTGGTGCATAGTATCTCTGCGGAGCGACCAACTCAAGAAATGTCAGCTGTCGGTGCGCAATTGACCATATTCGTCGTGAATATGCGTCATTACCGATCGGCGTTTCGCAGGTCGCATGCGGTCCAAAGCGATATTCGACTGTATGGGCCGATGGTTCAAGTTTCCTCAAGGCGAGAGCTTTGAACCGGACGAGGGTCGTGGCCTCGGATGGGCAAGCGCAGGATCATCATGACAGGGCAACTTCGTCGGGTAAACCGAACTGAGGCCGGTGCCCGGCGTCCAGCGCTGTAGGTGTCGTCTGCGGGAAATGTCGGGTAACGATCGGTTGCTTGTTTGGGTCAGCCATCACCGATGGGGGGCGCTGTGCCGGCCGCCGCCGATTTCATCTCGCGATAGTGTTCCGTCAATCTCGCCAGGTCGAAGGCCCTGTTGAGTCCGCTTGCCTGCCCCACTCGGCATGCGTTCGAAGGCTGATAGCCATGTATGCCGCCTTTCCCGGAAAGGCCTTCCCTGGGGGAGTGGAGGAGAGAGCGACCCGATGCGCTAGACGTCCTCGCCAAGTTAACCGATAGACCGCCCGCCGACCCGCCGCAGCTGATGTCGGCGATCTGTCGCAGCGGATGACCACAGTGTCTTGCGCCGCACTAGCCTGGTGAGCGCCGAGCGGCCTAGTCTTTCATCTTCATGGCGGCGCGCAGGGTATCGTTGATCCGGTCCTGCCAGCCAGCGCCGTCTGCCTGGAAATAAGCCAGGACTTCGCTGTCGAGCCTCAGGGAGACGAGCTCTTTGATATTCGGCAGCGGCCCCCGTTCGACCGCGGGAGCAGGCGCTTTTTTGACCGGTTTGAAGAGCGCCTCAGCCGCTTCGAGCGGATTGCCTGGCCGTCTTGGTGTACGCATGGATTCTACCTTGCTTTCTGGCGGCGGTCATTTGTGCCTGTCGCCATCGACCGACCTCTTGGTATTGCGAGTTGGATATTTCCTGGCCGACACGTTTAGGAAACAATGCCGGCGAACTCTTTCATCGGTCAGTTGGTCAACTTTGGACCAATGTCGTTCTAGTGTTCGGGAAGCTCTTTGTGAAGTCCCTTGAATCGCATGGTTGAGATGAGGCGCTGGCAAATGATCTTGGCGTCGCTGTTTCGAAAGAACAATGCTCCGCCGGACGGCGGAGCAGAGATGGGACAGTGAAACCTCGGCTTTTGACCGTGTCTTCCGGGAAGAAGCGACCGAGCGGGTTCCGGCAAGGATTGCGGCAAGCCCGATTTTTTCCACCTGTTGATCATCAATTCGTTCCCTTCGTTGTTATTGCCTGCGTTTGGCAGATTGGGCCGGTGCCGCATAGGGTTCGCCGAGCAAAGACTTGTCCGGATCGATAGCGGGAATGGCGGCGATGGGCGCTGCAGTAATTGCGATGACCGTGCTGTTCGTCGTAAACATTCTGCCTGCTTGTTTTAGAGGAGGCGCAGCATGGACCGATTCACCGGCGGTTGCCTGTGTGGCGACGTTCGAATTGTGGCGTCGGGACGCCCATACCGGGTCGGCGTCTGCCACTGTCTCGACTGCCGCAAGCATCACGGCGCCCTTTTTCACGCTTCCGCGATATTTCCTCAGGATGCGGTGACGATCGCAGGCGAAACACGCGAGTACGCTGGGCGTTTTTTCTGTCCGCGCTGCGGCTCGCCCGTTTTCGCCCGCACTGCGGACGAAATCGAAGTGAACCTGGGATCCCTGGATGCCCCTGACCAGCTGAAACCAACCTACGAACTCTGGACTGTCCGTCGCGAATCCTGGTTGCCGCCGTTTCCGCTCACGAGACGATACGACCGCGATCGTGACGCCGCGAGTCGCTTCGAGGGGTAGGTCGCGCGACCGGTGCGAAGGCGCCGTTGCGAGGTGACAGAGATGCAGGCCTTGATCGACATCTCGAACCTGATGCTCGCGGACTTCGCCTTCGAGATGGAAGGCGAAGTCCGCGGCGAGGCGACGAGCATTTTGTCAGTCGCGGATTATAGCTGCGACGCGCTCACTCCTGTTAAGCGTATTGAACCGCAAAACCTTCGTGGACTATTTCCTCGCTTTTTGCCCGGAGCGCTTTCGTATGCTCGCAATCGAGCGCGTAGGAGATCGCACGCCTTCGCGCACCGGGTTGATCAGCCTCGCGGGCGTCGGCATCGGCACGCTCTATCGCCAGTTCCCGTCCCGCGATGCCTCGATCGGTGATGTCTACCGCAACGAGACCGAACAGCTCGCCAAAGCCGCAATTGAGTTGGCTGAAAGTCTTCCGCCGAAGGAGGCGCTGCGGCAATGGATGGCGGTATTCGTCGAATACATGGCGAGACTCTGGTTGCGCCGAGCAACCAGAGTGGACGTTATTCCTGCAGCTGACGACGGTCCGCTCCCAGCACCTTGCCAGGGTTCATCATGCCTGAGGGATCGAGACTGTGCTTGATCGCAAGCATGAGGTCCTGCTCGACCTCGCCGCGATATTTGAGCACCGCACCTGCCTTGAGCGTACCGAGCCCGTGTTCGGCTGAAACGGTTCCGCCGAAGCGCAGGGCGCTGTGGTTGATGATGCCGTGGATCTCATCCGATCTGGCCAGGAAATCCTCGGGCAAAACGTCATCGGGCTGGATGATGCCGAAGTGGATGTTTCCGTCTCCGAGGTGGCCGAAAGCAATGATGCGGGCTCCCTTGACGGCCTCGGAAATCGCCGCAGAACAGATCTCAAGGAAATCCGGTATCGACGAGATCGGAACAGCGATATCGCCCTGGATCGTCGGTCCCTCCATCATGTCGGCTTCGGCCAATCCTTCGCGCAGCGCCCAGAAACTTCTGCTTTGGCTGAGAGAAGCGGAAACGACGGCGTCGCTGACCAAGCCGGCCTCATAAGCCTCGGCAAGCACGGCCGTCATCCTTTCCTGCTGCGAGGCGGTTTCGTCGCTCGAGGAAAATTCGATCAGCACCTGCCATTCGCAAAGCCTTTCCAAGGGGAGCCGGCAGGCTGGGAAATGCTTGAGGACAAGTTCGAGGCCGGTTCCCGGCATGAGCTCGAAAGCGGTGACCTGCCCGCCGGTTCGCTGCTTGCAAAGCGCAAGAAAATCCAGCGCTGCCTTGACGGATGGCACGGCGCACACCGCCGTCGCCACGGAGGCGGGCCTTGCAAAGAGTTTCAGCACGGCGCCCGTAATGATGCCGAGGGTGCCTTCGCTGCCGATGAACAGTTGCTTGAGATCATAGCCCATATTGTCCTTGCGAAGGCCGCGCATGCCGTTCCAGATGCGGCCATCCGCGAGAACCACTTCGAGCCCGAGAACGAGATCCCTTGTGTTTCCGTAGCGCAGGACATTGCTACCGCCCGCATTGGAGGCGAGGTTGCCGCCGATCTGGCAATTGCCCTCGGAGGCAAGACGCAGCGGAAAGAGACGTTCGTTTTTCTCTGCCTCCGCCTGGATCGAGGCGAGAAGGCATCCCGCATCGACGGTCATCGTATCGTTGATGGTGTCGACAGCCCGCACCTTGTTCATGCGGGCGAGATTGACCAGGATCTCGACACCCTTTCCGCTCGGCACCGCGCCGCCAACCAGGGATGTATTTCCGCCTTGCGGCACGATCTTCAGCCCATATTCCCGGCAGATCGAGACGATAGTTGCGACTTCCTCCGTCCGTGCCGGCTTCAGCAGCAGGGGCGAACTGCCGCGCATCACGCCCGTCCAATCGACGACATGCGGTTCGAGAAGGCCGGGATGGGTGCTCCAGCCGGAAGGCCCGACCGTCTCCTTCAGACGTTCAAGCGCTTCCGCAAGCCTGTCAGGCCGTATCTGCTCTCCGGATACGCCCGCCTTCATGTCCCGCGTCATTGGAGAAAATCCTTTCATTTCCAGCGGGTGAGGTTCAGGCCCTCATCCTGTGGTGACCGGCCGCGCAGGGCGCGCGCGGCCGATGGGATGCGCTAAAGCTTCAGGGACGGGCTGAAGCGGATCAGGCTGAGGATTTCGAAGAGCATCTGTGCCGCAACATGAGCGGTATTCGTTGTCGCGTCATATTGCGGCGCGACCTCCACCACATCGCCGCCGACGAAATCGATGCCCTTCAGTCCATGGAGGATTGCAAGCACTTCGCGGCTGGTCAGGCCGCCGATTTCCGGCGTGCCCGTACCGGGTGCAAAGGCCGGATCGAGACTGTCGACATCGAACGAAAGATAGGTCGGGCCGTCTCCCACGACCGCGCGGGCTTTTTCGATGATGGCATCGATGCCCATCCGGCTAATGTCTTCGGCATGGATGACGGTCATTCCGGATTCGTAGGAGAACTCCCAGAGATACTCCGCCGCGCCACGGATACCGATCTGAATGGTGCGCGTGGGATCGAGAACTCCATCCAGCACCGCATTCCTGAACGGTCCGCCGTGATGGAACTTGGTGAGGTCATAGGCACCGCCCGTATCGCAATGCGCGTCGATATGGATCAGGCCGACAGGGCGCTCCTTGCCGACGGCCTTGAGGATCGGGTGCGTGATCGAATGATCGCCGCCGACCGCCAGCGGGATGACGCCGGCAGCAACGATCTGCCCGAAGCGACGTTCGATATCCTCATGGCTGAGCTCGAGGCGATAGCGGCTGCGGAATGGGACATCACCGATATCGGCGACCTTCGTTTCGAAGAGGGGCGCGCATTTCAGCACGTGATTGTAGGGCCCGACACGCTCGATGGCGCGCAGCGCCCGCGGCCCGAAGCGTGACCCGGGGCGATTGGTGACACCGAGATCCATCGGAACCCCGATCAAGGCAATGTCGAGATCGCCGAAGTCTGGATTTTCGGCGTCAATAGGCCGGTAGGTGGCATCGAGGAGGGTCGGAATGCCGCTAAAGGGCGCAGCGCGAGTACCGCTTGCCGAAAAGATCTTGTTGGCCACGGCTTGGAATTCCGGATCATGGATGTTGCCACCATGCCCCTCGCCAAATTTTTCACGCAGCTGCTGCAGTTTTTCGTGGTCGAATGCCATGTCGTATCACCCCTCGTCTCAAACTGAAGAAGCTTTGCGCTCTTTTTCCAGCGTTTCAAAATGATCCGTGATCTGCGCTCCGGTCGCGATCCAGACGTCCTCCTTCGACTGCACGTGGCGCAGGAAGTCGCGCAATATGTGCCAGCGCATCGGCCGGCCGGAGACCTGCGGATGCAGGACAAGCGTCGTCACCCCGCCCCATGCATGGGTTGCCTCGAATTCCTCGATCCAGAGCGGGAGCACCGTGTCCCGCCCGAAAAGCGGCCGCGGACTGGTGCGGCTCGACATGCCGAAGTTCCAATCGTCAAAGGCGAAATTGACGGGGATCTCGACCAGGCCCGGCCGATCGCCTGCGGACCGATGCCGGTAGGGCAGGATGTCGTCGCGGAACGAGCTCGAATAGCGGATGCCGGATTTGGCAAGGTAGGCCAGCAGTTCCGGGAAGTTCTCGCCCGAAGGGGCGCGGTAGCCGACAGGGCGGATACCGAAAATCTTTTCAAGCGCCTCGAAGCCGCGATCGATCTCCTCGAACGTCTCGTCCAGTTTTTCGCGATCCGGCATCTTGTGCAGATAGCCGTGATGTCCGATCTCGTGTCCGGCTTTCAGAATGCCCTCGCAGACCTCGGCATGGGCGAGCGCCGTCCATCCCGGCGTGAAGAAGGTCGCCTTCAGGGACAGTTCCTCCATCAGCTCAAGAATCTTGCCTATCCCGACGCGTGCATCATAGCCGCCGTGGGAGGTGGTGACCATGCGGTCGATATTGGACGGATTGTTGCCGATCCATGCGGTTTCCGCATCGACGTCAAAGCCGATGAACAGGGCGCTTCGGGCACCGTTCGGCCAGGTCATCGCCGGGGCCTTGTTAGCAGGGTTGAGCGGGCGCGGGGTCAGGTCATAGGTCACGGCTGTATCCTCAGCAAAAGACGGGGCGGTTGTCCGCGTTGCCCGCCAGCAGGGTTTCGAGCCTGCGGCAGTCATCCAGGTTTTCAAGGTCGGCGATCGCGGCCCAAAGCCGATCGGCCTGTTCCGGCTCCATGGCCATGGCCGTGAGCTCGCGAAACTTGGCGGCGACCGCGGCAGGCTGCATCGGTCTTTCGGCAGAGCCGGTGGCCCGCGGCACCATCCGCGAAGCGCTGGAACCGTCCGTGAAGATCAGCGTCACCACCGGTTCGTCGAGCGGCTGCATGCCATCATCCACAGTGAGGCGCATGCGATCCATGATGCTGCGGAGACGGGCGTCGGAGCGCCGCTCAGCCGAATAGGCCTGGAGCCCTGCCGTGCCGAAAACGCAGCGCGCGGCAAGGGCATAGGGCAGGCTCATCTGGGTCGGCGCCATCGCGCTGGTCTCCTTGGCACCGCACATGCCCATCAACATGGGACTTAATCGCAGCTCGATCGTCGTTATCTCGCTGGCCTGGCGGCCCGTTTCCTGCAAGAGGTCGTCCAGCGCATCCACGGCTGAGTGGGCACCGCGGCAGGAGGCGTAGGGTTTTAAAACAGCGCGTTTTACTTTCCAGCTTTCACCGAGCGCGTCGCTGAGCTTCTCCGCCTCGCAGGCCGATTTGTTGAAGGAGCGGAAAAAGCCGCCCCAGACGTCATCGAAGACCTTGGATGGTCCGGCAAAGCCCTCCGCGGCCAGCTGCGCGGCAAGCAGGCCGCCTTCGGCCGCACGGCCGGCATGAATTTTCTTGGCCTGCGAACCGTCGTGGATGAAAGCCCACAGACCGGACGAAAAGCTGGTCGCAAGGGTGATCGCATCGCGCGTGGTAGAGGCATCGAGGCCGCAGATATTGGCGACGGCTGCCGCCGCCGCAAGCGTGCCGCAGGTGCCGGTCGAGTGCCAGCCGAGGCCGTTGTGGCTGTCATATCCGCCGGCTGCTTCCAGAATCCGCCGACCGACATCGTAGCCGGCGACCACTGCCGCGATCAGTTCCTTGCCCGTTACGACGCGCGATTCATCAGCGATAGCTGCCATGACGGCGGGCATGACGACGGCGCCGGAGTGATCACATCCCCCGGCATCGTCAAGCTCAAAGGCATGCGCCGCAACACCGTTGATCAGTGCCGCATCGCGGGCGGATACCCGGTCAGTGGTGCCCCAGAGCCTCGCGTTTCCCTGCGTTCGGCCAAGACGCCTCGCGATCCGGAATTCGTTCGAGCGGCCGCCGGCGAGAGCGGCGGCAAATGTATCGGCAATATGGATTTTGGTCTTTTCGACGACATCGGCGGGAAGGGCCTCAAACCGGAGTGCCGAAATAAAGGATGCCAGTCTGTCGATCGGGGCGTCGCCAAGAACGCGGGACATGATTGTCTGCTCTCTCGTATTTGGGAATAATGGACCCGAATGAAGCTGCCTTCACCGGGTCATTGGTTTGCGGCCCCGGCGCTTTCACGCCGGGGCCGCGGACGACAGGCGTTACTTTACGGCTTGAGCGTTGACGTAGATGCCGTCCAGCATCGCACCTTCGAGGCCGTATTTGGCGAAGATCGTCTTGTACTCGCCGCTGGCCATCAGCGCCTTCAGCGCGGCGGCATAGGCATCGCGGAGCTCGGTATCCTTCTTGGCAAAGCCGATGCCCTGATAGACGGCCGTAAAGGGCTCGCCGACAACGGTATAGGTGTCCTTCTCGAGGCTCAGCAGATAGGGAAGCGTTTCGGAACCCTGCACCGCGCCATCGACGCGACCTTGCTTCAGCTGGGCACGGGCGTCCGCCGAGCCTTCCGTACCGACAATCTTGACGGCCGGCAGTCCCTTGGCTTCGCAGTTGGCCGCACTCCACTTCGCCGTCTCATCCGGGAAGGAGGTGCGGCGGCTCATGCCGACGATCTTGCCGCAGAAGTCGGTCGGCTTCTTGAACTCGTCCTTGCGGGCAAAGGATGTGTAGAACTGCGCGCCGGATTTCATATAGTCGACGAAATCGAGCGTGTCGCGACGGGTGGGCAGGTCGCTCATGCCGCTATGGATGAGGTCGACGCGGCCGGTCGTCAGGGAAGAGACCATCTGTTCGAAGCCGATATCGGACCACTCCACCGTGGTGCCGAGTTGTTTGGCGAGCGCGAGGCCAAGATCGATGTCGAGGCCCATGAGTTTGTTGGTGGCCGGATCCTTGTATTCCATCGGCGGATAGTTCGCCTGGTTGGCGACGACGACCTTGCCGGCGGACTTGATTCTTTCCGGCAGGCCTTCGGCGTTGGCTGCGGTTGCAGCAACGCAAAGAGCTGCGAGCATGACGAGATGCCTGTTCATGTTGTTCCCCATTTTGACTCTGGTGCAAAGCCGGAGGGTTTCCTGTTCCGCCAGCTTCCTCTTCTCAACTGTGAACGGCTTTGATGAACTCCGCCGTTCTGGCGCTTTTCGGAGTGCTGAGAACCTCCGATGCCAAGCCTGTTTCGACCACTTTTCCCGCTTCCATAAAGGTGACGGTATTGGCCACATTGCGGGCAAAGCCCAATTCGTGGGTGACGACGATCATGGTCATTCCGGACGCTGCAAGATCCTTCATGACGTCGAGCACTTCCGAGACGAGTTCCGGGTCGAGCGCCGATGTGGGCTCGTCGAAGAGAATGAGATCCGGCTGCATGCCCATGGCGCGGGCGATGGCGACGCGCTGCTGCTGGCCGCCTGATAGTTCGGACGGATAATGGTTCGCCTTCTCGGCAAGACCGACGCGTTCCAGAAGGATGGAGGCTCGTTCGCGGGCCTGCTCCACGGACTGTCCGAGGACATGCACCGGTCCCTCGATGATGTTCTCGATCGCGGTCTTGTGCGGAAAGAGGTTGAAGCGCTGGAAGACCATGCCGATGCGACGGCGCTGACGGGAGATTTCCGCATCGCTGATCTGGTGCAGATTGTTGCCTTCGCGGCGATAGCCGATTAGCTCGTCATTGACCCAGATGGCGCCGCCATCCATCCGCTCCAAAAGGTTGATGCATCTCAGAAACGTGCTCTTGCCGGAGCCGGAGGGGCCGATGATACAGCTGACCTCGCCGCGCACGACCTCCATGCTGACCTTGTCGAGGGCGCAGAAGTCGCCGTAGTTCTTCGTGACGTCGACGGCCTTGACGAGAATATCCTGTTTCATGGTCGACCTCACATGGACGTTTTGATCGATTTCGAGCCGCGCCCGAAATAACGCTCGATATAGTGCTGGCCAACCGAGAGGACGGAGACAACGGCGAGATACCAGAAGCTGGCAACGAGCAGCAGCTCGAGAACGCGGGTATTGGCAAAGTAGATGATCTGGGCGTTGTGCAGGATTTCAGCATATTGGATGACGCTTGCAAGCGATGTCAGCTTCACCATGCCGATCACTTCATTGCCGATTGGCGGGACCATCACGCGCATGGCCTGCGGCAGCACGATGCGGCGCAGCATCTTCATCTGCGTCATGCCGATGGTCCGGGCGGCCTCGTATTGGCCGCTATCGACGGAGAGCAGCCCGCTTCGGACGACCTCGGAGGTGTAGGCGCCCTGGGAAATGCCGAGGCCAAGCATGGCGGCGACGAAGGGCGTCATCACGTCGACGGTTCGGAATTCGATAAGGCCGTGGATGCCCATGGTCGGAAAGATCAGTGCCAGGTTGAACCACAGCATCAGCTGCAGCAACGCCGGCGCGCCACGGAAGATCCAGACATAGCCGATGGCGATGTAGGAGAGCACCGGATTGCCGGAAATGCGCATGATGGCGATGAGGACGCCGAGCACGATGCCAACAGTCATAGCGGCTACGGTCATCAGCAGCGTATTCGTGAGACCGTCGAGAATGGCTGGCGCGAACAGAAACTCGCGAACGTAGCTCCATTCTATCTGGCCGACGCTGAAAGCACGCACCAGCCCCGCGAGCAGGACGAGGACGATGGCGGCGGCGACCATGCGGCCGATATGCCGCTTCGGCACCAGGCGCAGATGGGCGATCTCGTATTTGTCATCGGTGGGGGAAGGGCTGGCGCTTGCAACTGTCATCGGCTTCGAAGCTCCTGAGGGTCGTTCTCTCCATGCGTGGCTTTAGACACTCCAGCAAAGGTGCGGCAGGCGGTGATTGCCGTTTTGAAGCGGGCAATCTGTTCGCGTACGCGAACCGGCGCAGTGGCGCCGTAACCGGTGCGGCTGGCAAGCGCCTTGTCGAGCGTGATGGCGGCAAGCATATCCTTGTTCAGCCGCGGATCGATCTTCGGCAGGTCGTCTTCGGTGAGCCCGGCAAGATCGTGGCCGCGTTCCTCGCAATAGCGAACGACCGCGCCGGTTATCTCATGCGCCTCGGCGAATGGCACGTTCTGGCCGACCAGCCAGTCGGCGACCTCGGTTGCGAGCGTGAAGCCCTTGGGAGCCTCCTCACGTAGCTTGTCGACATCGAATTCCAGTGTTGCCACCATGCCGGCAAAGGCTGGCAGGATCAGTTCGAGAACGTCGATCGTTTCGAACAGAGCGCGCTTGTCTTCGGCCAGGTCGCGATTATAGGCGAGCGGCATGGCCTTCATGGTGGCGAGGAAGCCCGTGATGTTGCCAATGAGAGTGCCGGACATGCCGCGCGTCAATTCGGCGATATCCGGGTTCTTCTTCTGCGGCATGATGGAGGAGCCGGTGGAATAGGAATCGTGCAGCCGCACCCAGCTGAACTGCTTGGAGCTCCAGATGCAGATTTCCTCCGCCAGCCGCGACAGGTCGACCGCGACCAGCGAGCAGATAAACAGAAACTCGGCGACATGGTCGCGGGCGGCGACGGCGTCGATCGAGTTTTCGCAGGCGGCCGAATAGCCGAGCTCAATGGCGGACAGGTCGGGACGGCAGGCGATGCCGGAGCCGGCAAGTGCCGCCGCGCCGAGCGGCGAGCGGTCGAAGCGACGGTCCCAATCTTCGAAGCGCTGCAGGTCGCGCAACAAGGACTGGGCGTGCGCCATCAGGTGGTGACCGAGGACGATCGGCTGGGCCGGCTGCAGATGGGTGAAGCCCGGCATGACAGTCTCGGCATGGTGCGAAGCCTGCTCAGTCAATGCTTCCTGGACCGAGATGATCTCCCGCGAGAGCTCGCGCGCCATGCGGCGCAGATAGAGGCGCGTGTTGTTGGCAGTCTGGTCGTTGCGGGACCGTCCGGCGCGAAGCTTCCCGCCGAGCGCGCCGAGGCGTGCCATCAGCAGGCGCTCCAGGAAGGTATGGACATCCTCGTCGCCCGCGATCGGTTGCTGATGACCGCCAGCGACATCCGTCTCGATGTCGTCAAGGGCAGCTCGGATCGCTGCGAATTCGCTTTCGTCGAGAACGCCGGCGCGCTTCAATTCGGAAGCATGCGCGCGGGAGCCCGCGATATCCTCCCGGAAAAGGCGGAAATAGGACAGCGGCGCGCGTGACAGATTGGCCAAGGCCTCGGACGGTCCGGACTTGAAGCGCCCGCCCCATAGCTGCGTGGGCTCAGACATTGATGTCCCCTGTTTGTTTAAACTTTTGGCAATGCTCCTACGTGCTGATTTAATCGGCAAGCGAAGTTATTTCACTACGCTATGACAAAACCGACTAGCTCGAATTTCGTCAGTGGATTATTGAAATGGGTCGAGGAGATGTAGCCATGATCGGCGCTCCTGCGGAGAACTCATGGTATCGGGCCGACAGCACTTGCCTTCGATGACTGCCCTGCAGGTTCTGCTTGCCGTGGCGGAGAGGGGATCGACGAGTGCTGCCGCAGAGAGCACATCCCTGTCCCAGAGCGCCGTCAGCAAGCAGTTGCTCGCATTGGAGGACCTGATCGGCAGTCCGGTCTTCACTCGAACGCCGCGCGGCATGATCCCCACGGAGATCGGTCTGATTTACATCGAACACGCGCGTACCGCGCTGAAGGCGATGGAAGATGCGGCGTTGCGCGTTGCGCGTCTGAAGCCCGGCCCTGGTGTGCTGCGCCTGCAGGTTCTTCCGATTTTCGGCGATCGTTGGCTGCTGCCGCGTTTCGTTCAATTCGCTGAACAACATCCGGAAATAGACGTGCAGTTCACGACCTTCGTGTCACCCACGCAATCGGAGACGGCGGACGGCATATTCCGTTTTCTCATTGCACCGAACAAGGGAGAGACTGCGCAATATCTGTTCGGGCACGAGGTTCTGATCGTCAGCGCGCCATCCTATTGGCAGAAGAATGGCATTCCGGGCACGATCGACGAACTGGCCGAGGGTGTCATGCTGGAACATCCGCAGACGCCGCTGCATTGGCAGCATTTCGCCGAAAGCCACGGAAAGCCCGATATCGCCGTCCATCACATCACGCGGTTCGGCTATTACACCATGGTGATCCGCGCGGCCCTTGCCGGACAGGGGATGGCGTTGATACCACGCGGCCTCATTCTCGATGAGTTGGAGACAGGTCGACTGATCAACCCCAATGGCTTCGGCTATCGAAGCGAATACGGATACTGGTTTGCGAAGCCGGAAGACATCTCCCCCGGCGCTTCGATGCGGACGTTCGAGGCATGGCTGATGGGGCAAGCCGAGAGCATGCGCGACTGAGACAGGGAGCAGCGTTGCAACAGGCTGGCGGTCAGATCGTCAGTTCTTCGAGCGCCTTTCCATCAAGGCGATAGAACAGCTTATCGGGTTTGCGCGTGCCGCCGAGCCCGTCGTAGAAATCGAGAAGCTTTGCGTTTTCAGGGTCGGCGGTCCAGTCGATCCGGGCAAGCCCCCGCTCTTGTGCCAGCTCGGCGAGCGCGCGCATGAGGTCTCGGCCGAAGCCGCGGCTGCGTTGCGCGGCGCTTACGAACAGTTCCTTCAGAAAGATGCCAGGTTTCAGGCCAGGTCCGGGATAGATCCCGGAGAAGGCGGCGAAGCCCAGGGTGGCGTCGTTCTCCTCCACGATCAGGATCTCGGCACCTTGTGGCATTGCCTTGAGCCCGGCAATGATTTCGGCCCGCGACGGACAGGGTACCTGATAATGCGCCTGCATTTCTTCCATGAGGGCGGCCAGTGCCGGCAGTGCTGGATCGTTCGTCAATAGAAGACGGATTTTGGTGGCCACGATTCGCTCCAAGCTAGGTTTCAGGTACCGGACAGACCGTGCGAGCGGAAAGCCTTCTTGTCGCCGAGCTTTAGGGGCCGGATGCCGAAGCCGTCAACATCTTCGATCTGGCAAAACAATCGCTGGCAATTCGCTGAGGAACGGTTTGCTCCGACAAATCGGTTGAGATCGTGACCGATATCGGTGTAGCAATCGGTCTCCAAGGAACCCATCGACATGCCATCCGCAATCCCCAATCCTTTCGTGACGCGGCTTTCGCCGCCACCCATCCCCTCCGTTTTTGCATGGGCGCGCGACTATGCCGGCGCTCACGGGCCGCTGATCGATCTGTCGCAGGCCGTGCCCGGCTATCCCGCCCATCCCGAGATGCTGCGGCTCCTCGGCGAGGCGGCGGCATCGCAGGCCATGACGGGCTATGGGCCGATCGAGGGAGAAACGGTGCTGCGCGAAGCCTATGCGCGGCATGTGAGCGACATCTACGGCGCGTCGATCCAGGCTGCCAATATCCACATCACATCCGGCTGTAATCAGGCCTTCATGTGTGCCGCCATCGCCCTTGCCGGTGCCGGTGATGCGATCGCACTCACAAATCCCTTCTATTTCAATCATGAGACGACCTTGTCCATGCTCGGCATCGAGCGCGTGCTTGTCGAGTGCGATGCGGTCGGCGGCTTCCTGCCGGATGTTGTCTCGGCCGAGCGGGCGCTTGCCGCCGGTGCCCGGGCGCTTGCGGTCGTCACGCCGAACAATCCGACCGGGGCCGTCTATCCGCCGTCATTGCTGCATGATCTTTTTGCGCTTTGCCGGAAACATGGCGCCTGGCTCGTGCTTGATGAGACCTATCGAGACTTTCTTCCGGGCGATTATGGCCCGCCACATGCGCTGCTGTCGGAGCCGGGCTGGGAGGATACGCTCGTCCTGCTCTACAGTTTCTCGAAATCGTTCTGCATTCCCGGCCACAGGCTGGGGGCGGTGACGGCAGGGCCTAAGCTTTTGGGCGAGATCGCCAAGATCATGGACAATATGCAGATCTGCGCCCCGCGCTCCGCCCAGGTGGCCGTGGCTGCCGCCTTACCGGTGCTTGCCGATTGGCGGGCGGGAAACCGGCTGGAGATCGCGCGCCGGGCGGAGGCGCTGAAGGCCGTGGTGTCCGACCTGCCCGGTTGGGACATCGCCGCAATCGGCGCCTATTTCGCCTTCGTACGGCACCCCTTCGCTGACCAGTCTTCCGCTGAGGTGGCCGAGAGACTGGCAAAGCGGGTGGGTATCGTCAGCATACCCGGAAGCTATTTCGGCGTGGGACAGGAGCGCTATCTGCGTCTTGCCTTTGCCAATGCTGATGTCGCTTCGATCGGGCTGCTCGGGAGCCGGCTGCCGCTAGGCTGACGGGCTCTTCGCAAACCGGTTGGCCGGCATGGACAGCCCCAGGTTTTCACGTAGCGTCGAGCCTTCGTATTCTTCTCGGAACAGCCCGCGGCGGCGCAGCTCCGGCAGGACAAGCTTGACGAAATCGTCAAGGCTGGAGGGCAGGGTCGGGAACATCAGGATGAAGCCGTCCGCGGCGCGTGTCTCGAACCATTCCTCCATGAAGTCGGCAATCTGCGTCGGCGTGCCGGTAATGCCGTTGCCGGTATGCTTTTCCGCATAGTGGCGGACAAGCTCGCCAACCGTGCGCCCGCTTTTGACGAAATCGACGAGTTCGTCGAACAAGGCGCGCGAGCCTTTCGGTGCCGCCGGAAGCCGGTCCATCGGGAAGGGTTGATCCAACGGTACGCCGCGCAGATCGGCCTCGAGGAATTCCGACAGCATCAGCCGGCCGACGTCCGGATGCATTTTGTCGATGAGATAATTGACCTTGGCTTCGGCTTCAGCCTGCGTTTCCCCGACATTGATGACCACGCCGGGCATGATCTTAAGATCCTCCGGGTCGCGGCCATAGGCGGGCATCCGGCGTTTGACATTGGCATAGAAGTCGCGATTGCGGTCGATGTTTGAGGCAAGGCTGAAGACGATCTCGGCGGTGCGCGCCGCCATATCCATGCCGGGTTCCGATCCGCCGGCTTGTGCTATGACAGGCCGGCCCTGCGGCGTGCGGGCGATGTTGAGCGGCCCTCGCACCTGGAAGTGCTTGCCCTTGTGGTTCAGCGTGTGATGCTTCGTCTTGTCGTAATAGACTCCTGTTTCCCGGTCGAGAAGCAGGGCACCTTCCTCGAAACTATCCCACAGGCCGAACACCACATCGACGAATTCGTTGCCGCGCTCATAGCGCAGCGCGTGGGGATCCAGCCCTTCGCGGTTGAAGTTATAGCCCGTCTCGTCGTGGTCGGAGGTCACGACGTTCCAGCAGGCGCGACCGCCGCTCAAATGATCGACCGATGCGAAGAGGCGGGCGACGTTGTAGGGTTCGTAATAGCTCGTCGAGAGGGTGGCGACGAGGCCGAGATTTTTGGTGGTGACGGAGAGTGCGGCCAGGAGCGACACCGGCTCGAAACGGTTCATCTTGGTCGGGATGCGCGCGAGCGCATCCGGATCGCCGACGGCTGCGGCAGGCGAATCCGCCATGAACATGAAATCGAATTTGGCTTCTTCGGATCGTTTGGCGACGTCGAGGAGGTGGCTGAAGTCATTGGCGCCGTGGACGTCACTGGCCGGATGAAGCCAGGAGGCCGGATGGAAGCCGAAGGTGTAGACAAAAGTGCCCAGCTTCATCTTGTCGGTGCGCGCCATGCCGTTCTCCTGATCGCCAAGCTTAAAGTCTGCGCAGATTATCGTCCTGCGATTTTTTTCATCAATATCGCGCCGCTGTCTTTCGTTTTAGTTTTTCTAAAAGTCTACACCGGCGTGGATGGCGCAGATATGCGAGCCTGTTGACGCGAAATCGAAACAAGCCAGTCGCGAAATGCCGGGCCGAAGGGCTTCTGCAGCGCCGCCCTGTCCCAGGCGAGAAAATAGCTTTCGCGTAATGGGATGCGGATATCGACGGGAATGACGAGCGTCTGCGCTTCAAGCTCGTCTGCGATCATCGACATCTGAGCGAGGACGATGCCGCGTTTGTTGACGGCCGCATCGATGGCGCTGCTCGATAGGGTAAAGGAAAGACCGGCGGTGGTCTCCTTGAGTGCCGCCCCTGTCTTCGCGGCGAATTCGCGCCAGCTCGGATAGGGCGTGAAATGGCGCTCCCATTCGACATGCAGGAGTGGGTATTCGAAAAGCCGCGCCGCGGAGGGCGCCTTGCCCTTGATCAGCGCCGGCGAGCAGGCGGGGACGACCCAATCGCGGAACAACTCCGTATAGTGTTCGTGCTGCAGCACATCCGATCCATAACTGATGCGGAAATCGATGTCGTCGAAGCCCATGCGCGGTTCCTTGTCGCGGCCGACGATCCTGACATGGGCGTCCGGATGAAGGGCCTGCCAGTCGAAGATCCGGCGCCCGATCCACTTGTTGACGACGGAAGACAGGGCGCTGAGAACCAGGGCATTCTCATTGCGCGCCCGTTCCAGTATCTGCTCCGCAAGCGCGAATTGCTCGAAGCCCTTCGATATTTCCTGATGGTAGAGCCGCCCCCATGGGGTGAGCTCCACGGTACGGCCGTTGCGCTCCAGCAGGGTCACTCCAAGAAAGCTCTCAATCTTGCGGATCTGCTGGCTGATCGCGCCGGGGGAAACCTTAAGCTCCAGGGCCGCGGCGCTCACGCCGCCGCAACGGCCGACGGCTTCGAAGGCCTGCAAGCCCTTGAGCGGAACTGTCCTGATAGCCTGTTTCTCGGTCAAGAGGCGCTTCTCCGCGGCAGTTGATCCCTGACGCCTCTCTCAGTCGGATGAAAGTCGCCGGCAAACTGGAAACGGTCGCCGGGATGGATGATCTCGACATAGGTGACCGTGCGGCTGTTCTGCCATGTCTGGCGGATGAGTGTAAGGCAGGCCTCGCCGCGCTCGGTCTCAAGCAGGCGTGCCGTGGCCGCATCGGCCGAAACGGCGCGGATGACATGCCTCGCCTTCGACCAGGGCACCATGTCGAGCAGCCATTTGCCTGGAGGCACCGAGGCAAAGCCTTCGGTTCTGGCGGATGGCACCATGGCGAGCATGATGATGCGTCGCTCCAGCGCGTTCGGCTTGCCGTCCACCGCATGCAGGCAGTGAAGCCGCAGGATTTCCGCTCCCGTCGGTTCGCCGAGCTGTGTTGCGGTGACAGCATCCAGCGTCTCGATTTTTCGCATCAGGATCCTGTAGCTGTGGTCATGCCCCGCCAACTCGGCTTCCGTTGAGATGTCCTGAATATCCATCACCGTTCGGTCGATCTGCCGCGCGGCGACGAAGGAACCGACCTTGCGGCGGCGTATGATCATGCCGCGCTCCGCCAAGGCCGACAGCGCCTTGTTCACGGTCATCCGAGAGCATTGATACTCTTGTACCAGCTCGTGTTCAAAGGGGATGCGATGACCGGGCGGCCAGGCGCCGCTCATGATCCTGGCTTCGATGTCTTCGAAAATTCTCCGATGAATTGAGACCAATGCTCACCTCGATCCAGCCATGACATTCAGTTGCTGCGAAAGCCGCTTTTGCTAGGTCCATTGCCGCTGTACGGCATAAATCTTGCGTCCAATGAGTTTAATGTTTGACAGTGTAGGCCAGCCTGTATCTATTTGTATAGACAAAAGCGGGTCATAGAAATCCGCTTGGCGGGACAACGCTTGGGGAACCTGGACCTTCCACCGGAAGGGCAAAAAACTGGAGAGAAAAACATGAGGATGAATTCGTTTCTGAAGGGGCTGGTCGGCGCCGCATTCTTGTTTGGCGCGACGATTTCCGCCCATGCGGCCGACACGTTTGCCGCCGTAAAGGCCGCCGGCACCTTGAAGGTCGGCACCGAGACGGCCTTCGCACCCTTCGATTTCATCGATGCAGGCGAACATGTCGGCCTGAACGTCGATCTCTTCGCTGAGATCGGCAAGGAACTCGGCGTGAAGATCGAATGGGTCACGCTGCCCTGGGATGGCGTCTTCCCGGCGCTCGAAGCCGGCAAGTTCGACGTCGTCGCAGGCCCGGCGACGATCACCAAGAAGCGCATGGAACGCTATCGCTTCACGCCGCCGCTCGCCGAGGCGACCATCGCAATCCTGAAAAAGGCTGGCGACAAGACGATCAACAAGCCGGAGGATATTGCCGGCAAGAAGATCGGCGTCGGCAAGGCGACCGCCCAGCTCGATCAGCTCAAGGAGTTTTCCGAAACCCTGCCGACCAAGGTCGACATTCGCGAATATCCGGCCTTTACGGAGTCCTATGCGGACCTCGCGGCCGGCCGCATCGCCGGTGTCGCCAACTCGCTGCCGAATATCGCTTTCGTCGCCAAGCAGCGCGAAGGAACGTTCGAAGTCGTGCTGCCACCCTTCGGCAAGAAATCCTATTTCGGCTTTATCGGCCTGAAGGATGCCGATCATGCGCCGCTGATGGATGCGATCGACGCTGCCATGCTGAAGATCAAGGCTGACGGCCGTATGGCGACGCTGCAGAAGAAGTGGTTCGGCGCGAGCTTCGACACCCCGGATTCCGTCAAGGACCCGGCATTCTGATCAGCCATCGGAAATCGGCCATGCCCGCGGCAATGTCGGGGCATGGCCGAGAAATGCGACCGCACCTTTCTGGCCGTCAAGCGGGCGAAATCTGAACCATGTCCATCAAGCTCTTCGAGTTGCTCTTGCAGGCGTCGATCTACACGGTGACGATTAGCGTCGTGTCGATCCTCATCGGCTTTGCGATCGCGATTCTTCTGTCGGGAATGCTGCTGTCGGGGCGCGGTCTCTTTGTGCGACCTGCCCAGATTTTCATCAGCTTCTTTCGCGGCGTGCCACTGCTGGTGCAATTGCTGCTGATCTACAATCTGCTTCCGGGCATCGGCATCAATGTGCCGAGCATCGTCGCCGCGATCATCGGCCTGTCGCTCTGCACGGCAGCCTATCAGGCTGAGAATTTGCGCGGCGGCTTTGCCAGCGTGCCTCTCGGTCTTGTGGAGTCGGCGGAGATGGTCGGCCTGACGCCACGCCAGACCTTCCGCCGCATCAAGGTTCCGATCGCCCTGCGCCTCACATTTCCCGCTCTCGTCAACGAGGCGATTCTCATTCTGAAGGCATCGTCGTTGGTCTCAGTGGTCGGCATCGTCGAACTGACCCGCATGGCACAGGATCTCGCCGGCAGCACCTTTCTGCCGCTGCAGCTCTTCGCATCCGCCGGCCTCATCTATCTCGTCATCAACTGGTTGGTGGCGCTTGCCGGCGGCCTGATCGAAAGCCGATTGCCCGGAGTGCCGCGATGACCTTCGACATCAATGTCATCATCGGACAGTGGCCGGCCATCGTCAGCGGCGCTGGCGTGACGATCATGATCTGGATACTGGGCACGATCGCCGCAGCCATCATCGGCTTCCTCATGGCAGTCGCCCGGCAATATGGCGGTGTGCTGGTCGATAAGGCACTGGGCGCTATCGTCGCCGTGCTGCGCGGCACGCCGTTTCTCATTCAGATCTTCCTGGTCTATTACGGCGGTCCCTTCGTCGGGCTTGATCTCGATCCCTTGCCTGCCGGATTGATCGGTATTTCGATCTACGGCGCGGCCTATTTCAGTGAAATCTTCCGCTCCGGCTTCGAGGCCGTGCCGAAGGGTCATATCGAGGCCGGCGAATGTGTCGGCCTGACGCGAGGGCAGATCGTCTGGCGCATTCTGTTGCCGGAAATGACGATGCTGGTGCTGCCGCCATCCGTGAACATGGTGGTCATCCTGATGAAGGAGACGGCGGTTCTATCCATCATTACGGTGCCGGAGCTGACTGCAACGTTGAGCGCGATCGGATCGCAGCAATATGCCTTCGTCGAAGCGCTTTCAGCGCTGGCGCTCTTCTATTGGGTGCTGGTCGAAGTCACCGGCTGGCTTGGCAATCTTGCCGAAACGAAACTTTCCAGATTCAGGTTTTTCAACGCATGAGCGTCCCCGCGATCGCAGTCAGCAATCTCGTCAAGACTTTCGGAGAGACCACGGTCCTTCATGGCATCGATCTTGCTATCGAGCCGGGGCAGGTTTCCTGCCTCATCGGCCCATCCGGCTCCGGCAAGAGCACGCTTTTGCGTTGCATGGCTTTTCTGGAGGAGGCAACGCGCGGGACGATCGCCATCAACGGCGAGGTGCTCGGTTTCACCGAGGATTCGCAAGGACGGCGCGAGCGCATTTCGGCTGCCGCCAATCGTGCGATCCGCGCCCAGATCGGCATGGTGTTCCAGCAGTTCAATCTCTGGCCGCACATGACCGCGCTCGGCAATGTCAGCGAGGCGCTGAAGACGGTTCACAAGATGAGCCGGAAAGCGGCCGAGGATGCGGCGATGGCGCAACTCGTCAAAGTGGGTTTGGAAGCGCGGGCAGGGCACTATCCCTCGCAGCTGTCGGGTGGACAGCAGCAGCGCGTGGCGATCGCCCGTGCCCTGGCGTTGAAGCCGAAGATCATGCTGTTCGACGAGCCGACCTCATCGCTCGATCCGGAGCTGACGGGTGAGGTCCTGAACGTCATGCGCGATCTGGCGGCCGAGGGCATGACCATGGTTGTCGTCTCGCACGAGATAGGTTTCGCGGCAACGGTCGGCCAGCAGATCATCTTCCTCGACCACGGCAAGGTATTGTTCACCGGGCCGCCGCAGGAAGTCTTCAAGAAGCCGAGAAATCCGCGTCTTGAACAGTTCCTCGATACCTATCTCGATCGTGGCGCCTCGATGCTGCTTTAATTTATCGGCGATCCCGCGGGCATCGGCCCAAATACGGAGCTAGGTTGCCTTATCAGGCAGTTCCGCGCGTCTTGGGATCACTACTCCAACTGTTCTCTCGCAAAGCTCATCAGGCTTTCGATATGAACCGCAACTGCAGACCGCGTTTGTTCAGCGTCCCCGCGTTCCAGCGCTTCGATGATGACGAGGTGCTCGGTTGAATCGGGCTTCAGCCGATCCTTCAGCCGGTCGATCTCGAACAGGCGTGTGGTGGCGCGCAGTTCGCGCAGTACTTTCGCCATGACAGCGTTGGCGCAGTGGTCGATGATCAGATTGTGCAGGTTGTCGTCGGAGACCCAGTGCGCATCGGTGTGATAGGCCGTTGCATCGAGAAGCTCATGGATCTCGCGCCTGACGGCGATCAACTGCCGGCGCGGAATATTGGGGATTGCCAGCACGGCGGCCTCAGGCTCGATCAGCAGGCGAAGCTTCAGGCTCTGTAGGTACTCTCCGATATCAACCCGGCGAACCACGTAATTGCGGCCATCGCCTTTGCGCACCAATCCTTCGCCCTCGAGCCGCTGCAGGGCTTCGCGCAGAGGCGTCCGGGAAATGCCGAGGGCTTCGGCCAGCCTTGCTTCGACAATGACCTGTCCGCCTTTCAAGCGGCGATGGCGAATCATGTCGGACACGGCCTTGTAGGTCAGCGAGGCAAGATTGTGCTGCGTGCCCGCTGGCTGCGTATCCGGCAAGATTGAAATATCTGTCACCTTTACCTCATTTCGCGTGTTGAGGGCGCGACCGTGCAACGACGCACTTTCTTCCAGTCGGCTGGTGTTACATATGATAGCCCAACTCGCAAACAACGAAAAAGGGGTCTCATGGACGATCGCTTGAACGACGCGGAAGACGAAAGCCTTGCGGAGGAGACCTATCGCCTTCTCCTAGCCGATATTCTTTCGGCCCGGCTCGCCGGCGGATCGGTGGTGCAGCAAAGGCGGCTTGCCACTAAGCACGCGGTATCGCGCTCGCCGATGCGGCATGCGCTCGGCCGCCTCGAGGGGGAGGGGCTGCTGGTCCGCAACGACAAGGGGGTGCTTTGCGTCCGGGTCATCACGCTGAAGGACTATCTCGACAGTCTGTCGATGCGAATGCTGCTGGAGCCGAGCGCGGCCGCCGCCGCCGCCCCTCATATGCCCGTGGAGGCGTTGACGTCGCTTTCCGCAATGCTCGATGCAATCGAAGCCGATCCGGACCCGGATCAGGAACTCGTCTGGCAGTTTGATGATGCTCTGCATATGTCCATCGCCAATGAGAGCGGCAACTCCTTCATGGCCGCCACGATCGGCGAGATGCGGCGCTATACAACGATCTTCGAAAGGCAGATGGCAGTGATCCGGGCAAAGCCCGGCATGGCCGAGCATCGGGCAATCCTCACGGCTTTGTCGGCGGGCGATCCCGAGGCGGCGCGGCAGGCAATGGCCCGTCATCTCGATGCGGTCCGACAAGGCGTTCTCACAAATTACTGACAGCTTTCGCGACAGCACTTGCATCGGCGGCTAAATTTTGTATAAAAGTGGGATCCCAGATGAATGCAACTTTGGGACACCAATAAAAACAACTCCAGAGGTCATCATGTTCCGAATTCAATTGTCCCGCGGCGTTCTTGCCGCCTCATTCCTAGCTCTGACGACATCGCTCGCTTTTGCCCAATCCTGCACGCCGAAGGTTGCGGCCGGCGAGTTGATCACGCCGGGCAAGCTCGTCATGTCGACCAATCCGACGCTGCCGCCCTTGCAGTTCATCGACTCCAGCGGCGACCTGAAGGGCATGCGCATCGAGCTCGGCACCGAGATCGCCAAGCGCCTCTGCCTTCAGCCGGAATATATCCGCATCGAGTTCTCCGCGATGGTGCCTGGCCTGCAAGCCGGCCGCTGGGACATGATCAACACCGGCATCTTCTTCACCGAAGAGCGCGCCAAGATCATGCAGATGATCCCCTATGAAGACCAGGCGATCAGCGTGTCGATCGCGCCGAATTCCACCAAGAAGGTTGCCAGCAAGGACGACCTTGCCGGCATGACGATCGGCGTCGAAATCGGCGGCTTCGAGGAAACCAAGACGCGTTTGCTCGACAAGGAATTGCGCGATGCCGGCAAGCAGGGCTTGACGATCCAGACCTTCGACAATTTCGCGCTTGCTTATCAGGCTCTGCGTGCCGGGCAGGTCGACGGCGTCGTATCGATCGATGCCGTCGCCAAGGAATATGATGCGCGGGGCGACTTCAAGCGTGCTCTGAGCGGCCTCTATCCCGCGCCGGTCGCCGTCGCCTTCAAGAGCCCGGCCCTTGCCGATGCGGTATCGGCGACGCTCAAGGCAATGAAGGCCGACGGATCGCTGAAGGCGCTGTTCGACAAGTACGGATTGCCTATGGTGTCCGGTGATTATTCCGTGAAGGGCCCTGGCCGCTGATCGGCTTGATCGGTCCATCGGAATGGCGATGTGCGGGTCTGTCGCGCTCGCCTTGAGCAGAAAGCTACGTTCATGACGCTTTGGAGCTGGTCGGGTTTCTTCGGATACCTGTTTAATCCCTTCATTCTCGGCGGGGTCTTCACGACCATATGGCTGACCGTCGTGTCGCTGACGGCGGGTCTTATCCTTGGATTTGCCCTTGCCCTGATGCGGCGATCACGCTTCCGGTCGGCCAAGATCCTCGCCAAGACCTATATCTGGCTGTTTCGCGGCACGCCGCTGCTCGTCCAGCTCATCGCAATCTACACAGCGCTGCCGCAGTTCGGCATTCGCTTCACCGTGGTAGAGGCGGCCTTGATCGGGCTTGCGCTCAACGAAGCCGCCTACCTTGCGGAAATCATCCGCGCCGGCATCGAGGCGGTTCCTGAAGGGCAGGCCCGAGCCGCGCGAGCGCTCGGGATGACGGAACGGCAGATCATGCGCCACGTCGTCATGCCGCAAGCCTTCAAGGTCATCATTCCGCCGCTTGGAAACTCCGTCAACGGTCTGCTGAAGACGACCTCCGTGACGTCGGTCATCTCCATGGAGGAGCTTCTGAGGCGAACCCAGGTTCTCATCCAGGAACGTTTCATGGTGCTGGAGCTCTTCGCGGTGGCGGCCATCTACTACCTCCTTCTGACCACGCTCTGGGATTTCTTCCAGAACCATATCGAGAAGCGTTTCGGTCAAGCCACCAACTCGCGGCTTTCCATCACCGAGAAGCGCTAGAACCAGGATATCTGACATGACTAGGAAGTTTCGCGGTGTCTATACCGTGATGATCACGCCGCTGGACGCGAATGGCGCCGTGGACCTTAAGGCGCTCGCCGCCTTCACCGATTGGCAGGTGCGCGAGGGCATACATGGTCTCATCCCGCTCGGCTCGACCGGCGAGTTCCTGTCGCTGAGCGAAGAGGAACGCGACGGGGTCGCAAGGACGGTGATCGAAACCGTCGCCGGCCGGGTTCCGGTATTGATCGGGACCGGTGCGGAAGACACGCGCGAATGTGTTCGTCTGAGCCAAAAGGCGGAAACCATGGGCGCGGACGGCGTCATGATCATTCCGCCCTTCTATTCCACGCCGACGGATGACGAACTCGTTCATCACTACCGCACGGTTGCTTCTGCAATTTCCATTCCGATCATGGTCTACAACAACCCGGCGACAGCCAATGTCGATTTGAAGCCGGAGCTGGTGAAGCGCATCGCCGAGATTAGAGGTTGTGACTATATCAAGGAATCGACCCTCGAAGTAACGCGAGTGCGTGACATCATCCGTCTGGCGGGTGAGGATATGACCGTCTTCGGTGGTATCCTCGGTTTCGAATCCTTCGTGATGGGGGCTGAGGGCTGGGTGGCGGTTGCATCGAACGTCGCGCCGGGACCGATGGCTCGGATTTTCGAGCTCGTTGCGGATGAGAAGAAGATCGATGAGGCGCGCGCTCTTTACCTGAAGTGGCTGCCGATCATCCAAGCCGTGGGCGGGCAGGCCTATGTTGCGGGTTCGAAGTCGCTGCTGACGCATATGGGCTTTGCCGCCGGAACACCACGGCCGCCGCGCCTGCCTTTGCCGCCCGCACAGGATGAGGCCATGAAGAAGCTGGTTTCGGACTTCGGTCTGATATTTGGCGCCTGAGGATCGAGCAATGTCCGCCTCCCTTGCAATCTCGCAATCCGGATCGGAAACGCGCGTCGAGTTCTTCCTCGACGGCGCGGCTCTGTATGCCGAAAGCGGGATGACGATTGCCGCGGCAATCGAGGCGGGCGGGCGGCATGATTTTTCCCGCGGCATCAAAGGCGAGGCGCGGGGTCTTTTCTGCGGCATGGGCGCGTGTCACGATTGCCTCGTCACTGTCGACGGCAAGGTCAGCCAGCGCGCCTGCATGACATCGGTCAAGGAAGGCATGCGGGTTGACCGGCCGTCCTCGAGGCCGGCACTTGCGGCAGATGATTTTGCCGACCTCTGCGACGTGCCGGCGTCGATCGCCTGCACCGAGATGGATGTGTTGGTTATCGGCGCGGGACCGGCGGGCCTTGCCGTTGCCGAGGTCGCTTCAGTGGCCGGGGCGAGCGTGACGCTTGTCGACGAGCGCGCCATCGCCGGCGGGCAATATTTCAAGCAGCCCTCGACATCGAAGGCGACATTGCGCCTTGCCGGCGACGAGCAGGCACGATCGGGAGCCGACCTGATCAATCGCGTGCAAGCTGCCGGCGTATCGACGCTGGCCAGTACGGTCGTCTGGGGTGCGGAGAATGACGAGAGCGGCGCAAGGATCGCCTGCTACGGTCCCCAAGGCGCTTTCTACTGCAAACCGCGAATGATCGTCATCGCGACGGGCGCCTACGAACGGCCGGCTGCCGTTCCCGGTTGGACACGGCCCGGCGTCATGACGGCAGGCGCGGCGCAGACGCTGCTCAGAAGCTACGGCACGGTGCCCGCCGGTCGGATCGTCATTGCCGGCAACGGGCCACTCAACATCCAGGTCGCCAACGAGATCCGCAAGGCGGGTGGCTCCGTGGTCGCTCTGTTGGAATCCGCTCCGGCGCCGTGGAAGCAGCCGCTGACGGCGCTTAAGCTTCTTGCGGCTGACAGGGCGCTTGCACTGGGCGGTGTTGGGCAGCTAGCAGCCTTGCACGCCGCCGGCATTCCGATTC
>Ga0209233_1000221_pt1 | contig 104090 bp, 108 predicted proteins | sample AraplaCL_Cvi_mCL_FD_184269 | JGI IMG/M metagenome (GOLD analysis project Ga0209233, IMG submission 184269) | Arabidopsis root microbial communities from the University of North Carolina, USA - plate scrape CL_Cvi_mCL (SPAdes) (version 2) | ecosystem: Host-associated > Plants > Roots >...
CGGCCGCAGTATGACTTTCGAGATGGTATTGATGCCGCTGCGCACATCCGGCGATATCTGCGACAGGTTGCTGGGATGCCTGACGCCGACCGCTCGTTCGACATGGCTCGGCAACGAGCATCTGGATTTCCTGGCGCTCGACCGCAGCCGCCTGCTTTACGAGCGCCCTGCCCGCCTCGTGGATGCGCCGCCCCATCCGGATCCGGTCGATCTCCTGCCGGTTCAGGAAAGTGCCGGTCTCGGCGAATGGATGCGTCGGAAGTTGAATCTCGCATTGAATGACGGCGAACAAAGCAAGATTGATCCATCGCGAGACAGATTCGGTCGTGGTCTCTAAGCTACGTCTTAGGAAAGACAACCTTACCTTAAGAAGTTTCGGCTAATAACTGCAGAAGACGCAATCGGTTCGAGAAGCTTTTCCATGCATTCGTTCCAGCCGGTCCACGCGACACGGTCAAATCAGACGGCAGGCAATGCCCTTCGCAACGATCAGCGGACCTTCCAGCGGGTTCCGATCAACATGCAGGGTCGCCTGATGCTGGCTAATTACGAGGAATACGAATGCCTGGTGACGGAGATGTCGCCCGGCGACATGTATGTCACTTGTCTCGGCCGCCCACGCGCCGCTGAGCGCGTCATCGCCTACATCGATCATCTCGGCCGTGTCGAAGGCAATGTTGTTGCGATCGACGGCCGCGGCTTCAGCATGTCGATCAATGCGACCGAGCGCAAGCGCGAGAAACTGGCGGCGCAGTTGACCTGGCTTGCCAACAAGCACGAGCTCGGCCTGCCGGAAGATCGTCGTCACGATCGACTGATGCCGCGCAATACGACCAGCGAACTGACACTGGATGATGGCACAGTCCATATCTGCCGCATCATGGACCTTTCGCTGTCGGGTGCTGCCGTGGACATCGAAATCCGCCCGACCATCGGCACGCCGGTGCGCCTCGGCAACATGCGCGGCCGTGTCATCCGTCACTTCATGGAGGGCGTCGCGATCGAGTTCCTCTCCCTGCAATCGCGCGAGACCTTGCGCGAATTCCTCTGATACTGTCATCTTCCTGTTGCGCAGCGCCCGGAAATAGCGGCGTCTATGTTTCACGCTCGACGGCACGAGATGCTCTATCCGGAAATAATCCCATATGATCAGGGTCTGCTTGAGGTCGGCGACGGCCAGCGGATCTTCTGGATGCAATCCGGCAATCCACAGGGCATGCCTGTCGTCATCCTGCATGGAGGGCCCGGATCCGGTAGCTCCGCGGGAGCGCGGCGTTATTTCGATCCGCAATATTACAGGATCATTCAGTTCGACCAGCGCGGCTGCGGCGATAGTTTCCCGCATGCGTCCGAACCGAACATCGATCTATCGGCCAATACGACATGGCATTCGGTTGCCGATATCGAGCGGTTGAGACTGCTGCTCGGCATAGAGCGCTGGATCGTATTCGGCAATTCCTGGGGGTGCACGCTCGCCCTCGTCTACGCCGAAACCCATCCGGAGCGCGTGGACTCCATGCTGCTCGTCGGCATCACCATGACGCGGCAATCCGAAATCGACTGGCTCTACCGTGGGCTTGGTCGCTTCTTTCCCGAGGAGTGGTCGCGCTTTCGTGCGGCCGTGCCGGAGGAAGCGCGCGACGGCGATTTGGTCGCGGTCTATTATCGCCTGTTGATTGATCCGGATCCGGCCGTTCACGCGAGAGCGGCGGGCGATTGGCACGAATGGGAGGCCGCCTCGATCCTGGTCGACCCTCGCGCGACCCTGTCCGCGCGCTGGTCCGACCCGCGCTATCTGACGGCACGGGCGCGCATCATAACGCACTACTTCCATCATCGGGCCTGGCTGGAGGATCGGCAGATCCTGCGTGACATCCATCGGCTCGCCGGTATCCCATGCACGATGATCCATGGACGTCTGGATCTCGAGGCGCCTGTGGTTACCGCGTGGGAATTGTCACAGGCTTGGCCAGCAGCGCAGCTGGTCATCGTTCCCAACGCCGCCCACTCGCCCGCGACAGCAGAAATGGCGGCTGTCATTGTCGAGGCGGCCGATGCGCTTCGTGCCCTCGGCTCAAAATAAAAGTTCAAAAATTTTTCGCGCCTGTTTTCCCAAAATGAGACAGTCCAAGGCGATTTCCCCTGTCATGGGCATTCCGTTGACGTTCCGGTGGAAGCTTTTCGTCTCGCCACGGCGCTATTTTTGACCGAACCGTCGTGTGGCTGTTAAGAATTCAGCCGACCGGAAATCATTTCAAAACAGTTCGATACTGCGATTTTCCGAGCGCGAGCCAATACCGAAAACACTCAAATTCTAATCAAATTCGCCGAAAACTTGATTCAAGTTTTCCGCTTGTTTTATGAAAATTTTCTCCGGATTTGAATAAACTAAGTCCTTAATTTGACTGCGTAATTTTGCGCCGGATAAAAGCATGCGTGTCATTCTGGTCCCAATAAGAACAGGGACAGGGACATGAACTTTCAATTCGTACTTCGCGGCTGCGCCGCATTGGCGCTCGCCACTCTCGGCTTCTTCGGCTTTGCTCAGGCCGCACCTGCCAACATGACGATTACCGGTGACGCCGCGCCCCCGATCGGTCACTACGAGTTCTGCAAGGAGAACCCGCGGGAGTGCGCCTATGCCGGCGGCGACGCCGGTCCGATCCTCCTCTCCCAGGACAGCTGGAAGGCGATCCTGAAGATCAACTACACCGTCAACACGACGATCAAGCCGATGACCGATATGGAACTCTACGGCGTCGAGGAAAAATGGGCGATCCCGACCACCGCCGGCGACTGCGAGGATTTCGCATTGCTGAAGCGCAAGCAGCTGATCGATGCCGGCTTTTCCCCGTCCGACCTGCTCATGACCGTCGTGCTGCAGCCGAATGGCGAAGGCCATGCCGTTCTGACCGTTCGCACCGACCGCGGCGATTTCGTTCTCGACAATATGCGCAACACGGTAAAGCTCTGGTCGGAGACCGAATACACCTTCCTCAAGCGCCAGTCGGCTGACAACCCGGCCCGCTGGGTCAAGATACAAGACGGCCGCGCCGTCGCAGTCGGCAGTCTGAAGTGAGCCTACACACCATATCCGATCGTCGGCGACCTAGCGCCGGTGATCACGATCAGAGGCCCGGTCTCGTCCCCTGATTTCTGTCCAGGCCGGCGCCTCTGAGCCGTTCCCGCTGTCCCGGGAACGGCTCTTTTCGTTATTGGCGCATCCCTTGCAAAGCGATAGCGAATAATTTCAGCGAGCCGGCACGACAATAGATTGGTTGCCGATGCACTTTTAATCCTTCATTAACCACCGTGGCGCCAAACATTTTCCTGACAAGACTCACCAAAGGTCTGGTGCCGCAGCGGTTTTGCCATCGACGATGGCTACCGAGGCGGAAGCAAATGAAGGCAAGAGCATGGCTTCTCCCCTCTCACACACCTCTGTGGTTGACGAACGGCCGCTGATCTCGAGCGGCCTCGTCTATAGGCTTACATCAGGCGCTGCTCTCCTGGCCGCCCTCACTGTCGCCATATCCGTCGGCGGTCATTGGCTCGGCGAGAAAATCTCGCTGGCCGGCCATACGACCGAGACCAAGGCCATTGCGGTAACGATCGGCGAGGACACGCTGCACCTCGCAGCCAACACCATCCGTTTCCCGAGCGAGCGAGTAGACGGAGCGGCCGAACGCGTCGATCTTTACCTGACGTGGCCGCAGATGCAGGGATATAGCGACGCCGATCGGCTGCGCTTCGACGACATTTCCCAGTCATCCTCGCTGATTTTCCTGCAGCTCAGCCAGAGCACGATGTCGCGGGACATGTCGGGTCGCATGGAGCCGATCTATTCGCACCTGATCGAAGGCGAGGCCTATGCCGGCCCCTACGGTCTGGCGGCGCATCGACTGCGTGCCGACGCAGGCTATAACGGCGAAGTAATCCTGACAGCGCCACGTGCGGGCGAGCCTGATTATGTCGTGCGCTGCATCCTGCCCGCTTCGCCTGCCCTGGCAACCAGTGGCGATTGTCAGAGAGACGTGAAAGTCGGCAAGGATCTGAGCGTTCTCTACCGTTTTTCAAGTAACCAGCTTGGGGACTGGCACAGCATGGATACTGCCGTCCAAAGCTTCGTGAAGGCGCGTCTTGAGGATGTCGCGGGCGCCGGAACTCCATCTGTGGGCGGTCGCTAAAATGGCGCGAAAACCTGAAACCAACTGTTCATCATAAACCGATTGGTAACGCTAGGCCCTTAGTCTAGAACGCAACGGGCGTTTCTGGAGGCGGCGACCGGATAATCGAGAATGTAAATGCAAGCAGAGAGTGATTTAGTGTCCAGATCAAACCTTCCCGCATCGTCGTCTCAGTCCGGTAAGATTCTGGCGAGAATGTTCCTTGGATTTGCGATCGCGACAGCAACGGTCACCGTGACCGTGGATGCCAATGCAGCCGGTGGCCCGAGATATGCGGGCATCGTTATCGATGCGAATACTGGCAATATTCTCTACAGCGAAAATGCTGATACGCTTCACTACCCCGCCTCGCTGACCAAGATGATGACGGTCTACCTGACCTTTGAGGCGCTGGAAGCGGGACGGATCACTCTGGACACGCCGGTCGTCTTTTCCAGGAACGCTGCCGCTCAGGCTCCGACGAAGCTCGGCGTTGGCGCCGGCCGGTCGGTGACCGTTCGCGATGCGATCCTCGGCATCGTCACCAAATCAGCCAATGACGCCGCAATGGCGCTCGGCGAGATGCTTGGTGGCTCGGAGGAAGGCTTTGCCCGCATGATGAACGACAAGGCGCGTGCGCTCGGCATGACACGCACGACCTATCGCAATCCCAACGGCCTGCCGAACACGGCGCAGATGACGACGGCACGCGATCAGGCGCGCCTTGGCATTGCCCTGCGCGAACATTTCCCGCAGTATTACGGCTTCTTTTCCGAGACGAGCTTTCGGTTCGGCAATCGCGTCATACCCGGTCATAATCATCTGATCGGCTCGGTTCGCGGTGTCGATGGCATCAAGACGGGCTATACGCGTGCCGCAGGCTACAACCTCGCGACTTCGGTGAAAGTGGACGGACGCTCCATCGTCGGCGTCGTCTTGGGCGGCGCTTCGACGCCGGCCCGCGACAATCAGATGCGCAAGCTGATCGCGGAATATCTGCCGCAGGCATCGACAAGGCACATTGCTTCGAATGTCATCGCGCAGACGCCGGCGACGACGCCGAATGTTCAGGCCGCAAGCGCCCGCATGGCGGACATCAACCGCGCAAAGATCAAGAACGATGAGACCGCGGAAGTCGTCGATACTCAACAGCCATCCAGCGCGGCAGCTTTTGCGGCGATAGCGCCCAAATCCGCCAATCCATTGCTCGCGGCCAAGCCGGCCCAACGCGCTGCCTCCGACGAGGTTGCTTCCATTACGCCTTCAGATGACGGCGATGAGGACGAGGTCGATACCGTCACGACTGCGTCGACGTCCAAGGCCGATACGAAGATCGTCAAGCTGCAACGGGCTGACAAGGCGGAAAAAGCCGAGAAGGTAGCAAAGGCAAGCAAGGCTGAGCGTGACCCGACCGGCTGGGTTGTGCAGATCGGCGTTTCTTCCAGCAAGGATGGTGCAAGCGATCTCCTCGATGCAGCCAGAAGCAAGGGCGGCAAGGCATTGCGCTCGGCGAAGCCCTATACGGTCGCCTTCGACGGCGGCTATCGCGCGCGCTTCGGTGGTTTCGATGATCAGAACTCGGCAATCAACGCCTGCAAGGCTCTCAAGCGGGCTGGCGTAAAGTGCTGGGCGAGTATGGAATAGAGGTGCGGCCTGAGTTTTCATGCCGCATTGCTTGAAGATCGGTCGGGTTTCTCTTGATGATGCCTGACCTTCCGGTCCCGGATGTCCATGGGGCCGGCCCTGAGTTTGTAACGTGTACGGGGACTTGAAATGGCAGTGAACGAGAACTTTCCCGGTTTCTCGCTCGATGGCGCGGGCAAGATGAAACCGAAGAGCTTTGCTCTTCATCCGTTGCATGAGGCGGCGATGCGTTTGGCGGACCTGGGTCTCAGCCGCTCGCGTTCACGCAACAAGACGAAAGACCTAATCGGCATCCTGCTTTGCCACGGCGCGCGCGCCTGGCGCTATTCGCAGCCGGAGGCACATATTCACATCCACATCACCGCGCCGAGCGGTCGATCACCGGTCCTGATGCGGCTGCGTTAAGCAGCCGCCATGCCTACAGCAAGCCGAGCTCGGAAAGTTCCCGCCGCAGGTCGGCAGGCAGCTCAGCGACACCGCCGAGACTATCGAGATCGCGCGGCACATCCTCCTGCGGCAGATAGCGCCAGCCCTGGAAGGGGCGACGCGGCTGACCGGTCGTTTCAATGACGCTTGGGTCAAGGATAAGCCGGCAACGCTGTATGCCTTCGGCGTCAGTGAAGGTCTCGATGCCGAGCAGCTTCTGTCGCGCCTGCACCTGCCCCTTGATCACCCAGTAAAGCGAGCCTCCATCCAGCAGGTCGTCGATGCGCTTCGGTACCATGCGCGTGGTATGCGTGGTGTGCGGCTCCAGCCCGGCAGCAATGGCATTCATCGCCCGCTCGGAAACCCATTCGCGCAGATCCTCGAGCGAATCCGCGCCCACGCACAATTTGATGAGATGCAAAGCCATAACGCCGTTGAAATCCTTTTGACCGGCAGCGTCAAGCTTTTCGCTGTCGACATCCACAAACTCGATATCATCCTTATCCGAACATGGAATGATTCTCGGAGATGTCGATGAATGGCGCCGACAATTACCCCGCCCGCGAATGGACAATGGCTGAAGAGCCGAGCGAGCTCGGATGGTCTCGCTCTGCCTTGGCAGAAGCTCATGAGTTTGCCGAGTCTATAGGGTCTTCCGCGATGATGATCGTGCAAGGTGGTTTGGTTGTAAGCGCCTGGGGTAACATTGCCGATGTGACGGGCATTGCCTCGATGCGCAAGAGCCTGCTCAGTGCGTTGATCGGCATACATGAAGCCGAAGGCACGGTTGATCTGGGTTTAACCTTGGCCGAGCTCGGAGTCGACGACTGCGAACCGGCGCTGACATTTTCGGAAAAGCAGGCAACTATCGAAGATCTTTTAATGTCGCGATCGGGAGTTTATCACGCTGCCGCCGATCAGGATCCCGCCACATTGCCACCTCGGGGAACTCACTCTGTCGGGGAGCAATGGTTCTACAACAATTGGAGCTTCAATGTTCTGGGGGTCATCCTCGAGCGGTTGACCGGGATTCCAATTGCCGAGGATTTTTCTCGCCGCATTGCTCTCCCGCTCCAGATGCAGGATTTCCAGCCGCAACATTTCTACTTCAAGACAGTTCCTCAATCCTCGCATCCTGCGTACAAAATCAGAATGTCGGCTCGTGATTTGGCTCGCCTGGGCCTGCTTCTTCTGAATGAAGGCCGATGGCGCGGTACCCAGATCATTCCGGCGGAATGGATAAGCAGAAGCGTCAAACCCTATACGGACCTCGGGCGTGGCGTGGGTTTCGGCTACAGCTGGTGGACCGGGCGATACGCATTACGGTCGACAACGATATCAGTTCGCGACCATAAGGAAGATATGCCGTTCTACTGGGCATCCGGTATGGGGCATCAGTATCTTATGGTCTTTCCGGCCATAGGAACGATCCTGATTCACAGGGTAGCCGATACCGCCAACGGTCCAAGCAATCAGCAGATCGAACAATTGCAGACCATGATCCTCGGCAGCCGTACGATCGGCGTGCCCCTGACCACGCCAATCACCAAATGATTTTCAATCTAGGCTAGGGTCTAAACCCGTATTGGGCACTCAGCATTCCACGACATTCACGGCAAGGCCGCCGGTCGAGGTCTCCTTGTACTTCTCGCTCATGTCGTGGCCGGTCTGGCGCATGGTTTCGATGCAGGCGTCGAGCGGCACGAAATGCTGGCCGTCGCCTTTGAGGGCAAGCGAGGCGGCGGTGACTGCCTTGACGGCGCCAAGCGCGTTGCGCTCGATGCAGGGCACTTGGACGAGGCCGGCGACGGGATCGCAGGTCATGCCGAGATGATGCTCCAGAGCGATTTCCGCGGCATTTTCGATCTGCTCGGGCGTGGCACCCATGACGGCGGCAAGTCCCGCAGCCGCCATCGCGGCCGCCGAACCCACCTCGCCCTGACAGCCGACCTCGGCGCCGGAGATCGAGGCATTGTGCTTGATGATGCCGCCAACGGCGGCAGCCGTCAGGAGGTAGTTATGGATACCGTCGCGGTCCCAATCCTCGTGGAAGTGCTGGTAATAGCGGATCGTCGCCGGGATGACGCCGGCGGCGCCGTTGGTCGGCGCGGTGACGACGCGGCCGCCGGCTGCATTCTCTTCGTTGACGGCCATGGCATAGACGCTCAGCCAGTCATTGGCGAGCAGCGGATTGATGCGGTTGCTGCGCCATTCCTCCTGCAGCTTGTCATGGATGGCGCGAGCCCGGCGGCGTACCTTCAAGCCACCCGGCATGATGCCGTCGACCTTCAAGCCGCGATCGATACAGCTGCTCATCGCGGCCCAGATGCGGTCGAGCCCGGCATCGAGATCATCGCTGCTCATGCGCGTTTCTTCGTTGGCGCGCTTCATCTGTGCGATCGAAAGACCCGAGCGCTCGGCCATTTCGAGCATCTGCTTGGCGGTGGCGAAGGGAAATGGGATGCGCTCGCCGGCCGCGGCCGGCTTCTTCTTGTCGGCGCGCATCTGTTCCAGCTCCGTATCGGTCACGACGAAGCCGCCGCCGACGGAATAATAGATGCGTTTGACGAGCAGGCGATCATCCTTGTCGAGGGCAGAGAAGCTCATGCCGTTGGCATGGCCCGGCAGCGGCACCTTCTTGTCGAAGATGAGATCGGTCTTGGGCTGGAACTGGTAGGCCGGATGGCCAGGCGGCGTGATGCGTCCGCTGCGTTCGACCTCGTCGATGATGGCATCCATATGGTCTGGGTCGACGTTGTCGGGCCGCTGTCCCATCAGGCCGAGAATGACGGCCCTGCCCGTGCCGTGGCCGATACCGGTATGGGCAAGCGAGCCGTGCAGGCTGACCTTGATCGAAGCGACATGCACGTTCGACGACGGGCGCGGCCACTCGTTCGACAGCAGCAGGTCCAGGAAGCGATTCGCGGCGGACATCGGCCCCATCGTGTGCGAGCTGGACGGTCCCACACCGATCTTGAAGACGTCGAAAACGGAAAGAAACATGGACCTTTGGTGCCTCCTCGGCAAATCGATTATGGTGAAGGCTACGCTATCGGGGCAACCTTGCACGGCGATCGACCGACATCGGATTTCATGGCAGCGACATTACATATAGGCATCGAGCGAGGCAAACAGAAGGCCATTGCGCCCGGCCAGAGCTGAGCTACAGTCGACATCGGATTGATCTGGAGAATCTGCCTTTATGACGACTGCCGACTATGTCGCCCTCGCCCTGTTCATTTTTCTCTGGGTTGCGTTGAACTGGATCACCGGCAGCGCCCGCTTCTTCAATCGCACCAGCCTGACATTGGCGATGAACGAACGCCGGCGCGAGTGGATTTACAATTCGCTGCGCCGCGACCTGAAGATGATCGATACGCAAATCCTGTCCGGCCTGCAGAACGGCACCGGCTTTTTCGCCTCCACCTCGATCTTCGCCATCGGCAGCTGCTTCGCCCTGCTCGGCGCCACCGACAAGGTCAACGCGTTTTTCTCAGATCTGCCTTTCATTCTCAATGGTGGCCGCACCGCCTTCGAGATCAAGGTGGCGGGACTGGCCTGCCTGTTCGGCTATGCCTTCTTCAAATTCGGCTGGGCCTATCGCCTGTTCAATTACTGCACCATTCTCTTCGGTTCCCTGCCGATGAGAGAGGACGCTATTCTCGATCCCGTGCGCGCCGAACACGCGGCCGAGCGCGTCGTCCGCATGAACATCATTGCCGCACGCAGTTTCAACGCCGGACTGAGAGCCATCTTCCTGTCGATCGGTTATCTCGGCTGGTTCCTCAGCCCCTATGTCTTTATGGTCACGACGATGTTCATCATCATCGTGCTGATCCGCCGACAGTTTTTTTCCGACGCCCGTCTGGCCATCATGGACAGCGATGTGCCATGACAAGGCCGCGTCCGTTCGAACCGGCGCCCACGATTTGAGTTCATGCCTGGAAGGACCCGCCAATGGTCGCTATCGCCGAGAGCGCCGATGCACCCGTAAAAACGCCCCGCATCGGCATTCTGGATACGGCGCGTGGCGTCGCCCTTCTGGCGATGGCAAGCTATCATTGCACCTGGGATTTCGAGTTTTTCGGCTATCTCGACGGCGGTACGGCAGAAACCGGATGGCTGAAATTTTACGCCCGCGCCATCGCCAGCACCTTCCTGTTTCTGGCTGGGTTCAGCCTCGTGCTCGCCAATACGCCCAGGATTCGCTGGCGCTCCTACTGGCGGCGCCTCGGCATGATCGTGGCCGCCGCCGCGGCGATCTCCATCGTGACCTTTTGGTTTATCGGTGCGGGATGGATCTACTTTGGGATCCTTCATTCGATTGCCGCCGCCAGCCTGATAGGCTTGCTGTTCTTGCGGCTGCCGGCCTTCGCAACTCTGCTGATCGCCGCTTTGCTGGCGGCCGGCATTGTCGTCGATAACGTCATTGCCCCCTTTGGGCTGCATTCCGCCGCATTCGATACGCCATGGCTCTGGTGGGTCGGCCTATCGGAGAGCCCCCAGCAATCGAACGACTACGTGCCGCTCTTCCCCTGGTTGACGCCATTTCTGTTCGGTCTCGGCGTCGCGCAGGTGGCAATGTCCTTCGGCTGGCTAGAGCGGCTGGCGACATTCGGCCCGGGCCGCAATCTGATTGCCCGCGCCGGCCGTCACAGCCTGATCTTCTATCTCGTTCACCAGCCGTTGCTGTTCGGTCTTGTCTATCTTCTGTCGCTGGTCGCCCCGGCTCCGCAGCAGGATCCGGCGGTCGGCTATATCGGGCAATGCGTGGCGTCCTGCACGCGCTCTGGCACCGAAGCCATGTGCCGCAGCTTCTGCCAATGCACGCTCGACAAGTTGCAGGCGCAAAATCTCTTCAAACCCCTGGAATCCGGGGCAATCAAGGCAGATAGCGATGAACGTGTAAGCCGAATCGCGATACAATGCACGGAAGAAGCGCAATGACAGGGTTATTCGATGAATGCCTATCGTTCGAAGTCGCTGAGTTTTCCGTGGCCGCCGCTACTCTATAGTCTTGCCGTCATTTCGGCGCTGTATCTTTATCGGGATTATCCTCTACCCTTGCCTTTTGCCTGGGCATTTCTCGCATGGTGCATAGGCGCTGCCCTGACCACTTTTGCGGTGACGCTGAACGTCTGGGCCGTCAAGACGCTGATGGAGAGGAAAACAACCGTGCTCACGCAGCGCTGCAGCCGGCATCTGGTGACGACGGGGCCATTTCGCTTCACCCGCAATCCGACCTATCTCGGCTATACACTGCTGACGGCCGGGCTTGGCCTGCTGATCGGCAATCTCTGGTTCGTGGCAATGGCGGCTGTCGCAGCGGCGCTGATGACACTTCTGGTCATCCGCTGCGAGGAAATGCATCTCCTTTCGCGCTTCGGCTGTGAGTTTGAATTCTACTGCAAGCATACGCGCCGGTGGCTTTGATCTGAGAATTGCCGATTCCGGCGCAATCAGGTCCCCACACCGATATCGGCCAGGCGACCAAGACAGGCCTCTTCGACATTGTCGAGCTCGGTTAGCGTATCGTCGATATCCTTGCGCTTCTGGCGCAGTTCGTCGCGCTTCTCGTCGACGCGCTTCATCAGCAGCTTCAGCTGACCGATCTCGCCCGGCGGTTCCTTGTAGACCTGGATGATCTCCCGGATTTCAGCGATGGTGAAGCCGATACGGCGGCCACGCAGAATTTCCATGATCAGACGCCGGTCGGCTGCGCGGAACAGCCGCGTGCGGCCCCTGCGTTCGGGGTGGATGAGGCCCTCGTCCTCGTAGAACCGCAACGTCCGGGTGGAAACCCCGAATTCCCGAGTGAGCTCCGTTATGCTATAATATCCGTCTACCAAGAATCCGCCCCTATCTGCCAGCGACCATAATATTGACTTTTACGTAATAGTCAATTTTCGTCCAGGAGGGCGATTTTGGCATTTCCACCTAGCGAAGCGCAAACCACCACGTCGCAAGGCCGAGAAATGCCAGATATCCGGTGCAATCCGTAACGGTAGTCACGAAGGCGGATGATGCGATCGCCGGATCGGCTCCGAATCGATGCAATAGCAAAGGCAGCAAAATGCCGCCGAGCGCGGCCGCGACAAGATTGATGATCATCGCCACGCCGATGACTATCCCGAGCTGGAAATCATGAAACCATAGCACCGCAATCGCCCCCATGATGACAGCGAACAATATGCCATTGAAAAGGCCGACGCTCGCTTCCCTGCGCACGACGCGGAAGGCGTTGTAGATATCGAGGTCGCCAGTGGCGAGCGCCCTCACCGTGACGGTCATGGTCTGAGTGCCGGCATTGCCGCCCATCGAGGCAACGATCGGCATGAGTACGGCAAGTGCCACCATCTTCTCGATCGCGCCGTCGAAAACATCAATAATGCTGGAAGCCAATATGGCCGTCATCAGATTGACGGCCAGCCAGACGAAGCGCGACCGCACCGTGGAGATGACATTATCGGACAGCTCTTCGTCACCGACACCGCCGAGGTGCTTGATATCCTCGTCGGCCTCTTCCTGAATGACGTCGACCACGTCATCGATCGTCAGTACCCCGACGAGGCGCTGGTTCTCATCGACGACGGCGGCCGACAGCAGGTCATATTGCTCAAAGATCTGAGCCGCCTCCTCCTGGTCCATCTCGGCCGGGATCGGATGCGATGTCTCGCGCATGATGCTCTCGACCTTGGCCTCAAGCTGCGCTCGCAGAATGCGATCGAGATCGATGCTGCCGAGCAGTTTGAAGCTCGGATCGATGACGAAGACCTGTGTGAAGGTTTCCGGTAGTTGCTCGCCTTCCCGCATGTAGTCGATCGTCTGCCCTACCGTCCAGAACGGCGGCACGGCGATGAACTCCGTCTGCATGCGACGGCCCGCGGACTGCTCCGGGTATTCCAAAGCGCGTCGCAGGCGAACGCGTTCCGTGAAAGGCAGTTGCGACAGGATCTCGTCGCGGTCTTCCTGATCGAGGTCTTCCAGAATGTAGACGGCGTCGTCCGAATCCAGCTCGCCGATACCAGCGGCGATCTGGTCGTTCGGCATCTGATCGACGATCTCCATGCGGATCGCCTCATCCACCTGCGTCAGCGCCGTCATGTCGAATTCGTCGCCGAGCAATCGGACAAGGGTCAGGCGCTCGGGCGGTGGCAACGCTTCCAGAAGGTCGCCGAGTTCGGATTCATGCAGCCTGACGACATGCCGCTCGATGACGGAACGATCGCCGCGATCGATCGCATCGCTGATCTCAGTCAGAAAATCCGAGCGTACCGCGCCATGTTCGTCGTAAATATCGGCGTCGCTGATCCCGTCTTCATCGGTCATCGTCATGAGCCGCCCCCGCCTTGCAATTCGTGATCGCTCCGCATTTCATCCCTCAGAGTGAAGGGAAAAAACTCATTGTCAACAATCGGATAGGCGGAATTGCTGATATTTCGTCTTTGATCGTCGAAGACGATGGCATCATCTCTTCCTTGCCCCTATTCTAAGCCAATCAACATCTCGTCCAGTCAATAGAGAGCGCTTTGCCGGTTCGTCCCATCATCCGTTTTCCCGATCCCTTGCTTCGAACCGCCTGCCCGCCGGTCACGGTCTTCGACGACAACCTACGCATGTTCACGGTCGATCTTTTGGACACGATGCGCGCCGCGCCCGGCGTCGGTATCACCGGTCCGCACATCGGCGTGCTCACGCGCGTTGTCGTGATCGAGCTCAGCCGCGAGGATAGTGTCCGCACCTACATCAATCCGGAGATCCTCTGGTCATCGGAGGAGACCATGCGGCATGTGGAAGGCAGTGTCTCCATGCCTGGAATGACCGAAGAGATCACCAGGCCGAAGGCCATTCGTTTTCATTATCAGGATATCGACGGTACGGCGCACGAAGCAGCGGCCGAAGGTTTTCTGGCCATCTGCATCCAGCATGAGATCGACCAGCTCGACGGCATATTTTGGCTCCAGCGGCTTTCAAAACTCAAGCGTGATCGCCTGGTAAAGAAATGGGAGAAGATGCGGAGCTGAAAGCGCTTCAAAATGAAACGGGCGCCACGAAGGCGCCCGCTCGATCGTCCGGTCAATCCGGAAATCAGCCCTTGAGCTTGGAGTTGCAGAGACTGTAGTAGCCGCCGCCCTTCTCGATCCACTTCAGGCCGCCGAGCGAATTCTTGGCCTTGTTGGCATTGTATGCGTCGACGCAGGTATGGAAACGGCCCTTGCCGGGGGTTTCGCTTGCATACTTCGGATCAACGCTTGCCGGGAAGCTGACGCCGGCCGGGGCAGCCATCGTCGGCTTTGCCGGCTCTTTGGCCGGCGGCTTGGTGGCGTCAGGCTCATTGGCGTCGACCTTGGCCGCAGCGGTCGTTGTCTTCGTGGTCTTCGGCGGCGTCGTCGCAGCAGGTGCGGTCGTTGCCGGCGCGGTCGTCGTCGTGGCGCTGGCGTCCGCACTGCACTGAGTGGCACGGAAGTCGTTCCACTTCTGGCCGTTCAAGGTACCAGCGGTCTTGGCTGCCTGATACTTGGCGCTGCACTCTTTCATGGTTAGCGCAGAAGCTGACGAAGCGAGGCCGATCGAGCCTACGACTGTGAGAGATGCTAGAGACATCAACAGGATGGCACGACTAGTCATTGGCATTTCCTCCGCTCTATGACGAATGTCGAAATTATTAATCGTATCGTCCCCATCGATTGTCAATCGACACGCGACTAGGAGGCGACGGATGACACCATATGCGGACGAAGATGAACGCAAACTGTACGAAAACAGCCATCGGGAAGAGCGGCTTGGCCTCGCTCTCAACCGTTGATGGGAATTCATGTCGTCGTCTGATTCGCGGCGAAACATATCCGCGCACGGGTTCGACGGCTCACAACAGATCGATTATTGCGGACGCGACCACGACTTCAGTTCCTGCCAATCCGACCGAGCAAAACAATGTTGTGTCTTGAGACGATCTTCGACCGATCTCCCGTTTGGCAATGATGTCAGCTAAATCTGCCATCCGATGTTCGTTGCCGGAGCCAGCGAGAAAAAAGGGAGAAGCGTAGGCGCGTGTCTGCTCGGGGGAGTCGGTCGCTATCACATCTGCAACGTCTGCAATATCGAGGCCCAGTTCGTATCCTCGTTGCGTTTTAGGCCCGACAGTATTGACATGCACACCAGGCTTCAAATCCGAAGCATGTATTATTGGCGTGCTGCTCGTCGTGGCGCAGATAACGATGTCAGCATCACGCGCAGCGTCTAGGACGCTCCCAACAGGCCTCACCTCAATACCGAGCTCCCGCTCCATCTCCTGGGCAAAGGTAGTACGGTTTTTCTCGTCTCTGCTATAGACGCGTGCCGACGTAATTTGCCGGACGGTGGTCGCTGCGGCCAGTTGAGTTCGCGCCTGAGCACCACTTCCGAGAATCCCAACAATTTTGGCATCAGGCGAGCTAAGATGCCGGATCGCGACGCCGCCAATTGCACCCGTTCGTATGTTGCCCAGGCGCTCGCCCAAGACAATTCCTTTGAGCTTCGCGTCTTCCACAGACCACACAGCGACGATCTGTGAATGCTCCACACCGTCGAACGTTTCATAAACCCGGAAGCCCGCAAGCGGCTTCTCACCCAACATTCCGCCGACTGTAAACACCAAATCGCCTCGGTTCGAAAACGAGACATGATGCCTGGGCGGAGATATCATTTGGTCCTGAGCTCTGGCAAGGAAAGCGGCATCCAAGGCATTGATTGCAACGCCCATAAGTTCGCTCCCAACCAAATCATCATCCCTGAGTATTTTCGTCACGGTTTGACCTCCGAACTGCTAAGGCATTGTGCAACCTCAACCGTACTTCGGGTCAATGGACCCACTTAAGAAAATCCATGCCTGGTAGAAATCCTGCACCGGAATCCGCTTTTTGATAGCAATTGCTGCAGAGTAGCGGGCATTTGACGTTCACGAGATCGTGCAATGAACCCAAGACTTGAAGTACGGACGCGCCGCCCTAACATCTCTAATGCAGTTCCCCTCTCTTGCCCTGGATGCTCTCCCTTCCAGGGCATTTTCTTTGCGAGCACAAATGATAAGTGCGCCTGATCAATGACAATCGTTCATTAATCATTACTGGCGTAACCGTTGGTGGCATTCAAAATTTTTGGAGCTACAAAATGCATAAACTCACCCTCGCAGCTATTTTGGCCGCTTCCACGATCATTGTGTCGGGACAGGCGTCCGCGGCTCCTCGCCATCATCACAAGCCCATTTGCCATACCGATCATCACAAGGTGAAGGTGCATGGAAAGTGGATCGTCAAGACCATCCGGGTTTGCAAGTAAAAACCAAGGGGCGGCTTAGCTAGGCCGCCCCTTCTCGTTAAGGCACAGCTACCCGGCCGCAAGACAAAGGCGCCGCGAAAAATGGCAACTATTACAAAATGACTAGCCATTCGCCCTAAGGATGCGTAGGGTATGGTCATCGCTGGTTACCGAACCCGCGGGACACCAGCGGCTGAGAGCGACACGCGCTCTCGCCTGCAGAGGTCAAGGAGCAATCGCATGACCTCGCATGACGATCGAGACAATATTCTCACCGACCAGAAGTTACACGATCTTCTTAAAGTGGAAGATGAGATGGATCGTCTGGCGGGATTGAAGCGCGACCTTCCGGTTGAGCCTGGACGGATTCGAGTTGAAGACCCGCAAGCGCCGTCCTCGTGAAAACGACCGCCGGTCGTTGACGGCAGGCTCCGGAATTAGACCGGATATTTCTTGATCACCGGTCACACTTCCTGCCATTTACCTGGCCTGAATTGTTTTCGCGCCCAGAGCCGAACCGCAGGCGGGGCGGTGGCGCGTGCAAATCATTCAAAAGCCATCAGAGCAGAGAAGACTAAACACGCGCTATCGGCGCATGCCTACCATGTCACGCCCCTTGTCACGCGACATCTTGCTTTTGGTCATGTAAGCAGCCTCTCACTTTGTGGTTCGAGGCAAAGATGTTCGAGGAGCGAGATGATGTCGACTTCGATTTTGACCGCTTTGACGGTATGTGCAGGCGCAATCACTGTAGCGCTGATGGTAGTTCAATTCCTTCATTGATCTCAGGGGGCAGGCTAACTCGGCGTGTCGACATACCTTCCCTATGGCCTGCTGGAACTCCCGACTGCGCATCGCGTTACAACGTCAGGAGGATACAACCATGAACACGCCCACGTCGACCACACCCCCAATCCTGGCTCCGGAGCTCGGACTGCCTAACCCGATACAGCCTCTGCCGAATCAACCACTTGATTTGAAAGCTTCGGACGATAGCGAAAAGGAAGCCTATGAGCGTGGGGCGGAGGCAGGCAAACGGGAGGAAGAGAGCGAGAAGAATCCTTATCCGGAGGGAAGCAAACTCGCCAAGGCCTTTGAACACGGCTATCTGGATGGGCAAAAGCTGCGATCAAACGACAAGCCTCCGGAGCATTAGAATCGCTGCCACGCCTCGAAGACGACTTCTGTAGCCGCGCCAGAGGGATTGAGTTTTTCATTGGTCCTTGACTCCGACTCGGAATGAGAACATTTTGAGAACAAATCAAGGAAAACATCATGGCGATCGCCGAGAAATTCATTGTCCTGCCGTACAAAAAGAACCGCGGAAATCTTGTTCCGGCTGAGATGCGTCAGGCCTCGAATGCGATGAGCGCCGAAAAGATCGCGACGGCGATGTCGTCACGCTTTGTCGGCGTGGCTGCCTACGCGGTCATGGTTGACGATGAGACCGGCGACATGACGTCCCCTCGCCTGCTGATCCAGCATGGTGAAATCGCGGATCTCAACGCCGCCTGAAATTGACTGACAATGTGGTAATGCGAACCGCCGTTCTGCGACGGAACGGAGATGTGCGTCGATGAGTGCCGAATCCCCTCTGGCTCCTGAGGAATCCGATTTCGATCCGATCGAAGCGATCCTTGCAGCCCATGATGGCGATGCGCGAGCCGCGATCGGCGACCTCGTGGAACGCATCCAGCACCTTCGCCACCAGCTTTCACTCGCGTCCGCCGCAATGAGCAGGGGCATGACGCGCGGCTGGTCGCCAAGCTTGGATCAAAGCTGACGGACCAGGACGATGGCGAAGCGGCCTCGAACGAATCGGCGGACGCTTAACTGATTGAGTTCACATGAAATAAGGCCGCTCTGTTTTAACTGTTTTTTGGCCTGGCCGCAAAAATGCCGCCGGCAATAAATATGCCAGTTCGGCATAAATCAGAAAATAATAAATAATTCCAATAGATCTATGATACACTGCGGAGGCTTAGAAAATAATCATAAAAAGGAGCATTTCCGTGAAACAATTTTATTTCACACTCAATCGCCGGCAATGCACTGTTTTCCTGATTGAAACGTCAGTTCTCACAGCTGGGCTTGTTGCTCTGTTCTCCGGCCTCTCGATACTGAAGTAGTAAGTCGGCGATACCGGATACTTTGCGCCGGTCAGGTTCTCCAAAAATCAATCAGGGATGACGACAATGATCAGACATCGACCAGTTCGCAGACGATTCAAATGCCCAATCAGCGAAAAGACCGGAACTGTGTTCGCCGACATCAGCTCCGGCAACATCCGAGTGCGGATGGAGAGGGCTGCACTTCTCAAAGCTCTCCGAATTGAGCGTGATCGACCAACGCGACCGCAGCGCGCGAGCTAGTTCAAGCGCGCAGACGACAAAAACCACGACAACGACAGTCTTCGCTGCGAACACACTGCTCACGGTTCAAATGTTGTGCCGGGATGCCGGCATAGGCCAGCGATCCGCCCAGAGCGTGCGCAAAGAACTCGCCGAGTTCAGGTGCAGCCAAAACTAACAAAATCTATACGGGGAAAGTTGAGGCCGAACTCTTGCGCAAGAAGCGCTAGAAGAGGTCGAGGTGTCCCAGGCGTTTTTCGGATGGGACACTTCGAATGAAGAACAACGACAGCGTCGTTGTCTTTGGTGCGGTCGAGAAGACTCGAACTTCCACGGGTTGCCCCACAGCGACCTCAACGCTGCGCGTCTACCAATTCCGCCACGACCGCATCGTGGTAGGGCCGGATTGCTCCGGCGCGGCTGCATGTAGCAAAAGCATCCGGGGGGCACAAGAGCGATGTGTCAGTTTTTTTAAATTCCTTCACAGCTCCTCGGATTGCGGCTTCGGAATTACCTGGCAAGCGCCGTAGATGTTTGAATTTCCGCCTGAATACCTCCATATGTGGACAACCCGTCGGCGCGCCGGATTTCCACATGAGCGGTCTGCCGGATGGGCGCAAAGGACTGGCTCATGCTTCGCACTGAACTCTCACATCAAATGTTTCCCGTCGAAGGCACCTCGCCCGTACGCTGGCGTATCGCCGATGGCCTGGTGCCCTATGACGAAGCGGTGGCGACCATGGAAGCGGAAGTCGCCGCGATAGCCGATGGGCGTGCACCGGAACTCGTCTGGTTGGTGGAGCATCCGCCACTCTATACGGCGGGCACCAGCGCCAATGCCGCCGATCTCGTCGAGCCGGATCGTTTTCCGGTTTTTGCCACGGGACGTGGCGGTGAATACACCTATCACGGGCCCGGCCAGCGCGTGGCCTATGTCATGCTGGACCTGAAGTGTCGGCGGCAGGATATCCGCGCCTTTGTCGCCTCTCTCGAGGAAGTCATCATCCGCACCCTCGAATCGATGAATGTTCGTGGCGAGCGGCGCGAGGATCGCGTCGGCGTCTGGGTGAGGCGCCCGGAGCGGCCGGTGCTGCCGGATGGCACCATGGCCGAGGACAAGATTGCCGCCCTTGGCATTCGCGTACGCAAATGGGTGACGTTTCATGGCCTTTCGCTCAACGTCGATCCCGATCTTGGCCATTTCTCCGGCATCGTGCCCTGCGGGATCTCCGCCTACGGCGTTACGAGCCTAGTCGATCTCGGCCTGCCGGTCATGATGGCGGATGCGGATATCCGTCTGCGCGAGGCTTTCGAGCAGGTATTCGGCGAGACCGTCAACGACTCTTAATGCGCAATGTCCTTGCTGACGTTGCGCAGCCTGATCTGATGGTCGAGCCGTTCGATCTGGCGAGTGGTTGTCTCGATCAGCCGGCCGATTTCCTCGTGGGCCGTCCGCAAACGGGAAAGCTCGTTCCTGACGGCTTCCAGCGCGCGTTCGTCACTATCCTCGCCGGGGCCGTCGCCTGCCCCCGTCATCAGCCATGCGGGAGAGACGCCGAATAGAACCGACATCTTGACCAGAGCGGACGCCTTGGGTTCGGAGCGGTCCGATTCCCAGGCAAGCATCGTTTCTTCGCTGACGCCGAGCTGGCTTGCCAGCGTCTCCAAGCTGATGCCGGCGGCGTCGCGGGCCATGGAGAGCCGCCCGCCCAGGGTATCGTCGCCCTCATCCGAAAAAATGGTCGTCTCTTGTTCTGTCTTGAACATCGGTGCGATCCCTTTCCTGGCCGCGCCGGCGAAATTCTGCGGCGCGCTTATGTTTTAGCCGGTTCCGAAGGCTGAGATAGGTCTAAGGGCGTCATCTCGCCACCATGATCTGTCCCAATTGGCAAAGTTTGAACTTTGCGGCGCATCGGATCGCTTCTTGATTGCATGCCGTTCCTGTGTTTGATGGCAGCCCATGTCCGTCGCTTCAGCCGCTCCCACCCAGCAAAACCCGCTTCAAGGCATGACGATCATGGCGAGTGCCATGATCATATTGCCGACGATGGACGCGATCGCCAAATACATGGCGAGTTTCGAAGGCATGTCGCCCGGCCAGGTGACGTTCTACCGCTTCTTCTTCCAGATCGTCTGCATGCTGCCGCTGCTCGTGACCGTCTCCGGCCGGGCGGCTTTCTCAGCGAAGCGGCCCTGGCTGAACCTCTTGCGGGGCGCTCTGCATGGGGCTGCAAGCCTGCTCTTCTTCGCAGCCGTAAAATACATGCCGCTTGCCGATGTCTTTGCGATCTATTTCGTCGAGCCGTTCATGCTCGCGGCGCTTTCGGCCCTGTTCCTCGGCGATAGGGTCGGCTGGCGGCGCTGGCTGGCGATCGTCGTCGGTTTCGGCGGCGCGATGATCGTCATCCAGCCGAGTTTCGAGATTTTCGGATTGAAGGCGCTGCTGCCTGTGGCCTGCGCCTTCCTCTTTGCGCTCTATCTGTTCATGAATCGCGCGGTCGGCGAAGCGGATTCGCCGTTGACGATGCAGATCATGGCCGGTGTCGGCGGCACGCTGTTCATGACATTCGCTCTGCTGGCGGGCTCGTCGGCCGGTATTGCGGATTTCGAGCCTTCCCTGCCCGTCTCCGGGCTCGGTCTCGTGCTCCTGCTGATTCTCGGCTCGATTTCAGGCTACGCGCACATGCTCGTCGTCAGAGCCTTCCGGCTGGCGCCGTTGTCGCTGCTGGCGCCCTTCCAATATTTCGAGATTATCTCGGCCACCATCCTCGGTTATGCGATCTTCGGCGATTTTCCCAATCTTTCCAAATGGATCGGCATCGCGATCATCGTCGGCTCCGGCCTGTTCATCATCTGGCGGGAGCGCGTGCAGTCGCGATCGGCTAAATCCGCTTGAGCACGCGCATCTTGCACATGGACCGACGGCGCAATTTATGGCTAAAACACTGACACAGCAGACGTATTGGGCGGAGTTCGCATGTTCAAGAAAATCCTGATCGCCAACCGCGGCGAGATCGCTTGCCGCGTGATCAAGACGGCGCGCCGGATGGGCATCCTGACGGTTGCCGTCTATTCCGATGCCGATCGGGATGCCCTGCATGTCGAGATGGCCGACGAGGCCGTCCATATCGGCCCTGCTCCGGCCGCGGAAAGCTATCTCGTTGCTGAAAAGATCATAGCAGCCTGCAAGGAGACTGGAGCGGAAGCGGTTCATCCAGGCTACGGCTTTCTCTCCGAGCGTGCGTCCTTCTGCTCGGCGCTGGAAAAAGAGGGCATCGTCTTCATCGGCCCGAAGCCGAAGGCGATCGAAGCCATGGGCGACAAGATCGAATCGAAGAAATTCGCCAATGCCGCCAAGGTCTCCACCGTCCCTGGACATCTCGGCATCATCGATGATGCCGATCATGCCGAAAAGATTGCCGGCGAAATCGGCTATCCCGTGATGATCAAGGCATCCGCCGGCGGTGGCGGCAAGGGCATGCGCATCGCCTGGAGCAAGGATGAGGTGCGCGACGGCTTCGATCGTGCCCGTTCGGAAGCGAAAAGCTCCTTTGGCGACGACCGCGTCTTCATCGAGAAATTCGTTGTCGACCCACGCCACATCGAAATCCAGGTGCTGGCCGATGGCCACGGCAATGTCGTCTATCTCGGCGAGCGCGAATGTTCGATCCAGCGCCGGAATCAGAAGGTGGTCGAGGAAGCACCCTCGCCTTTTCTCGATGAAGCAACACGAAAGGCCATGGGCGAGCAGTCGGTTGCACTCGCCAGAGCCGTGGATTATCAGAGCGCCGGCACGGTCGAGTTCATCGTCGACCGCGACAGAAATTTCTATTTTCTCGAAATGAACACCCGCCTGCAGGTCGAACATCCCGTAACGGAACTCGTGACCGGCGTCGATCTTGTCGAACAGATGATCCGTGTCGCCGCTGGCGGAAAGCTGCCTTTCAAGCAGGAAGACATCAAGTTGAACGGCTGGGCAGTGGAAAGTCGCCTCTATGCCGAGGATCCCTACCGCAATTTCCTGCCTTCGATCGGCCGTCTGACGCACTACCATCCGCCGCGCGAAGGCAAACGCGGCAAATCCGTCGTCCGCAACGACACCGGCGTCTTCGAAGGCGCCGAAATTTCCATGTATTACGATCCGATGATCGCCAAGCTCTGCACCTGGGCTCCATCTCGGCTGGAGGCGATCGAGGCCATGGGCGAGGCGCTGGACGGTTTCGTCGTTGACGGCATCGAACACAACATGCCGTTCCTGTCGGCGCTGATGAAGCATCCGCGCTGGCGCGAGGGGCGTCTTTCCACCGGCTTCATCGCCGAGGAATATCCGCACGGTTTTGCTCCGATGGCGCCGGATGAGAGCCAGGCTGCCCTCCTTGCCGCAATCGCCCTCTCCTGCAGCCTGGTCGAATCCAACCGTCGCGAACGCTATGCCGACAGGCTGCGCCCCACGGCGGGACCGCTGCGGGAGAACTGGGTGGTCAAGCTCGGCGCCGATTACCTGTCCGTGGGGCTGCTGGATGGCGTGTTGACCATTCCATTCGAGATGGACATGCAGATAGGGGGAGAGACCGTGACGGTCGCGACCGATTGGCGTCCGGGCGACGCCGTATGGGTTGGCACAGTCGCCAAACATAGGATCACTGCCCAGATCCGCCCCGTGCTGAACGGCCTGCGCATCGACTGGCAAGGCATGTCCGTCAGGGTCAAGATCTTCACGCCTCGCCAGGCGGAGCTCGACAAGCTGATGCCGGTAAAATTGCCGCCCGACACGTCGAAGCTGCTCCTTTGCCCAATGCCCGGTCTTGTCGTCGCCATTGCCGTCGCCGAAGGCCAGGAAGTCAAGGCCGGCGAGACTCTCGCCATTGTCGAGGCAATGAAGATGGAGAACGTTCTGCGCGCCGAACGTGACCTGACCGTCGGCAAGATCAACGCCAAGCCCGGTGAAAGCCTCGCCGTCGATGCCGTCATCATGGAATTTGCCTGATCAAAATACGGCATTAATTTCGCTTGAGCCGTCCCGCGCGCCCATGCCAATGTCCGCGCGAACCAAAACATTGCAGGAAGGGATGAAACGATGGATGTACGTGCTGCAGTAGCAGTTCAAGCCGGCAAGCCGCTCGAGGTGATGACGGTTCAGCTCGAAGGGCCGAAGGCGGGCGAAGTGCTGATCGAGGTGAAGGCGACAGGCATCTGCCACACCGACGATTTCACGCTGTCGGGCGCCGATCCCGAGGGCCTGTTTCCCGCCATCCTCGGCCACGAGGGCGCCGGCATCGTCGTCGACGTCGGCCCGGGCGTCACCTCGGTGAAGAAGGGCGATCACGTCATTCCGCTTTACACGCCGGAGTGCCGCGAATGCTATTCCTGCCTGTCGCGAAAGACCAACCTCTGCACCTCGATCCGCGCCACCCAGGGACAGGGCCTGATGCCCGATGGCACATCGCGCTTCTCGATCGGCAAGGACAAGATCCATCACTACATGGGCTGCTCGACCTTCGCCAACTTCACCGTCCTGCCGGAGATCGCGCTTGCCAAGGTCAATCCCGACGCACCCTTTGATAAGATCTGCTACATCGGCTGCGGCGTCACCACAGGCATCGGCGCGGTCATCAACACCGCCAAGGTCGAAATCGGCTCGACCGCTATCGTCTTCGGTCTCGGCGGTATCGGTCTCAACGTGCTTCAAGGCCTGCGCCTTGCCGGCGCCGACATCATCATCGGCGTCGATATCAACAATGATCGCAAGGCCTGGGGCGAAAAGTTCGGTATGACGCATTTCGTCAACCCGAAGGAGGTCGGTGACGACATCGTGCCCTACCTCGTCAACCTGACGAAGCGCAACGGCGACCTGATCGGCGGTGCCGACTATACGTTCGACTGCACGGGCAACACCAAGGTCATGCGTCAGGCGTTGGAAGCCTCGCACCGCGGCTGGGGCAAGTCCGTTATCATCGGCGTCGCCGGCGCCGGCCAGGAAATCTCCACCCGTCCATTCCAGCTGGTCACCGGTCGCAACTGGATGGGCACCGCCTTCGGGGGCGCGCGTGGCCGCACCGATGTGCCGAAGATCGTCGACTGGTACATGGAAGGCAAGATCCAGATCGATCCGATGATCACCCACACCATGCCGCTCGAAGACATCAACAAGGGCTTTGAGCTGATGCATTCCGGCGAAAGCATCCGGGGCGTGGTGGTTTACTAATAGCCGCCAACAGAGTTGCATGCGGTGGATGAGTTAATCACCGCATGCTATTTGAATTATTGAAGTATCCTATGATTTATGTCGATGCCGATGCCTGTCCGGTCAAACCGGAAATTCTGAAAGTTGCCGAACGTCACGGCATCGAAGTGACGCTTGTCGCCAATTCCGGATTGCGCCCGTCGCGGGATCCGATGGTGCGGAACGTCATCGTCTCCAATGCTTTCGATGCCGCCGACAACTGGATCGCCGAGCATGCCGGTCCCGGCGATATCGTCGTCACGGCCGATGTGCCGCTCGCCGGGCGTTGCGTCGCCACCGGCGCGCTGGTGACCGGGCCGACCGGCCGGGTGTTCGACGTCGCCAATATCGGCATGGCAACCGCCATGCGTGATCTCGGCGCGCATCTTCGTGAGACCGGCGAGAGCAAAGGATACAACGCCGCCTTTTCGCCGCGCGACCGCTCGACCTTCCTCGAAACCTTCGACCGGCTGTGCCGGCGTGCAAAAGCACATCAATCATCGCCTGGAGACCAGTCTTGAACATCATTTCCCAGAACACCGCCTTCGGCGGCATGCAGGGCGTCTTTTCGCACGAATCGGAGGCCTGCAAATGCGAGATGACGTTCGCAGTCTTCGTGCCGCCGCAGGCAATCAAGGAACCCCGCCCTGTCGTCTGGTATCTCTCCGGCCTTACCTGCACCCACGCCAATGTCATGGAGAAGGGTGAGTATCGCCGCATGGCTGCCGAGCTCGGCCTGATTGTCGTCTGCCCGGACACCAGCCCGCGCGGCAATGACGTGCCGGATGAATTGACCAACTGGCAGATGGGCAAAGGCGCCGGCTTCTATCTCGATGCCACCGAGATGCCCTGGGCCGAGAACTACCGGATGTATACCTACGTCACGGAGGAATTGCCTCACCTCATCGCCAAGCAGTTCCGCGTCGACATGAGCAAACAGGGCACTTTCGGCCATTCCATGGGTGGTCATGGCGCAATGACCATCGCGCTCAAGAATCCAGACCGCTTCAGGAGCTGCTCCGCCTTCGCGCCCATCGTCCAGCCTTCGACGGCCGATTGGTCGGCTCCGGCCTTCGACAAATATCTCGGCGCCGACAAATCGGCCTGGAGACAATACGACGCGTGCTCCCTCGTCGAGGACGGCGCCCGCTTCCCGGAGTTCCTGATCGATCAGGGCAAGGCCGACAGCTTCCTTGAAAACGGCCTGCGTCCCTGGCTGTTCGAAGAGGCTGTCAAAGGCACCGGCATCGGCCTGACGCTACGCATGCACGAGCGCTATGACCACTCCTACTACTTCATCTCCAGCTTCATGGATGATCACCTGAGATGGCACGCCGAACGGCTGGCATGAAACGGGTGGCATGGCAGCTATGCGCTCAATAGCTTGAAAAGCTCGTTTGGCAGAGGCATATGGTAACCCGCGCAGACGGCTGCGGCGGCCGATATCCTTTCATCGGCGGTAACATCCGCGGGGACGGCCTCGCTCTGAATAAAGGAGCGTAACATGGCTTGGTTCCTGCTTTTTCTTGCAGGCTTGTTTGAAATCGGCTGGGCAGTCGGCCTGAAGTATACCGACGGCTTTACACGGCCGATGCCGACTGCTTTCACCATCGTATCCATGATCATCAGCATTGTGCTGCTCGGCCTTGCGGTAAAGACCCTGCCGATGGGCACGGCCTATGCTGTTTGGACCGGCATCGGCACGGTCGGCACCGTATTGTTAGGCATATGGCTGCTCGGCGATCCCGCAACCCTCGTCCGCGTGGCCTGCATCGCCCTGATCGTCACAGGCATTGCCGGCCTCAAGCTCGCCACCTGACAAGGTACGGTCACCGGCGCTGGCGATTGTCCAGCGCCCAATCCCCGGGACCGGCAAACACCAGAAACAGGAAGATGAAGCAGAACAGCACTGCGCCATCTCCTTGATTGTTGGCCGGGAAGAAGTCGATCTGCATATGCACCATAAAATAGGCAATCGCCATTTCGCCGCTAAGGAGAAAGGCAATGGGGCGGGTGAACAGCCCAAACAGGATAAGGACGCCGCCTACGAGCTCGATTGCACCTGCCACGAAGAACAATGTCGTGATCGTGAAGGGTGCAGGGGGAAAGCCGAAAAGTTTTTGGGTGCCGTGCTCGATGAACAACAGGGCTGTAATAACCCGCAGGATTGCCAGTGCGGTTGGCTGATACGGCGACAAGCGCTCGAAAACCGACATGAAGATCTCCGTTCGAAATAGAATGCAGAAGAGATCTTGCCGACAAGGCTCCCTTTCCGCTGACAACGGAATCAACACGCGAAAGAGAAAATTATTCGCCGGGCATGGCGATCGTCCAAGCCCGGCGATGACATTGACTACTTCTTGCGATTGTCGACGGCCACAAGGCCGGGACCCGCAAAGATCAGGAACAGGAAGACGAAGCAGTAAAGAATAGCTGCGTCGCCGCCATTGTTGGCCGGGAAGAAATTCTTCGGATAATGCGCCATGAAATAGGCGACCGCCATGTTGCCGCAAAGGATGAATGCGACGGGGCGGGTAAAGAAACCGACGATTGTTGCCAAGCCGCCGACGATCTCGATGATACCCTGAACCAGAAGCAGGGTCGGCAGTGGGCTTGGGAATTGGCCACCTGGCGGAAAGCCGAAAAACTTCTGTAGGCCATGTTCGATGAACAGCACGCCGGTGACGACACGCAATACAGTAAGAGCATAGGGCTGATATTGATTCAGCCGATCGGAAAGCGCCATTTTAAACTCCAGTTTTAACTCCCCCAGAAGCAAGCATTAGAGCGGCCGCCTCTGAACGTGAAAACACGGATTCTGACGTCCAATCAATTTTCCGTGTGGAATCCGTGACTTGCTGTCACATGCTCACAGTGGAATGTTGTCGTGCTTCTTCCAGGGATTGGTCAGGTCCTTGTTGCGCAGCATCCGCAAGCCCTGCGCCAACCGGCGGCGGGTGGAACGCGGCATGATCACTTCGTCGATATAACCACGCTCGGCTGCGACGAAGGGCGACAGGAAACGGTCCTCATACATCTTCGTATGGGCCGCTATTTTCTGGGGATCAGCGATATCCTTGCGGAAGATGATCTCGACGGCGCCCTTGGCGCCCATGACGGCAATCTGCGCCGTCGGCCATGCATAGTTGAGATCGCCGCGTAGATGCTTCGAGGCCATGACGTCATAGGCGCCGCCGAAGGCCTTGCGGGTGATGACGGTGAGCTTCGGCACCGTCGCCTCGGCATAGGCGAAGAGCAGTTTGGCGCCGTGCTTGATCAACCCGCCATATTCCTGCGCCGTCCCTGGCAGGAAGCCGGGCACATCGACGAAGGTGACGATCGGGATATTGAAGCAATCGCAGAAGCGCACGAAGCGCGCCGCCTTGCGCGACGCATCGCTGTCGAGCACGCCGGCGAGCACCATCGGCTGATTGGCGACGAAGCCGACCGTGGCTCCCTCGATCCGCCCGAAGCCGCAAACGATGTTCTTGGCGAAGCTCTCCTGTATCTCGAAGAAATCGCTCTCATCCGCTACCTTGAGGATCAGTTCCTTGATGTCGTAGGGCTTGTTGGCATTGGCCGGGATCAGCGTGTCGAGCGAGGTATCGGGCTCGGTGACGGATTGATAGCACTCGATCTCCGGCAGAGCCGCAGTATTCGATTGCGGCAGGAAATCGACGAGGCGGCGCACCTGCAGCAGCGTATCGACATCATTGTCATAGGCGGCGTCGGCAATCGAGGATTTCGTCGTGTGCACGGAGGCGCCGCCGAGCTGTTCGGAGGTGACGGTCTCGTTTGTGACGGTTTTCACCACATCCGGCCCGGTGACGAACATGTAGGATGTATCGCGCACCATGAAGATGAAATCGGTCATGGCGGGCGAGTAGACATCGCCGCCGGCGCAGGGACCCATGATGACGGAAATCTGCGGGATGACGCCGGATGCAAGCACGTTGCGCTGAAACACTTCGGCATAGCCGCCGAGTGCGGCCACGCCTTCCTGAATGCGGGCGCCGCCGGCGTCATAGATGCCGATGATGGGCGCGCGGTTCTTCAGCGCCATATCCTGTACTTTGGTGATCTTTTCCGCATGTGCTTCTGAAAGAGACCCACCGAAGACGGTGAAATCCTTGGCAAAAATGAAAACGGTGCGCCCGTTGACCGTACCCCAGCCGGTCACGACGCCATCGCCGGCAACCTTGCTCTTGTCCATGCCGAAATCGGTCGAGCGATGCTCGACGAACATGTCGAACTCCTCGAAGGAACCCTCGTCGAGGAAGATGTCGATGCGTTCGCGGGCCGTGAGCTTGCCTCGCGCATGCTGCGCATCGATTCGCACCTGACCGCCGCCGAGCCTTGCGACCTCACGACGACGCTCCAGTTCCTGCAGAATTTCCTTCATGAGGCCCTCTCTCCTTCGCTGCTCGGGCTTAGCACGACGCGAGCGCGGTTTGAAGCTGCCGGCTCAGTTCGCCAGCCGTGGCATGGTCAGTGAAAAGATGGAGCGGACGCGAGCAGCGATATCTTCCGCCATCAGTTCATCGGCCGTGGCAGGATCGGGAGCCACCGTTCTTATTTCAAAGGATGCCATGGCCACCACGGAGCCACCGTCCAACGCCGCTGCGTCGATGTTGACCTTGGCGCTGCTGCGATCTCGGTTGAAGCCGCGCGCCTTGCGAACATCGGTCAATCGGATGGTGATAGCGACCTGCGGCAACGTCGTGCTGTGGGCCGTTGCGGCGATCGAGGCGTTCACGCGATCATTGGTGGCGGCAATCAGCGCCGGCGATACCGGCGGCAAGGCCTGATCGGCCACCACAGTCGCGCTGCGAACGTCATAGGTTGGAGGAGGAGGATCAACGGACCAGCTCGAGCACGCAGCCAGAGCCAAACATCCCACGAGCGCCAATACGGCCCCCGGCCTCAACAACAACATGATCCCTGCCCCGACTTCCAAATCCGCAAGATACGAAGGCTGTTATAAAGGACTGGAAATCAACAATATTCAACTGCGCAGTGCAGAAAAAACGTCGGTTGCCGCCTGAAATTCCTCGAAGCGTTGCGCGCGGCGGTGCTCGGCTTCCTCATCGCTGCCCCAATGTTCGATCGTCCAGTCTTCATCGAGATGCGCCAACGACCAGACGTCGGCAAGCGGCAGCCAGCCCTCGGCAAAGGCGAGCGCCAGGATCGCGGAGCCGGTCATGCTCGTGATCGTATGCAGGCTCGCAAGCTCCATGGGCGTATCGTATTTGCGCAATGCCGCGGCGAAGGCGGAAATGGCCTCGCGGGGCTGCTGCTGGTGAATGACGCCCTCGGCCAGAATGAAGCGAGCACCGATCTCGCGTGCCGCCCATTCGATCACCGGGTTCCAGCGCTCCGACTGCCGCGCGACCAGCCGCTCCGGCTCATTGGCGCGATAGCAAAGGAGATCGCTGCCGGAAAAGCGCACGATTTCGTCGAACACAGCCTGGCTTTCGGTCGCCACACCATCGATGGCGCTGTTGACCAGACGGGTGACCGGCATTGTTGCTGGATCGATGACGTCGACTTGTCTCGCCCATTCGGCCGCCACCAGCTTGGCAAGCGCTTCCGTCGGCAGGGCCAGAGAATGCCGCGCCGGCGTCTTGACCACCTTGCCGTCGAGCGCAATGGCGTGACCGTCCTTGCCCGGGTTGATTGTCACGTCCTTGTAGAAGCGCTTCGGCAAGGGTCTCTTCATCTGGATCTGCGCGCGGCGGATCGGATCGGGATGGCTCAGCCCCTCGGAAAGATCGTTCAACAGGTCGCGCATGGCGTCACCTCAGAGAATATGGCTCAACAGGTCGTTCGGATGGTGGGCAATCGCATCGGCGCCGGCAGTCAGCAATTCCTCTACCGAAGCGTAACCCCAGGATACGCCGATGGCGGTCGCGCCGGCAGCCTTTGCCATCTGCATGTCGTAAACGGCATCGCCAATGACGATGGTGTCGTGCGGATCCATGCCGGTTTCGTCGCAGCATTCCGCCACCATGGCCGGATGCGGCTTCGAGGGGCAATCGTCGGCAGTACGCGACACCACGAAATAGGGCGCAAAACCGTTGGCTTCAAGAATATGGATAAGACCACGACGGGACTTGCCCGTCACGGCACCGAGCAGCAATTCGTCGCGGGATGCGAGAGTCTCGATCAGCGGCTTGATGCCGTCGAAGAGCGGCGTCTGCATATCCGCCTCGTCGCGCACGCCGGGAAAGATCGACTTGTAGTGCGCGGTCATGGCAATCGCCTCGTCATCGACATGCGGCTTGCCCTGCATGCGGGAAACCGCGATATCCAGGCTGAGGCCGATGATCGCCTTGGTGGCGGAAACATCGGGGCGCTTGTAGCCAAAGGCAACGAATGTCCGCGCCATGACCTCGTGGATCAGCCGCACGCTATCGACCAGCGTGCCGTCGCAATCGAAAAGAACGAGTTTCATTCGTCGTCCGGCTCCCCTGCCGATGCCATGTCGAGACCGAGAAGGTTCCATGTCTGCACCATGTGCGGCGGCAGAGGTGCCGTAACGCGCAGGCGGCCGCCATTGGGATGCGGAATATCGATATGGCGGGCATGCAGATGCAGACGCTTCTGGACACCGCCAGGGAAATCCCAGTTCGGATCGTCATCGAAATATTTGGGGTCGCCGATGATCGGATGACCTATATGCAGCGCATGGACGCGGAGCTGGTGCGTGCGGCCGGTATAGGGCTCCATCTCCAGCCAGGCGAGGCTCTGCGCTGCCATTTCGAGCACGCGATAATAGGAGATGGCGTGATCCGCGCCCTCCTCCCCATGCTTGGCGATGCGCATGCGATCGCCATCGGGTGTTGCCTCTTTCACCAGCCAGGTCGAAATCTTGTCCTCGTGCTTGCGCGGCACACCCTTGACCAACGACCAATAGGTCTTCTTGGTGTCGCGCTCACGAAAGGCCGCAGTCAGCTTCTGCGCCGCGCCGCGGGTGCGGGCAACGACGAGGACGCCGGATGTGTCGCGGTCGAGGCGGTGCACCAGGCGTGGCTTTTCGCCCTTCTTGCTCGTCCATGCCTCCAGCATCTTGTCGATATGACGGGTAAGGCCAGAACCGCCCTGCACGGCGAGGCCGGCCGGCTTGTTCAGCACAAAGACCTTCTCGTCTTCGTGCAGCAGCATGCGCGCAAGAAGCTCGCCGTCACCGGCGTGTTTAAGGTCATTGCCACCGATGGGGCCGCTCTTCAGGGCCTTGGCGTCGACGTCGAGAGGCGGCACGCGCACCACCTGCCCCGGCTGCACGCGCGCATCCGTCTTGACACGACCGCCATCGACGCGCACCTGGCCGGAACGCAACAACTTTTGCAGCTGACCGAAGCCGAGCCCCGGAAAATGTACCTTGAACCAGCGGTCGAGGCGCATGCCGGCTTCGTCAGGCTCGACCTGTATATGTTCAATCCCGGCCATTGTTCTTCTTTCAAATGCCGCAGCATGCTCCGGAAAATACCAAACGCTCGTTGGACGGGATCATGCCAATTCAAATAACGGGGCCAGCTGCCCCGCAGCCGGATATCCCGGCCTTTCGACGTGGCTTTAGAGCATTTCGAGCAAAAGTGGAAACTGGAATTATCCGGGCCGAATATTTTTCTGGCTCAGTTTCCCTTGGCCGACACGACGGGCAGATCGAGATCGACCATCCCGGCTTTCTCGAACATCAGCATCACAGGCACCGAGCCGCCCTTTTTGAAGGGCGTCTTCACCTGCTTGAACATCATGTGCATCGTGTTCGGCGAAAGCGTCACGGTAGCACCGGCGGGAATTGCGATACCACCCTTGATCTCGCGCATCTTCATGATCTCGCCGTCCATCTTCATCTCGTGCAATTCCACCTTGCCCGCAGCCGAGGATATGACTGATGTCAGCTTGTCGTCGGCCTTGCCGCCATTGTGGATGGTAATGTAGCCGCCGCCAACCGGTTGACCAGGCAGCATGGCACGGACATAACCGCCGCTGATGTCGAGATCGCCGAGCTTACCGGTGGCTGAACCGGATGGCGCCGCCTGCGCATCCATATGCATCCCGGCCATGCCCTTCATGTCGCCGCTCTGCTGGGCCATTGCGCCGCCTGTCGAAAGCGAAAATGCTGCTGCTGACATCAGCAATGCTGCGACCTGACAACGGTTCATCATTCTCTCCTGCCCGGCTCCTCTATCGACCCGAAGGGATAGCCTTTCGCAACCTCGTTGCAAAGCCCCCGCTTTCACTCGCGGGATGACCGATGGAAGCGCGCGACAAAAATTTGTTCAGCGGCGACATTTGCCCCTTGCCATCTCTCTCGACTACCAGATAATGACACTCGACCTTGTTGGGAGAATCCGGCGCAAGCCGGTGCCGAAGGAGCAACCGCCCCGGAAACTCTCAGGCCCAAAGGACCAGCAAGGGGCAGACGGAACTCTGGAGAGAAACGCGCAAGCGTTCGCCGAAGGGATAACAATCTCAGGCAAACAGACAGAGGGGGCTCATCGTCAGGCGCAACCGTGCCGAAATTGTGAGCTCTGCGCTCGGATATGAGCGCAAAACCCGGAGGCGTCATTGGACGAGACCGCTGCCCTCAAGAAGACACCCCTTTACGACCTGCATGTATCGCTCGGCGCCCGCATGGTGCCGTTTGCCGGCTACGACATGCCCGTGCAATATGCCGCGGGTGTCATGAAGGAACACCTTTGGACCCGCTCTTCCGCCGGCCTGTTCGACGTGTCGCACATGGGTCAGGTGACGATCCGCGCCCGTTCCGGCAAATATGAGGACGCGGCGCTCGCGCTGGAAAGCCTCGTGCCGGTCGATATCCTCGGCCTCGCGGAAGATCGCCAGCGCTACGGCTTTTTTACCGACGACAACGGCGGCATCCTCGACGATCTGATGATCACCCATATGGATGACTACCTCTTCGTCGTTGTGAACGCCGCCTGCAAGGAGCAGGATCTCAAGCATCTTCAAGATCATATCGGCGATAGCTGTGAGGTTACCTTACTTGATCGCGCGCTGATTGCCCTGCAAGGACCGCGCGCCGTTTCCGTGCTTGCGGAGCTCTGGGCCGACATTGCCTACATGAAATTCATGGATGTGCGCCATTGTCGCCTGCACGACGTTTCCTGCCTCGTGTCGCGCTCCGGCTACAGCGGCGAAGACGGTTTCGAGATTTCCGTACCGGCCGACAAGGCCGAGGATATCGCCAAGCGGCTGCTCGAACACCCGGATGTGCAGCCGATCGGCCTCGGCGCCCGCGACTCGCTGCGCCTCGAAGCCGGGCTTTGCCTCTATGGCAATGATATCGATCAGACCACGACACCGGTCGAAGCCGCGCTCGAATGGGCCATGCAGAAGGCTCGAAAGACCGGCGGCGCCCGCGCCGGCGGCTTTCCCGGCGCGTCCCGCATTCTCGCCGAACTCGATGGTGGCGCCCCGCGCCGCCGCGTCGGCCTGAAGCCGGAAGGCAAGGCGCCCGTGCGCGGTCATGCCAAGCTCTATGCCGATGCCGAGGGCAAGACCGAGGTTGGCGAGGTTACCTCGGGCAGCTTCGGCCCGAGCGTGGAATCCCCCGTCGCCATGGGCTATGTGCCCACGAGATTCTCATCGCCAGGCACGACCGTCTACGCCGAGGTGCGTGGCAAATACCTGCCCGTCGCCGTCAGCGCCCTGCCTTTCGTCAAGCCTACCTACAAACGCTGAACGTCTTTTCCAGAGAGGATTATCCATGCTGAAATTCACCGAAGAACATGAGTGGCTGAACATCGATGGCGACGTCGCAACGGTCGGCATCACGGCGCATGCCGCCGAGCAACTCGGCGATCTGGTTTTCGTGGAACTGCCTGAAGTCGGCGCCAGCTTCTCGAAGGGCGACGATGCGGCAACAGTCGAATCCGTCAAGGCGGCTTCCGAAGTCTATTGTCCGCTCGACGGAGAAATCACCGCGGTCAACGAAGCCATCACCGCCGATCCGGCACTCGTCAACTCCGATCCGATGGGGGCTGGCTGGTTCTTCAAGCTGAAGCTGAAGAACGTGAGCGATGTTGATGGTCTTCTTGATGAATCCGGTTACAAGGAGCTGATCGGATAATGACAACGCCTACGGAATTCAAATTTACCGACTACCAGCCCTACGATTTTGCCAATCGTCGCCATATCGGCCCATCTCCCTCAGAGATGACCGATATGCTTGGCGTGATCGGCTACAACAGCCTTGACGGCTTGATCGACGCGACGTTGCCGCCTGCCATTCGCCAGAAGACGCCGCTCGCCTGGGGTGCGCCGATGACCGAGCGCGAGGCGCTCGATAGATTGCGCGAGACCGCCAACAAGAACAAGGTCCTCGTCTCGCTGATCGGCCAGGGCTATTACGGCACGATCACGCCGCCGGTCATCCAGCGCAATATCCTGGAAAATCCCGCCTGGTACACTGCATATACCCCTTACCAGCCGGAAATCAGCCAGGGCCGCCTCGAGGCGCTGCTGAATTACCAGACGATGATCAGTGACCTCACAGGCCTCGATGTCGCCAATGCCTCGCTGCTCGATGAAGCGACCGCCGCGGCCGAAGGCATGGCGATGGCGGAGCGCGTCGCAAAATCGAAGGCCAAGGCCTTCTTCGTCGATGCCGATTGCCATCCGCAGACCATCGCGCTGATCAAGACCCGCGCCGAGCCGCTCGGATGGACCGTTATCCTCGGCAACCCCTTCACCGACCTCGATCCGGTCGATGTCTTCGGCGCGATCTTCCAGTATCCGGGCACGCACGGTCGCCTCAACGACTTTAGCGGGCTGATCTCCAGATTGCACCAGACGGGTGCCATCGCCGTCGTCGCGACCGATCTGTTGGCGCTGACGCTATTGAAATCGCCCGGCGAAATGGGTGCCGATATCGCCATCGGCTCCTCCCAGCGCTTCGGCGTGCCTGTGGGATATGGCGGTCCGCACGCGGCCTTCATGGCAGTCAAGGACGCTTACAAGCGCTCCATGCCGGGCCGCTTGGTCGGCGTCTCCGTCGATGCGCGGGGCAATCGTGCCTACCGCCTGTCGCTGCAGACCCGCGAACAGCATATCCGCCGCGAAAAGGCGACGTCGAATATCTGCACCGCGCAGGTGCTGCTCGCCGTCATGGCCTCGATGTACGCCGTGTTCCACGGTCCGCAGGGCCTCAAGGCCATCGCCCAGCAGGTCCACCAGAAGGCCGTCCTGATGGCCAAGGGGCTGGAAAAGCTCGGCTATGCCATCGAGCCGGAAAGCTTCTTCGACACGATCACAGTCGAAGTCGGCCATATGCAGGGTCTCATCCTGCGTGCCGCCGTCGCCGAGGGTGTGAACCTGCGCAAGGTCGGCGAGACGAAGATCGGCATGAGCCTCGACGAGCGCACGCGCCCGGCGACGCTGGAAGCCGTCTGGCGTGCCTTCGGCGGCGATTTCCGCATCGCCGATTTCGAGCCGTCCTACCGCCTGCCGAAGACCCTGTTGCGCACCAGCGAATACCTGACGCATCCGATCTTCCACATGAACCGCGCGGAAAGCGAGATGACCCGCTACATCCGCCGGCTCTCCGACCGTGACCTCGCGCTCGACCGCTCGATGATCCCGCTCGGCTCCTGCACGATGAAGCTGAACGCTACGGCGGAAATGCTGCCGATCACCTGGCCGGAATTCTCCGACATCCATCCTTTCGTGCCGGCCGATCAGGCGCTGGGTTACCGCGAAATGATCGACGATCTGACGGAGAAGCTCTGCGCCGTGACCGGTTACGATGCCTTCTCCATGCAGCCGAATTCCGGCGCGCAGGGCGAATATGCCGGCCTGCTCACCATCCGCAACTACCATATCGCCAATGGCGAGGGTCATCGCGATATCTGCCTGATCCCGACTTCGGCGCATGGCACCAACCCGGCCTCGGCGCAGATGGCGGGCATGAAGGTGGTGGTCGTCAAGGTCAGCGACGACGGCGATATCGACATGGCCGATTTCCGCGCCAAGACCGAGCAATATGCCGACAACCTCTCCTGCTGCATGATTACCTATCCTTCGACGCACGGCGTTTTCGAAGAGACGGTGAAGGAGATCTGCGATCTCGTGCACAAGCATGGCGGCCAGGTCTATCTCGACGGCGCCAACATGAACGCCATGGTCGGCCTCTCCCGCCCCGGCGACATCGGCTCCGACGTCAGCCACCTCAACCTGCACAAGACCTTCTGCATCCCGCATGGCGGTGGCGGTCCCGGCATGGGCCCGATCGGCGTCAAGGCGCATCTGGCGTCTCACCTGCCCGGCCATCCGGAGACGGACGGTCGCAGCGGCGCGGTCTCGGCCGCGGCCTTCGGTTCGGCCTCCATCCTGCCGATCTCGTGGAGCTACTGCCTGATGATGGGCGGCGAAGGGCTGACGCAGGCGACCAAGGTGGCGATCCTCAACGCCAACTATATCGCCGCCAGGCTGAAGGGCGCCTATGACGTGCTCTACAAGTCCAAGACCGGACGCGTGGCGCATGAATGCATCATCGATACGCGCCCGCTGGTGGACAGCGCCGGCGTTACCGTCGATGACGTTGCCAAGCGTCTGATCGATTGCGGCTTCCATGCGCCGACCATGAGCTGGCCGGTTGCCGGTACATTGATGATCGAGCCGACCGAATCGGAAACCAAGGCTGAACTCGACCGGTTCTGCGAAGCGATGCTGGCGATCCGCGAGGAAGCCCGCGCCATCGAGGAGGGCCGGATGGACAAGACCGACAATCCGCTGAAGAACGCGCCGCATACGGTGGAAGACCTCGTCGGCGAATGGAACCGCCCCTATTCCCGCGAGCAGGCCTGCTTCCCGCCCGGCGCGTTCCGCGTCGACAAATACTGGTCGCCGGTCAATCGCGTCGACAACGTCTATGGCGATCGCAATCTGGTATGCACCTGCCCGCCGGTGGAATCCTACGCCGAGGCGGCCGAGTAGATTTTTTTGCGAAAAAGCGAAGCGGTTCAGTCGCTTCGCCAAAAGCCGACATAAATCTATTGTGAAACTTGTCTATGAAAACGCCGCGCGTCCCACCGGATGCGCGGCGTTTTTTTATGACGCGCCATGAGGCCTTGGAAGTCAGACATTATGCCGGAATGGCCGGATTTTCATTTCATCGCCGGGCGGGCGGAGCATTCCTCCTCCCCGCTGCTTCTGCTGCACGGCAGCGGCAGCGATGAGGCCGCTCTCATCCCGCTTGCGGATGCGATTGCGCCGCAGCGGCCGTACATGGCGCTGCGCGGCGCTGTCGAATGGGAAGAAGGGTTCGCCTTCTTCCGCCGCAATCCCGACCGCAGCCTGGATCATGTCGACCTCGACAGCCAGACGGATAGGCTCTGTCGGTTCATTACAACGGCGATAGAGCGAAAACTGCTCGCGCAGCCGCCAGTTCTGCTCGGTTTCTCCAATGGCGCCATCATGGCAGCATCGATCCTTCAGCGACGGCCCGGGCTCGCATCATCAGCAATCTTGATGCGGCCTCTTTCACCGGCACCTGACGCAGAGTTCCCGTCGATGCCCGCGCTGCCGATCCTGATCACCTCAGGCGAGAACGATCAACGGCGGGAGCCTGGCGACGCGGAACTCGTGAGACAACAATTTGCAAACGCCGGCGCGGATGTCAGCGCTCTTGTGCTGCCAACCGATCATGGCCTCCATCAAGACGAGGCCGACATCATCCGCGACTGGCTCATACGGAAAGGCATATGAAATGAACGAGGAAAATCCCTTCGATACGGATAATCCCGACAGCTACATCGCGGCCGCCTTTGAGACCGACGATCCGTCCTCCATTGCCAGGGCATTGGGCGAAGTGGCGCGCACGCGCAATATGAGCAAGCTTGCCAAGGATGTCGGCATGAACCGCTCGGCACTCTATCGAGCGCTGAGCGGCGAGGGAAATCCGGAATTCGCGACGATCCTGAAAGTCGTCAAGGCGCTCGGACTCAAGCTGACGCCGGTGCCGGCCGCACATTGAGAATCCAACACGCCCCGAGGTGAAATAACGACAAAATCCGCTTTAAGCGGGCTGAACGGCCTGCCGTTGCGCCGCCAAGGCGGCAAGATCTGCAGGCTTCAATTCGACGGACTCGCCACAGCCGCAAGCAGATGTCTGGTTCGGATTGGTGAACGTAAAGCCCGAACGCAAGGTCGTGGTCTCGAAGCCCATTTCGGTGCCGAGCAGATAAAGCACGGCTGACGGCTCGACCCAGACCCTGGCGCCGTCGTGCTCGATCAGATCATCCTTGGGGTTCGGCTCACTCACCAGGTCGATGGTATATTCCATCCCCGCGCAGCCGCCCTTCTTGATGCCGACGCGAACGCCCTTGGCATCGGACCCGGAATTCTCGACGATCGCCTTTACGCGCGCAGCTGCGGTATCGGTCATAGTCATCACTGCAAAGCCCATGGGCTCATTCTCCTTCCGCAACCGGGGTCAAGATCCGGCGCTTCGAGTCTTAATGTAAAGCCGGCGGCCTAAAGCTTCAATACCAGCCGATGGCCACTTGCGCTTCTTCCGACATGCGGTCCGCGCTCCACGGCGGATCGAAGGTCATGCTGACGTCAACGCCGGAAACGCCTTCGACCGCGCCGACCGCGTTTTCGACCCAGCCCGGCATCTCGCCGGCCACCGGGCAACCGGGCGCGGTCAGCGTCATGACGATCTTCACCATGCGGTCGTCTTCGATATCGATCTTGTAGATCAGACCGAGTTCGAAGATATCCGCCGGAATTTCCGGATCGTAGACAGTCTTCAGCGCGGCGATGATGTCGTCGCTGAGGCGAGCCAGCTCACCCTCGGGAATGCTGGAATGCACGATCCCTTCGCGTACGTCGATCTTCTGTTCGCTTTCGTCGAGTGACATCGCTTGCCTCCTTAGGCGAAGAACTTGCGCGCATATTCCAGCGCATCCGCCAAAGCATCCACTTCGGCACGCGTATTGTACAAGCCGAACGATGCACGGCATGTGGAGGTGACGCCGAAGCGTTTCAAGAGCGGCTGGGCGCAATGCGTCCCCGCGCGCACCGCAACCCCCTGACGGTCGATCACCATCGACACGTCATGGGAGTGGATACCCGCGAGTTCGAAGGAGAAGATACCACCTTTTCCAGGTGCCGTGCCGAAAACTCGCAGCGAATTGATATCCCGCAGCCGCTCCGCCGCGTAGGCCGCAAGATCGGCCTCATGTCGGGCGATCGCCTCGCGGCCGATGCTCTCCATGTAGTCGAGCGCGAAACCAAGCCCGATCGCCTGCACGATCGGCGGCGTGCCGGCTTCGAAGCGATGCGGCGGGTCGTTATAGGTGACGTTTTCCTCGGTCACGTCGAAAATCATCTCGCCGCCGCCCTGGAAAGGCCGCATCTCGGCGAGCCTCTCCTTCTTGCCGTAGAGAACGCCGATGCCGGAGGGACCATAGAGCTTGTGACCGGTCATGACGTACCAGTCGCAATCGATATCCTGCACATCGACAGGCAGATGCACGGCGCCCTGCGATCCGTCGACCAGCACCGGAATGCCCCGCTCATGCGCGATGCGGCAGACTTCCTTCACCGGAACGATGGTCCCGAGCGCATTCGACATGTGGGTAATGGCGACGAGCTTGGTCCGTTCCGTCAGGCTTTTCTCGAAATCCTCGATATGAAACGCGCCTTCGTCGTCAACAGGCACCCAGACGAGTTTTGCGCCCTGTCTTTCACGAATGAAGTGCCAGGGAACGATGTTGGAGTGATGCTCCATGATGGAGACGACGATCTCGTCGCCTTCACTCAGCTTCGGCATGCCCCAGCCATAGGCGACCGTGTTGATTGCCTCGGTCGAGTTCTTCGTGAAGACGATATCGTCCACCGACGGCGCATTCAGGAAACGGCGCACCTTTTCGCGCGCTGCCTCATAGGCTTCGGTGGCGGCATTGGAGAGGAAATGCAGGCCACGATGCACATTGGCGTATTCGCTGGAATAGGCATGCGAGATAGCATCGATGACGATCTGCGGCTTCTGCGCCGATGCGCCATTGTCGAGATAAACAAGCGGCTTGCCATGCACCGTCTTCGCCAGGATCGGGAAATCCCGGCGAATAGCTTCGACGTCATAGGCCGTTGCAGGCATGATCTTGTCCACGAGCTTTGCCTCCAATCAGGCGTGCTTTTCCAGCCAGGCAGAGATAACGCCTTCCAGCGCCTCGACCAGGGCTTCGTCTTCCAGTTCCTCGACGATCTCGGCCACGAAGGCGTTGACCAGCATGGCGCGGGCCTTGTTCTCCGGAACGCCGCGGGCCATCAGATAGAAGAGATGGTTGCGGTCGATATCGGCAACAGTGGCGCCATGGCCGCACTGCACGTCGTCAGCGAAGATTTCGAGTTCCGGCTTGACCGAAAATTCGGCATCGTCGGACATCAGCAGCGTGTTGCAGGCCATTTTGGCATCGGTCTTCTGCGCATCCGGTGCGACCCGGATCATGCCCTGAAAGACACCGCGCGCCCGGTCGAACACGACATTGCGAATGACTTCCGTCGATCCGGTGTTCGGAACGTCATGACCAAGCACCATCGTCACGTCGGTATGCGTATCGCCACCGAGCAGGTTGATGCCGCGCAGCGTCAGATCGGCGCCCTCGCCCGCTACCTTGATGTACAGCTCCTGGCGCACCAGCTTGCCGCCGGCATTGATGACGAACAGCCTCAGCTTGGCGTCCGTGCCCAGATCGATGCGGATCTGGCCGAGATGCGTATCCTCGCTGCCCTGCTCCTGCAGGATGATCCAGGTCACTTCGGCGCGCGCGCCGATCTTGACTTCGCTTACCGACGAGACAAGCGCGGCAGCGCCTTCGACAGCCTGGTGGCGCTCGATGACCGTAGCCTTGACGTCGGCACCGAAGGAGACCGGGAGGCGGCTGTGAATCTGCCCGCCAGCATGAATGAACTGGACCTCCAGCGGCGCGTCGAGCTCGGTGCCGTCAGGGAAATCGATGACATAGCCATCGCGCACGAAGCTGGCATTGATGCGCCCGATGGCATCGTCCTTGTCGAGTGCCTCCAGACCGGCGGCGGCTGTGCCGCTGATCAGGCTATCGGCGTAGCGGCCGATCGTCAGCCCCTTGACGGCAGCCTTCTCGCTCGCCTTGCCCTGGAGAACGGAAAGCACCGAAGCCCCCTCCACCGTCGGGGCCAAAGCTTCCGCAAGACCCTTGCCGATATCGGTCGGAACCAGACGCAGCAGGTTCTTGAAATCGGTGTAATGCCAGGCCTCGATGCGACGCGTCGGCAGGCCCGCGGTCTTCAGATCATCAAGCAGGCGGTCACGAACGGCGAAAACTTCACCGTCACCCGGCAGATCGCCAAGCTGGTCGTTGTACGCCTCGATCAACGCGGTCTCCGCTGATGTCAGGCGGTTCGTCGTCTGAATGTTCATCGACGTATCCTTTCCGCCCCGATCAGGCCGCAGCCCCGATGATGTCGGCATATCCATTGGCTTCGAGTTCGTGCGCCAGTGTCTTGTCGCCGGACTTGATCACCTGGCCCTTGTAGAGGACGTGAACGGTGTCCGGAACGATGTAATCCAGCAGGCGCTGGTAATGGGTGATGACGATCACGGCGCGATCCGGAGAGCGTAGCGCGTTGACGCCGTCAGCGACGATCTTCAGAGCGTCGATATCGAGGCCGGAGTCGGTCTCGTCGAGCACGCAAAGCTGCGGCTGCAGCAGCGCCATCTGCAGGATTTCGGCGCGCTTCTTCTCGCCGCCGGAGAAGCCGACATTGAGCGGACGCTTCAGCATATCCATGTTGATCTGCAGCTTGGCCGCTGCTTCCTTGACCCGGCGGATGAAATCCGGCGTCGTCAGCTCGTCTTCGCCGCGCGCCTTGCGCTGCTCGTTGAGCGCTACCTTCAGGAACTGCATCGTGGCAACGCCAGGGATTTCGACCGGATACTGGAAGGCAAGAAAAATGCCCTTGGCGGCGCGCTCGGCGGCGTCGAGCTCCAAAATGCTCTCGCCGTTGTAGAGGATGTCGCCCTCGGTGACCTCATAGTCGTCGCGGCCGGCGAGGATATAGGACAGCGTCGATTTGCCGGAGCCGTTCGGCCCCATGATGGCAGCGACTTCACCCGCCTTCACCGTAAGATTCAGGCCATGGATGATCTCGGTGCCGTCTTCGGCGATGCGGGCATGCAGGTTCTTGATTTCAAGCATTGTAGAATCCTAACGAAGGAATGAACGTAGGGCGCGGCTGGCGCGCCAAAGCTAATTTTCTATGCGAGCGTCAGCCGACGCTGCCTTCGAGCGAGATGCCGATCAGCTTCTGCGCTTCGACGGCGAATTCCATCGGCAGTTCCTGCAGGACTTCCTTGACGAAGCCGTTGACGATCAGAGCGATCGCTGCTTCGGTCGGGATGCCGCGCTGCAGGCAATAGAACAGCTGGTCCTCGGAAATCTTCGACGTCGTGGCTTCATGCTCGAACTGCGCCGTCGAGTTCTTGGCTTCGATGTAGGGCACCGTGTGCGCGCCGCACTTGTCGCCGATGAGCAGCGAATCGCACTGCGTGAAGTTACGCGCGTTCGTCGCCTTGCGGTGAGCCGAGACCTGGCCGCGATAGGTGTTCTGCGAGACGCCGGCAGCGATGCCCTTCGACACGATGCGGCTCGACGTGTTCTTGCCGAGGTGGATCATCTTGGTGCCGCTGTCGACCTGCTGATGGCCGTTGGAAACGGCGATCGAGTAGAACTCGCCGCGGCTGTCGTCACCGCGCAGAATGCAGGACGGGTACTTCCAGGTGATGGCCGAACCGGTCTCGACCTGCGTCCACGAAATCTTGGAGCGATGACCGCGGCAATCGCCACGCTTGGTGACGAAGTTGTAGATGCCGCCCTTGCCGTTCTTGTCGCCCGGATACCAGTTCTGAACCGTCGAATACTTGATCTCGGCATCATCGAGCGCGACGAGTTCGACGACGGCCGCATGCAGCTGGTTTTCGTCGCGCTGCGGCGCCGTGCAGCCTTCGAGATAGGAGACATAAGCTCCCTCTTCGGCAATGATCAGCGTCCGCTCGAACTGGCCGGTATTCTTCTCGTTGATGCGGAAGTAGGTGGACAATTCCATCGGGCAACGAACACCCTTCGGCACGAAGACGAAGGAGCCGTCGGTGAAGACAGCGGAATTCAGCGTCGCGTAGAAATTGTCTGATGTCGGAACGACGGTGCCGAGATATTTGCGCACGAGATCGGGATGCTCGCGGACCGCTTCCGAGATCGACATGAAGATCACGCCGGCCTTCTTCAGCTCTTCCTTGAAGGTGGTAACCACCGAAACCGAATCGAACACGGCATCGACTGCGATCCTCGACTGCTTGACGCCGGCAAGGATCTCCTGCTCGCGCAAGGGAATGCCGAGCTTCTCATAGACCTTCAAGAGCTCCGGATCGACGTCCTCAAGCGAGGTCGGGCCGGACGTGCTCTTCGGCGCAGCGTAATAGTAGATGTCGTTGAAATCGATCTTCGGATAGTCGACGCGGGCCCAGGTGGGCTCTTCCAGGGTCAACCAGCGGCGATACGCCTCAAGACGCCATTCCAGCATCCATTCCGGCTCCCGCTTCTTGGCGGAAATAAAGCGGACAATATCCTCGGACAGGCCCTTCGGAGCCTTGTCCATTTCGATGGTAGTTTCAAAACCATACTTATACTGGTCCACGTCGATCTGGCGAACCTGATCGACCGTTTCTTGGACTGCAGGCATTTCGTTCTCCAATCTCGCCGGATCCAAGGTCCGGCAGCTTGTCAACGTTGCGGCAGACTTATGTCTACCCTCTATGTAGTCGGCCAAAGGGGACTTTTCAGCCCACTTGGCAAGCGGAAATTTCCGTTTCCGCAAAATTGTGGCCGTCAGGCCGCGGCACCCGCCAGTTTGCGGCGGCCCGCAATGCGGGCAAGGGCCGCTATGGCGCGATCTACGTCCGCTTCGGTCGTGGCGGGGCCGAGCGAAATCCGAAGCGCTCCGAGCTTCGGATCGCATCCCATGGCGACAAGCACATGGCTCTCGCCGACCTTGCCCGACGAGCAGGCAGACCCGGCCGAAATGGCGACACCTTCGAGATCGAAGGCGATCTGCCCTGTCTCGGATTTCAATCCCGACAGCGTGAAGAAGCTGGTATTCGGCACACGCGCTCCGCCCTCACCGTGAATGATGATATCGGGCGCGGCAAGCCGCATGCCTTCTTCCAGCCGATCGCGCAACGCGCCGATCCTGGCATTGCGGCCATCGAAGTCCACAAGCGCTGCCTCGGCGGCGGCACCGAAGCCGATGATGGCAAGCACGTTTTCCGTGCCGGAGCGATGCCCCTTTTCCTGGCCGCCGCCATGGATCAATGGCTTCGGCATCAGCACTTCGCCGCGCGAGATCAGCGCGCCGGTTCCTTTGGGCCCACCGATCTTGTGCGACGAGACGATCAGAAAATCCGCGCCGATCGCTTCGATATCGATCGCCACCCTGCCGGCTGCCTGCACGGCATCGACGACGAATATGCCGCCTGCCGCCTGAACGAGCTTGGCCGCTTCATCGACAGGCTGAAGAATCCCTGTCTCGTTGTTGGCGAGCATGATCGCGACCATCGGCAGCCCGCTCGCCTTGTCATGCGCAGAAAGCACCGCTTCAAGGGCTGCAAGATCGATCATACCGCCCGATGTCACCGGCACTTCGCTGATTCTGTCCTTCGGAAACCGGCCACCCTCGCGCACGGCCGGATGTTCGACGGCCGATATATAGAGATGGCTGACGACAAGCGGCGTCCGCCCCATGCGAAACTCCGGCGTCAACACCATATTGGCCGCCTCGGTGGCGCCGCTGGTGAAAACGACATGGGCCGGAGCAGCGCCCGTCAGGCTTGCAACCTGCCGGCGCGCGGCCTCGACGGCAGCACGTGCCGCCCTACCTTCCCCATGCACGGAATTGGGGTTGCCCTGAATATCCATCGCACGTAGCATCGCATCCCGCGCGGCCGGATGAAGCGGCGCGGTGGCATTCCAGTCGAGATAAAGGCGCGTTGCCGCCATGATCTTCTTCCTGCCTGACGTTGCTTTGCTGCGTCCGGCTCATTTTCCTTGAAATTTCAGCCGGGCATGCCTTATGACACGTTCCATAAATCGTTGCACACACAACGCGCGGAACACCGCATCAAGTTTCGAATTGTTCTAAACTGCGTTCTAGAAAAGATGAGCGCATTCGTCAAGTCAACTTGCTGCGTGCCGTTGGGTTTGAACGCAGAAAAAGAAGAGCCGGAGTATCGATGCCCGAAGTTATTTTCAACGGCCCCGCAGGCCGCCTTGAAGGCCGCTATCAGCCCTCTAAGGAAAAAAGCGCCCCGATCGCAATTATTCTCCATCCGCACCCGCAGTTTGGCGGCACCATGAACAATCAGGTGGTCTACCAGCTCTTCTATATGTTCCAGAAGCGCGGTTTCACGACCCTCCGATTCAACTTCCGCGGCATCGGCCGCAGTCAGGGCGAATTCGATCACGGCGCCGGCGAGCTTTCCGATGCCGCATCGGCGCTCGACTGGGTCCAGAGCCTCCATCCCGATTCCAAAAGCTGCTGGGTTGCCGGCTATTCCTTCGGCGCCTGGATCGGCATGCAGCTGCTGATGCGCCGTCCTGAAATCGAAGGTTTCATGTCGATCGCGCCGCAGCCGAATATCTACGATTTCTCCTTCCTCGCTCCCTGCCCGTCGTCCGGCCTGATCATCAACGGCGATGCGGACAAGGTCGCTCCGGAAAAGGATGTCAACGGCCTCGTGGAGAAGCTGAAGACGCAGAAGGGCATCCTCATCACGCACAAGATCGTGCCGGGCGCCAATCACTTCTTCAACGGCCAAGTCGACACGCTTCTGGGCGAATGCGAAGATTATCTCGATCGTCGCCTGAACGGTGAACTGGTGCCGGAACCGGCCGCCAAGCGCATCCGGTAAGAGAAACGCCTTTACCGGGCCATTCTGAACGTTGGGCATGAGATCCCGTCGATGACCATCGGCGGGTGATCCTGCATGCCGATCTTTCGCAGAACCCGCTGCGACGCCGCATTCTCGGGATGTGTGAAGGCGATGAACTGACTGGCCAAGCCACGCTGCAAGAACCATTGCGCCAGCGCGCCGGCGATCTCCGTCGCGTAACCATTGCCCCAGGCGTCTTTCCGAATCGAATAGCCGAGTTCGAATTCACCGCGGCCGTTTTCCTCGTGAAATCGCGAAAAACCAGCGCGACCGATGAAGCGGCCGTCGTCCCGCCTCAGCATCTTGTATTTGGTCACCCCGTCGCGCGCTTGTTCGCCGAACCAGCTTTTCAGCCGCTCTTCGGCCTTCTCCAACGTCCATGGCGCCGCTCCGGAGAGATAACGCGTCGTTTCGACCGTCGAATGCAGCCGCCTGATCAGCTCGGCATCGCCCTTGTTCCACATCGTCAAAACAAGGCGGGGAGTTTCGAGTATGGTGGCGTCGCTCATCCGTCTGCCTGTTTTTTCGGGTAACACATGAAACTTGCGATTCATGTTCAATCACGACGGTCACCAGCCGGCAAGCCACTAAGCGCAGCGGCTCCGCTCCAGTCATCGCGATAGGCTGGCGCTCAAAGAGCAAGGGCCGCATACGCGGCCCCCGGATCGTCAGTCAAAATCACCGTTCAGTGACATGCAGGAAGCCCCGGCGCTCCGCACTTCTTCTTTTCCGGAGGCTTCGGCGGCGCAGGCGGGGGTCTCTTGACCTGCTGCGCAGCCTTCGGCTGGGGCTGCGGTCTCGGTTGAGCCTGAGGCTTCGGAGCGGGCGCCCTCGCCTGCGCGGTTGCGTGCGGCGCCGGCTTCGGCTGTGAGGCCACGGGGTTCACACGCTGCGGGGGCGCGGCTGCGACATGCGGCTGATTGTTGTTGACAGGTTTTGGCTTGGCAGGTGCCTTCGCGGCAATAGCCGGCGCCGCTGGCTTTATCGTCTGACCATGGGCATTCGGCTTCGGCCCTGTGGCGACCGAATTCTGTTTCGCGTTCGGAGCGACTTGCGGCGCCGGGGTCTTTGCGACCTGATTCGGACCCTTCGCTCCCGGAAGCGCATGCACACTGCCATTCGCACCCAGTGGGGCCGGCTTCGTCTGCGCCTGTCCTTGATTGGCGGGGGTCTTGCCGGCAGCCGGCAAGGGCTGGCCATTGGCACCAGGGAGCGCATGCGCTTTGCCATTCGCACCCAGTGGAGCGGGTTTCGCGCCAGCAGCGGCCGGATTTTGCACAGTGTTGGGCGCGGATTGTGGCGATTGCGCCTGCTTCGGCTGCACCTGCCCCTTATTGGCCGGGGTCTTGCCAACGGTCGGCAAGGCCTGACCATTAGCACCGGGCAAAGCATGAGCGCCGGCATTTCCGGCTTGCGGCTGCCCCGAGGGTGCGGCGGGGGAACCTGCAGGCACCTTTACCACCGCCGCCGGGTTCTGCTTCTGCAGGACGGCCGCCTTCTGCACCGAAGGCGGCAGGGCGACATGCAGCGCCGCCGCACCGGCGCCGGCGACGACCGCTGCGCCGACGAGCTTCTGCCCTGTCGTCAGACCGGGTGCCGCAGGTGCAGCCCCGTTCTCGTTGACGGTCGTGTTGTTGATGACCGTATTGTTCTCGACCGTATTATGAATGTTGTTGAAGATGATGTTGTTTTCGGGCGGGGCGATATCGCGCGGCGGGAGCACCCAGCCCGGAACCGGAACGAAGACCGGCGCCGGCAGGACGTAAAGGTCGACCGAGGGCTGCGGTGGCGCCAACACGACGAAATCCGGCGGCGGCGGCGCCAGGAAAACAACTGGCGGCGGTGGTGCATAGCCGAAATCGGCATCATCGAAATAAAGAACGGGCCGATCAATATAGACGATTTCCGGCGGCGGTGGCGGCGGCACGTCATACTCGATCACGGTGAAGGACGGAGGCGGCTCGAGCGCTGCGTCGAAATGCTCGAGACGGCGGCGGGCATCCCAGACATGCGGGCCGCGTGGATAACGTCGCAGATAGGACCAATAGGCCTCCGGCGTATCCGCGATCCACGTCTCGCGCCAGGTGATCGCCTCGCGACGGGCAGCGATAATGGCGCGTACACGTCTCGCCATGGAGTCGTTCGGATAGGCGGCGAGGAAATCCTCGTAGCCTTGCAGCGAGTCACGGTCGAGCGCCGCGAAATAGGCATCCTTCTCATCGAAATCGCGGATCGCCTTCGTACGGATTGCCGCGTTGTCGTAACTGGACACCTGGGCTGCCGGCGCATCGGGTCCACGATCGAAGAAGGTGAAGGCGTTGTTGAATTTAGACGCGTCCCAGGAGATTTCTGCGCCCTTGGTCAGATCGCTCACCCGCAGGCGCGTGCGATCGAATACGTCGCCGAGCGAAAGGCCGCCGACGCGAATCATTTCCGCCAGCGCATGGGCATAGGAGCCATAGGGACCTGCTTCCGGCGGCGCGACGGTGCCGGGCGCCGCATTGAATGCGATCAACTGATTGGCGTCGGGTTCGACAAGCGTCAGGCCGCCGGCAAGCGGCTGATTGGACTGCGCGAACGGATTGGCCCGTGCCGCGTCGAGCACCACAATGCTGCCGCGATTGTTGATCGCCGCCAGCGATTTGGTGAAATCGGTTACCCGGATCGCCTCAACGGGAACATCCGTGGCATTGGCGATCTGCGCATCCACCGGCACGAAATAATTGTCGCCCTGGTATTGAAGCCCATAGCCCGCCAGATAGACGAAAGCCACGGTATCAGGCCCCGAGGCGTTCGCTTTCGCCAGGAAGTCCCTGAGTGTATCTCGCAACCCGTTCTGGTCGAGGTCGCGCGCGCCGATGACATCGAAACCCGCAGCCTGCAATGTCTGCGCAATCAAACCGGCATCATTGGCCGGCGTCGGCAACGCGCCCGTCTTGTAGGCGGCGTTGCCCACGACGAGCGCTATTCTCTTTTCAGGGGAACCTTGCGCATCGGCCGGGCTCGTGGCGACGATACCGGCCAAAACCAACACTATGGCAAAAAATGCCCAGATCATCTTTTTGAATGACAATCCCATCATCGGAAGCAGAGGTGACATACCGGTTTCTTTCGGGAAACATGTGGCGCGCACGGGATCAACGATAAATGAATAGGATTTGATTTGGGCGAATACGCGGCGGCTTCGGGGCGTTGTTACGATGTATTCACGTTGAGAAGCGTCGGTTTACAAATCCGGGCCGCCGCTCCACCGGGCCGAAACTCGGCATTCGCACCCAACCAAAATGGTGACGCGCTCACAAATCAATGCTAAACGCGCCGCGACGTTCAACAACAGCGATTGTGCCGCATGATCCATTTGTGCGGCCTCGAGAGACCAAGATCATGGCTGAGTTCAAATCCGACTTCCTGCGCACCCTGAAAGAGCGCGGCTTCATTCATCAGATTTCCGATGAAGCAGGCCTCGACGACCTTTTCGCCAAGGAAACGGTGACCGCCTATATCGGCTTCGATCCCACAGCATCGAGCCTGCATGCGGGTTCGCTGATCCAGATCATGATGCTGCACTGGATGCAGGCGACAGGCCATCGCGCCATCTCGCTGATGGGCGGCGGCACCGGCATGGTCGGTGACCCCTCCTTCAAGGAGGAGTCTCGCCAGCTCATGACCATCGACACGATCGAAAGCAACATCGCTTCGATCAAGCGCTGCTTCTCCAACTACCTCACCTACGGCGACGGCCCGAAGGATGCGTTGATGATCAACAACGCCGAGTGGCTGCGCTCGCTGAACTACCTCGAATTCCTGCGCGATGTCGGCCGGCATTTCTCGGTCAACCGCATGCTGTCCTTCGACAGCGTCAAGACGCGCCTGGATCGCGAGCAGTCGCTGTCCTTCCTCGAGTTCAACTACATGATCCTGCAGGCCTACGACTTCGTCGAGCTGGCCAAGCGCTATGACTGCCGCCTGCAGATGGGCGGCTCGGATCAGTGGGGCAATATCGTCAATGGCATCGACCTCGGTCACCGCATGGGGACACCGCAGCTCTTCGCGCTGACCTCTCCACTGCTGACGACCTCGTCAGGCGCCAAGATGGGCAAATCCGCCTCGGGCGCGGTCTGGCTGAACGCCGACCTGCTCTCGGCCTACGACTTCTGGCAGTACTGGCGCAATACAGAGGATGCTGATGTCTCGCGCTTCCTCAAGCTCTACACCACCCTGCCGATGGGTGAGATCGCACGGCTCTCGGCCCTTGCCGGCTCGGAGATCAACGAGGTCAAGAAGATCCTTGCGACCGAGGTCACCGCGATCCTGCATGGCCGCGCGGCGGCGGAACAGGCCGCCGAGACGGCGCGCAAAACCTTCGAGGAAGGCGGCCTGTCCGAAAACCTGCCGTCCGTCGATATCCCCGCTGCGGAGATCGATGCGGGCGTCGGCCTTCTGTCGCTGATCGTTCGCGCCGGCTTGGCCGGTTCGAACGGCGAGGCCCGCCGCCACGTTCAGGGCGGTGCGGTGCGCATCAACGATGAGGCCGTCAGCGACGAGCGCAAGGTCATCGGCAGCGGCGAAATCACCGCCGATGGCGTCATCAAGCTGTCGCTGGGCAAGAAGAAGCACATCCTGATCCGCCCGGCGGCTTGAGCAACCGGCACACGACTACGAACAAAGCCGGCGCATCTTGCCGGCTTTTTGTATTCGCCGCGCAGACTGAAAACCGCCGACCGATAAAGTGATGTGGACGATCAGTCGACGAAGGCAGCGCCAGTCCGGACAGCGGATATCGGCCGCAGGAAGGACAACATAGCAGCTCCTAATCGCTCGGGCTGATCATATGGAACGCCGTGACCGGCATCGGGGATCAATTCATATCGAAGCAAGGGGTTGAGCTCCCGCAGCTCACGAGCCGTATCCAGCGAAACGCCCGCTTTGTCTCCAATCACGAGAAGGATCGGGGCGTGCATGCTCTGAATGAGCTCGCGATAGTCAGGATTTGGCGGCGTGAGCACTTCGAACGCGGACATACTGGTCTGAAGTCTTGCATCGGCCAGGCATTCCAAAATCTCCGCCGACGGGGATGGGTGTCGAAGCGCGCCTGGGCAAGCAGATCAGCCCTGCCCAACGCTAGGGATCGCCGATGTTCCTCAGCGATATCGCTTTCAAAAACCTCGCGCTGCCACTCTGGACTTATGAAGGTCGGATCGACCAGGATAAGGCCGGAGATTGCCGATCCAAGCTGGCGAGCCGCAACGGCTGCTGTCGGATCGCGGACTACCGGTTCGTCCTCTGTCAGGACATGAAACTCCGGAGGTGGATTATGGATGAGATTCCGGTGATCAAAACAAGGCCCAAAGGCCGAAGCCTTACGCAGAATATGTTGATTCCAAGCGAGGAGATGGTTGCTCGCGCGTTATGGGCAGCGCCCCCAGGACAATTATCTGCTGCAGGCGAAGTAAGAAAGGCGCTCGCCAGTCAATATGGAGCAGATGCCTGCTGTCCTGTCACCGTCCAGCGGCACTTGGCTCAGATCAGCGAAAACGGCACCGCTCCGTTTTGGCGCGTCGTGGATCCCGATCGGCCATTTGCCCGACGTATGAAAGGTGGACCAGAACGCATACGGCAGCGATTGGAGGAAGAAGAACGAGCTGTTGAATGAGCCGCCCGGCCGGAGAGAGCCGCAAACCGTCACGTCGTATGTCTCATCAAAACTCAAAGATCTGCCTAAATACCCCCGGTGCGATGATCGACAGCGGATTGATCTGAATACTCGATTTCTCCAGCGTACCCGTCACCCTGAAGGTGATGCCGATCAGGCCGCGGTCGCTGCCGTTGCCCAGGATGAAGCCGACGATCGGAACCTCGGCGAACAGCCGGTTCAGGCCGTAGGCGGGCATGAACGTGCCGGTCAGATCCATCTTGCCGTTGGCATCCTTGACCGTTCCCTGGAATGTCGCCCCGACCTGCACGCCCCGCACGACGCCGTTCTCGACCGACAGCGACCCATTTCGCATCACCAGCCGCGCAAAGCCTCTTTCGAAGCTTTGCGAGCGCGTATCGATATTCTCCTTCACGGCTGCATTCAGGCTTTTGCCGTTCTTGCCGCTCGGGGTCGAAACGATGGTCGAAAGCTTCTTCTCGTCGACGATGGCGAAGTTGCGCAGATCCAGCGATCCGTCCCAGTCGTCCTGCCCGACGGAGCGCAGCGACAGATTGAGCAGGCCGCCCTTCAGGTGCTTGTAGAGATCGGCAAAACGAGCAACAGAGCCGGCGTCGCCGCTGGTGATGCGGATGGTGCCGCTGCCGCTGCCCTTGCTCATCTGGCTGACGACAGCTTCTCCGCTGAGGGTGACGCCGGAAAAGTCCACCGCCGTCGTTTTGCCGCCTGCAATGGAATAGGTACCTTTGAGATTGCCGATCGATTCGTCGTTGAATCCAATAACCTTGTCGAGATTGACATGTATCGTCGCGCTTGCCGAGTCGTCGCCGCCGCTCTTCCCGCCGCCAGATGACGATGTCTTCAGCCGCGCCAGGATCGGGCGTATATCGGCCGAATTGCCCGATATCGATACGTCATAGCCTCCACCCTTGCCACGCTTGAGCGACAGCGCGAAATCATCGAGGGCCGAGAGCTTCACGCTGTCGAAATTCGCTGACGACAAGCTCCCCTTGCTGATCGCAAGATCGCCGCTGACGCCGAAACCATCGCCCTTGAGCGTAAAATTCTTGAGTGTCGTCTGGCTGTCCGGTCCGGACGCTTCGAGTTGCGCGGTTGCCGGAATGCCGCTGCCCTTCGACCATCCTACCCACGGAACCGTCAGCGCTGCCTTGCTGAGATCCACCTTGACGCCCTGGCGATCGTCATCGATGCGCGTCAGCTCCACTTTGACAGGTCCATCGATGATATCGCGAAGACCCGGCAGGACGGCATTGCGTTGAGCATCGCTAAGCGTCGCCGTAATGACGCGGCTGCGCTTGGCGGTCGATTTGCTGTCGGTCGGCTCGATCATATCGATCTGGGCGGGAATGCCGTCGATCTGCGCCTGAGCTTGCAGATGCACCGATTGTGGATCGGCCGCGATCTCGCCGGTGAGGTTGTCGATCTTGCGATTGTTCATCGGCTTCAACAAATCGACATTGTTGAGCTCCAGTTTCGCCTGCCAATCCGGCGGCGGCGGCTTCTGGTCGTTGATCAGGCCGATCCGGGCATTGACCTTGGCAACGATCTTGCCGTTGAAGTCCTCCGGTTTGAATTCCGTCCGTTGCAATACCTCCAGCGGTTTGTAGGTCAGCAATTCACCCACGGCGTCGCCCGTGCCGGATATTGTCAGAGCAAGCTCCGCCATCAGCGGCTTGTCGTAGGTTGCCGGTATCGAGAAGCTGCTATCGTTCAATGTGATCTTGCGGCCTGTCGGGAAATATGAGGTAGCAGTCTCGATACTGACGTCCATCGTCGGGCCGGTCAGATCGAAATGTGCTTTCGTATCCCGGAGCGGCGGTATTTGGCCAGGCACGTTGAGGCGCGCGCCGTCGATGTCGAAAGCAATGTGCAACTCGTTCTGGCCGAGTTGCAGCTTGCCGGTCTGCGCAGCCTCCCGCAGCCTCCCGGCTGGAATGAACACAGATATCACGGCATTCGTCACTGAGCCGCCAAAAAGATTGTTCTCGACCCATACTCTCGGCTTCGAAGCCATCCAGAAGGGCCACAGTTGTTTCACCACGCTGGTGTCGAGTTTGTCCGCGCGGCCGCCGAAGCTGATTTCCGGCGAGCTGTCGCCGAGCTTCATGTGCAACGAACCGAACAGAGCGCCTTGCGGTGTCGATATGCCGATATTCTCGAACTGGAATTCCTTGGTCGCGGACAGAAAGTGCCCTGTCGCCTGGCCGTCGAAGCTGACCGGCTTTTCTCCGGATATCGATGAGGCTGCCGTACCGTTCTTGATCAGGAAATCGATGCCGAAGCCTTTGCCTGCGTTGGGGTCAACCCGGTCGAGATCGATCAGGGCGCCGGAGAATGGCGCGACAGTGCTGACGAATTGCACCGTCGACGGTGCGATCTCGAGTGTCTGGTGATCGAAATTATAGGAGAGGTTGATATTGGCCTGCGTCAAATCCTGCGCGTCGCGATCCATATAGAGCACGCCGGGCTGGATATTGACGGAGGCATCGAGCTTCGGATCGGTGCCTGAGCCCCCTTTGACGGCAGATAGCGTCACATCGGCGAAACTCATGAGACCCTGACGCGGCGTGCCGGTCGCATCATAGGCCATCGTCAATGGCTTGAGATCGAGATTGGAGATTTTCGCGATCAGTGAAGAGCTGTGGCCGGACTCCTGCTGCTCTGCCATCACATCCAATATCGCCACCGACCCGTTGACGGCGACCTGCCCATAAAGATGCAGCGAATTCTGTTCGGTCCGCTCGAAGGTGAGATTATCGACCACAAGAGAGATGGGATCGCCTTCCTGGCGTGGCAGCTTGACCGAAAATCCGGAAATACGCACCGAATTGGTGCCGCCGCGCTGCACGAAGCGCTGCAGAAAATCGATATCGTCGAAAGCCGAGGTCAATGCCTGGGGCAGCGCATCCACGCGCCACGCGGTCAGGTCGACGGGATCTCCTTGAGGCAGGAGCGAAGTATCGAGCGCTATGCCTTCCGCCGCAACGCTCGCCACTTCCACCCGGCCTTCAATAAGGGCGAACGGATCGAGTTCCATATTGACCGCCGACATGGTCGACAGATGTTTGCCGCTGTCCTGATCGATCACGTTGACGTCACGCGCTTCGAGAGCCAGCCGGAGATCTGATGTGAAGCGGATCACGGTCTTGCCGACCTCCGCCTTGTAGCGCGGACCGATCGCCTTATCGAGGGCCGTCTGCGCCTTCTGAGACAGCGGCACATCGAAAACGCCGCTTTCGATCGTTGCGATGACGGCGCCGAGGATGATTGCAAGAAAGGTGAAGAAAACCAGCGTCATGCGGCAGACATGCCAGACATGCGAACGGTTGCGGCTGGTGCGTTCCGGAGGGACATGCACGATCATGGGATCATCGACCTGGGCGGAAGGCAGATGATCGAGTGAAACGAGATCCTTTTTACGGAATGTTACCTTTTCGCCTCGGATCACTCCTGCGCGTCCCTTTCATTCTCAGCAATTTTGTTGGTGACGCTGCGTCCCATGTGGACGGCATACCTGAGCAGCATGTATGGCTCAACCTTAGTATCGTCTAAAAACCAGGCAAAAGAAAGTTTTTCCCATGACGGAAGTTTTCCCGATTGTTTTGAACGTGGGCGACGAGGCACCCGATTTCGATTTGCCACGCGATGGCGGCGGCCATGTGCGTCTAGCCGATTTCGGCGGAAAACCGCTGGTATTGTTCTTCTATCCTAAGGACGACACGACAGCCTGCACGACCGAATCGATTTCCTTTACCGCGCTTAAAGCCGATTTCGACAAGGTCGGCGTCGCGATCCTCGGCATATCGCCCGATACTGTGAAGAGCCATGACAAATTCGTCAGGAAACACGCGCTTTCCGTGCCGCTCGCCTCCGACGGGGAAAAGACGATGGCGATGGCCTATGGCGTTTGGAGGGAAAAGAGCATGTATGGCCGAACCTATATGGGTGTCGTGCGCTCGACCTTTCTGATTGGCGCCGACGGCCGCATCGCAAGGATATGGGATAAGGTAAAGGTAGCCGGCCACGCCGAAGAGGTTTTGGCCGCGGCGAAGGAGCTTTGACGGCATGTCAGGCGACCCCGACACGATCACATCGCTACGCGGTGGCGCCATTGCCGCCATTCGTTCGGCCGATCTCGATCGCAAGACCGGGCTCGCCCAGGAATCCGCAACGCGCTGGTTTGCGCGCACCCTGTCATTGCGTTCGCCACTCGATCCGCCGCTGGCAGATCGACCCGGCCGGCCCGAACGGCCGGAGCTGGTTCCGCCGAAGCATATGGAGAAGCGCTCGCTGCATACGCTGAAGGGCCGCATCGCGCTGCTGCACGCTATCGCCCATATCGAGCTGAACGCGGTCGATCTTGCGCTCGACATCGTCGCACGCTTCGCGACCGAGCCGGTTCCCAATTCCTTCTTCGACGGCTGGATGCAGGTCGCCTTCGAGGAAGCGAAACATTTCCGGATGGTGCGGACCCGGCTGCGCGAGCTGGGCGCGGATTATGGCGATCTGTCCGCCCATGACGGCTTGTGGCAGGCGGCCCATGCAACGCGCACTGACCTCACCGCTCGCCTCGCCGTCGTGCCGTTGATCCTGGAAGCCAGAGGACTCGACGTGACGCCCGCCCTGCAGGCAAAGATGCGCGAGACCGGAGACATGGAAAGCGCGGCCGTGCTCGACGTCATCTACAATGACGAAAAAGGCCATGTCGCCGTCGGCGCCAAATGGTTCCGTTTTCTATGCGCGCGGGAAAAGCGCGATCCGGCCCGTGCGTTCCAGGAGCTGGTGCGCGCAAACTTCCGTGGCTCGCTCAAGGCTCCATTCAACGATATCGCCCGCGCCGAGGCTGGATTGACGCCCTCTTTCTACCGCTCGCTCACATCCACAAGTAACGCCTAAAATACTAAAATAAAAGAACTTTTCCGTTTTCTGACAATCGCGCGGAAAGCATTCATTAACCATAATCCCGTGTACTCCCATTGGGTGCCTGAGAGCATCGATTGGGAGATTCTCGGTGACAGCAAAGCCTTACAACCGGGTTTTCGGCAAACAACAGCGGTGTCACACCATCATCCTCGCAAGTGGAGAGACGGTGCGCCACATGACCGTGCGTCCATGGATGGCGGCACTGTTCGTCTGCCTCGCAGGCCTGTTTTCGATCGGCTACCTGCTGGCGACCTCCTACCTCGTCCTGCGTGACGATCTGATCGGCGCGACGATGGCCCGCCAGGCGCGTATGCAATATGATTATGAGGATCGCATCGCCGCACTGCGTGCCCAAGTCGATCGCGTCACCTCCCGCCAGCTTCTCGATCAGCAGGTCGTCGAAGAGAAAGTCGACAAGCTCATCGAGCAGCAGCAACAGCTGTCGTCTCGCGGCGGCAAGCTCAACGCATTGCTCGACAGGGCCGAAAGCTCGGGCCTCACCGATAAAAGCCCGCATGCCGATGCGATCACGGCAGCTGCAAAGAACGAGCATGCGCAGCTGACCGCGCCAAAGGCCATCGAAAAGCTTCTTACCAACGGCAAGCCCGCAGATGTCACCCCGGACAACTCCACCCTCGCCTACGTCCCCGCCCCGGAAACGGTCGCCGATCGCGCCGACCGCGTCTTTTCGAAAGTGACGCTGTCGCTGAAACATATCGAACAGGATCAGCTAACGCGCATCCGAAATCTCACCGCAGACGCTTCCGGGACGGCGAACGAGATTCAGACGATCATGTCTAATGTCGGCGTTAAGATCCCGAACGAGGTCGCGGTCAGTGATAGCGAAGATGACGACGGTGGCGTTGGCGGCCCCTATGTGGCGCCGGAAAATGTCGACCAGTTCGAGCAGTCCATGGCCGATCTCGATACGGCGCTAACGCGCCTGGAGACGGCGCGAGGTGCCGCCGAGAGCCTTCCCTTCCGAAACCCCGCACCGGGCAAGCTCGTCACCAGCCCCTTCGGCAATCGCAAGGATCCCTTCTTCGGCACGCTGGCTCTCCATCCCGGCACCGATTTCCATTTCAGCCCCGGCGAAAAGATCAAGGCGACGGCCCCTGGCAGGATCGTTTCGGCGGGCTGGACAGGCGGCTATGGCAATATGGTGGAGATCGATCACGGCGACGGCATCTCGACGCGCTACGGCCATATGGAGGAAGTGCTTGTCAAAGTCGGCGATAAGGTCGGCACCGGTGACCCGATCGGCCTCGCCGGCAGCACCGGGCGTTCCACAGGCACGCATCTGCACTACGAAGTCCGGGAAAATGGGCGTCCTATAGACCCGATGTATTTCATCAATGCCGGTACAAAACTCGCAAGTTACATCAGCGGTCTCGGCGCGATTTAACTGCCAGGATTGTGACAAACGAGCAACAAAGATGGCACTAATCCAAAAATTGCGTTACGAATGAACTTCGGGTCGGCAGAAGCGACCGCTTTCCTTGACTCTGTGGATATTTGGTTCTATGTCGCGCTGCATTACGGCATGCTCCTGTGTGTCGATTCATGGTGTTCGACCGAACCGAGACGGAACTAGTTTTCCCTTTGACAACATTTGCTGACCTTGGCTTGAGCCAAAAAGTCCTTTCCGCGGTAACTGACGCGGGCTACACGACACCGACTCCGATTCAGGCCGGTGCCATCCCATTTGCGCTGCAGCGCCGCGATATTTGTGGTATCGCCCAGACGGGTACCGGTAAGACGGCTTCCTTCGTGCTGCCGATGCTGACGCTGCTCGAGAAAGGGCGCGCTCGTGCCCGCATGCCGCGCACGCTGATTCTGGAGCCAACGCGAGAGCTGGCCGCCCAGGTTGCCGAGAATTTCGAGAAATACGGCAAGAACCATCGCCTCAACATCGCCCTGCTGATAGGCGGCGTGTCCTTCGAAGAGCAGGACCGCAAGCTGGAGCGTGGCGCCGATGTGCTCATTTGCACGCCGGGCCGCCTGCTTGATCATTTCGAGCGCGGCAAGCTGCTGATGAGCGCCGTCGAAATCTTCGTCATCGACGAAGCCGACCGTATGCTCGACATGGGTTTCATCCCCGATATCGAGCGCATCGCCAAGCTCATTCCCTTCACGCGCCAGACGCTGTTCTTCTCGGCCACGATGCCGGCGGAAATCCAGAAGCTGGCAGACCGCTTCCTGCAGAATCCGGAACGTGTCGAAGTCTCGGCCCCCGCGTCGACGGCAAAGACTGTCACGCAGCGCTTCGTCGCCTCGCATGGCAAGGACTACGAGAAGCGCGCCACGCTGCGCGATCTCATCCGAGCTCAGACGGACCTGAAGAACGCGATCATCTTCTGCAATCGCAAGGTAGATGTGGCCGACCTCTTCCGTTCGCTTGAGCGCCACGGCTTCTCGGTCGGCGCATTGCATGGTGACATGGATCAGCGCTCGCGCACGACGATGTTGCAGAATTTCCGTGACGGCCAGATCCAGCTTCTCGTCGCCTCCGACGTCGCGGCACGCGGTCTGGACCTTCCCGATGTCGGCCACGTCTTCAATTTCGATGTTCCGATCCATTCGGAAGACTATGTCCATCGCATCGGCCGTACCGGTCGCGCCGGTCGTTCCGGCGCCGCTTTCACTCTCGTGACGAAACGCGATACCAAGCATATCGACGCGATCGAAAAGCTGATCGGCGAAGATGTCCAGTGGCTGAACGGTGATCTGTCGGCACTGCCGCCGGCCGAGGAAGGTGGGGACGACAATCGTTCTCCTCGCCGCCGCGAGCCGAAAGGCAGAGGCCGCGACCGTGATCGCAGCCCCAGAGGCCGGAGTGCCTCGAGTCATAAATCTGATATCGACGTCGAGGATAATGGCGTTGAAGTGATCGAAGCAGCACCAGCAAAGGCCGAGAGCGTGAGAAACGAGCGCAAGTCTGAGAACAACAACAAATCCAACAACGGTTCTCGCAACAATCACCGGCCCTTCCCCGCTGCGAACGACGACAACCGCGAACGCCGCAGCCGTTATCGCGACCAGGATGACGGCCCGACACCGGTCGGCTTCGGCGACGACATTCCCGCTTTCATGCTGATCGTCGCGAACGCCAAGGGCTGATAAGTCCACATCCGAAGCGTTACGCCGGAGTTAACGGCACATTTCGAGATGTAGGCATGGGCAAACCCGGCATCGATTTCCCAGGATTAGGAACCGGTCTCGCAATATTGCGGGACAGGAAGATTTTGCTCTACAGGCGCCTCAAGGCGCCTGAGGCCGGCTTCTGGAGCATCGTCGGCGGCAAGGTCGACCATATGGAGCCCGCAGCCAGGGCCGCCATCCGCGAGGCGGAAGAGGAAAGCGGCCTTTCCATCGGCCGGACCGAATACCTCTGCACAGAAGAGGTTATCGTCGAAGCGGATCGGCAGCATTGGATTTCGCTGATCTATGTTTGCAGGGATTTTTCCGGCGAGCCGCGCCTGATGGAGCCCGACAAGCTCTCCGATTTCGGCTGGTTCGGCCGCAACGAGTTGCCACAACAACTATCCGCTTTCGCCAAAGCAACGATTGCGCATCTGAGCGAAGACGATTTTCGCTGACGCCTACTTATCGGCGCGCAACGCAGCCTCATAGGCCAGTCTTACCCAGTGCGCCATGATGTCGGGATCGTCGAAAGCATCATCGGGAACCGACCAGTAAGGCATATTGACGGCCTTGCCCTTCTTGCCCTCATAAGCCCAACGCCGCGCTCCGGCCGCCTCGAACTCCGAAGCACTGACGTCATCTGCCTTCAAAAGTATCTCGTCATCCACTTCGAGCGCCAGGATCCGGCCCATATGGTAGATCCCCTTGCCGCCGAACATTCGCTTGATCGCTACCGGCCCGAGCGACTGAAACATCTCTTCGATATCGTTATTGTCCATTCCCTATCCCTTTAAAACGCCGCCGGCGGCGATGACGGCCTCGGGCGTATCGACGTCGAGATGCGCCGCCTCGCCGATATCGACGTCGACAACCGGAAGCCCGGACGTCTCGATGATATGCCGCGCGCCGACATCGCCCTCGAGCCGCATGACCGCGTTCAGCACCCCACGCGGCAATATGACTGGGTTGCCGCGCTTGCCGCCCGATACCGCGCGCACGATCGCCTGGCCATTCGCCTCGCGAAATGCGGCGATCAAGGTTTTCAAGTCGTCGCTGGTGACGCCAGGCATATCGGCCAGCATGACGAGGACACCGTCCGCACGCTGCGCAGCCTGCGTACCGACGCCTGCAACCAGCGAGCTTGCCATGCCGGATGCGTAATCCGGATTGAACACCTGCTCAACGGCAAGATCTCGCAGCGCCGGCTCGATGTCGTCGCGACGGTGGCCCGTGACGACGATGACCGCAGATGCTCCGCCTGCCATGGCCGTCAAGGCCGATCGACGGACCAATGGGACGCCGTCGAACTCGGCCAGCAGCTTGTGCGAACCGCCCTCGCCCATGCGGCTCGCCCGGCCGGCGGCCAGCAGCACGACGGCAACCGATATCTGCGCCGCCGGCTTGGCGGCGATATCGCGCGGACGCGGACGCGACTGTATTTCCATGAGCAATCCCCCAACGCCCATGCCGCTGATATCCTGCGGCGTCGGTTGTTCGCCGGCTAAGATACGATCCAGCACCCAGTCGAAACCGTTTTCCTTCGGGCTGCGGGCACATCCTGGTGCGCCGACGACATGGACATCGCCCACTTTGCCGAGTACCAAAAGGTTGCCGGGATCGACAGGCATGCCGACCTGAATGACCTCACCGCCCGCAAGCCGGATCGCCTCCGGAATGACATCGCCGGCATCGATAACGGCGGAGGCGCCGAAAACGATCACCAGCTTCGGCAATTGGTCCGGTACCTCCAACGCCTGACCGATCGCATCGGCGACCGCTTTCGCCCGGTGGGCGACGCGCTCCTCCCGTTGCAAAACGCTGCCTGCAAGCTGAAGCCGTTGCGAGAGGATGCGCGCCGTCTTGTCCATGACACCAGTCTTCAGCGACGGCAGCTCCGTGGCGACGAGCGACACGGCATGCGGCAGGAACGGCTTGACTTCAAAAACCGGCATTCGCCGCAGAATGTCGGCGCCGGCCGCCACCTTCAGCCCCGAAACCGCCAGCGGAATGATCTTGAAGGTCGCCACCATATCGCCTGATCGCACCGGCACATGATCGGCAAGACAGGCAAGCGTGATGGCCGGGTCGACGCTGTTGAGCCGATCGACGGCGGCGCGATTTGCCACGAACAGGCCGTCGACCGCGCTGTGAATATTGACACGCCCGGTCGTCGCCTTGGAAAAGGTCAGGTGATCGGGTGCAACCGCTTGCGCGAGCTGCTCGGCCGCCTCGTCTTCCATAAGATCGCCGGGTTCGATCCGCGCCGCGATGACGTGATCGATCCCGGCGGCGATCAGTCGTTCGACATCGCCGTGGTCAAGCTTGTGCCCTTTGGCAAAACTACCATCGGATAACCGAAGGGAATGTGCCAGAACCGCGCCCTCGGCGTTCACAGTCGAAAATTCCCCGAAGATCATGGCTTCGGGCCCTTGGGCAACGACACGTCGCGCTCGCGAAGGGCGCCGATGATCTCGGCCAGAATGGCGACCGCGATCTCCGCCGGGCTCGCCGCGCCGATGGGAAGACCGATGGGGGCGTGGACGCGGGCGAGATCCTCTTCGGTCAATCCTTCCCGCTTCAAGCGCTCCAAGCGGCCGGCATGCGTCTTGCGGCTGCCGAGCGCGCCGACATAGAAACAGCCCGTCCTCAGCGCTTGCGCAATCGGCTCGTCGTCGATCTTCGGATCGTGGGTAACGGCGACCAGCGCCATATAGCTGTCGAGCGGCCGTTCCTTCAGTGCATCCGCAGGCCAATCGGCAATCAGGTCGATACCCTCGAAACGCTCCGGCGTCGCAAAGGCCGTGCGTGGATCGATGATGGTTACATCGAAGTCGGCAAGTGCCGCCATTCGCGCCAGGACCTGACTGATATGCACCGCCCCGATGACGACGATACGCGGCGGCGGCAGGTGAACATTCAGGAACAGACTCTGTCCTTCAATCGCGACCGGTGCCGACTTGCCCGAACGGAATGTGGACGCGACTGCATCGGCCAGAGCGCCTTCGAGCTTGTCGCCCTCGACGATCAGCCTGTCAGGCCCGCCCGACAGGTCGGTGGCAAGAATCGCCGCCCGCCGCTCGCGCCGCAATTCATTCAGCTTCGCCAGTATCTGACGATCCATCAGGCAAGCCTCTCGACATAGACGCGGATTCGGCCACCGCAGGAGAGGCCGACGCGCCAGGCAGTCTCGTCGGCAACGCCGAATTCCAGCATGCGGGGCTTGCCGTTTTCGATAACATCGAGCGCCTCGGTGATCACGGCACCTTCCACACAGCCGCCCGAAACGGAGCCGTGGAAATTGCCCTCGCTGTCGATCACGAGGTGACTGCCCGCCGGGCGCGGCGCCGAACCCCAGGTATCGACGACGGTCGCCATGGCAACGCTGCGGCCTGCCGACACCCATTCCTCCGCGATCACGAGCGGATCCAGACTTTCGGATATATTTGTCATCGGAGCCTCATTACTTACAGAGAAACCGCCGCGGATCGTAGGCATCCGCGCGGCCGGCGGTGAGAGCCGATACGAGATCGGCCAGAGATAATAGATTGTGGACCGGACGGAATTCGTCAACATGCGGCAGCATGGCTTTTACACCGCGGGCGCGCGCTTGGAAGCCATCGAACCGCAACAGGGGATTGAGCCAGATCAGCCGCCGACAGGAGCGATGCAGACGGTCCATCTCCTGAGCGAGCAGTTCCACGCCCTCCCGCTCCAGCCCGTCGGTGATCAAGAGCACGATCGCGCCCTGCCCGAGCACCCGGCGCGCCCAGAGCCGGTTGAAGTCCTTCAGCGTCTCACCGATGCGCGTCCCTCCGGACCAGTCCCGCACCGCCGCTGCGCATTCGTCGAGCGCCTGATCCGGGTCTTTGTGACGCATCGCTCTGGTGACATTGGTCAGCCGCGTGCCGAAGAGAAACGTGTGCACGCGCCGACGCCGCTCTGTCAGCACATGCAGGAAATGCAGGAAGATGCGCGTATATTGGCTCATCGAACCGGAAATATCGGCTAGCACGACGAGCGGCGGCTGTATTTGCTTGGCTTGCCGAAAACGCGGCAGAATCAGCTCTCCCCCGGTGCGCAAGGCAGACCGCATCGTCGCGCGCGGATCGATCTTGACTGGTCTGCGCGACGGCGCAAAGCGGCGCGTGCGTACCCGATCCAGTGGCAATCGCAGCTTTGCGAGCTCCTTCTTGGCGACGGCAATTTCAGCCGCCGACATCTGCGCAAAATCCAACCCGCGCAGAATCTCGCTGCCCGACGTCGTAAACCGGGCATCGATCTCGATGTCGGGCGTCTCGCGTTGCGGACGGCGGTCGTCGCGGTTATCAAGTAAGGCATCGCCCGCGCGGGTTTCGCCGGGCTTCGGCTTCTCCTTCTCACGATTGGCGGGCGCGATCGGCGACATCATCGCGATCATCTTTGCAACGAGATCGCGCGAGCGCCAGAACAGCCGGAATGCCTCGTCGAAAACTGCCAGGTCCTCATGTCGCGTGACGAAGACCGAACACAGAGCGGCGTAGAATTCCTCGCGCGAACCTATGCCGATCGCTTCCACCGCCTCGATGGCATCCGCAATTGCCCCGGGCCCGATCTTCAGCCCGGCCTTGCGGAGCGCGCGCCCGAAAAAGACGATATTATCGGCAAGACGCCCGTCACCGGGCGGTGACGGCGCAACGGTGATGCCATCCTGCGCGCCCGGTTCCATGGTTCATCCCGCCGCGAGCAGTTCGGACTTTACTTCGTCCAGCACGCGCTTGCCCTCGCTACCTTGAATACGTGCTATGTCGTCCTGGTATTTCAGCAGCGTGCCCAGCGTGTCGGAGATCGTCTCCGGGTCGAGCGCCAGTCGATCGAGTTCCGTCAGCGCGCTTGCCCAATCGATGGTCTCGGCAACGCCGGGGTTCTTGTAGAGATCGAGAGTCCGCAGCTTCTGTACATAGGCAACGATCTGACACGACAGCGCTTCGTTGCAGCCCGGCACCTTGCGGCGGATGATTTCCAGCTCCTGCTCCGCCTGCGGATAGTCGACCCAATGATAGAGACAGCGCCGTTTCAATGCATCGTGTACTTCGCGCGTGCGGTTGGTGGTGATGATGACGATGGGTGGCTCGGTCGCGCGGATAGTGCCGAGCTCCGGCACCGTCACCTGGAAGTCGGACAGCACTTCCAGAAGGAATGCTTCGAATGCCTCGTCGGTACGGTCGAGCTCGTCGATCAGAAATACCGGCGCACGCCCGCCGACACCCGACAGCGCCTGCAGGACAGGACGGCGGATGAGATAGCGCTCGGAGAAGATATCGGCCTCGATGCGACCGCGATCGGTCAATCCCGAAGCTTCCGCAAGGCGGATCTCCAGCATCTGTGCCGGATAGTTCCATTCATAGACGGCCGACGAGACATCCAGGCCTTCGTAGCACTGCAGGCGGATCAGCGGCCGGTCGAGCGCCTTCGACAATACCTTGGCAATCTCGGTCTTGCCCACGCCGGCCTCGCCCTCCAGAAAGAGCGGACGCTTCATCTTCAGCGCCAGAAACAGGACAGTGCCGAGCGCGCGCCCTGCCAGATAGTCATGGGCGCCGAGCAAGGCCATCGTCTCATCGATAGAGCTCGGCAGCGAAGTTGATGATTTTTGATCCGCCATGATAACTCCCTTGAAGGGGTTATAGCGTGTGATAGCCCCGGTTCATATACAGTAGTGCCGGCTTTGCCTCGCTGTAGCGTACGGCCATCACCTCGCCGAAGATGATGTTGTGCGTTGAAGCCTGCTTGATCTCGATCACACGGCAATCGAACGCCGCGAGCGCGTCGGCGAGCACAGGCGCCCCGGTCGCAAGCGTCTCGAATATACCGGAGGCAAAACGCTCGTCGGTGGTCAGCGGTGTCTTGCCGGAGAAGGCGTCGGCGAGCGACTGGTGATGCGCGCCCAGCGTATTCAGCGCGAAGATCCCGCTCTTGAAGAAGATCTCATTCTTGACGTTGCTGTTGTTGAGGCAGATCAGAACCGTTGCGGGATCGTCCGACACCGAGCAGGCAGCCGTGATCGTCACGCCGCGCCGCTCCCCTTCGAGGGCCGTGGTCACCAGCTGCACATGGCCCGCATAGCGGCTCATGGCATCGCGATAAAGCGCCGGGTCCATACGCTGCCTGTCTAGCACCACCGTCTCCTTATTCTTTCTCATATCCCGTCTTTCGCTCAATATGGCGGGCAGGCGTTAGCTTTTCTACAATAGCATTATTGAAAACAGAGTGATTTTGCTGCTTTTTCTTTTGACGATCCCCCTCAGACGGATAAAAGAGCAGGAAAATTGTCCGGGATAATCAATCGATGAACGTTCTGCGTCGCCTTCCGCTTCTGCTTATGCTGCTTTCGGCGGCCGGCAGCAGCGACGCCGCCGGAATCCGTATCGGTGTCGTGGCGCCACAGGACGGCAACTTCGCAACGCTCGGAGCCGAGATCACGACCGGCGCCAATTTCGAGATGCAGGCCCAGAAGGATGCGGCAACCGTCATCGACGACCCTTGCACCGAGGATGGCGGCCAGGCCGCTGCCCAGGCGCTGATTGCCGCCAAGGTGCAGGTCGCGATCGGCTTCCTCTGCACCGAGACGCTGGAAGGCGCGCTGCCGCGCCTCAAGGATGCCGGCATTCCGGTCATCACCGTTTCCGTACGCTCCCGCATCCTGATGGAAGATGTGCTGAAGAACGGCTGGCCGTTGTTTCGCCTTGCTCCGGTTGATAGCGCCGAAGCCTCCATGGCTATCGATACCATCCTGAAATACTGGGCATCCGAGCCGATGGCGTTGATCGACGATGGCACGATCCACGGCCGCGAACTAGTCGGCGCGATACGCAACGCGCTAGAGGAAAAGGGATTGAAGCCGGTCTTCACCGATACCTACCGGCCCGGCCAGGATCAGCAGATAGCTCTTGTACGCCGGCTGAAGAAGGCCGGCGCCACGCGCGTTTTCGTCGGCGGCGACCGCAGCGACGTGGCCGTGATCGCCCGGGATGCCAAGAGCGAGAACATCCCGTTGACCTTGATGGGTGGCGACGCCATGCGCGCCGCCGATCAGCCAGTGCCTCTATTGAACGGCGTCCAGGCTATCGCATTGCCGGAATACGTAACTCTGCCGGCCGCACAGCCGACTGCGCAGGCCATGCGCGCGAGCGGCATCGAGCCGGATGGCTATATCCTGCCGGCCGCGGCCGCGGCACAGATCGCCAGCCAGGCGGCTGAGAGCGCCAAGTCGGAAAACAAGCCCATCGCTGACAAGCTCGTTGCCACGACTTTCCAGACAGCGATCGGACCGATTACCTTCGGGAAGAACCATGAATTGACCGAGAACCCCTATCGGCTGCTGGAATGGCGCGACAATGCTTTCGTGCCGGCAGCAGCGGCGTCGAACTGACACGATCCGCGCTTTCTGTTGTTTGCCCGCCGAAGCGGTGCTAATCCAAGCGCGAAAAAATCAGATGGAGCTCAGCTACCCATGACTTTGCCGATCCGCATTGCCCCTTCCATTCTCGCGGCCGATTTCGCCAAGCTCGGACAGGAAGTGAAGGATGTGACCGAAGCCGGAGCCGACTGGATCCATCTGGATGTCATGGATGGGCATTTCGTGCCTAACATCTCCTTCGGCCCTGATGTCATCAAGGCCCTGCGCCCCTATACGACCGCCACCTTCGACTGCCATCTGATGATCTCGCCGGCCGATCCCTATCTCGAAGCCTTCGCCAAGGCGGGCTGCGACCGCATCACCGTGCATGCCGAAGCGGGCGTCCATCTGCATCGTTCGCTGCAGACAATCCGGCATCTCGGCAAGAAGGTCGGCGTCACCCTCAATCCGGCAACGCCGCTCTCGATCCTGGAAAACGTGCTCGACGATATCGACCTGATCCTGATCATGTCGGTCAATCCGGGTTTCGGCGGCCAGAAATTCATCCCGGCCATGGCCGACAAGATTCGCAACGCCAAGTCTCTGATCGGTGACCGGCCGATCGAGCTGGAGGTTGACGGCGGCGTCTCCACGGAGACAGCCGGCCTCATCATCGCTTCAGGCGCCAATGTCCTTGTAGCCGGTTCGGCAATCTTCAAGGGCGAATCGGTCGATGCCTACAAGCAGACGATTGGTGATCTGAGGGCGGCGGCTGAACGAGGCCGCGTTGGATCAAACTAATCCGACCAGCACCATCATCGCGGCGGACCGAACGCGGACCGCCGCTTCGCATTGCCTCGAACTGTTTGGTGGCTCGATCAGCTGGGGCGTGGTTATGGCCGCCTCGGCACTTGCCGCTCTCTACCTGCGCAACGGCCTTCTGACGAGCCACCTGACCGCCCTTGCCCTTGTCTATTTCCTCGGCGGCGCGCTCTCCTGGCCTATCATGGTGCCGCTGGCACGGCGCGTTGCCAACGGTCGACCGCCGAGCGCGCGTTTCGCGGCCTTTTTCCTCGCATTGTCGCTCGGCACCACGGCGATGACGGCATTTCTGTTCGCCATGGACTATCGCTGGTTCTATGCGCGCTGGCATGCGCCGTTCGGTTCGCTGATCTGGACATTTCAATTCCTGTTCACCGGCGCCAGCGCCGTCTACCAATTCGCCGTTCTCGGCGTTACCTTGTTCATGCCGTTCGGTTTGCTCTGCCTGATCGCCACCTCCGCTTATCTCGCGCGATATGAGCGTTGAGCCGGATGAAAGATCGGTCGGACAAACATTGTGATTGCCGCCCGTCTTTGTTATGGGGGCGCCGAGGTTTCCTTTCCCGTTAGCCAAGAAAGCTTTGAGCCCATGATCCCGCGCTACTCCCGACCGGAAATGGTCGCCATCTGGTCGCCCGAAACCAAGTTCCGTATCTGGTTCGAGATCGAGGCGCATGCCTGTGACGCGCTGGCCGCTCTCGGCGTCATTCCGAAGTCGGCCGCCGAGACCATCTGGGAAAAGGGCGGCCAGGCGACCTTCGACGTCGACCGCATCGACGAGATCGAAGCCGTCACCAAGCATGACGTCATCGCCTTCCTGACGCATCTCGCCGAAATCGTCGGTCCGGATGCGCGTTTCGTGCACCAGGGCATGACCTCCTCCGACGTGCTCGATACCTGCTTCAACGTCCAGCTCGTACGCGCCAGCGATCTGCTGCTGGCCGATATCGACAAGCTTCTGGAAGCCCTGAAGCGTCGCGCCTTCGAACACAAGGACACGGTCACCATCGGCCGCTCGCACGGCATCCATGCCGAGCCCACAACCTTCGGCGTCAAGCTGGCGCTTGCCTATGCTGAATTCGAGCGCTGCAAGCAGCGTCTGATCGCCGCCCGCGAGGAAGTCGCGACCTGCGCGATTTCGGGCGCCGTCGGCACCTTCGCCAATATCGACCCCCGCGTTGAGGAACATGTCGCCGCCGCGCTCGGCCTGAAGCCGGAGCCGGTCTCCACGCAGGTCATCCCGCGCGACCGTCATGCGATGTTCTTCGCCACCCTCGGCGTCGTCGCCTCTTCGATCGAGCGCCTTTCAACCGAAATCCGCCACCTGCAGCGCACCGAAGTCCTCGAAGCCGAGGAATATTTCTCGCCGGGCCAGAAGGGCTCTTCGGCCATGCCGCATAAGCGCAACCCGGTGCTGACCGAAAATCTGACCGGCCTTGCCCGCATGGTCCGCTCTTACGCCATGCCGGCCATGGAGAACGTGGCACTTTGGCACGAGCGCGATATCTCGCATTCCTCGGTGGAACGCATGATCGGCCCGGATGCGACCGTCACGCTCGATTTCGCGCTCGCCCGCATGACGAGCGTCATCGACAAGCTCCTCGTCTATCCGGAAAATATGATGAGGAATTTGAACAAGTTCCGCGGACTTGTTCATTCACAGCGCGTGCTGCTGGCACTGACCCAGGCCGGCGTTTCCCGCGAGGATTCCTATCGTCTCGTTCAGCGCAATGCGATGAAGGTTTGGGAGGAAGGCAAGGATTTCCTTGAGGAGTTGCTGGCCGACCAGGAAGTCCGTGCAGCGCTTTCCGAAGCGGATATCCGCGAGAAATTCGATCTTGGCTATCACACCAAGCACGTGGACACCATCTTCAAGCGGGTTTTCGGCTAAGACTTGGCCGGGCCGGCCTGATTGCGAGTAGAGGCGGTGCGGCTGACGCGCCGCTTTTTTCTTTTGTTCGCGGATTTGGCGACGATTGCGCGATCGCGTTCGACGCTTTCGCCCACATTGCCGTTGTGCTGATTTTCGCTACGCTTGGCAGCCTTCCCCACCAGCCTGTCTAGATGCTTCAGATCCTCTTCGTCGAGGTTTTCAATGCCGATGAAGCGGTTTTCAGCCGCGCTGGTGAGGATCAACTCATTGAGCTTGGCCTGAATGGCCCGCGTATCACGCGTCTGCGCGTTCTGCAGCAGGAACACCATCAGGAAGGTTACGATGGTCGTGCTGGTGTTGATGACCAGCTGCCAGGTATCGGAGTAGCCGAAGATCGGACCGGTAGCGCCCCATAAGATAATGGAGAACAGCGCCAGGACGAAGATGGCCGGCTTTCCCGTCCATTCCGAAACCTTAACCGCAAAGCGGGTGAAGATGTGCGCAAGCCAAGCCATGATCCGCATCTCCTTGATGATGCGGATCAACGTGGAAACCCTATTGCGGTTCCAAAGATTGCGAAGAACCGCTGAAAGGCCGGACTTTTAGTCCTGAACCACCACCAGCTTACGATAGAGATGCCAGGATGCGTGGCCGAGTATGGGCATGACCACGGCAAGGCCTGCAAAGATCGGGATCGTGCCGACGACGAGAAGTGCTGCCACGATCAAGCCCCAGACTGCCACGGGCACCGGGTTGATCAGCGTCGCCCGAATACTGGCATCGACCGCTGCCACCACGCCCACGTCACGGTCGAGCAACAGCGGAAAGGTGACGACCGTGGTCGCCAGCACGACGAGCGCGAAGACGAAGCCGATGAGATCGCCCCAGAACATCATCGCCCTGCCCTCGGGGGTCCTCAAAATGTTTGAGACGAAGGACCAGAGCGTGGGCGGTGCACCATCGCCGAAATAGATGAAGTAGATATTCTGCGCCGCGAACAGCCAGACGATGAATATGCCGAACAGCATGAGGCCGGCGACGATGATCGACGGCAGCGCCGGTGAAAAGCGCACGTCGAAAGCATGGCTCCACGACGTATCCTGGCCCTTTTCGCGCCGTCGACTGATTTCGTAGAGACCGATCGCCGCCAGGGGGCCGAGCAAGGCGAAGCCGGACATCAGCGGAAACAGCAGCGGCAGCAAATTCTGTCCGGAACTCCAGATCGCCAGAGCAATGCCGGCAATCGGATACATCAGGCACAAGAAGACGTAATGCGATGGCTTCTCGCTGAAATCGTCAAGCCCCAACTTAAGGGCGTCGACGAGGTCGGCGATACCGATCTTACGGATGGCGGGACGCGTAAATGTGTGGTCCGCTCCTGCCATGACGTGAAAGGCCGACATAATGCTCTCCTCCTCAACCGTGGTGCGCGGCAGGCGGTGCAAAAGTGGCGGCAAAACAGACGCCGACATCTTCATTCGCTACCGGCAGCGGCCATACTAGCAAATTTTGCCGCATTTGTCGCCTTTTTCCCTTGACAGTTGGGTTCACCTTTTCCACATCGGCGCATCATGAAAGTCTCCGACGCAGATATTCTCATCATCCCGGGTTACACGAATTCCGGCCCGGATCACTGGCAGACGCGCTGGGAGCAGAAGCTCTCGACGGCGCGGCGCGTGGAGCAGGCCGAATGGTCCAAGCCCGTTCGCGATGACTGGATCGCCCGCATTGCCGAAGAGGTGAATGCTTCCGAGCGGCCTGTCGTGCTCGTGGCGCATTCGCTCGGCGTTCCCTCGGTGATCCATGCGATCCCGCATTTTCGCAACAAGGTCGCCGGCGCCTTCTTCGTCGCACCGCCCGATGTCGCCAATCCCGGCATCCGCCCGAAACATCTGATGACGTTCGGCCCCTATCCGCGCGATCCGCTGCCGTTTCCGTCGGTCACGATCGCAAGCCGCAACGACCCCTTCGGCAGCTATGAGCACGCCGACGATGTCGCCAGCAGCTGGGGTTCCCTTCTGATCGACGCCGGCGAGGCCGGTCACATCAACAGCGATTCCGGTCACGGCCCCTGGCCCGAAGGCACGATGGTCTTTGCCAAATTCCTCAGCCAACTGAAGTCGTGATACAATAAAGGCGGACTTGGGATGGATACGCCGCGGCTCACTAGCCTGTGAAGTACCGGCCACCTTCATTCCATCGTCAGATAAAAGCCTGTAATACTGGGCATGACAGGATCCCGATTCTCGCATTGGCGCCCCGCCAAGGCCGGAATTCCGAGGTAAGGAGGCGCTGGCGGATTGTGAATTCGCTTCTTATCCGTTATGGGGACGCCCACATACGATCCACTTGCGCTGTCCCGTGAGCGCCAAAGACAGAGAACAATACCAATGAACCGTCGCCGCCGTATCTACGAGGGCAAGGCCAAGATCCTTTATGAAGGACCTGAGCCGGGCACGCTGATCCAGTTCTTCAAGGACGATGCCACCGCCTTCAACAAGAAAAAGCACGAAGTCATCGATGGCAAGGGCGTTCTGAACAATCGCATCTGCGAATATATTTTCAGCCATTTGAACAAGATCGGCATTCCCACCCATTTCATCCGCCGTCTCAACATGCGTGAGCAGCTGATCAAGGAAGTGGAGATGATCCCGCTCGAGATCGTCGTGCGCAACGTCGCCGCCGGCTCGCTCTCCAAGCGCCTCGGCATCGAGGAAGGTGTGGTCCTGCCGCGTTCGATCATCGAATTCTACTACAAGTCCGATGCGCTCGAGGACCCGATGGTCTCCGAGGAGCATATCACCGCGTTCGGCTGGGCCAATCCCGCCGAGCTCGACGACATCATGGCGCTTGCGATCCGCGTCAACGACTTCATGACCGGCCTGTTCCTCGGCGTCGGCATCCAGCTCGTCGATTTCAAGATCGAATGTGGCCGCCTGTTCGAAGGCGACATGATGCGCATCATCCTTGCCGACGAAATCTCGCCCGATTCCTGCCGTCTCTGGGACATCGAAACCCGCGAGAAGATGGACAAGGACCGTTTCCGTCGCGACATGGGCGGACTGCTGGAAGCCTATTCCGAAGTGGCCCGCCGCCTCGGCATCATCAATGAAAACGAACCCGTGCGCGGCACCGGCCCGGTTCTCGTCAAGTAAGTTCAGGAAGGACAATCGTGATCAAGGCTCGTGTAACCGTCACGCTGAAGAACGGCGTTCTCGATCCGCAGGGCAAGGCAATCGAAGGCGCGCTCGGGGCGCTCGGCTTTGACGGCGTCCATCAGGTTCGCCAGGGCAAGGTATTCGACCTCGAACTCGAAGGCACCGACAAGAGCAAGGCCGAGGCGGATCTCAAAGCCATGTGCGAAAAGCTCCTCGCCAACACGGTGATCGAGAACTTCAGCATTTCGATCGACTGATTGTCGTCTTCCGCCGGCCATTCTTCCTTTGCAACAGGCAATGGAGTATGGCTCACGAAGCGCATTCCAGCGATTACCCCTAGCCTCTTGCGGGACCAGCATCATGAAATCAGCAGTCGTCCAACTCCCAGGCCTCAATCGCGATCGCGACATGATCGCGGCGCTGACCAAGATTTCCGGCCATGCGCCTGTAACTGTCTGGCAGACCGAAACCGACATCCCGGACGTCGACCTGATCGTCATTCCCGGCGGCTTCTCCTACGGCGATTATCTGCGCTGCGGCGCGATCGCAGCCCGCATGCCGATCATGCAGGCGATCAAGGATAAGGCCGACAAGGGCGTCAAGGTTCTCGGTGTCTGCAACGGTTTCCAGATCCTGCTGGAAGCCGGCATGCTGCCCGGCGCGCTGATGCGCAACGCCTCGCTGAAATTCGTCTGCCGCGAAGTGAAACTCGAAGTCGTCAATGCCGACACGGAGTTCACCAGCGCCTACGCCAAGGGCCAGATCATCCGCAGCCCCGTGGCACATCACGACGGCAACTATTTCGCCGATCCCGAGACGCTGGCAGCGATCGAAGGCAACGGCCAGGTGGTCTTCCGTTATGCCGAAGGCACGAACCCCAACGGCTCTGTCAACGACATCGCCGGCGTCATGAATGCCAAGGGCAATGTGCTCGGCATGATGCCGCATCCGGAAAACCTGATCGAGGCTGCGCATGGCGGCAACGACGGCCGCGGTCTCTTCGCCTCGGCACTCGGCGTGATCGCGGCCTGATAGATCGTCGGGCTTGGCTCCGAAATCTTAAAATCGACGTCTTTGCGCCAAACAGCAGGGACGTCGTTATCGTTGCCTCCGGCAACCCTCGGGCAAAGAGCAGCCCTAACCGCTTCGTTGGAAAGAAATTGATGCGCCCTCGCCTCCTGACAGGACTTTACTCCGCCGCTGCCATCACGATGCTTGGGCTTCTGGTCACCTCGTGCGGCCCGCGTCCGCCGAGCATCAGCGCCACCGATCACAGCGCCCTGTCGACGATGGAGCGCGTCATGATCAATTCGAACGCCTGCTGGTTCAAATCGGCCGATCCGGCCTTTGCCGGCTATCAGCTCGCTCCGGAACTCAATTCCTTTACCGGTCGTCCGCGCATTCTCGTTGTCGACAAGAAACATCCGACCGGCCGACCGTCCCTGGTTGTCCAAGCGGAAGGCAACCCGGCCCAATTGCAGGCCTTCGGTCCGATGATGAACGGCGCTTCCGGCGGCCGCATCACGGGCGACGTCAATCGATGGGCTGCGGGTTCGAAGAACTGCAGTTAGGCCGATGGCCTGAAGAAGCTCCGCTTCCACTCAGACACTGCAGCCGACGCATGACGTACCCTCAAATCAAGGGATCATTGTCATGGACAGGTTTGTCATTCTTTCAGGCTGCTCGGGCGGCGGTAAATCGACCTTGCTCGAAGTGCTCAGGCTTCATGGACACCACGTGGTCGAGGAGCCCGGTCGTCGCATCGTTATGGAAGAGCTGAACAGCGGCGGCTCGGCTCTGCCATGGGTGGACACCACGGCATTCGTGCGCCGGGCAATCGACATGTCACTAGCCGACCGCGAGGCAGCGGCAGCATTTCCAGGTATCGTCTTTTTCGACAGGGGATTGATCGACGCTACATCAGCCCTCGAGCATCTGACGGGTGAGCCCGCTTTGACGTCATACGGTCAGCTGCACCGCTACAACAAGCATGTCTTCCTCACCCCGCCCTGGCCGGAAATATACGTCGGCGACCGCGAACGAAGACATGACCTGTCCGAGGCAATTGCCGAATACGAGCGGCTCAGCGTCGATTATCCCGCACTCGGCTATGAGATTCATATCCTGCCGAAAGTCGGCGTCGCGGACCGCGCCGATTTCGTCCATTCCATTCTGGGCCTGAGCTAAGCTGCAAACGTCCCGCCATGGCAGGCGCGAACGCCATCCCATTTCAATCCCAGAAGAATGACTTGCTGACCTCGGTCCTCGCCTCGCTTCGCGTCAGCCCGACATCGCGTAGCTGATCATCCGTCAATTCCCGCAGGACACAGCGGCTTTCGCGTTTCTGCATCCACAGCAAAAAGGACGTCCAGAGCCGATGCGCCGCGCGCGACTTTGGCTGCGCTGCCCTCGTGTCCCGGCCCGCGGCGAAAGCATCCTTGGCTTGGGCAGGACGGATTGTATCTATTGTACTCATTTCAATGCTCGCTTGATGGTGACATTTCTCGACGTACCGAGCCAAACGATACGATTGTCACTTAGTATTGACTCCATGCGCGATGCAATATAGCAAATTGTCATTATGACAAATTGGCTCCCTGACATTTCCAGCGGCAATGGGCCGGTCTATATCCGTGTTGCCGACAGCATCGAGAACGCGATCACCCACGGCGTTCTGCCGCCCGGCACGAAGCTGCCGCCGCAACGCAACCTCGCCTATGATATCGGCGTCACCATCGGCACCGTGAGCCGGGCCTACGCGCTCGTGCATGAGCGCGGCCTGGTGGCGGGCGAAGTCGGCCGCGGTACCTATGTGCTGGAGCGCTCGAACGGCAAGCAGATCGAACAGGTGGATCCGATCACGCAGGCGCTTGCCGGCACCCGCGGCCTGAATACGCCTGATGCCAGGATACGCTTCGATACGACGGCCGCCCCCGATATCGGCCAGGGTGAGATCATCGGCAAACTGTTTGCGGATATCAGCAACGAGCACCAGTCGGAGATTTCCTCCTACTCGCGGAATTTCCCGACGAGCTGGTATGAGGCGGGACAGATCTGGCTTGCCCGCAACGGCTGGCAGCCGGCAATCGAGACCGTCGTGCCGACGCTGGGCGCTCATGCCGGCGCCATCGCCGTCATCTCGGCCGTCACTTCGCCCGGCGACAAGATCGTCTTCGAGAACCTGACCTATACGCAGATCAGCCGCGCCACCCGCCTCCTCGGGCGCCGGTCGGTATTGGTGGATTCCGATGAGCACGGCATCAACCCCGACGATTTCGAGCGGCTGTGCCAGCAGCAGCATCCACGTCTGGCCTTTCTGATGCCGACGGCGCACAATCCGACGCTCGTGACGATGCCGGAAGCGCGACGGCGCGCAATTGCCGCCATCGCACGCCGCCACAGCGTCTGGCTGATCGAGGATGATCTCTATGGCGCCATGACCGGCGACCAGAACCCGCTCATGGCGGCTATCGCGCCGGAACGCACCTTCGTGGTGAGCAGCCTGTCGAAGTCCGTTACAGCGGGCGTGCGTGGGGGCTGGGTCGCCTGCCCGCCGCATTTCGCCCAGCGAATCAAGGTTACGCACAAGATGACGACCGGCGGCCTGCCTTTCATCCTGGCGGAAACCTGCGCCCGGCTCGTGCTCGATGGTCACGCGCTGGAGCTGCGCCGCAGGTCGGTCGAGGAAATCAAGGCTCGCGAGCAACTGGCGCGGGACGCCCTGTCAGGATTTGAGTTCAACTCGCATCCGCATCTGCCGTTTCTCTGGCTGAAGCTGCCCGAACCATGGCTGTCAGGCACTTTCAAGAATGCCGCCATCGCCGAGGGCGTGCTCATCGACGATGAGGATGAATTCAAGGCCGCGCGCATGGAGAAGGTCTATCATCGCGTTCGCGTCGCATTCTCATCGCCGCGACAACGAGAAGATGTCGCCGCCGGCTTCATGACGTTACGGCGGTTGCTGGAAAACGGCTCGGCCGGTTACGACAGTCACATTTAAGCAAGCCTCGTCGTTTTTATCGACAGCGATCTTGCAAAATCCCGGCTCTTCTCTCTCGACTCCTAGCACGCTACCATTTTAAGTATGTGAAACGATTCGCCCGCCGTACTAGGGGGAGTGCATGGCCATTGACAGCGTTTCAGCAGGCAATTTGTGCAAGCGTTTAGTTACGAGTTTTCTGGCAATCAGTTCCATATTCATCGCGGGTCAGTCCGCTGCAACCGCTGCAGATACGGTTCCCGTCACCGCCAGCCCTAAGATTTTCGACGAACTGCGTTTCGGAGCAAGCGGCTCCATCCAGAGCGGAAACGATCACGAAAACGGCGTGTTTCCGGATGTGCAGGTGCTCTTCAATCCGTTCGGCTACAATCCAACCGCTGGTTGGAAGGATCAGTTGGCGCATCCGCGCATCCATTTGGGAACCTCGATCGGCACAGCCGGCTCGGCGACCCAGGTTTATGCTGGTCTTTCCTGGACGCTGACGCATAGCAACGGCATCTTCACCGAAGCTGGCTTCGGTGGAACGGTACATTCAGGCAATCTCGATGATTGGACCGAACATGGTCCGCTGCTTGGTTGTCGCCTGCTTTTCCACGAATATGCCGGGATTGGTTACAATTTTGACAGCCATTGGAATATGATGGCGCAGATCGCGCATTCCTCGCACGCCAATCTCTGCGATGGTCCGAATGGCGGCATGACGCGTGTCGGCGTTTTGGTTGGCTATAAATTCTGACGATCCGAGAACGGCCGCGAATGGTCGTGCTCACGACTTGCCTGTTATCAATGTCGGCGTGCTGCGAACGCCGGCGATTTTCCTGTCGCACGACAGGTTGACTTGCGCTAAAGAGACCTCGATCCCCTGACCGGCCTTCAAACCCCTTACAGGCAAGGACCCTCGAGCGCCCATGACCATTTCAAATTCGATCCAGATCACCCCCGAACTGATTGCCGCCCACGGCCTGAAGCCGGATGAATATCAGCGCATTCTGGATCTGATCGGCCGCGAGCCTTCCTTTACAGAGCTCGGCATCTTCTCGGCCATGTGGAACGAGCATTGCTCCTACAAATCCTCCAAGAAGTGGCTCCGCACTCTGCCGACCAAGGGTCCGCGCGTCATCCAGGGCCCGGGCGAAAATGCGGGCGTTGTCGATATCGATGACGGCGATTGCGTCGTCTTCAAGATGGAGAGCCACAACCACCCCTCCTATATCGAGCCCTATCAGGGTGCCGCGACCGGAGTCGGCGGCATTCTGCGCGACGTTTTCACCATGGGCGCCCGCCCGATCGCGGCCATGAACGCGCTGCGTTTCGGCGAGCCGGATCATCCGAAGACCCGCCATCTCGTCTCCGGCGTCGTCTCCGGCGTCGGCGGCTACGGCAATTCCTTCGGTGTCCCGACAGTGGGTGGCGAAGTCGAATTCGATGCACGCTACAACGGCAATATCCTGGTCAATGCCTTTGCGGCTGGTCTGGCCAAATCGAACGCCATTTTCCTGTCGGAAGCCAAGGGCGTCGGCCTGCCGGTCGTCTATCTCGGCGCCAAGACCGGCCGCGACGGCGTCGGCGGCGCGACGATGGCATCTGCCGAGTTTGACGAATCGATCGAAGAGAAGCGCCCGACGGTTCAGGTCGGCGACCCCTTCACCGAAAAGTGCCTGCTGGAAGCCTGCCTTGAGCTGATGCAGACCGGTGCCGTCATCGCCATCCAGGACATGGGGGCCGCCGGCCTCACCTGCTCTGCCGTCGAAATGGGTGCCAAGGGCGATCTCGGCATCGAGCTCGACCTCGATAAGGTGCCGGTGCGCGAAGAACAGATGACGGCCTATGAAATGATGCTGTCGGAAAGCCAGGAGCGCATGCTCATGGTGCTGCAGCCGGAAAAGGAAGCCGTCGCCAAGGCGATCTTCGTCAAATGGGGCCTGGATTTCGCCATCGTCGGCAAGACGACGGACGACCTGCGCTTCCGCGTCATCCATCAGGGCGAGGAAGTCGCCAACCTGCCGATCAAGGATCTCGGCGATCAGGCTCCGGAATACGACCGTCCATGGCGGGAAGCCGACAAGCGCGCTGCGCTGCCCGCCGATCTGGTACCGGCTCCTGAGGATTACGGCCAAGCCCTGCTGTCGCTGGTCGGCTCCGCCAACCAATCGAGCCGCCGCTGGGTCTACGAGCAATACGATACCCTGATTCAGGGCAACTCGCTGCAGCTCCCGGGCGGTGACGCCGGCGTCGTGCGCGTCGAAGGCCATCCGACCAAGGCGCTGGCATTCTCCTCCGACGTCACGCCCCGCTATGTCGAGGCCGACCCGTTCGAGGGCGGCAAGCAGGCCGTCGCCGAATGCTGGCGCAACATCACGGCAACCGGCGCTGAGCCGCTTGCAGCGACCGACAATCTGAACTTCGGCAATCCGGAAAAGCCAGAGATCATGGGACAGTTCGTCGGCGCGATCAAAGGCATCGGCGAAGCTTGCCGCGCGCTCGATTTCCCGATCGTCTCGGGCAACGTTTCGCTCTACAATGAAACCAATGGCGTCGGGATCCTGCCGACCCCCACCATTGCCGGCGTCGGTCTGCTGCCGGACTGGAAGACGATGGCCCGCATTGGCGCCGCCTCCGAAGGCGACAACGTGCTGATGATCGGCCTCGACGGCAGCCATCTCGGCTCTTCGATCTATCTCCGCGATATTCTGGGTTCGACCGATGGCCCCGCTCCGGAAGTCGATCTTTTCGCCGAGCGCCGCAACGGCGATTTCATCCGTTCGGCCATCCGCAACGGCCAGGTCACGGCCTGCCATGACATCTCATCGGGCGGCCTGGCGCTCGCCCTTGCCGAAATGGCCATCGCGTCCCGCAAGGGGCTGCGCATCGACCTGACCGAAAGCAAGACCCCGCCGCATGCGGCACTTTTCGGTGAGGATCAGGCCCGCTACGTCGTCACCGTTCCGGCCGATGTCGCCGATTTCGTCTGCATCAATGCGGAAAGCGCCGGCGTGCCGTTCCGTCGTCTTGGCACTGTCGGCGGCGATGCGCTCGTCATCGATGGCCTGTTGTCGCTTCCGGTTGAGCAGTTGCGCGACGCGCATGAATCGTGGTTTCCTGCCTTCATGGATGGCAGCGCTCTCGCTGCCGCTGAATAGATCGAGGTACACCACCAATGCCAATGAACCCCGGCGATATCGAAGACATGATCAAGGCCGGCATTCCCGGAGCCAAGGTGACCATTCGCGACCTGGCCGGAGACGGCGATCACTATGCCGCCGAAGTTGTCGCGGAAGCCTTTCGCGGCAAAAGCCGCGTGCAGCAGCACCAGATGGTTTATGATGCCCTGAAGGGCAATATGGGCGGCGTGCTGCATGCCCTGGCGCTGCAGACCTCAGCGCCCGATTGAGGCTGCCTGCAACTCGCTGCCGGAGTTGAACGTCAGCTCCGGCATGTTGTTCGCCGAAAACTCCGCAAAGCGGGAGGCTGGCAATGGGCCAGCCGTCATCAGCGTAAAATCGAAGAATGCCCGCACGTCCGGCCCGAGCACATATTGCCGATGGACACGCAGGAAATCGCGCTTGATCTTGGCGTAGTGCTGCGCTGTCAGCATTTTCTTGAAACGCACGAACAGGATCGCGGGCTGCTTGTCATCGGCATGCCCGCAAACCGCCACGACCTTTGTCTTGTAGAAATGGATCGCGTCGGTCAGACAGTGAACGTCCACCCAGAACATCTCCTTACAGCGCGCAAGCAAGCCAACGCGTGAGCGCAGCACCGCCGCCGACCGCATGAGGGCGCATTGCAGGATGGCGCTCCCCAAGGTCGCAAACACCACGCGCTTGTCACGAAAAACCTCAGGCTCCCGCTCAAGCAGGAGACCGATCACATGCGCCGCCACGGATGAGCCCATGCTATGCGAGGAGATGACGAATTCATCGACGCCGGGCTCATCCAGCGCCTGACGCACGCCGATCGCGCAGGTCTCCAGCCATTGCTCGTTGCCGATTCCGTTCAGCCCCGCCATCGCCACGGCCATCTCCCAGTCGGAGAAGAGATGCAGCGTATGCAACCTTTCGGCCTGCGGCAGAAAGGCATAGACGAAGAAAGCGACGGCCAAGGCGATGCTGCCGATATGGCTCCAGGCGGCCAGCCCCAACATGAACGGCAAGAATGCTATCGACAGGCTGAGCAGCAGCCCGACAAACATGAGGAGAAATGGAAATATGAAAAACAGGCCGAAACGCCATGCATGGCGGAAATAGCCTGTCATCCCTCCGGAAACGATAACCCTTGCGGCCGCCAGATAGCCCTGTGCCAGCCGTGTGAAGAATGGTCTGCCGTTCAACGCCACAACCAGGTCGTTATGGTCGACAATATGGACACGGCATTCCGTCTGCCAATCCGCAGCTTCGGCAGTCACATCGAAATAGGGTGCCCTACCGAAACTCTTCAGCTCGTCCACGGTGACCGAATAATCCCACACGGCGGCGCTTTGCCTGGCCGAGCGCTCGTAGCGCGCCCGATGCGCCGCCGCATCCAGCGGCTCAAAGCCAGGGAAGTGGAGAACCACCCGCTTCTTGATGCTATCCATATTGTCGTTGGTCCCCAGCACGCGCTTCAGCGGCAGATACACGTAAGCGACCGCCAAGACCACGGCCTGCTGGCTTTTTCATGGCAGCGCAATGCAAAGCTATCCATTCGCCGCACCGCTACAACGAGTGAAACTTCCGTCGTCTGAGGCTGAAAGCTCGAATCAGATCAGCATTCCCGGCCGGGATAGGGCGAGATGTCAGAACACGGATCCGCGGGGGGCGCAGTCATGATTTTTTCGATGACCGAAGCCACGGGCGGTTGCGGCGTCGGCGCGGTCGACGCGCGATAACCGAAAGCGATGCTTAGAATCAAAACGATGGCGCTGACGGTAAAGGCACTGTTCAATATCGAGGCTTTTGACGTGCGCACATGCTCATAATATTCCCGCTCGCCGTCGCTAGTCTCTTCCGTACCGTAAAACTCTCGCTCCTCACCAACCTGGCCCTCGGTATAATGATGATGGCTCATGGTGTCCGCTCCCTCAAATGCAATGCAATCTTCGCAAAGGACCGATACGCGCCAAACCGCATAAATCGACTGACTCTAACAAACATACCGGCCGCATGTAAAATTAATAGCAACCTAATATTAATCAACCCTTGCCTCGATTTTATGTGTGTTGTTCAGCTCTCAGGTTGAAGGGGCTATTTCAAAACGCACTGTTCAAGAAAAGTAGCTAATCGACGGATTCGGCCATCTTTCTTAACCGCTGATGCCGAAAATCCATTCATGCGATGAAAACGACGCGTGGTACGTTTTGCGGCTGGAAATCGAGCCGGTCGCTTGCTATTTAAGAAAGAGATTTAACGCTGTGGGCCTTGACCCCGCATGTGAAAGGACTGGAAAATGAGCGGCATTCACGAATTCATTGCCAATGAAGTAAAGAACAACGACGTTGTTGTCTTCATGAAGGGCACGCCCCAGTTCCCGCAATGTGGCTTCTCGGGCCAGGTAGTCCAAATTCTCGACTATATCGGCGTCGATTATAAGGGCATCAATGTCCTTGCTGATGCCGAGATTCGTCAGGGCATCAAGGAATACTCCAACTGGCCCACAATCCCGCAGCTCTACGTGAAGGGCGAATTCATCGGCGGCTGTGATATCGTGCGCGAAATGTTCCAGGCGGGCGAGCTGCAGCAGCACTTCCAGGAAAACGGCATCAGCGTTCGCGCCGCCTCCTGACCGGTCACCGGGCTCTCGTCCGGTTTCCATAGTTCACTTCGATCGAAAGGCGCTGCTGCAGGGCAGCGCCTTGATATGTTTATGGGAATAAAACCGTGACGACTACATCCCAGGCTATGTCCCATGGGCAACTGCCCATGGGCAAACGCGAGTTCATCGTACTCGCGGCCTTCCTGATGGCGATCAATTCATTGGCCATCGACATCATGCTTCCGGCTCTCCAGCAGATCGGCTCCAGTCTCGGTGTCGAGAACGAGAACCATCGGCAATACGTGGTAACAGCCTATCTGATCGGATTTGGCTCGGCGCAGCTTATCTACGGTCCGTTGTCGGATCGCTTCGGCCGCCGCATTCCCCTGTTGATCGGCATTGTCGTCTATGTCATCTCCGCTTTCGGCATTGCCCTTATTCCGTCCTTCGCCGGTCTGCTCGCCCTGCGCTTCATTCAGGGGCTGGGTTCGGCAGCGACGCGCGTCATCACCATTTCCATCGTCCGCGACGTTTTCGGCGGCCGCCTGATGGCCGAGGTGATGTCGCTGATCATGATGGTCTTCATGATCGTTCCGGTCATCGCGCCGGGAAGCGGCCAGATCATCCTGCTGATCAGCACTTGGCACATGATCTTCGTCTTCATCGGCACCATGGCGACCCTGGTCGGTCTCTGGATGTATTTCCGCCTTCCGGAAACACTGAAGCCCGAAAATATCCGCCCGCTGACCGTCAGGTCGGTTGCATCCGGCTTCAGCATGGTCCTGACGAACCGCGTCGCGCTCTGTTACACCATCGCCAGCACGTTCCTCTTCGGCGCGCTGTTCGGCTTCATCAACTCGGCCCAGCAGATCTACAGCGGCATTTACGGACTTGGCGTCTACACCCCCGTCGCCTTTGGTGGCGTGGCGCTCTTCATGGCGCTGTCATCCTTCATCAACTCGCAGCTCGTCGGCCGTTTCGGCATGCGGCGGCTGTCGCATGCGGCCTTGCTCGGCTTCTCCTTCATTACCTTTGTCTGGCTGATGGTGCAGCTTAACGGCCCTGCCCCGATGCCCTTCCCGCTGTTCATGATCTTCTTCGCGCTGACGATGTTTCAGTTCGGTTGGATCGGTTCCAATTTCAACTCGCTCGCCATGGAGCCGCTCGGCCATGTCGCCGGAACTGCCTCCTCGGTGCTCGGTTTCATGAGCACGGTCGGCGGCGCATCGATCGGCGCCGGCATCGGCCAATATTTTAATGGCACGGCGACGCCGATGGTCATCGGCTACTTCACCGTCTCGCTGATCGGCTTGATGTTTGTGCTGATTGCCGAAAAGGGGCGCCTCTTCCGTCCGCACAATGCGCCACCGCCGGCCGATCAATCCCTCGCTTTGCATTGACAGGCAAATTCATATGACCCCGCCTCAAGAACACACGCCGGCGCAATCCGGCTCCAATCGTATCGGCCTCGGCATCGTCGAATTCATCATCATCATCGCGTTGATGACGGCGAGCATTTCCATGGGCATCGACAGCATGCTGCCGGCGCTTCCGAACATCGGCCAATCCCTTAATGTCGCCAACCCCAATGACACGCAGCTGGTCATCGGCGTCTACTTCCTCGGCTTCGGCATCTGCCAGCTCTTCTTCGGCAGCCTGTCGGATACCTATGGCCGCCGTAGCATTCTGCTCGGAGGCCTGGCCTTTTATACGGTGACGCTGTTTGCGGCGGCCTGGAGCGGCAATCTCTTCGCGCTGCTCGCTCTGCGCTTCGCACAGGGCGTCGGCGCCGCAGCCGTGCGCATCGCCACGCTTGCAATCGTCCGCGATTGCTTCGGCGGTCGTGAAATGGCGCGCGTCATGTCCTATGTCATGATCGTCTTCATGATCATGCCGATGGTCGCACCTTTCGTCGGCCAGGTGATCGTTGCCTATTCCAACTGGCAATGGATCTTCATCCTGATCGGCATAGTCAGCGCCGGTCTTTTCCTGGTCGCTTTCTTCCGCATGAAGGAAACGCTTCCGACAGAAGAGCGCCTGCCGCTCTCGGTCGCTTCGGTCGTCTCCGGTTTCAAGACGGTTCTGACCAACCGCATCACCTGTGGCTACATGATCGGCCTGACGCTCTACACGGGTGTGATCTGCGCCTATATCGTCTCGGTGCAGCAGGTATTCGGTGAAGTCTACGGCCTCGGGGACACGTTTCCGATCGCCTTTGCGGCGACGGCAGCCGGCACGGCAGTGGCGCAGTTCGCCAATGGTTATTTCGTGCGTAGCTTCGGCATGCGGCGCATTTCCCACGCCGCCATGATCGTTTTCACCGTCCTGGGCGCTGTCGGCTACGTCGTCGGGATGTTCGGTCAGCCGAGCTTCACGTTCATCTATGTGCTGATCTCGATCATGCTGATGATGTTCGCTGTTATCACCACCAACTTCATGGCCATCAGCCTCGAGCCAATGGGACACCTGGCGGGCACCGCGGCTGCCATCACCAGCTCGGTCTCGACCACCGTCGGCGTTCTGCTCGGCGGCATCGTCGGCCAGATGTTCGATGGCACCGCTCAGCCGATGATCGCTGGCTTTACCATATTCGGTGCGCTCACGATCGTCGCGACGCTATGGGCCGAACGTGGCAAGCTCTTCACCCATCCCGGTGATACGCCGGCACTGGAGCCGGGCATGGGGCACGTCTGAACGGCGCACTCTCTTACGCGTCGCTGCGCGAACGGCTGACCCAACGCAGCGCCGCGGCAATCGCAAGTCCGAAGAGTGGCCACATCGCCCAGGGTGTGCCCTGCCAGGTGAAAATGTTGATCGCGACGATGCCGATGCCGGTGACAATCATGCGGGCGATAACGATGTCGATCAGCTTGTTGCTCCGCGCAAAACGGAGCGCCCCAACCCAGGTAAGCGCGAGTATGGGCCACTTTGCCCAGAACTCGCCATGCCATGTCAACGCGTTCAGCGCGGCAAGTCCGACCGCGACAACGAACAGCGCGCCATAGCTCCGCCGCCAATCCAATAAAACGGGTTCTTTCGTTGTGTCCTCGGGCATGCGAACCGGTTGCGGTCTGGCGCGATCGTCAACTGAAGTGTCGACGACCTGCACGCCGCCGACCCGCACCGCATAGCTCGGCACGCCGCCTTCGATGTTCTTGACCTCGAGCTGACCGAGAAAATCGAAGCCGACCGCGACCTTGTTCCGCACTTGGTCGTAGACGGTATTCGAGATGACGATACCGCCCGCCGCAGCGCGCGACTGAAGCCGAGCGGCTATATTGACTCCATCGCCGTAGAGATCATTGCCATCAGCGATTACATCGCCAAGGTTGAGACCGATGCGAAAGAGCATCTGTCTTTCGGTATCCATGGCGGCATTGTAGCCGGCCAGTTCGTTCTGGACGTCGATTGCCGCCCGTACGGCTTCCACAACGCTCGGAAATTCGGCGAAGACGCCGTCGCCCCAGGTATTGATCACCCGACCGCCATGCGCCTCAATGAGCCGCGTCATGGCATCCCGATAACGACGAAGGGTCGCAAGCGTCCCCTCCTCATCCTTGCCCATAAGACGCGTATAGTCTTGCACGTCTGCGCAGAAGATGGTGGTCAGCTTGCGGCTCGTTTCGGACATCTGCCTCATCCTCTCGGCAAGCGCCGATCGCAGTCCTTGCCTGTTGCGGCGAAGATAGCCTTCCCGACGCGACTTTCCAAGTAGCCGCGCCGACTATCCGATCCGGCTCGATGCGGCCTGTTAGACGGTGAAAACCTCACGCCGCAGCAATTCCCAGGAATCCCTATCCACCGCGACGAGCAAGCCTCCGTCGAGATGATGCGGCAGATAGGGCGAGCCGTCGAAGCGACGCACATAAGCACCCGCTTCCTGCGAGATCAGCGCGCCGGCGAGATGATCCCAGGGCATCAGCTTGTTGTACATCAGATAGTGGACATGGCCGCCGGCAAGCGTGCGATACTCGTGCGCCGCGCAGCGATAGTTGGTGGAGTAGCGCACCTTGGCGAGATTGCCCATGACTTCCGCGCGCTTGTCCTTCGGCAGGAAGCCGGTCGATGCCATGCCGACCATGTCTTCCAGCGCGACCGATTGCGTAACCCTCATGCGCAGCGTCTCGCCGTCGGGGCGACGCAGCCATGCGCCGCTGCCGCGCTCCGCCAGCACCCAGTCGTCGCCCATCGGATCGAAGATGATGCCGGCGACCGTTTGACCCTTGGAGATCACCGATGCCATAACGCCGAAGGCGGGGATGCCCGAGGCGAAATTGAACGTGCCGTCGACAGGATCGACGATGATGGCCAGATCCGCATCCGGCAGCTTGTCGAGCAGTGCGGGATCGGCGGCAACAGATTCTTCGCCGATGAAGAGCGCCTCGGGCCAGAGCCGCGACACCTCGGCCTTCACCATGCGCTCGGCACGCTCGTCAGCCTCGGTCACCAGATCGGTCGCTTCGCTCTTGGCGCGAACATCGCCGCTGCCAAGTCTGCGGAAGCGCGGCAGGATCTCCATCTGCGCGGCGCGGCGCAACACATGAGCAAGGGTGGTGATGTCAACGGGCGATGTCATGATATGGTCCTTTCCTGTCAGGCGCCGATGATCTCGCGGCGGATCATTTGCCAGCTATCCTCATCCGGCGCAGAAATAATGCCGCCGGTGGTCTCGCCAGGGCGGTATGGTGTGCCATCGAATTTGGCCGTATAGCCGCCGGCCTCCTGATGCGCCAGCACGCCGGCAAGATGATCCCAGGGCATTAGCTTGGAATGGCCGATGAAATGCCATTTGCCCGATGCCACCATCCAGTATTCGTAGGCGGAACAATTGAGCGAGAAGGTCATGCGTGTCTTGGCGAGATTGGCGCAGATACGCGACCTCTCCGGCTCATCCATATGCCCCCAGGATATTGCGCCGGTCATGGCGCTCAGCGCAGCGGGTGCGGCAACCGAAAGACGCCTCGCCTGCCCCTTGCCACGACGCAGAAAGGCGCCCGCACCGCGCATGGCGGTAACGGTGTCACCGAGTACCGGATCATAGATGACGCTGGCGATCGTCTCGCCCTTGGCGACGACAGCAACGATCGTGCCGAATACCGGCAGCCCTGCCGCGAAATTGAATGTGCCGTCCACCGGATCAATGGTAAAGGCCAGATCCGCATGCGCCAGTGCCGGCACAACGGACTTGTCGGCCTCATAGGCCTCTTCTCCGACGATAAGAGCGCCGGGAAAGCGCGCCTTCAGCGCCGCAGTGATGTATTGCTCGGCCAGCAGATCTGCCTCAGTCACCAGATCGATGGCCGACGTCTTTTCCGATATGTCGCCATCACCCAGATTGCGGAACCGCGGCAGGATTTCCCGCGCCGCCGCCTCGGCAACGATCGTCATCAGATGGTCGAAGTCTGTATCGGAGAAAGTCATGGAAGGCCTTTATCTTGGGAGAGGCCTCCTCTTATGACCGATTCGATGACGCTGGTGTGGCAAAACCGCCTAATCGGCGTCGGTTTGTCCAGTCATCAGCCCCGCAAAATCGAAGAGCTTGGGATCGAGCAGATGCGACGGATTCACATGCGCCAGCGCCCGCAGCATCGTATCCTTGCGGCCCGGCATGCGCCGCTCGATATCGGCGAGCATATCCTTCATCGCATTGCGCTGCAGCCCGTCCTGCGAGCCGCAGAGATCACAGGGAATGATCGGAAACTGCATGGCGGCGGCGAACTTGGCGAGGTCGTCTTCGGCGGCGTAGGCGAGCGGGCGCAGCAGCATCAGATCGCCCTCATCATTGAGAAGCTTTGCCGGCATCGAGGCCAGGCGCCCGCCGTGGAAGAAGTTCATGAAGAAGGTTTCGAGAATATCCTCGCGGTGATGGCCGAGCACCAATGCATCACAACCCTCTTCGCGCGCGATGCGATAGAGATTGCCGCGGCGCAGGCGCGAACAGAGCGAACAATAGGTCGCACCCTCCGGCACCTTTTCCTTCACGATGGAATAGGTGTCGCGATATTCGATGCGATGCGCGACGCCGATCTTCGTCAAATAGTCCGGCAGGACATGCTTCGGGAAGTTCGGCTGGCCCTGATCGAGATTGCAGGCGATCAGTTCCACCGGCAACAGGCCGCGCCATTTGAGATCGAGCAGGATGGACAGCAGCCCGTAGGAATCCTTGCCGCCGGAAAGGCCGACAAGCCAGCGCTTCTGCCCCTTCAGCATCTGGAAATCCTCCAGGGCCTGACGCACTTGCCGCAGCAGGCGCTTGCGAAGCTTGTTGAAGGAGACGGATCGAGGCGCATCGGAAAACATCGGATGCACGGCAGCAGCGCCGTCCTCAGCCTCGATATCGATCTCGTCCATTACCGTCGTCGCGATGTTCATTCCGTCGTCCTCAGTGCCTCGCCACGCTGATAGCAGAAAGCGTCGAAAGAAGACACCGCATCAATCGCCGAACACCGACCAGCCGGTGCGCGCCGCCAGCATTTCCAGCGCTACGGCGCCGAGCTGCGAATTGCCGACCTTGTTCAGGCCCGGCGACCAGACGGCAATCGATCCGATACCCGGCGCCACGGCGAGAATGCCGCCGCCGACGCCGCTCTTGCCGGGAAGGCCGACATGATAGGCGAAATCGCCGGAGCCGTCATAATGGCCGCAGGTCAGCATCAGCGCATTGATGCGCCGTGCCCGCTTCGGCGAAACGACGGAATGGCCTGTGATCGGATTGCTGCCACGCGCCGCAAGATAGAGCCCCGCCTTGGCAAGCTGTTCGCAGCTCATCGAAAGCGCGCACTGGTGGAAATAGACGCCGAGCACATGCTCGACCGGATGATCGAGATTACCGTAGGCGCGCATGAAATTGGCGAGCGCGAAATTACGGAAGCCCGTCTGCGTCTCCGAGCGCGCTACCCTGTCGTCGATGGTGATCGACTCGTCATCGGCTACATAGCGCACGAAGCGCAGGAGCTCGCCGATCGCCTCGCGCGGCGCGTGGCCAGATAGCACGACATCGCTGACGGCGATCGCGCCGGCATTGATGAAGGGATTACGCGGAATGCCCTCTTCACGCTCGAGCTGGACTATGGAGTTGAAGGAGGTGCCTGACGGCTCGCGTCCAACTCGGTTCCAAAGGCTTTCGCCGATCTTGCCGAGCGCCAGCGTCAGCATGAAGACCTTGGAAATACTCTGGATGGAAAAGGCAGTGCCCGCATCACCGACGCTGTGAACCTCGCCGTTGACGGTGGCGATCGTCATGCCGAACTGCTTCGGATCGACCTTGGCGAGCTCCGGAATGTAATCGGCAACCTTACCCTCGCCGATACGCGGCGAAAGCTCCGTATGGATGCCGTCGAGAATTGCCTGCAGATCGGTCATAGGACGCTCCAAAGACAAAAAAGCCGCTCGAAAGGAGCGGCTTTTCCATCATCAAGAAAAATATCCGCTTGTTAACGCGAATAGAATTCGACGACCAGCTGCGGTTCCATGACGACGGCGTAGGGCACATCGGCAAGGGTCGGAACGCGAGCGAAGGTCGCTACCATCTTGTTGTGATCGGCTTCGATATAGTCCGGAACGTCGCGCTCGGCGAGACCAATCGATTCCAGAACGATCACGAGCTGCTTCGACTTTTCGCGGACTTCGATCACGTCGCCAGCCTTGCAGCGATAGGAACCGATGTTGACGCGAACGCCGTTCACCGTGACGTGGCCATGGTTGACGAACTGACGGGCTGCGAAGACGGTCGGAACGAACTTGGCGCGGTAGACGATCGCGTCGAGGCGCGATTCGAGCAGGCCGATCAGGTTTTCCGAAGTGTCGCCCTTGCGGCGGTTGGCTTCGTCGAAGGTGGCGCGGAACTGCTTTTCACGCAGGTCGCCGTAGTAGCCCTTCAGCTTCTGCTTGGCGCGCAGCTGCACGCCGAAGTCGGAGAGCTTGCCCTTGCGGCGCTGGCCGTGCTGGCCCGGGCCGTATTCGCGACGGTTGACCGGGGACTTCGGACGACCCCAGATGTTCTCGCCCATACGGCGGTCAATTTTGTACTTGGACGATTCGCGCTTGCTCATCGCATTTCCTTTCAACTATTTGAGCGGCCCGTTGCCGAACCGCTAAGGAAACACGCCCTCCTCTGAACTCCATTTTCGAGCTCTGACAGGCTTCTCACATTAGCGAACGGAGAAAGCCACGGGACATGTCAAATGAAACACCGGACATTTCTGCCCGGCGTTGGCGCGGTCTGTAAGGGGTCGTCATGAAAATGTCAACAGCAGGATCGAAGGAAGTGCCGGCTATTCCGCAGCCGCTTGCTCTTCGCCATGCATATCAGGCGCATTGGCATCGCCCGGCGCTGTCTGGCAGTCGATATCCGGGAACGCCACAACGCGGCGACCGGAGAAATCGGTATGGACGACGACGCTACCCTGTTCCTCGAAGTAGCTGAGCAAACGCCGGGCGCGGCGGGCGGAGTGGGTACCGTAGGCACGGGCGATCCGCGCATCGGAAGGGCAAGCTTCGCCACCGATGGCCGCCTTGGCAAGCATCAGGAAGACACCCTGCAGATCGTCGGTGACACCAGCCGAAAGCGACAGAGCCGTCGCCCATGCCTCCGTCGCCATCGTCGCCTCGTCCGCGCCGGAGCGCACCACCGCCACGCGGCGGCGAAATTCCGACAGGCTCATCGGCGCACCAGGCACGCGGCGCATGCGCAGCCGCACGAGAAACTCCTGGTAAAGGACGGAATCCGTGCGGAAGGCCGAGGCCGGATCATCCAGGATTTCGGAAAGCACGGCGGTCACCCGCGCTTCGCGATCCTCGTTCGACAATTCTGGCTGGCTCGGCTTCGGCTCCGCCGCAGCCGTGTTCGTCGCAGGGGCGGAACGCGACAGCTCCGCAAGGATATCCGTCGTCGGGCGCGGCGCGGGTGTGGCCCGGCGAACCATCGGCTTGGAAAACTCCTCCGGATCCGGCGTAAAGATCAGATCCTCGACATCCTGAGGCGCATCCGGCAACGGCATCAGCTTCGGGCTGGAGGAGCGCGCCGAGGTTTCCACGGAACCGATCGTGATCGGCAGCGGCCGCCGCGATAGCGCCGGACCGAGCGCGACGAAATTGCCGCGCTTCAGATCGCGGAACATCTCCGCCTGCCGGCGGTCCATGCCAAGCAGATCGGCAGCACGCGCCATGTCGATGTCGAGGAAGGTGCGGCCCATCAGGAAGTTGGAGGCCTCGGCCGCGACGTTCTTGGCAAGCTTCGCCAGGCGCTGTGTAGCGATGACGCCGGCAAGACCGCGCTTTCGGCCGCGGCACATCAGATTGGTCATGGCGCCGAGCGACATCTTGCGCGCATCTTCGGAGACATCGCCGCCCACGGACGGCGCAAACATCTGCGCCTCGTCGACGACAACCAGCACCGGATACCAGAATTCGCGATCGGCATCGAACATGCCGTTGAGAAAAGCCGCGGCGGCGCGCATCTGCTGCTCGATATCGAGCCCTTCCAGCGTCAACACGCAGGAAACGCGATGCTGGCGGATGCGGTTGGCGATGCCGGCAAGCTCGGCCTCGGTGCGCTCACCATCGACGACCACATGCCCGAACTTATCGGCCAGCGTGACGAAATCGCCTTCGGGATCGATGATGACCTGTTGGACCCATTGCGCCGACTGTTCCAGCAGACGACGCAGCAGATGCGATTTTCCGGAGCCGGAATTGCCCTGCACGAGGAGACGGGTTGCCAGCAGCTCCTCGATATCGAGCTGGGCGCTGGTCCCGCCGGACGCCGTTCCCATGTCGATGCCGACCTGCAATGCACTTCCCCTGTCATCAAGAATCAAATGCCGATGCGTCCCATCTTTCTGAAAGGACGCGCCTTCGTCTAGCAAAGATTTCCAAGCTTCGCGCCCGTGGATTGAAAAAACCCACAGGCAATCGCGATGTCAGCGAAACCGCAGATTGGCGCGGGACAACTGGTCGACCGAGGTGCAGCCCATCAGCTTCATGTCGCGCTCGATCTCGGTGCGCAAATGCCGCAGCGCGCGTTCGACCCCCGCTTGGCCGGCAGCTGCCAGCGGATAGAGGTAGAACCGGCCGAGACCAACTGCCTTGGCGCCGAGCGACAGGGCCTTCAGCACATGCGTGCCGCGCTGGATACCGCCGTCCATCATGACGTCGATGCGGTCGCCGACGGCATCGGCGATTTCCGCCAGTTGGTCGAATGCCGCTCGCGAGCCGTCCAACTGCCGGCCGCCATGGTTCGAAAGCACGATGCCCGTGCAGCCGATGTCGACGGCACGCTTTGCATCCTCAACCGACATGATGCCCTTCAGGCAGAACTGCCCGTCCCAATGCTTCACCATTTCGGCAACGTCGTTCCAGTTCATCGACGGATCGAGCATCTCGGTGAAGTATTTGCCGATCGACATCGCGCCGCCGCTCATATCCACATGCTCATCGAGCTGCGGCAGGCGGAATTTCTCGTGCGTGAGATAGTTCAACCCCCAGGCTGGCTTGATGGCGAATTGCGCAATGCCGGCGAGATTGAGCTTGAAGGGAATGGAGAATCCGGTGCGCAGGTCGCGCTCGCGATTGCCGCCGGTGATGCTGTCGACGGTGAGCATCATGACGTTGACGCCGGCATCCTTCGCCCGCTGCATCATCGCGCGGTTCAGCCCGCGATCCCTGTGGAAATAAAATTGATAGACCTGCGGCCCCTGATGCTTCTTGCGCACCTCCTCGAGACTGACCGTGCCGAGCGAGGAGACGCCGAACATGGTGCCGATGGAAGAGGCTGCCGCCGCAACCGCATTTTCGCCCTCGTGATGGAAGAGCCGCTGCAGGGCCGTCGGCGAGCAGTAGAAGGGCGTGGCGAGTTTTTGTCCCATGACGGTGACAGACATATCGACACTGCTGACGCCGCGAAGGACGTTCGGAACGAGATCGCAGCTCTCGAAGCTCGCCGTGTTGCGCCGAAGCGTCACTTCGTCGTCGGCAGCACCATCGATGTAATTGAAGATCGGACCGGGAAGACGGCTCTTCGCAAGAGCGCGGAAATCATGGAAATTATAGCAGTCACGCAGGCGCATGGCTCGCCTCTGCATGGAAACTGCAACCATTTTCAAAAAACATCAAATATCGTCCTCCCAATATCCCGCCGCTTAGTCCGACCTTGCATTACAGTCGATGCAACCGTGCTTCCCATTTGTAAAGCACGTCCGGCTCCTTCTCCTCATTGCCTGCCCCGTCCGACTCGTCAACAACGAAGAAGCCGTGTTTTTCGTAAAAGCGGCGCGCCGGCGCATTTCGTTGAAATGTCCAGAGCGAAAGCACCGGATAGGCCGATTTGGCGACATCGAGCAAACGGCCGCCGATGCCATGCCCCTGTGCCTCTGGCAAAACGTAGAGCTGGTCGATCCAGTCCTCCAGAAATGCAATCACGCCGACCAAGCGGCCGCCCTCTTCCGCACCCCAGATCTGGCAGTCCTTGAACACCACTGCACTCCAGAAGCCGACATCTTCCTCCGTCGTATGAAGCCCGGAAAGCGTCGGAAGCCGCTCGTCGAAGGAGGCGCGGTGAACGGCCGCCGCTGCGGGCATGTCCGCGAGATCGAGTTTACGCAACGAAACCTTGTCTGCCATCATCAAGCCCTAAGCCCAAAACCCTGCATCAGCCGCCGGGTCGGAAAATCCGGCGCGCCTGACGTAAACATTGCAAAGTCGAAATTGTCGGGATGGACGGCATCGACGGCTTGCGGCACTAGGCTGCGCGCACGGCGCGCGATCGCCTCGGCCGGATCGAGCCAGTCGACCGGCCAGGGTGCGAGCCTGCGGAAGATGTTGGCCATGAAAGGGTAATGCGTGCAGGCCAGCACGACGATGTCAGTCCTGCGTCCGTCCTTCTCGACGAAGCACTGATCGATCTCGGAGAGCACCGCTTCGTCGGAAACCACATCGCCCCGGATATAGGCCTCCGCCAGGCGCGCCAGATTTTCCGAACCCACGAGCCGGACATGGCATTGAGTGGCGAAGGACTGGATCAGGTCGCGCGTATAGGCCCGCTTGACCGTGCCCGGCGTCGCCAGCACCGAAACCAGGCCAGAGCGGGTCCGTTCCGCAGCCGGCTTGATCGCCGGCACCGTGCCGACGAAGGTCATTTGCGGAAAGGCGGCGCGCAGATCGGCGCCGACAAGCGTGAAAGCCGTGTTGCAGGCAATAATGCAAATTTCCGGATCGTATTGCGCGAGCAGCTTGGCGAAGAGATCGATGATGCGCTCCTTCAGCGCCGGCTCTTCCCAGCCGCCATAAGGAAAACCGGCATCATCGGCGACGTAGATGAAACCGCGCTCCGGCATCAGCACCCGCGCTTCGCGCAGCACGGTCAGGCCACCGATGCCGGAGTCGAAGACCAGGATGGGTTTCAGCTCATTCGCCGCTGCTGTCATCGTTCGTGGTTTCCTTGGATGCGCTGGACGATCGGGGATGGGAACCGCTGCCGCGGGGAGATTTCCGCGTGAAGCGATCGAGAGACGAGATCACGCCGCGCAAGACGCTGATTTCCTGTTCGGTGAACGCCCGGCGCGAGAGGACAGCGCGGAGATTGTCGACCATTTTCGGCTTTTTCCCGGCAGGATGGAAATAATTGCGGGCGTCCAGCGCCTCCTCGAGCTGGTCGAAAAGGCCGAAAAGTTGATCCTTCGTCGAAGGCCGCTGTTCGATTGCCTGGAAAGGCACGGCGCCGAGATCCGCCATGCCCGACTTCATCCACTCATAGGACATCAGCAGCACGGCTTGGGCGATGTTCAGGGAAGCGAAAGCGGGATTGACGGGGAACGTCACGATCTCGTCGGCAAGCGCCACTTCCTCGTTCGTCAGGCCCCAGCGCTCGCGCCCGAAAAGAATGCCCGTGCCCTCGCCGGCCTTGAACCGGGCGCGAAGGGTCTCCGCCGCGACGACCGGCGAACGCACGGGCTTATAGCCATCGCGTTCGCGTGCCGTCGTCGCATAGACGAAGTTCAAATCGGCGACCGCCTGCTCCAACGTATCGTAGACCTTCGTCGCCTCGATGATGTGATCGGCCTTCGAAGCGGTCGCCTGCGCTCTCTCGTTCGGCCAGCCGTCACGCGGATTGACGAGGCGCAGTTCTGCGAGACCGAAATTCGCCATGGCCCGCGCCACCATGCCGATATTCTCGCCCATCTGCGGCTCGACCAGAATGACGGCCGGCCCCTCGGCTAGAAGTTGACGCTCGCTGTTCGTGCCTGCCATGACGCTTTTTCTCCGGGCGCGAACCCTGTCCGCGCAAATCACGGTCGCAATAGCGAGACACCAGCCGATCGGCAAGGTTTTTGCGCGCCGGCGCCGCGACGAACCCTGCCCGACTATTGTGGATTGGCCGGCTTCTGCTGATCGGAAGGCTGCTGTTGCTGCTGCTTGACAAGATCCTGCATGACCGATTTCAGCGAGCTCGGATTGCCGTTGTCGTCGATCGTGATGATGTCGTCGATGACGGGTTTTCCGGCCTCCTGGATGACTTCGAAACGAACCGTCGTCGTCTTCTGGTAGTCGGCGTCCGATCCCATGCAGGTGGATTTCTTGAACGTGGCGAAGACTTCCGTCACATCGCCTTTGGGCGGCTGTCCGGCGAGCTTCATGTCCTCCAGCGGACAAGCATCCTGCGCGTTGACGATGACGTCGTAGTCGAACGGTGAAATCCCGTCCTCGTCGGCCGCGGGAAACTGCGCCGCCGCCTGATATTTGGCAGCAAAATCCTTGCTGTAGACATCCTTGAGCTTGCTCTCGTCGAAAATATCCTGCCAGTCGCTGTCTCCGCCTGCCCAGTTCGAGACGGTGGCATCCATGATGACTTTGACAGGAGCCGTCGCATCGGCCGCAAGCGCCATATTCGCCCCGAATGAGAACTGAAGGAATGTGAAGACAAGCGCGGATGCGGCGAATTTCTGCATGATATGATTCCGTTGCGACAGGCGAAACATGGGCGACATTAGACGCATCCACCGCTTTGGCAATGGTGCCGATTTTGAAAAACCACCCGTCGGACCGAAGCTGCGCTGATAAGATTACGACGATTTCAAAAGCCGTCTTTGTCGGCGTTCCAGGCTTGTATGCTCCTTTTACAAGGAAGGCCGGGCCTTCATATCGAATGGATATATGCGGTTTGCTATCCGATATGCAGCGAAGACAATTTCGCCGAGGGGGACATCATGTCGCGTGGCCTGTTGGTATTCGCGCGGCAGATATTTGTCTGCCTCGCAGTTGCATTGCTCGGCGCCTGGACGTTGTTCCGGCCCAAAAGCTTTCAGGCCTTCGTGCATGAAAATTTTGGAATTTTTCCAAGCGTCAAGCCCGGCATCCAACCGATAACTATACTCATAAGGCTCTCATCGGCCTTTTTGCTCTGATATGTCAACATGCTGGCGCAGGTCTTCGGTGCTGAAATTCTCTTCCTCGTTCATATCGTGCAGCACCTAGCTGGTTGACACTGACATCGAAAAGTCGATCGCTACCGGAAGGTGCCATGAAGCGGATGTGATGAGCAAAAACGCCGCCTTGGCGCCGCTTTGGCTTTGCGTTCGGAACTTGCGATGCTATAGCGCTCGAGACTTCATATCACTCACGGGGACATGCGCCCCCATCAGCTTAAACGAGGCAGAAGCATGAAGAAGATCAAGGTCGCTAACCCCGTTGCCGATCTCGATGGCGACGAGATGACTCGCATCATCTGGCAGTTTATCAAAGACAAACTGATCTACCCCTACCTCGATATCGATATCGACTATTACGACCTCTCGGTCGAAAACCGCGATGCGACCAACGACCAGGTCACCGTCGACGCCGCCAACGCCATCAAGAAGCACGGCGTCGGCATCAAGTGCGCGACGATCACGCCGGATGAAGACCGCGTCAAGGAATTCAACCTCAAGCAAATGTGGAAGAGCCCGAACGGCACGATCCGCAACATCCTCGGCGGCGTCATCTTCCGCGAACCGATCATCTGCAAGAACGTGCCGCGTCTGGTTCCGGGCTGGACCAAGCCGATCGTCGTCGGCCGTCACGCCTTCGGCGACCAGTATCGCGCCACCGACTTCAAATTTCCGGGCAAGGGCAAGCTGACCATCAAGTTCGTCGGCGAAGACGGCACGGTCATTGAAAGGGACGTCTTCGACGCCCCGGGCGCCGGCGTTGCCATGGCCATGTACAACCTCGACGAATCGATCCGCGAATTCGCGCGTGCGTCGATGATGTACGGCCTGATGCGCAAGTGGCCGGTCTATCTCTCGACCAAGAACACCATCCTCAAGGCCTATGACGGACGCTTCAAGGACATCTTCGAAGAAGTCTATCAGAGCGAATTCAAGGCGAAGTTCGACGAAGTCGGCATCACCTACGAACATCGTCTGATCGACGACATGGTCGCCTCCGCCCTGAAGTGGTCCGGTGGCTACGTCTGGGCCTGCAAGAACTACGACGGCGACGTCCAGTCCGACACGGTTGCACAGGGCTTCGGCTCGCTCGGCCTGATGACCTCGGTTCTCTTGACGCCGGATGGCAAGACCGTTGAAGCCGAAGCCGCCCACGGCACGGTCACCCGTCACTATCGCCAGCACCAGAAGGGCCAGGAAACCTCCACGAACTCGATCGCCTCGATCTTCGCCTGGACCCGTGGTCTCGCCCATCGCGCCAAGCTCGATGACAATGCCGAACTCGCCAAGTTCGCCGCAACGCTCGAAACCGTCTGCGTCGACACTGTCGAAGCCGGCTTCATGACCAAGGATCTGGCGCTGCTCATTGGCCCGGATCAGCCGTGGCTCTCGACCACCGCCTTCCTCGACAAGATCGACGAGAACCTCCAGAAGGCCATGGCTGCCTAAGCCTCGGCAACATCAAGGCTTACGGAAACCCGGCCTCAGTGCCGGGTTTTCTTTTGTCACGCAACTTGCTGACCCGCCTGAGCGATGGCAAGAATGCACCAAACCAAGGGAGGATCTTATGACCGAGGAACTCGTTTTCTACACCAATCCCATGTCACGCGGGCGTATCGCCCGTTGGATGCTGGAGGAAATCGGCCAGCCCTATCGCACCGAATATCTCGATTTCGGCACGACGATGAAGGCGCCCGACTATCTCTCGATGAATCCCATGGGCAAGGTGCCGGCGATCAAGCACGGCGATACCGTCGTCACCGAGGGCGCGGCCATCTGCGCCTATCTGGCCGAGACCTTTCCGCAGGCAGGCCTGGCGCCGACGGCAGCCGAGCGCGGACGCTACTTCCGTTGGATGTTCTTTGCGGCTGGGCCGATGGAGATGGCCGTCACCAATCGTGCCCTTGGCTTCGAAATTCCACCCGAGCGCCTGCGCATGGCCGGCTGCGGCAGTCTGGATAATGTATTCGACACTCTGGAACAGGCAGTCAGCGTTTCCCCGTACATTGCGGGCGACCGTTTCACGGCCGCGGACGTCTATGTCGGCTCCCATGTCGGCTGGGGTCTCAATTTTGGTACAATCGAAAAGCGACCGGCCTATATCGACTATTGGAACCGCGTTAGCGACCGCGATGCCTATCGCCGTGGCAACGAACTCGATAACGCGGCAATGCCGAAGCAAGCGAATGGCTGAGAGGCCAAGGCTCTACAGCCATTCCCTCGCGTGAAACATCATGCCGCTATTGCAGCGGCATGTAGATATCGGTCAACAACTCCGTCGGCTGCACGTCGCGCGGATTGTTGAGATATTCCTCGAACATGACGGCATCGCGCAGTTGCCGGCCGGAGGCCGGCAGCCATTCGGCATAGAGCCACTGATAGGCCCTATACATATCGGCATAGGGGCCCTTGTGCCGCAACACGGCATATTCGCCGCCATCGACGGCTCGCCGCTCCAGCGGAGCCTCGACGGCAATCTCCTCGCCAGCATTGATGCAGGCGTAGGAGTGCAGTTTCTCGGCCGCAACGACGTCCGGATCGTCGAGATAGACGCCGATCATCCGCATATCGGGCCTGGCGAGGCCGCGCGCATAGAGCGTGCCGAACAGGGTTTCGAAAGCCTGGCCGATCTGCATGTAGGGACCCTTGTGGGAAACCCCGATCAGCGAGACCGGTGAGATGGTGCGAAGCGTAACGTCGAACATGAGCTTGATCCTTCCTTGGGTGCCGGGTTCGAAAATCGTGTGGCTTCCCTCATTCCGATATCGCGCCGGCGGCATGCCGTAGACGGATTTGAAGATGCGGTTGAACGACTGGAGGTTGGGATAGCCCGATCGCTTTGCAATGTCGCTGACCACAAGATCGGTGCGGACGAGATCGCCGGCGGCGCGGTGAAGCCGCAACCGTTTGACGGTAGCAGCCGCCGTCTCGCCATAGATCGCCCGATAAATCCTGTGCCAGTGATAGCTGGACATGCAGGCGATCTCGGCAAGTTTCTCCATATCGAGCTCTTCATCCAGATGCTCGTGTATATAGGCAGAGACCCGCCGCAGACGGGTCTCGTAAAGCGCCCATGCCGTTTCGCCGTTCATGTCCAACTCCTTGCAAATCGATCGGCCCCAAGGAACCATATCTCGATTTGACAAATCCTGCTGAGTCGGTTGCACAAACGAAAACGGCGGAGGTCAACTGCCTCCGCCGCGTCCGATATTGGAATGAAATCTGGCCCTTAGCCGGCGAGTGCCCCAGCAACCGCTTCGACCGCCTCATTCGCCTTGGCACCATCGGGGCCGCCGGCCTGAGCCATGTCGGGACGTCCGCCGCCGCCCTTGCCGCCGAGGGCAGCAGACGCGATGCGGACGAGATCGACCGCGCTGAAGCGGCCGGTCAAATCCTCGGTGACGGCAACGACGGCGCTGGCCTTGCCATCCTCGGAAACGCCGATCAGCGCAACGACGCCGGAGCCGAGGCTGGCCTTGCCCTCATCCGCCAGCCCCTTGAGATCCTTGGGGTCGACACCGGAAATGGCCTTGCCGAGGAATTTGACGCCACCGACATCGCGCACCGCATCGGCAGAACCGCCCTGGCCGCCGCCCATGGCGAGCTTGCGCTTGGCATCTGCCAATTCACGCTCCAGCTTGCGGCGCTCATCCAGCAAAGATTCGACGCGCGAAACGACATCGCCGGGCTGAACCTTCAGCGCCGAAGCGAGGCTCTTCACGCGTTCGTCCTGCTCGGCAAGATAATCACGCGCGGATTCGCCTGTCACGGCTTCGATACGGCGCACGCCGGCACCGACAGCGCTGTCGCCGAGAATGCGCACGAGCCCGATCTGCCCGGTGGCGGATACGTGCGTTCCGCCGCAAAGCTCGATGGAATAGGGCTTGCCGGCCTTGGCGCCGCGCACACCCTGCCCCATGGATACGACGCGAACTTCATCGCCGTATTTCTCGCCGAACAGCGCCATCGCGCCTTCCGCGATCGCATCGTCGACGCTCATCAGGCGGGTCGTAACAGGCGAATTCTGCAGAACGATCTCGTTGGCCATATCCTCGACGATCTTCAGCTCCTCGGCCGACATCGGCTTCGGATGCGAGACGTCGAAGCGCAGGCGCTCGGGGGCGACCAGCGAGCCCTTCTGGGCAACGTGGGTGCCGAGCACTTCGCGCAGGGCCTCATGCAGCAGATGGGTCGCGGAATGGTTGGCGCGCAGGCGCGAGCGCCGTGCGTGATCGACCGTCAGCACGACGGCATCGCCCACCTTGATCGTGCCTTCCGAAACCTCGGCGCTGTGAACGAAAAGGCCTTCGCCCTTCTTCTGGGTGTCGCCGACAACAAGCTTGCCGCTGTCGCCGGTGATCACACCGGTATCGCCCATCTGGCCGCCGGACTCGCCGTAGAACGGTGTCTGGTTGACGACGATCTGCACCTTGTCGCCGGCCGAAGCACTGTCGATAGCGGCGCCGTCCCGAACGATCGCCTGGATGACACCCTCGGCAGCCTCCGTGTCGTAGCCGAGGAACTCGGTCGCGCCGAACTTTTCCTTGAGCTCGAACCAGATGGTCTCTGTCGCCTTGTCGCCGGAGCCCGCCCAATGCGAACGCGCCTCGGCCTTCTGCCGCTCCATGGCGTCGGTGAAGCTGGAAATATCGACGCCGATGCCGCGGGCGCGCAGCGCGTCCTGCGTCAGGTCCAGCGGGAAGCCATAGGTATCATAGAGCTTGAAGGCGGTTTCGCCGTCCAGGCTATCACCCTTGTGCAGGTCCGACGTGGCGTCCGACAGAAGCGACAGGCCGCGTTCCAGCGTCTTGCGGAAACGGGTTTCCTCAAGCTTCAGCGTCTCGGAGGTCAGCGCTTCGGCGCGCACCAGCTCGGGATAGGCGCGGCCCATCTGCTGGATGAGCGTCGGCAGCAGCTTCCACATCAGCGGCTCCTTGGCGCCAAGCAGCTGGGCATGGCGCATGGCGCGACGCATGATGCGGCGGAGCACGTAGCCGCGACCTTCGTTCGACGGCAGCACGCCGTCGGCGACCAGAAATGCCGAGGAACGCAGATGGTCGGCGATGACACGATGGCTGGCGCGATGTTCGCCCTCAGCCTTCACGCCGGTCGCTTCTTCGGAGGCTTCGATCAGTGCGCGGAAGAGATCGATGTCATAATTGTCATGCTTGCCCTGCAGCACGGCGGCAACGCGCTCCAGACCCATGCCGGTGTCGATCGACGGACGCGGCAGGTCGACCCGCTCCTGCTTGCTGATCTGCTCGAACTGCATGAAGACGAGATTCCAGATCTCGATGAAGCGATCACCGTCTTCTTCCGGCGAGCCGGGAGGGCCGCCCCAGATATGATCGCCGTGGTCATAGAAGATCTCCGAACAGGGGCCGCAGGGACCGGTATCGCCCATCGCCCAGAAATTGTCGCTGGTGGCGATACGGATGATCTTGTCGTCAGAGAGGCCGGCGATCTTCTTCCACAGATTATAGGCGTCGTCGTCAGTGTGATAGACCGTGACCAGCAGGCGCTTGGCGTCGAGGCCGAATTCCTTGGTGATCAGGTTCCAGGCAAGCTCGATGGCGCGCTCCTTGAAATAGTCGCCAAAGGAGAAATTGCCGAGCATTTCGAAGAAGGTATGATGGCGGGCGGTATAGCCGACATTGTCGAGGTCGTTATGCTTGCCGCCGGCGCGCACGCATTTCTGCGCTGTCGACGCCGTCGTATAGGGCCGCTGCTCCAACCCGGTGAAAACGTTCTTGAACTGCACCATGCCGGCATTGGTGAACATCAATGTCGGATCGTTGCGCGGCACCAGCGGGCTCGACGGCACGATCTCGTGGCCGTTTTTCTTAAAATAGTCGAGGAAGGTCGACC